>Ga0224514_10000002_pt1 | contig 159224 bp, 132 predicted proteins | sample SF_May12_sed_USG_3_FD_169107 | JGI IMG/M metagenome (GOLD analysis project Ga0224514, IMG submission 169107) | Sediment microbial communities from San Francisco Bay, California, United States - SF_May12_sed_USGS_24 | ecosystem: Environmental > Aquatic > Marine > Sediment | place: USA... | reverse complement strand
AGTTTAGGCATCTCGGCGCATTAGAGTATAATGCATCGGCAAAACCACCGCTGTGACAATCAACACATTTAGCATCGTTATGGGGCGGACCCAGCGTCGCTTCCGCTGAAAGGGGAATAAGGAGCAGAAGAAAAAAGAAGAAGAAAGTTGTGAGGTGTGCTTTTTGGATCATATAGCCTTTCCTGAAATCATATAAAAATAGTCAAAACATTAAAACCAAAATAAAACATTTTTACTTTTAAAAAACCTGAAATTATACACTTTTCCAAAAAACATGCAATTATTTTTTGATCAATATTCCTTTATTTAATTTAAAAGAACCGGAAAAAAGAAACAATTACGTCAAATCACGGACAAGCATGCAAACAATCACCATAAACAGCAAAACTGAGTAGTCTTATCAAGCGCACAGACCTAAATAAGCGAAAAACATGCCATAACATTTTATTTTCAAATAAATGTGCCTAATAGAGGAAAGAGCCAAGTCCTGCTTCTCATCAGCCCCATTGAATTGCTTGCGCCAACACCTGGTGGCCTGTAGTAACGGCCATAAGCATCCGTTGGGATAAGCAACCATGGGAATCGCCACCTTTGCAGGGTGATATCAAGTATGGCATCAGAATCAAAAATGTGACGCTGGAGATGACAGTCAGTTACTGCGGCAAGTGAATTAGCCCGGATATTTCACAATAAATTCAAGCTAAGTGCTCTTTCAGGGATAACTTAAAAGAAAGGAACTATCATTCTCTGTAGAGGGTCGTCTCGCGGCTGCACTTAAACGATCGTAACAATTTGGCTGTTTCCGGGCGCCGGAGCATAAAACATTGCCAAAAATGCCGCTATGACGGTCAACATATTCAGCATCATTACGGGGCGCCGGGATCGCTTTTGAGAAAAGGGGAATAAGGAGCAGAAAAAAGAAGAGGAAAATTATGGATCGATGGCCACTTTTCATGTCAGGGCCATCTTCTGTGCAACCATTACTTAATATGGCATGTAAAGCAGAGCTGGCTCGATTGATTTGATATTCTCAAAAAAGGCCTTAATCGTCTATCACCGATAGTAGCGAGAACATTGTCTCCGAAACCTCTGATATAGTCATAATCGACATGAGGATCATGACAGGTCCCGCATTCCAGCATATTTCCGTTGGCCCCGAAAAATTTAAGATCACCGGCTTTCACATCGTTTATATTTCTCAGCCCGCTGTCTCTGGACTGGGCATCTGCATAATCAAATCCCACAGGGTGATCATCCCTTAAGGAAGTCCCCAGGTTTGCCGTATTCTCTCCTGCTGCAGATAGTGTCTCTGCACCACCGGACATAGTCGGCTTGAATCCAAAACTGCCGTACCGTACGAGGGCATTAATTGCCGTTACTCCGTCATGACAGGACAGGCACAGCCTGGAAGCGCTATCGGGCGCAAGGTTAGCCGGCATGTCTGCATCGAGGGTAAAACTTGAATAGAGGGTAAATTCTCTTTCGATAGTAGAATAACGATTCCAGAGCGGATAGGAAAGGTTCCCATTATGCGGCGTATGGCAAAAAACGCAAATTTCAGTCACATTCGACCCAAATCCCCCCCCAAGTAATTCAGATGAAAGATTATGACTCGTTTCAGCAACGTTGTGGGGCGCTGCGGCAAAAGAAGGCTCTCCATATAACATAAAAAAAGACAAGACAGCAAGAGAAGCAACTTTTCTAATGATAGATTTTACTTTTTGCGGAAAAAAAGATCCGGCCATACTAGAACCTCTTTCTACCATAGGCCTTATCAGTCCTCGGGTTGGAATTTACAGCGCCTTTATTTACTATGATCATGCGCACGCCGCTCCAGGTACTGTAAACGGTGCCATCAAAAGCTCTTGCGCGCCAATAGTAGGTTCCTTTTTCAAGTACCCCAACATCATATGGCGTTACCTCCGGCGCTTCGGGAATATCTGTCACTGTATCAGGTTCTGTTTTCATGCTCATATCCCGGTAGATTTCAATGTCATAAGTGAGCAAATCACCATCGGCATCAAAACTGTTGTCAATCTCTAAAACAACATTCTCCGACGGAAGGAAACTCTGCCAGTATATAACCGGCGCTGTGGGCGGATCATTGGCAATGTTAACCTTAAAGCTTCCCGGCTGTGACCACTGGCCGGCAAGGCCATGCTCATCAACAGCCTTTGCCCTCCAGTAGTAAAACTCATTTTCAATCAGCCCATCTGAAACGAACCACCTGTTTCCTGAAGGCCCTGATTCTGCGGCAGGGGAAACAAAGGCGGAATCATTGGCAATCTCGTATATGTAAGATAGCCTGTCAGCATCTGCATCTGCAGCATCGTAGATGGCAAGTTCAGGATTGAGCACATTGACGGCAACGCCATTGAGAGGAGACATTAAAACAGGCGATGAAGGCGCGTCATTATATAGATTGACAAAGAATGTTTCCGTCGATGACCAGGGGCTTTCAGCAAAGCCGTCACTCGCCTTGACCCTCCAATAATAACGGGTGTTTTCGACAAGCGCCTTAGTGATAATCCATGTTGTATTTTCCGCATCTTCGGCAATCAGTGAAGATCTCTCTAAATCGCCACTATCAAAAGTATTTACCTTATCAACCTCAAAGATATAAACCAGAGCATCTCTATCGGGGTCTGCCCCATTACCGGCCTTAAGCATAGGCAGGGTTGTCAGAATCTCGATACCGGAGGCGGGCCAAAGAGCGAGAGGCGCTGAGGGAGCGTCATTAGCCGTATTTACGAAGAACCACGACACCGAATAATCACCGGCAAGGCCGTTATTGTCAACGGAACGGCTCCTCCAGTAATAGCTTGTATTATCAGAAAGTTCCACATCCACTGTCCACGATGCTGAACCTCCCACCGCTGAAACACCCCTTGTTCCTGCTATAATATTAAGGAAATTACTGTCTGTGGCAACATCAAAATCATAAGTCAGGGTATCATTAATATCGGCATCTTTTGAAGCTGTGACAACGAGAAGAGGAGACAAAAGCGCTACTTCCGTGCCATCGGCAGGAGAACTAATCCCCGGCATGGTCGCCTTATCATTCGTTGTATTCACAAAGAAAGAGGCGGTAGCAGAAGGTGCGCTGCAATAATAGTTACTTACAAAACTTCCTGCAAGGGGGATTTCACAGGCTTTTGCTCTCCAGTAATAGAATGTATTCTCCAGCAGGTCGTCTGCAATGATGGTGGACGTAGATATTTCACCTTCCCTAACCTGCGCAACGGAAGAAACAATATTGCTAAAATCGCTGACCGTACTTACTTCAAATGTATAGGAAAGACTATCTCCCTCTCTGTCGGGAGCTGAATTCTGAATAACCAGCTCAGGCCTTAGCTGATTTATATCCACGCCATCTACAGGCGCAAGAGCGGCGGGAGCAACGGGAGCCGTATTTTCTCTGTAAACGGTGACAGACCATGCCCTGCCTGTATACACTTTAGAATCACTTAGTCTCACTTCTATTGAATGAAGTCCTGCGTCACCGGACGCTGCCATAAATTCAAATGTATTTTCATTTGCCAGGACCAGTTGGCCATCGACATACCATTGAACAATGACATTATCTCCATCGGGATCATGGCCCGAAACATTAAAACCGATTGATGAGCCTACATCCAGCGACAAGACATCTATCGATGGAGAAACAACATCAATCAGGGGAGCGCTGTTTTCGCTATTGACAACAAAGAACGTTACCTGGCTATAGGGAGAATAGGCCTTTCCGTCAAAAGACCTCACTCTCCAGTAATATTTAGTGTCTTCCCCGAGCGGAATTACACCGGTGGCAGAGGTCATTCCATTTTCCCCCTGGGCAACATTTTCAAGTTTCCAGACAATGTCCGTCATAGAAAGGTTGGAAGATACTTCAAATTCATAAGTCAATATATCGCCATTAGCATCGGTGGCATTGGCAGCGATAAGTGTGGGAGTCGCGGTTTTCACAATATCGCCTCCCACAGGTGAAATAAAGTATGGTGTCGTGGGCACGGCATTGGGCACATCCTTCCCATCGATAGAGTAAATATCCACTCTCCCGTTCATTGCGGAAACAAATAAACGGTCAAAGTGATCTACCATCACATTACTTGGAATGCTTTCCAAAGGCAAAACCGTTAAAACAGAACCCTCTTCACTAAAAACAACGACTCTCCTGGCATAGTTATCGGCAACATAAATCCTGCCTGCACTATCGGTGGCGAGCCCATTGACTTTAGTAAGTTCATTATAGGCCGGAGCCGCTTCGTAGGTGCCGGGCTTGAAAGGGGTCCCCATGTAACCGGCAGGAGCGCCACTAATGTCAAAGGTAACGATCATTGCATTATTATTATTTGCATCAATCCATTCAACCGTATAGCCCACCCTGATTTTTTCAATGCCCTTTACCTCATCGTACTTTACATCGACAGAGACAGGATAGCACTTTGTGCAGCCATCATCTATGCCGTCCAGATTAAGGTCTGTCACCAGCCTGACGACATCACCAAAGGCAAATGAAAAAGACCCTGAACTTGTGAACACCTTTACATTCCTCGATGCCGAGTCAACGACATAGAGATAACCGGCAGAGTCTACGGCCATATCAAGGGGGGAATTTATTTCACCGGCGGCAATAAAAAGAGCAATATCACCGGCAGGGTTCACCGTATAAATGCCGCTATAGGATGCAATAAAAACTTCACCATTGGCTCCGGCGGCAACAGCAGCAGGCTGCGCTATGGATGTAATTATTTTTACGGCATTTCCATATTTATCAAACTTGTGAACCGCGCTTTTTCTCGCGTCAACTACGTATATATTCCCGGAAGCATCCTGAACCGACCTGCCGGGATAAACAACGTTAAGAGAATTCAGGTAATCAATTGAAGGGACTGCAGAATAGGCAACAAAAGGAGAGCTTGCAAACAGAAGAGCCCCAAGCAGCCAAACAATAGCAAATTTTATTTCTCTCAACATTCTCATAAATACCTCCCCAAAACGACAGACACGCCAGTTGGATAGCATAAAAAAGAAAATGCCTCTGACAAATGTCTTTTTAGTTTATTTTCATTAAATAAATGCATAGAAGTCACTTAAATTATTACTAAAGAGAACACTCTTGCAATTTTCATGCGAATTTACAAAACTTAACAGAAAGTCTTTTTTAAAACAGCCAGGTGAAATTCTTCATTTTAAAACAAATTGAAAAACAAAGTCAATCTTCATAAGCTGAAACAAGCTACTATAACTGCCTGAATACCGGCTTCTGCACTTTTTTACCGGCAAGCGGGTTCCTCTTACCACTGATCAGGTGAAATGAAGAGGCTTAGCGATTCCACAGAAAAACTCAACAAACCTGGTGAATAAAATCAATAAAAACGTAAAATCAAAAGAACAAGGATCAAAAAAAAGCTTTATCAGGCACATTCATCCGCCATATGACTGAAAAAAGATAAGACAAGTCCTTTGGTTCTGTCACATCACATACCTGAAAAACCTTAAAAACCTGTTTACAAATGCCTGAAAGACAGGTATATCTTTTCATATTCGTTCCGGCATTTAATCATTACCGGTACTGGTTCATGGTGCAGAAGCCGCTGCGAAGACATACGTATCTGCACCCAATAATTCTCCGGGAGATTCCTTTGACCATAAGCGTTTTATCCAAACCGTGGATTCCCAGGGTTTTTCCTTTTGCCCTTTACATACTTTTTATTCCCCTCGAATCAGCCTTTGAATTTATTTTGGCAAATAATACTGCCGCCCTCTATTTGACGCCTTTCTTTTATACCGTCAGGATTCTCCTTGTCATCATTGCTCTCATTTATTTCCGGAACGCATATGATGAGCTTAAATGGGAAGGTATTAATCGTCAGGGCCTTATATTATCCCTATTTATTGGAGCGATGGTTTTCATTTTATGGATAAACCTTGATCAGGACTTTGCAAAACAGGGAGAAAATAAATCCTTTGATCCAAACCTTCTTCCTGATGTTTTCTATTATATTTTTATCATTATCAGGTTAACCGGCGCATCACTGATTGTACCCTTATTTGAAGAACTGTTCTGGCGGTCCTTTATTTTAAGATACATTATTAATCCCGACTTCACATCCATCAGGATCGGCGCCTTTACATGGCCTTCCTTTATCATCGCTTCCGTCCTCTTCGGATTAGAGCATAACCTATGGCTCGCCGGCATTGTTGCAGGCGTCCTTTACAATATGCTTCTCTACCGGACCAAAAACCTTTACCTTTGCATTATGGCCCATGGCATGACAAATCTCCTGCTGGGTATTTACGTTATTAAAACGGGCTTATGGGCGTTCTGGTAAGAAGCAGGAAAAAAATCAGTCCGGCAAATGTTCTTTCAGAAAGGGAAACATTGATTTGGCAAAAAGAATTTCTTCTTTAAGTGTATCATCAAGTGAACTTTTTACAGGCGCCATTATCCTTATAAAGGTGCCGTCCGTTCTTTTTTTCATTACAGAATCGAAAACCAGGTAAATTTTTGCCCAGTATTCGCTTGCAATGACTCTCCCCCGGTCCTGAAACCAGTAAAGAACGAGCTGCTTTTCAAGCCCTTTTTGAATTAATACCTTGTTGATTTTATAGGTGGTCCCGTTAAAATCAACAGGCACAGTATCAATTCCCGTCAACTCCCAACCACTCCCGGGCAGGCAGTTCTTTGGGGAATGATAGGTTTTCCCCTTTGCCTGGGACGCATAATAACCTACATATAAATTTATGGGCAATGTGGCCCTAAGCCGAGATAAAGAATTAAGAGGAACATAATCTCTCATCATGTAATCCGTTAAGCCTAAAACATGGAGAACCTCTTTATCGAGTGTCGCTGAACGGCCTTTCCATCCTGAAATTTCAAGAGGAAAATCGACAAAGTTCTTTTTTAAAGGAACACCTGTGCCGGGCGACCAGTAAAGCCGGAAGATGAAAGCAGAAATGAGCAGAAAAAGGACTGTAAAGAAACGTAAATTGTAAAATACCTTATTACTCATTTACCTTGCGCCTTTCTAAAAATTATCCTTTTAAAAACCGGCAAAAAGGTATTAACAGGTTCTTTTATTTCAACATTCACTTGCATCATCCAGGCAATGATCAGGTCTTATTTATTCCTTGAAATGCGTGAGTGGCGGTTTACCGATGGCGTAAACGTTAAAACCCAGATCATGCATTCTCCGGTGATCAAGAATATTCCTTCCGTCAAAAATAAAAGCCGGTTTTTCCAGATCATTATAGATCCTTTCATAATCCAGTCTCTTATATTCTTCCCATTCGGTAACAATGGCCACGGCATGTGCGCCTTTAGCCGCTTCATAGGGATCATCAGTAAACTGGATAGCGTCACCGAATTCATCAAGGTCCAGCCTTGCATTTTCCAGCGCCTGAGGGTCGGTGACAACAACCTTTGCCCGTTCTTCAAGCAGTTGGCGGACAACATACAAAGCGGGAGATTCCCTCGTATCGCCCGTATCCGCCTTAAAGGCAAACCCAAAAATGGCAATCCGCTTATTGGCAATACTGTTAAAAAGAGCGCAACGCATATTCTGAACAAAGCGCCTCTCCTGGTATTCATTTATCTTGATCACATTTTCCCAGTACTGCGCAACGTCATGAAGGCCATAGGTTTCACAAATGTATACGAGGTTGAGAATATCTTTTTTAAAACATGAGCCGCCAAATCCGACACTTGCCTTAAGAAACTTGCTGCCGATACGGCTATCCATGCCGACGGCATAAGCAACTTCACTCACATGAGCATCTGTTTTTTCACATAAAGCCGAAATGCTGTTGATCGAAGAAATCCGCTGGGCAAGAAATGCATTTGCAACAAGTTTGGATAATTCAGAACTCCACACATTACTTGTAACTATTTTATCCCGTGAAACCCAGTTAGCATAAATATCAACGATTTCCTGCCTTGCTTTTCTGCCACTCTCCTTTTCACGGGAACCGATAAGAACCCGGTCGGGACATTCAAGATCGGCAACAGCCGTCCCTTCAGCGAGAAACTCGGGGTTTGATAAAACCTCAAAATGAATGCCTTTGCCATTTGAGTTAAGTATGCGTTCCATGGCCTCTGCCGTTCTGACAGGAAGCGTGCTTTTTTCAATGATAATTTTATCCGAGTCAGAAAGCCGCAATATGTCTCTTGCCGTCTTTTCCCAATATTGAAGATCTGCCGCCTTTCCCGCCCCTTCACCAAAAGTTTTAGTGGGCGTGTTCACTGAAACAAAAATTATATCTGCACGCTTTATATTCGAGTCGATATCTGTTGAGAAAAACAGGTTCCTGCCCCTCGCTTCTTTCACGACATCAAGCAATCCCGGCTCATAAATGGGCAAATCATCACTTTGCCAGGCGGCGATTCTTTCTGCATTAATATCTACGACTGTCACCTTATATTGCGGACATTTGGCCGCTATCATAGCCATTGTGGGGCCACCCACGTAACCGGCACCGATACAAAGAATATCTTTTTCAAATTCCATCTTTTTCATACCCCAAAGCTCCCTGCGGGAGAATTTATCCTGCTATCAGTTAATTTTATGATAAAGTTCACTATTTGACAAGCAGCCAGGCTTTATGAGGTTTTAATCTGAGAGTAAGAGGAAATAGACTTGCCGGAGATTCAACAGAAAGGACAATAAGATGACCTGAATTCCAATCTTGTCTTAGGTAAAAATCCCCGCCCAAAGGACGGGGACTTCAACGATTAATTAAAAAGCGTCGGCGCTGTTGTTTACGGTCATCCTCACCGAGGTAGAACCACTCTGTTTATTTCCCGGTAATGCTAAAGAAGAGGGGAAAGCCGGCACATCGCTGTTATAATAGGTTCCCCCGCCCGGTCCGCCATAAGCGGCGCCGGCCCATGCGTCATTGCCCACCCAGAGGGCCAGATAATAGGTTTCCCCTGAGACTAAACAAACATCCTGGTCAAGTGCCGCATGCATCTCCATGCCGGGGTTTGAGTTATTTCCCGCAAGTTCGGCAGAGGAAGCCAGCAAATTCCCAAGGTGATCATAGATCCCCGCCCGCACCGGACCACCGGCAGAGAATTCTTCAAAATGAATATAGGTAACCCTTCCACCATTGACAGGTATAAATTGACTGAAATACACTTTCTCTCCTGTAGAATTAGCCGCATAAGTTCCCGGATCCGTACTGTCCCCCATGGATCCGTTACTGCCGCCAACACAGGAGACGGGTAAAGTCACCGTAACGGTTACTGTTGCCGTACCGGATTCACCATCATCGTCGGTCAGTGTATAGGTAAAGCTGTCCGTGCCGCTAAAACCCGATGCCGGTGTGTAAGTAAATGTGCCGTCACCATTATTAACTACCGTCCCGCCATTCACACTAATAGCGTCAAAGGCGCTTATGACGGCATTGTCCACAAGCGTATCATTTAAGAACACATTGATGGTAGTCAGCGGCGTGCCTTCCGGCGTTGTCCCTGCCGCCGGATCATCGACCGCCACCGGTGCCCCGCTATTGACCGATATCACTGTAACAGCTACTGCGGCCATACTGGATTCTCCATCATCGTCGGTCAGCACGTAGATAAAACTGTCCGTACCATTGAAACCTGATGCCGGTGTGTAGGTGAATGTGCCGTCGCCATTATTAACCACCGTTCCGCCACTTGCGCTAACGTCTTCAAAGGCGCTGATTACTGCATTGTCTATGAGCGTGTCATTTAAAAGCACATTAATGGTAGTCACCGGCGTGTCCTCCGTTGTCGTCCCTGCCGCCGGATCATCGACGGCTACCGGCGTTCCGCTATTGACGGCTGTTACCGTAATAGTCACTGTGGCGTCGGAGCTTTCATTATCGGCATCGGTCAGCCGGTAGATAAAACTGTCTGTGCCGTTAAAACCGGCATTCGGCGTATAGGAAAAAGCGCCGTCGCCATTCAAAGTCAGCAGACCGTTATTTACACCGACAAGCTCGCTCACTGTAATGGGAACATCGCCCGGACTGTCATTAGTTATAACGCTGCCACTAAGTGTCGTATTTTCACTAATGGTGAATGCATCATTTACCGCAACGGGAATACCCGGATCAAAGGCGTTCGGTTTATTATTCACTGTAATCCTGATCGAAGTATAGCCGCTCTGCTGATTTCCCGGCAATAGGAGGGATGAAGGGAAAGACAAGACATCACTGTTATAAAATGTTCCTCCGCCCGGTCCGCCATAAGCAGTGCCTGCCCATGCGTCCTTGCCCACCCAAAGGGCCAGATAATAAGTTTGCCCCGAGGCTAAACAGACAGTTTGATCAAGCGCTGCATGAACCTCCATACCGGGTTTGGAATTGTTTCCCATTAGCTCCGCAGAAGAAGCCAGTAAATTCCCCAGGTGGTCATAAATTCCCGCCCTTATGGGACTTCCGGCGGAAAATTCTTCGAAGTGAATATAGGATACCCTTCCACTCACATCAGGTGTGTAAGGACTGAAATAAACTTTTTCTCCTCTGCGGTTCGCCGCATAAGTTTCCGGATCCCTGCTGTCCCCCATCGATCCATTGCTGCCGCCATCACAAAGGACGGGCAGAGTCACTGTGACGGTTACCGTGGCTGTGGCGGATTCACCATCGTCGTCGGTGAGCGTATAAGTGAAGCTGTCCGTACCGGTAAAACCCGATACCGGCATATAGGTAAATGTGCCGTCTCCATTATTAACCACCGCTCCGCCATTCACACTAATAGCGTCAAAGGCGCTTATGACGGCGTTGTCCACGAGCGTATCATTTAAGAGCACGTCAATGGTAGTCAGCGGTGTACCCTCAAGCGTTGTCCCCGCCGCCGGATCATCGACAGCCACCGGCGCCCCGCTATTGACGGATGTCACGGTAACGGTCACCGTGGCCGTACCGGATTCACCATCATCATCGGTCAGTGTATAGGTAAAGCTGTCCGTGCCGGTAAAACCCGATGTGGGCGTATAGGTAAATGTGCCGTCGCCATTATTAACCACCGCTCCGCCATTCACACTAATAGCGTCAAAGGCGCTTATGACGGCATTGTCCACGAGCGTATCATTTAAGAGCACGTCAATGGTAGTCACCGCTATGCCATCGGCCGTTGTCGCAGCCGCCGGGTCATCGACAGCCACCGGTACCCCGCTATTAACGGCTGTCACCGTGACGGCCACAGCAGCCGTACCGGATTCACCGTCATCATCAATCAACAGGTAGGTAAAGCTGTCCGTGCCATTGAAACCCAAAGCCGGCGTATAGGTAAATGTGCCGTCACCATTATAAACCACCACCCCGCCATTCACACTAATAGCGTCAAAGGCGCTGATGACGGCGTTATCTGCCAACGTGTCATTTAAAAGCACGTTGATAGTAGTCACCGGCGTATCCTCCGGCGTTACGGCTGCTGCCGGATCATCGACGGCTACCGGCACCCCGCTATTGACGGCTGTCACCGTTATGGTCACTGTGCCGTCGGAGCTTTCATTATCGGCATCGGTCAGCCGGTAGATAAAACTGTCTGTGCCGTTAAAGTCGGCATTCGGCGTATAGGAAAAAATGCCGTCGTCATTCAAAGTCAGCAGACCGTTATTTACACCGACAAGCTCGCTCACTGTGATGGGAACATCGCCCGGACTGTCGTTAGTTATAACGCTGCCGCTTAGTGTCGTATTTTCATCCATGCTAAATGCATCATTTACGGCTGATGGAATACCGATGGGAACAGGATTGATAATTAACATTGGCGGATTATTCAGATACTCGCGAGAACGGTAAGCTGCAACTGCCGCAGTGCCGCCGGCAAAGGAATCAGGGCTGTTATTGACTGTGATCCTCATTGAGGTGGAACCGCTCTGAGTATTTCCCGGCAATGACAATGATGCGGGAAAAGACGGCACATCACTGACATAATAGGTTCCCCCGCCCGGTCCGCCATAAGCGGTACCGGCCCATCCGTCCTTACCCACCCAAAGGGCCAGATAATAGGTTTGCCCTGAGGTTAAACAGATAGCTTGATCAAGGGCCGCGTGCATCTCCATACCGGGGTTGGAATTATTTCCCCTAAGCTCCACAGAGGAAGCAAGCAGGTTCCCCAGTTGATCATAGACCCCCGCCCGCAGCGGGCCGTCAGCGGAGAATTCTTCAAAATGAATATAGGATACCATGCCGCTATTTGCAGGGATAAAAGGACTGAAATAAACTTTTTCTCCCGTCAAATTCGATGCGTAAGTCCCCAGGTCCCCGCTTTCCCCCATCGATCCATCACTGCCGCCTGTGCAGGCAGGGTTGACTCCCGAAATGGCAAAGCTATAAGTGCCCTCTCCGCTAATGGCCTCTGTCACATCGAACAATACCGTATCACCGGCATTCACCTTTCCCAGGGCATCCAGACTTTGACTTTCATGGGGCGGTTTACTGTTAAAGTCAAGGGTATATTCTCCCCAGCTATTATCCGGCACGGAATGAATACTGCCTCCAAATACGCCGGCATTGCTTACTTCTAACCTCACTTTGGCCGACTGTACGGGACCGGCAAGTCCAACGACGTCAAATTGAAGGTAAGCAGTCTCTTGTGGCGATCCATCACCAAGGGCGCTTATCTCAAGGTCCGGCGCGCTCCCAAAATTGGTACCGGGATTAGCCTTATCAACAAAAGTATCCGCAGCGGGCGTATAGGCCAAATGGGACACAAAAATGTTCAACTCATCTGTGCTCTCAAACTCGCCGTCTGCCGCTGTCAAACGCAGCACATATGCCCCCGGTTCCGAAAAGCCGACAGTCGTCTTCAGGGCACCGGCATCACTAAAGGTGACTGTTCCCGGTCCGCTCATAACGCTCCAGGTGATAATCAGCTGCGGTGGATAGGGAAGGCCGTCATCAGAGGCGATAGCATCGAGGAGAGCGTCATCGGGAAAAATGATGGCCTGGTCCGGTCCTGCAAAGACATAAGGCATTAAATTGCCTTCCGAAATGAGCGGTATGGACAGTTCATGGAACTTACCGTCATTTTCTGATGGATCATCATTATTATCAATACCCCTGTCGGAAAGATAGATGCTCATAACGGAAGGATCAATACTGCTCGGCGCATAAGCCAGACCAGCCGGGTCTATGGCATTTATCACTGAAATATCGATCATCCGCACAAGCTTGCCGTCAGTTGTGATATGCGCTAATAAATCACCAGGTTCACCGACGATATACAAAAGACCGTTATCGGAATCATAGGTAATCCCTTCAAGATCAATGACACCGAGGCTTGCCGTATCGAAATTGGTCACCTCGTCATCACCGACAGGCGGCGCGCCGTCAAAAAAACCGTTGACTCCGGGAGAGACGCGGGAAACGAGAGCATCTAATCCACAGGCAACATAAAGATCTCCCTGCAGGCTGTCAAAAGTAATGCCTTCAGGATCAGTACAATTGAATAAAAAGGTGTCGGAATAAGTAACGCTATCGTCTCCTGTGAAATAGCTCCCGTCAGGCCCGGGATTTACTTCAATAATAAATCCTTCATTATCATCTGTAAAAAAAAGATGGTTATTATTCGTATTAAGCGTGACGCCGGTAGGCTCAAAAGAAAAAGGCAAGGTAGTCATGGTACTCGTCAGGATGCCTGATGGAGATATTTCAAAGAGGTTATCACCGGTAAAGATGGGCATCTCATTGACTTCTGAATCACTGATCAAGAAAGTATCGGAAAAATTGAGATAGCAAAGACCTGCCGGATCCGGACTGGGCGGGGTTAACCGGGATGTATCAATGGTCTGGATCAGCGACGCCGGAGCCGGGGCCGCATTAAGCTCAACAGGTTTGGCCAGAGAGAAGAGATAGAAAGCCAGCAACATTCCCAAAGGCATACTTATATTTCTTATTGAAAAAAAACTCCCTGACAACTTCATTCTCTTCCTCCCCGGTTTGTTCACTATTGATTACGCTTAGCCCGGCAATAGCGCCAGGGCATAACTTTCCAGCAAAAGTCTCATTAGGAACAGATAGTGCAATTACCTTGCCGAAGCATAAGCTATTGTTTTTAATAAGTAAATTCATTTACCCCTTTACAGCCTCAAAGAAATGTAAAATTTCCTGACATTACTTTTTACAGATAGCCTGCTTTTTAGTATGACACATAAGACACGAGCCTCATGACTGATGACTCAAGGGCTGCCTGGAGAAGATGATATGAGGTATGATGTTTATTTATGAGGTTTTGAGGCAGTGTAAAATTCTTTGACAAAAGATTTTATACTGCTCTCTTTGTGGCGCAGTGACGGAAATTTCCTGCTTTTCAATGTACTTTGCGGCCAAAGGTTATTTTTCTCAAAAGAAGCCCAAAAAGGAGCAACAGCGAAAAAGCGACAACAAACATAAACCATCCCTCAAAGGTATGGTAAAAACCTTTTGCCGCTTCATCACCATAGTAGTGAGACAGGAATCCCGTAAAAGTTACGCGGGCGCTGTTGGTGATAATGGCAATGGGAATAGAGGAGAGGAAAAGGACCACCTGTTTCCAGCGCTTACTTTCCATAAAATAGGCATAAATTGTCGCCAGTGTCATTATCGTAACAAGTGATCTTATGCCACTGCATGCTTCGGCAACCTCCAGAGTGGTATTGGCCAGATGAATAATATTGCCGTCCCTTAAAACAGGGATACCACAGGTGTAAATTATGCCGGCGGCAACCCTGGCAGCTAAAAGCTGAAGAGGAAAGGCAAGAGAATTAAAGATGACTGAGGGCAAAGGAATCATAAAGATAAGAAAACCGATGGGAAAGGCCAATATCTTCAAATACTCTTTCCCTAATAAAAAAAGCGCTATCCCTGAAAGAACAATGAGAATGGAAAGCCTGCCGAGAAAAAGCTCGGCCCCTACATGCCCCAGAATCATGACAAACAAACCCACTATCAATAAGAGCAAACCCGATGAATTCGGTTTAATCTTTAAAGACAGAAGCTCACTGCGCCTTTCCCAGACAAGATATAAACTCATGAAAGGAACAATATAGCCGTGGGAATAATTGTCATCTATGGACCAGTCATGCACAAGGGAAACAATAATGGGGTAATACAACAGGAGAAAAGAAGCAAGCAGCAGGAAAGCTCTGATTATCAAGCCTTTATGAGATAAAAAATCTATATTCAAAGAATCAACCTCTTGTAAAATTACTCATATTTTAAAATTGTACTCTTTAACATGCAACTTATAAAGACCATATTTCCAATGGGACATGAATTTTCCTGTCATGGCGGCCTTAAAATGCCAGCGGGCGAAGGCAAGCAAAACATTTTATAAATACCCGACTAAGCATAAGTTGAAGCCATTTTTTTAAAAACCCTTTGAAACCAGGAGCTTATGCTATAAACCCACAGCCGTCTACCCTTTCCAGGCAAATTCATCTTGATTTTTTTCTATTAAAAAGATATCATTTTAACTGTAGATCAGTACAATTGTTATAATCCTGATTTATAAATCGCACTCTGCTCAGAGCAAACTGGGGGAAACCCCGGGACGCAGAGCTTCGGGACTTAGATATCCGGAATGATCACGGAAAAAAGGATATACTGTCAGCCGGGCCGCCAGAGATAAACTTCTGGCGGCTTTTTTAGTCCAGGGGAAAGGGGAGCCGATATTTTATCGGATGAACTGTAAAATACCGGCTAAGTAAAATCCATGATTTTTTCAAAGGTTAAAACTTATTTTCCTGTTCCAGGCCAGTGTTGCCGGCCTGGAAGAAGGGAAAAAAATTGTCATTTCGACGAGGCAGAAGGAGAAATACTGGAAGTCAGGGAGGAAAAGATTTCTCCCTTCACCCGAAATGACAGGTCAGCGCAATTTGCTGAGCGGACATTGCTTCTTCTCAGCAGTTTGTTTTTTCCCGTCAAAAAGTTTTTTTATTTAAGAGATAAAAGGCCCCGCCTCTTTTCACGTTATGTCATCCTCACATTAATGGCGGCATCAATACATACCGCCTGCGGTGACGTGGGCACAACAACAGTTAAGGAATATGCTCTCAATGGAACTGCCAATGGGACCAATATTACCCTTACCTGGACGGCCCCTTCAACCAGTCAAAGCGGATCATGTGCTTCAGACCTCGATGGTTACGTCATTCATTACGGAATTGCCCCGCGAACCTATACGGCTCAAATACCGGTCAACCTTATTGAAATCAGCTGTACCGATACCGGTGTCGGCGCACCATCGGGCTGCGGCAATATCAATAATTGCAGCTACACCCTGTCGGGCCTTTCTCCAAATGAATGGTTTTTTTCACTTAAAGTTGTTGATGCGGCAGGCAACGAAAGCAGTTTCTCCAATGAGTTAAGCATTTTTATGCCCTAAAACCTTTGCAGAACATTTTGTAAGGAAAAGGATATTACACAATTAAGAGGGGACATAACCACAACTGACTATGAGATCTTTTAAGAAGAAAATAAAAATATTTATTATCAACCTCCTTGTTTCACTGTTCATATCGACACCGGCGCTTGCCCTGGACGTAACCCTTGGCTGGTCAACCTGGGATGAAGGGCTGTATATTGACCATTTCGTCATCTACTGGGGCAATAGGAGCGGTGTTTACACAAACAATACGCCTCCTGTCATGGGGAACCAGACGAGCCACACAATAACGGGCCTGCCTAACGGCGAGGTTTATTTTTTTGTTATGAAATCATTCGACGCCAAAGGGAACGAAAGTGAGTTTTCAAATGAAATCAGCACATTTAACATACAAATCCCGGGAGATAATTTTAAGGCAAACTTAAGCAACTATACCTCTTTTACGCTTACAGGTACGGGAGTTGCATCTACCTTAATAGAAACATTCGACAAGAATTCCATGACTTTGCTTGGCAGCACCACCTCTGATGCCAGTGGAAACTGGAGTATAACCGTTAACCTTTCCCCACTGACAGAGGGTCCTCTTGTACTGCTTGCAAGGCAAAGCGCAATGGAGATAGAAATAAGTGGAATATACGATATTGACCCGCCATCAGCTCCTGAGTTACTATCAATAACTAAATAGTATCCATCGGGAAACTATAATAAATGAAACTATACTTTCAATTCGGAAAGGAGGGATTTTTTGCAAGGTCAGGGAAATCAAGGGTTTCGCCGAGGCATACTGCTGTACGTCGCACAAGCAAATCTGAAGATTGACGCAGAGATTGCGAAAAAGCGCCCTTTCTGAATGAAAACTAAATAGTGTACTTATGAGACCTTAATCAGGCTAAAGGAGAAAAGTAATGAAATTTATGAAGCATTTCTTTCTACCTATTATTTTTATGCTCCTGGTTTTCTTGCCGGGAATTGCTTATGCTGTTGCGGCATTCCCCGGAGCTGAAGGTTTTGGGGCAAACAGCGCCGGCGGAAGAGGAGGCGCGATTATTAAGGTCACCAATCTTAATAACAGCGGCCCCGGGAGCTTCAGAGCAGCCGTTGAAGCCCCTGGAAAGCGAATCGTCGTCTTTGAAGTTTCCGGCATTATTAATCTGACTTCTAACCTTTACATATCTAATCCTTACATAACCATTGCCGGACAAACATCACCGGGCGGCATCCTTGTCACAGGAAGACCGACGATCATCAATACGCATGATTTAATCATGCAGCATATGCGCTTCAGGTTAGGTTCTCACGGCGTGATAGATCAAAATGACGCCGAAACCTTTGATACCATTGCAATATATGGTGACTATGGCGGTTATTACCCTAATAAAGCCTACAATATCATCATAGATCACTCTTCATTCAGTTGGGGCATCGATGAAACCTTCAGCAGTTCATGGAATGCGACGAATATTACGCTTCAATGGTCAATTGTTTCGGAAGGCTTGAATAATGCCAAACCGATAGGCCACCCTAAAGCAGATCACAGTAAAGGGCTGCTCATTTCCGGGAAAAACAATAATGCCGAAGTTTCAATTCATCACAACTACCTTGCCCATAACCAGGACAGAAACCCCATGATCGGCGGAGGAGTATCGGCGCCTCTGGCGGACGTCGTCAATAATGTGGTATATAACTTTAAAGGCAACCTGTCCATGATGACCTATGAACACGGCAGGGTCAACTGGGTCCATAACTACGTCAAGAGAGGACCCCGGTCAAATGCTACAGCCTTTGAAGCCATTCACTATCCCCAGGGGCTGGCTCCTCATCCGCTCATATATGTTAAAGGGAATATAGGGATAAGAAGAATGGACCAGAGCGCGCCCGAGTGGTCCGTCGGTTTTGAATGGCAAAACCAGCTGTTAAATGAAGGATTCAGAAAAATCGACGCCTGGCCGGCAGCGGCCATAACAACTGACATCATGTCTCCGGCTATTGCCAACTGCCTTTTATCGGCTGTCGGCGCCACAGCGCCTGTGAGAGACAGTGTCGACAGCAGGATCATTGCCGACTTTTCAGCAGGAACAGGGGCCATAATCGATACTGTGACCTACCCCGGTGACTTCCCGACTTTTACCACCCCCGCCCCTCCGGCAGATACGGACAACGACGGCATGGCCGATAGCTGGGAAGTCTTGAAAGGCCTGAATACAAAGGCTAACGATTCGGCCATGGACAGAAATAATGACGGCTATACCAACATAGAAGAATACCTTCACCATTTGTCTGTAAGCAGCTATACCTTTGATGGGGATTGCATGCCTATGCCGGTGGCCCATATAAAAATAAAGTCAGTCAAATAATTTTAACCCCACTTTTCAGTCTCTTTTTTGATGAAAGAGAAGGCTTAATCTTCGAGGCATAGCTTAAAGAACTTTTCAGCCTTGCATGCCCAGGACTCATTCTTCAAAAAGTCTGTTCTTTTTTTAATTAAATCATGGGAAAGAGGCCCTAAATTACTGCGAATGCTATTTTCCCACTCATCCGCTGTTGCAGCAATGTTTACATAATCGCTCAAATTACATGCTTCTTTAATGGGCGTGCTGATAATCGGCTTGCCCGTAGCGAGGTACTCTTTAATTTTTAAGGGCTGAATGGCATTGGTTAATACATTCACAAGGTAGGGAAGCATACAGATGTCCCAGCCTTTAGCCATTTGAGGTAATTCACTGTAGGGTATACTTCCTGTAAAATAGATATTCTTTATCTTCCTCATGTCCGAAATATCGACCTCTGTATTTCCCGTAACAACAAAAGATATGTCCGGCATTCCGGCTGCAACGGCTTTAATTAAATCCAAGTCACTCCTGCCGTCAAACAAACCAAAATATCCAACTCTCGGTTTCGGAATATGGGCCAGAAGCGGGTGTTCCTTTTGAGAGGCCTTCTGAAAAAACGTATAATCGACGCCATGCGTTAAAAGATGGGCCTTCTTGCCTTTTTGCTCCAGTTTATCAGCAAGGTCTTGAGAGGTGGCCACAAACCGGTCGGACTTATCGATGAGATCACTTTCCATGGATTGCACAAGTGACTTATCCAGGCCGGGCCACTCGGCAAAATCATCGACACAATAATAAACAATCCGGCTCTCATTAAATTGGCCGATATAATCACAGGCATTGGGCGCAGTAATGACACAAATGGGCGATTTCATATCGAGCCCTTCCAGTTTCCTCTTTACATGCCCCGTAACGCTTCTTTTATTAAAGGTTCTTACAAAAGGAATATTTAAAAAAGGCAGCATTGGCGGCTGGCAGACTTTGATATGGCCCGTTGAGACTTTTTTACTTCCTCCCTTAAATAAACCGGAAAGCATTCTTCCTGCCTTAAGAAAGGCTTTATTTAAATCCCTCCATGTCAAACGGGGAGAGCGCATGCCGATGGTATTGACCCATAAAACGGGATGCTCGGTTGGAATAGAGCGGAAAATATGCTGACAACTGGAGGGGTGCTCTCCAAAATCATCAGAAAAAACAAGAAAACACTTATCAGACATTATGGTTGGTTTCTTTTCTTAAAAAAAATACCTGCCGTAAGAAGCCGGCCCTTTACTGTGAGGTACTTCTTATGATTTTAATTTTTTGCGCATCAAGATTACCAATCCCCTGACGATGACATTCCTCCAAAAATGAACGGAAGGGTTTCTTATGGGGATTGTTCAGATTTCTATAAAAAGTTTCTTTTTCAGGCGTTGCGGGCAATAAAATATGCATGGCCCCCACATAATCGAGAGCAACAGGGTCGTGAGAAATAGCGACGGTATTCGCTCTTTCTCTCTTTTCAGGGCCTTTCCGGCCTCTGCCTCCCCAACCGACATATTCAGCAGCCAGAATATTAATATCCGGCATTTTGACCCTTTTCATCCAGTGGCCGAGCGCCCCTCCCGTATATTGAGTGCTCCATGAACCCATTTCCTGCATTTTTTTTCCGAAAGCAGAACCAAAACCGAAACGTTTCCCATAGTATTTGAGACCAATGCCTGATTTATAAAGAAGAGACATTTCTCCAACAAAGTGAACATTATAAAATCCTTCGGGCTCTGTTCCGTGATAACCGCAGGTAAGATCGACAACACCCATAAGGTTTTTTATGGAAGCGGTAACCCCGAATGATTGTCCGTGATGGTTGAGGCATGAAAAGTTTACCAGCTTGACCTTATCAATATACTCGCCGCCCTCCAAAACACCTTTTTTAAGATCAATTTTTGCGCCGCTGTAGGGAGAGGTAAAGACGGGACAGGTCATCATGCACTTTCTATTTTCCGGACTGACATAGATTTCATCTTTCAGCCATACATACCCATCACCCTCTGAAACAGACGGGACCCTTTGGCCGCCGCCGCCGGTGCCCTCCTGCGGCTGCGGATTAGGCCCTCCATCGACCCAGTGATATTTGCTCACATTGGCAAAACCGGCATCATTAAAATATTGAACCAGTTCATTAAGATTATAATCGCCGTTTCTCTCTTCAGTCGTCCATCCGCGGGAATCCAGTTCCTTATAGTGGTGATTCTCTGCAATAATTATTTCCCCCCTAAAATCTTTTATTGCAAGTACCCCTTCAATGAAACCTTTCATATTGTTTGTGTTCGTCGTGCCCTGGTTCCACCACTGGGCATTGGGTTTTAGCACAACAATATCATCGGTTCCAATCATTTTTTCAATTCCACCCATAAGACGGACGGCTTCTTTTATATTTTCTTCAGGTGAATGCCCTGATGCAATATAGACCCTTGACAGGCCGTCTTCATCAACGCCCGGATTCATTTTTTCCCCTCCCTCCCCTCCCGGCATGCTGCCTGTTGCATCAGCGCCGGAAGCATAGGAATAATCCACTTTGCCAATAGATAAGAAAAATGCAAAGAGAGCCGTCATTTTGAGAAACAGCCGCCTTGATACCTTTTTGATCACCTTGTTGTCCTTCTTATTTTAAATTAAAACGCTATAACAGGGCGCTGCAAGATAAACCTGAAAACATGCCCCCCCCCCCTCTCTTTAAGTCAAGCCCTGAATACTTTGCCCCTTAATGAAGCAGGAAAATATTTTTTAGAGATACCTTTAAGTTTACTAAATATAACATGAAGCTGTCCATACCCCTTAAATGATACGCTCCCTGGCGCACTCCTCACAAATCATGAAGGCAATACCTTGAAAACAAGTGTTTCCGTGCTCCTGTAAATGGGCAGCAGCAGATAAACGACAATAGATGAGGTAAAAATAATAATAAATAATTGTAAAACAAATTTGTTTACCAGGAGGAATGAATTTAAATAGATAATGAGACGAATAATATGTGATTGCAAAATAAAGTGGCCATAGGCATTATTTCCGATTTTGTGAATAACTTTGCCTAAAAAGAAGCGATCCCGCAGATAAGGCAGCCGGTCCAGCATTCTTGACAATAGATAGATAAGAAGAACACTGAAAAAGAGCTGCTCCGGTGAATTGGGATTATACTCAATTTCAAGAGCATAGATTTTAAAGAAATTAAGAAGCGGCGTCATCATGCCCACACCCATAATTGCCAGCATTAACGCTCTTTCGAAAGTATTTTTTAAATAGAGAGGGCCGTCAAATGCGGAATAATGTTTTAACAGGGCACCAAGAAAAAAAGCGGCATAATAGCCGAAATACTTTATATAACAAAGGTCCGATTCATGAGGCAGCGCTTTTGCCGCTATCAAAACCATTATGCCGCACAGAAAGATTCCCCTGCGCCTTAAATTAAAGAGCTTAAAAATGCTTATCGTTATAATGACAGCCAGCACGACAAGGAAAATATGTCCCCCTCCCCAGAGGCCGGATTCGTAATACATGCCCATGAGAGCAAGAACAAGCTTCCACCGGGGAAGGTCAAACATATAATCTGACCGGGTCACCATATTGATGGTGAAAGAAAAAAAATAAAGCGGGTAAAACTGGATGATTTTTTTCTTTAAAAATTGCAGGGGCCTCTCATGAGAATAAAAATATTTACAGGATAAATATCCCCATAAAATGAAAAAAGAAGGAACAATGGACATGAGAAGAAGTGCAGATAACTTTTTTAAAAGACTGCTCTTAACACCAAAAGTATAGATATCAAAACCACCGGCCCAGTCTGAATGCAAATAGACGACGCCGAAACATAAAAGACCAAAAAGGATTGAATAATTATTGTTATATTCTTTGACTGTCTTACCCATAGACCTTTATCAAATTACGCTTTCGTAATTTCTCTCATCCTTCTTTCAAGACAATCAATATTATCTTCGAGCTTTCCATTATTATTAATTTCTATCACAGCGCAGGAAGTGTTCCCGCTCGCCCGGGAGGCAACTTCCTGCAAGTGCCTGTCCGTTTTTTTCAAAAATTCACAAATCAAAGCGGCATCGGCATTTTTTAACCGTCTCGTCAAACCTTCAGGACGGCTCAACATTCTCCGGGAGCATGTTTCAATATCGCTTTTGACATAAATCAATATTTCAGGAAGGGGAATCTCATCGAGATAAGTTTCCAGATTAACCATGTCTTTTCCGTAGCTGCCTGAAGGGGAGACGAACATTAAAGATTTCTGGACCAGGCCCTCTTCAAAAAAGACGACCGGGTTTTTAAATGATAATGCATTAACAGATTCGTAAAATGCCCCCACTTCAAGAAAAGCCGAAATCACCGATTGCCTGTCATCAATTGACATTTCATTGAAAACATGTGAGGAAAAAAAAGCGCCTAAAGCCTTGCCATAATTTGCGAGAAAGCGGTTTTGCGCCTCAAAATGCATAAGCGACCGGTTAACCAGTTTATTTGAAAGCTTAATTGCCGCAGAACCGGGCAGAAGCTTCAAAAAATATCTGAAAACCTTATCCATATTTAACCTTGCCCCATGAAGATAAGCTTCTTCCACAGTGAAATACCTGCCGTCGCCGGAAGCAGCCCTCAACCTGTCGATCAAGGCTTTTCTGACGGTACTCTTGCCTGCGCCGGGAAGCCCTATAAATTCAACTCTGTACAAAATATCCTTTCACCTGCAAAAATGCTCTCTACCGGATAACCGTGCCCCATTCATGGTAATATCTTTTCAGCAGAAAGACCTTTAATCCCTTATTTAATACCAGCTGAAGGGCAAATGCCGCAATAATACCATAGATGCCTATTAACTTACCAAGGCTGAAAAGAGTCATTAAATAAATAGTGTTCGTAAATAACAGGACCATAAAACTATACTTTGCAAAGCCGGCAGCAATGAAAAGGGAATTAATGGGAACGGTAATAAAGCTCATTGAAAAAAAGAAGAGCATCAGGTACAAGGCATATATTTCCTGAAGATATTCTTCTCCGAAAAAGGTTCCCACAAGAAATCTGGATGTAAGGAGCAGACCCAGAGTAACGGCAGAACCGACGCCCAGCAATATGAGCATGGTTTTTTTGGTTATACCGGCAGCATCACCGAGATTATTACTGCCGATCAGTTTTGTAAATTCAGGGAACATGGACTGATTGATCGGTTCTCCAACCCTGTTTATCAGTCCTGCTATCTCTTTGTAAACTTTATAGATACCAACCATTTTGACGGATAAAACAGAACTGATAACAATCATATCCAGGTGACGCACGGGAATCCTTATAATGGTGCGAAGATTGGTCCACCAGATAAATTTCAGCTGGTTTTTATCAAAAGCTATTTTCTCCCTTATCCATGTTCTGCCGTATTTTTGCGTTAGCAATCTTATGCTGTAAATATTGAGGGATAAATTTGTCAGAATATCGACGACTAAATAGATATAGATATAGACCGTAAAAGTTGACGAACTTGCCATTGCATATAATACGGCACAAAGCTTAATAACTGCCATGACGACCTGAATTTTTGCAATGGAAGCAAACTTGTTAAAAAGCCTGGGAATTCCTATGGTAAGGGTCGTTATATTAAAAAGAATGCTAGCGCTGTATAGAGACAAAAAAGGGAAAAAAGAGCTTTGCCAGCCCAAAAGGCGGCCCACCGTTTTTACAAGCATCAGGGCAAAGCCAAATGCAATAATTGCGCTGGCAAAATCCAGTATCAAATTCGTTTTAATCACATTTTTGATTCGCTCTGATTTTAATTCAGAAGCGCCGAACTTAACCATTGACTCCCATGTCTGTATATTAAAAATATCATTAATAATGAGGGCGTATGTCTGGGCAAGCACTAAAATAGCCAGAGATTCGGGCCCTACCTGGCCGGCCAGTATGGTAAAAGATATAATGCCCAGGCCTGCGGCCGTCGAGTTGCCGAATAAAATAACGCCCGAATTTTTTACGATTCTTTTCAGTAATTTATCTTCAAGCTTATTCTTCAAGTTATGATATTGAGCCTTTATATTCAGCATGGATCAGTAAATCCTCTTTTCATCATTCTCATCAACAGGATTAACCTTATCTTCAATTTCCCTGCTAACAAGTGACGTTACCACGGCAATAAGGGCAACTTGCCACCAGAAAAACTCATAATACACTCTCGAATTAACCAGGCCGCCGATCATTATGGAAGCAAAGGAAATGTTTAAAGCAAAAAGCGAAAACTTCCAGAACTGCGAATCCAGGTCCACCCTTTTCACCCGGTTAAAAGACTTAACGATCAACAGGTAGCTATGCAGACACATGGCGATCCATACAATGAACCCCAAAACCCCCTGCTCAACGAGGACCTGCAAATAAGTGTTGTGCGCTGAACGGACGCCATACTTTGCACCGGGATGAAATGTCAACACCTCTTCCGGCATGTAGAAGCGGGCCAACTCTTTAAATGCATTAGGTCCGGCGCCAAAAAGGTTGTCCCCGGCCATGTCGATCCCGTAAGACCATATCTCCGTTCTTCCGCTGGAAAGTTCTCTTGCTCCCTCGACACTCTCTATGGCCTCGTCTGCACCGACGAGAGAAGAGAGCCTGTCTATAAAATATTCATCCGATAAATAAAGCAGCAAAGGAAGGCCCAGCATAAGTAAAACCAGGAAATATCTGGTAATTTCCTTGTCAAAAGAGATGATTGTGGCGATGACGATGGCCCCTGCAAAGGCAATAAAAGAACCCCGGCTGTTGCAAAGGACCAAGGCATTTAATAAAAAAGGGAGAGACAATATGCAGATAATCTTCTCATAGGGTTTTCCACTTTTAAAAAAAGGCAGCATCAATGGAATAATTCCTGCCAGAAGCAATGAAAATTCATTCGATCCGTAGGCGTCGGCAGAACCGCCGTACTCCAGCCTGGCATGCACGCGCTTGCCTGTCAGGTAGGCCTTAACTGAAAGGCCGGCGGCAAAAACGATAGCGCTCAGGCAGAATAAACGGAATTGATCGACAGAGGTAATGCTTTTTATGAGGATGAAAACAATAATCGAATAGGTTAAAAGAGAATATAAATACTGGTTTGCATCTTTGGGGTTAAAGGCATTTGTAAAACATACCACAGCACTTAGCGCTAAAAATACATAGACCCACCTGGCATTTCTAAACTTATGGTCCGAGGTCTTGCCCCAGTGAATGGCCAATGAAACAAAAAGGACAAGCGATGTGAGCAGGCTCCAGCGGTGAAAGGGCAGGTAGAGAGTCCACCAGTTTATAATTTCCTGAGGGGAATTGAAATAGATATTCATATAGGCGAATAATCCCCAGAAAGGTCCTCTCGAAATGGCGAGAAAGTAACTGGCGAAATTTATTAAAAGGAAGCCTAAAGCATAAAACATTTATATTCTCTAACTTTCAGCCCATCTGCAATCAAAGGGGCAGTTACTAAATAAGTTCCCATATTTTTCGTTTAACGGCCAATTGCACTTCATCATATGGCCGGTTCCCGTTTACCGGAAAAACAGGGGCACTCTCTTTTAAACGGTTAACGGCATCGGCCTTAACCCTGTGAACCTCTATAGGCAGATCGGACTTTCGTCTTCTTAATTCTTCCAGTTCAACCTGGATCACAAAAATCAGATGAGGATAGTCAATCTTTTTATAATAACGGGCTTCAAGAGCTGTTAAAGGCTTTCCTGCAAGCGAATGGGAAGGGGAAAGATGAACCCTGGGGCCATCCATCGGCTCGGGCATGTCATGAAAATCTTTTAAAGGAAAACGGTCGGTAATAACAAGCTGTCCGCGCCTCACGTCTTTTCGGGATTTTATGGCAATTAAATACCTTTTTCTCGCCACGTAAATCCAGAAAAGCTTTTCAATAAAAGAGGCAATAAAAGAGAGGCCCAGCTTATTAAATCCCCTCACAAGGAAAGAATTTAATTTGCTTACCTTATTTTTGGGGATACCGTAATAATAGCGTTTAACAGAGAGTTTCCAGGACAGCCATTTTTCCAGGTCTTTAATTAAGGTGGACTTGCCCGATCCGTCTGCGCCGACAAGTGAAATGATCTTCCCCTCCCCTTCGAGTGTCTTTTTTTTATGCGCCTTGACTTTACCTGAAAGCGGAAGCTCAGACAGGTAAAAAGAGAAATAGCTTAAATAGACGAGGAGACTCTTTCGCCGTCTGAAATCCCTGAGGCTCTTCAGTATTTCCACCTGGGTAAAAAAGATTTGATAAAAGGTTAATTTTTTTTCCGAAAATCTTTTGATAAATTCGCTGACAAGGCTTTCCCTCAGGGGAAGCTTGCTTTCATGTAAAAGCTTTATCACTTTAGCCCTGTCACTTTTTGATATGAGTGCTCTGAATTCATCTTCAATATCAGCGGGGAAAGCCGTGTACCCTGTGGAAATCAAATCTTTCAGGGCATGTTTGGCCAGCGACAAAAGGTCTGTTTTCATGTGCGCCCTGATGACAAGCATAATCAGTTCAATTTCAGGGCAGGGAATATACAGGTTATGGGCCTTTACAAGATTGCCGAAAAACAGGTCTTCCAGGGGCAAATGATGATTCTTGATATATTTCTGGCCCAGTATCAATTGATAATGAACATGCAGGTGAATAAAGCTTCCCGTCGCTTCATCGAAGCCCAGGTAATCTTCCATCCCCTCAAACTGTTTTTCAGGAGGGGAAATAATCTTTTTAAAAGGATGTGCCTTGAGAATTTCCTCAAAGTCCTTTTTATCATCCCTGTGAACAAGGATATCGAGGTCGGTCTTGCCGCAAAGGGCTTTCAAAAGGTGACCGTTACTTTTCCAGTGGCAATACCTGACGTTTTCACTGTTTAGGGCCTCAAAAAAAGATTTGCAGAGGGCTAATGGTTCCATTTTAGAATTCCGGCTAAACTATAAGGGTTTCTGTATATAAAATACGGGGAAATATAATGACCACAGTAAACATTCTTATGAAGGAAGGATTTTTTTTATGAAGTCCCTCAGTTTATTTCTTACAGGAATAACAGATGCGCAATAGAGCCTTTTCTTCCGGTTAAAGGGATAAAAATGACGCACCGGTCCTTTAAAGTGCAATATTTTTACATTTGGGAACCATCCCTCTTCAAAGTAATAATAATTATAGGCTTTGCAGGGAAAAAACTTGATCCGAAAGCCATTAACGACATGAACGCTGTAAGGTTCCGGATAATCATCGGGACAAGTCAATTTATTCAATGCTTTCTGGTCATTACCGACGTCATCCGTCGCTTTGGTCCATAAGTCGAGAAAATCTTTTGTGCCTTTTGTGTTATTAAAAAAAATAACACCGGCATTAACATATTTTACAATTTCAAAATGTTCCTGGTGCCATTCATTTTCCAGTTCCGAGGCATCGCGCAGTGTCACTCCAATATCGTAATCATCACTCTTTACCTCATCAATATTATCGAGCAGCTGCGCATCGCCATCGAGATAGACCACCAAATCGTCATACTGCTTCATACAATATTTAACCATTTCAGGTTTAAAAAGTGACTTGGACTTATAAGATCCCTGAACATCCCTCTCATAGTAACCTTTTTCTGCAAAGGACTCATCGTGCACCGAAAAAGGTTCTCCCCTGCCGAGGTTTCCAAGGTCGTATACGACGGGCTTGTAACCCAGGCTTTCCGCCTTTTCAACGGTTTCACCGATAACGCCTCTAAAGCTGAAATTCCTGTAAATATTACCGGCATCATCTTTAGCCTTATCACTATTTGCCCCTGTTAAAATAATCATTTGTCAATCCCTGTTTTTATTTTCAAATATCATCAAATAGAATTACCTTCTTTCAGCCAGCTCAAGGAAAAGTTCTTCATATTCCCGCGCCATTCGGGCCGCAGAAAATTTCGCATTAATTTTTTTCTTTCCCTCATCACTGAAGGCCTGCTTCAAGCCATGATGAGATTGTATTTTTTTAATTTCAGAGGCCAGGCTTGCAGGATTATCTGTTTCGAACAAAAGCCCCGTCTTTTCATTTTCCACAAGATAACGGCAACCGGGAATATCGGAAGCGACAACAGCGACACCGGCCCCCATTGCCTCCATAATACACCGTGGAATACCTTCCGAACGGGAAGGTAAAACAAAGAGGTCAAAACCTTTCAGAAAAGCAAGCCGGTCGGGCCTGAAACCGAAAAAAGTCACTTTATCAGTCAAGTTTAATTCCATGACCATTGATTTCAGTTCCTTTTCCTGTTCACCCTCTCCAATAATTGCCACATGCCAGTTCGGTTCGCCATGGTGAGCAACAGATTTAATCAATACGTCGAGACCCTTTCCGGGAGTCAGGCGGCCGATATAACCGATGACAAATGCCCCTCCTTCTTTCAGAGAGGATATCTCTGAAGCTACGGAGGATACTTCATTAATCTCGCTCGTATCAACACTGTTATTTACCAGATGCAGTTTACCCTTCAAACCCGGAATGCGCCTTAATGAAGAGAAAAGATCATGAGAAAGGGGAACAACGGCGTCAAAAAGGGGGAAAGCAAGACGATCAATCATTTCATATACTAATAATTTAAGATCAGGGTCCTTTGTCCAGCCGTGGGGGGTCGTTACAATTTTACATGAAGTCCCCCTGACAGCGAAAAGTCCTGTCAGGTCCGTTTTGTAGCCATGGGTATGCAAAATATCTATTGCATTCTCTTTAATAAAGGCCCGGAGTTTATTTACGCCTGAAAAGTTGACCCTCCCGTAAGATTCAATAATGCAGCTTGAAAAACCGAGTTTTTCCGTTTTGACGCAAAGCGGAACATCACTTCCGGCTTCATCCCTTATTGAAGCGACATAAGAACGTATTTTTTCAGGATCAAGGTGCTTAATGAGCGCGATTATCCACATTTCTGCGCCATAAAGACCGGAGGGGCTGCCCAGTTGCAGCACATTTACTTTCCGTTGCATTTAATATAGTTACCTGATCTGCAATTAATAAAACTTTGGTCTTTGGAAAAAATACCTGTGTTTTACAAAATAATAAATAAGCCCTTTAATATGTTCTCTCATGGCTTTGTTGAATTTAAAACCTCTTGAAATTTCCTGGGCATGATGGACGGCATAAAGATGGGGCACATACAAAATCTCATACCCTTTTTTCCATAGTCTGAGACAATAATCAACATCTTCAGGCGCATAAAATATTTTTTCATCCAAAAACCCGACGTCCCTTAAAACCTCTTTTCGAAAAAGCCAGAAAGCAGATATTGCATAATCCACTTTTCTAATATTTTCCTCTTCGGGCTTTTTATCTTCCCTGTTTTCAATCTTTTTTAGAAAAAAATAACGGAATATCTTTCTCCAGAGCGTGGGGAAAGTATCTGTCGATTTTTGAAGCGAGCCATTCCCGTAAACCAGGCGGGGCACAACCAGCCCGGCATTTTTCTCACTTTCCAGGACATGGATCAAACGCTCCATGATATTAGCACGCAGTTCGACGTCCGAATCCATAATGACAATATATTTGCCTGCAGCCTCTTTAAGGGCCAGGTTGCGGGAATAGGTCGTTCCCCTGTTGCTGTCCAGGTATATTGGCTTAATGATTCCTTCATGGTCTTTTTCATAGTTTTTCAGAAGTTCTACCGAGCCGTCTGTAGAACCGTTATCGACAATAAAGATTTCAGCCTTCACTTCCGGCTTATCAAGAGCGCTTAAAAGAGAGGGCAAACATCTCTCAATATGATGCCTTGAATTCCAGGATAAAATGATCAGCGATAGTTGAGTATTATTTTTCGTCATTCTTACCATAAAAAGGGAAGCTTATTACAAGCTGATATATTTCCTTACAACAGGGCCGATGGTATTTGCCAGTGAAAGGGGCATCTTTTGCCAGATCTTCTCAACGATTTCTCTATAACCCTTCGAAGCGGAACCTTCATGACGCTCTTTTTCTTCAAGGTGGATATATTTCCAGCTTAGCCGACAAGGCTCGGCGCCCCATTGGGCCTTGAATTTATAGGTTCCTTCTCCGGGAGTCGATCTTCCGAAATCGAATTCTCCATAACCATTGTCGGCGGCAAACTTTAACATATTCCAGTACAAAAGCATGTTGGTAGACAAATAGTTATATTGCCGCCTTGTAGAGGCCCAGGGAATTGATACCCTTTTTCCGTGGCATAAGATAAATCCCGTGCCGACAGGAATATCACCATAATAAACAACACCCACTCTTGCAGCCTCCCCCAATGCCTTTATGAGCGCGAGAAACCATTTTTTTGAATGAACGGGGGAGCCTAAATCCTTCATATTGGCGCTGAAAACGGTGTAGAATTTTTCAAAATCACTGATATCCAACCAGCTAAAGGTCAAACCGTTTCTTTCCGCTTTTTTAATCTGGCTTCTTAATTTTGATTTAAAGCCTGCCAGAAGACCTTCCGAAGAACCGGGAAGGGCCAGAATCATCTGTACTTTATCTCTGCGGCAAGTCACCCTGTATTGACTGCCCTTGTCCTCATCATGGGAAGCGTACTCTCTCAACTCGACATGTTTAAGGGACATTTTTTTGGCCAGCGCAAAGGCCTCCGCCGTCAGCGCCGCCCTAACAGCTTCGTCTTCCGCCAAAATACCCGCCTGGTCACAAAAAGGAAGAGACACAAGTTCCCCTTTTAAGAGAGGAGGCTTCATATAGACTAAAGGTAAAAGGCCGACAATATGCCCGTCCTCCTCTGCCATGAGATAATAAAGTTCATGCCTGTAAGCCTCTTTTACGGCAAGCCCCCAGCCAAAAAGGTGATAAGGCGATGAGCCCTCATAATTCCCTATATAAGCATCCCATTCATGTCTGTCCTCAAGTGAGGCAATTCTAATATTCATATCCCTTGAAATCCCTGCCCTGTTCTAATGAGATAATTTCAAGCCTTTAAACCAGGTTATAAAATGTATAACGAGCAGCTTGAAATATCCCATATCCATACCGGGGCCAATACTATATCTTCTTAACTCCAGCAAAGGCGTATCACCATCGATCATCTCTTCAATAGTCGTCAGGGAAACTTCAATCCCGCACTGACGGAGAATCTCTATTGTTTCGTCGTTATAATCTTCTCCGGCGCCATTGGGGTAGGCAAAGAGAGTGCATTTTTTCCCTGTAATTTCCGATACGGTGTTAAGGGAGCCTTTTATTTCCTTTTCCTGTTCTTCAGGCGGCAGGCAACTCAGAATTTCATGGGCCATCGTATGCGCGCCAAAATCAATGAGACCTGACCGGCGCATTACATTTATCGATTGGAAATCAAGCATGCCGTAGAGAGAGTCATGCGCTACGGGTTGACTTAAATCATAGCCTAATTGATGGACAACTGCCTTCAACAGGGGGCGTATTTCAGCAATAGGCATTGTCTTGAATTTATTCTTCATTTGCGCAATGAGCTCAACCTTTTCATCCTGCCCTCCTATGGGGAATATCTTTCCCTCCCATCTTACTTCCCTTGCCTCCGTATTGCTGAAGGCCTCATGGAGGCGGCATACCCAGAGCGTATCGTCCGTATTGATGAGGCCCGTCGTTAAAAAAATGGTGGCAGGCAGGCCTTCTTCCCTGAGAATGGGAAAGGCAACATCAAAATTATTCTGGTAACCGTCATCAAAGGTTATCACGGCAAGAGGGCGCCCGGTTCTGCCTGACCTTAATCTGCCGGGGACCCGGGAAAGCGGTATGACTTCAAAATTATTTTTTAAATAGCTTACCTGGCGGCGAAAAGATTCTGCATCGACGTAGCACCAGTCATAGAGTTGAGGCAGTTTTTCAACAACACTGTGATACATGACAATAGTGAGATCACTCCTGATTTTTTTTTGAATATAAGAAGATCCAAGAGCGGATATCATTTTATAAAGCAATCTTTTTAAGGGCAGATTCATAATTCAATCCATGATTCCGGTAAATGGCGAAAATAATCAGTTTTCATCCGGAAAGGGTGCTTTTTCGCAATCTCTGCGTCAATCTTCGGCTTTACTTGTGCGATGTACAGTAGTACAACTCGGCGAAACCCTTGATTTCCTTGACCTTGCAAAAAACCCCTCCTTTCCGGATTGAAAACAAAGTTTCATTTATTATAGTTTCTGGATGGACACTAATTAGGAGGCATAATATTGCAGCAAGGCCTCTCTTTTAATAATCATCATATAGCTGGTCGGCATATAGCGTCCCTCTTCATAAGCCTCTTTTCGGGCTTTGGAAGCAAAAAAAGCATTTTTCCTGTCATCTTCACTGGAACCGGCCAAATAAAACGCTCCCCCTATTTTCTCAATTAATTCGCGTATATAAGACAATTCCGGCGAAACCTCTTTCATTGCAGGGTCATAAAACCAGGTTGCGCCAAAAAGCCCCTTTACTTCCTTTCGTGTTTTTAAGGTCTGAGCAGCCAGGGCAAAGACCTCCTTCCATCCATCAGGATTAAACAACCTTAGCCGGTGAGGATTGTAGTGAAGCTCAAAGAGGGGTTCATTCCCTCCCATAGAGAGAAGCGAAAAGGACATTTTCAGCATATTTTTCAAGGACTGTTTGAACATTAATTTTCTCGGCACACCGCTTAGGGTAACATCGTGATTGCCGAAGGGCAGACTCTTAAAACAGAGTTTTTCTATATAACTTAAAAAGGGGTAATCTGTGAAAGAGAGCCTGGCCGCATTCCCTTTGTCCGCCAATTCAACTATGCGGTCAAAGTCCTGGCCCAGATAGGCGGCAACACCTTCAGGCAAAGCCTGTTTACCTATATTCCCGATATTTCGGAGATAAAGTTGATAAACCAAAGCCTGATGGTAAATCAATCTTGTCTCAATTCCCGCAGATTGATCGATTTTTTTTTCAAGATTTATAAGCCCGTCCCTGTCGGTAGCAATGAAACCGTGAATACACTGAAGGTAGTCCCTCATGACATTTTCGAAAAGTAAAGACCCTTCAATATGTCCAGGCTTATCATTTAATTCACTTATTGAGGCCTCGAGCTTCTCCCGGACCTCCTTTTTTCCACCATTACCGCGTGCAGTCATTAATTAATTTTCTTTAAAAAAATTATTTCTCTAAATAATCGGCACAGCTAATAAAGTGATGATTCCTGAACTTTTTAATAAATCGCTCCAGCTTATTGAAGCAGGCGTCCAGGTTCAGGTAATGGCGGAACTTAAACAAGAGATCCGCGTCATTCACTCTGGGCTGGCCGGGATCGACTTCCCAGGGATGCAAATAAAAGTTGTATCCCTCTTCCTTCCTCAAAATGCGCTTTACTCCCTCATAAAATAAAAATGAAGGCCAGAACCTGAAATACCCTCCCCCTCCCCAGGGAAGATTCATCCCCATAAAAGGCCAGTTGCTCACAGGCAGTTCAGCAAAACCCTCTTCATCAAGGTATGCAAGACCCCGTTTTTTATAGGACTGTAAATCGATTTTTCCGTGCCTTGAGTTAAGGCCCAGACTATTTAAGCTCGAATCATAGCGATAGCCCAGTTTTTTTAACAGGCTTATCACTCTGTCATCAACTGAAAAGCTGGGCGCCCGGTAACCAAGCACCTCAACACCTGTAATATCCTGAAGCATTTCCTTACTTCTCTTCAAATCATCGTAAAGCGCCTCTTCATCGAGAGAAGAACAGAGTTCATGACCATAGCCGTGAGAAGCGATCTCATGACCCCTCTTACTGATTTCTCTGACAAGATGGGGACTTCTTTCGGCATTCCAGCCCAGGATGAAAAAAGTAGCCTTTATTTTAAATTTATCAAAAAGCTCCAAAAGCAGGGAGGTGCTTTTTTCATATCGTTTTTCACAATTGTCCCATTCATGGTGATGAATATAAGCCTTAAAATTTTCAACCTGAAACCAGTCTTCAAGATCGACGGTAATAAATATTTTTTTTTCTTCTCCTTGAGCGCTCAAAAAGTTACCCCTTAAAGTTCAAGTTCTTTTTCGGCAAACCGAACCATATCTTTATCTTCCGGGGTTTCAATTTTTTCAAGCCCCTCGTCTCTCGTCATTGCGCCCGACCTGACCATATTGGCGATTTCCCAAACGTAGGGGTGAAATCCGTAACGGTCCTTGTGGATCTCGTTGGCAAGGGCATTTACCGTACAGTTACTTGAGTTTGCGTCCGTATCGGAAGGTTTTTCCCAACCAAGCTCCCCCAGTCTCCTGAATATTTTTTCTTCCTTATATTCTAAAAATGCAAGGGGGTGAATATTATGGGGAAACTTTTCGGGCTGAGAATAATGCGCTTCCGTCAGGAAATAGGGATTAATTCCCTCACCGGCTATCTTTAGAAGCGGTTCATAGATGGCCTTTTGCGTTATTTTCATTAAACCGGGATTCGCTTTCATAACCGATGACTGAACAGGCGCCTGGCCGGGCGACCACCCGTAACCGACAAAAGGGATTTCCTTTTCAATGGCCGTTCTTAGTATGACCGCTTTTACAAGCCCTATACAGCTAGTGCATATGGTGCTCGCCCGTTCAAGCGTTTTTGCCGGGTAAAGCTCCTCTCTGGCAGCTCTGCCGAATATATTTCTCAGCATCTTCCGGCTGGGTCTTATGACCATGTGATCGACGCCGAGATTGCCGCAGACTTTCCGCATATTGATAAAGGCCTGGTCCGAAATAAAGGTATTGTCGAAAGTAAGGGCAAGGACCTTCAGCTTATAGCGATTAACAAAAACTTCCAGCGTATAAGTACTGTCCTTGCCGCCGCTGTAAGCCATGAGCAGGTCATAATGGGATTCTTTGCTTTTTTCTTTCAAAAGATCGAGAAATTTATTTTCATACTTAAGCTTCATTGCATCGTTTGCCGCATGGCCGCGATAATTCCGGCAATGATTGCAAAGACCCTCATCATTAAATGATATTCCGGGGAATGTGGAAGGAAGAACACAATTTGTGCAGCGTTTCATGAATAGACTCCTTTATCTCTGGCCTTGGAATTAAGGTAAAAAATGTTAAAAAATCAGTAACTGCCGTTCTGCTTTTTCAAGCGGAAAGAAGCTCTTTTTTTCTTATCTTCCCGCTCGTTGTTTTTGGCAGTTCCGCCATGAATTCAACGTCATGCGGGATTTTGAAGGGTGGAAGCGACTGCTTGCAGTGCCTCATTATCTCCATTTTCTTTAAATCAAAGCCTTCTTTAAGCACGATGCAAGCCTTGATTTTTTCACCGAGCGTTTCATCTTTAATGCCGATAACGGCAACTTCATGTACGGAAGCATGCTCATGAATGACCTCTTCAATCTCTTTCGGACTGATCCGATGGGCGCCGCTTTTGATCATCTCGCTTTTTCTGCTGACAATGTAAAAGTAACCCTCTTCATCTTTTTTAGCCAGATCTCCCGTCCAGAGGCCTTCTTTTTTAAGAACCCGGGCTGTCCTTTCAGGGTTTTCCCAGTATCCGGCCATAATATTTTCGCCCTCTGCAACAATTTCACCGACCTCCCCGGCAGGAACAGGATTACCTTCAGCATCGAGCAGGTTCAGTGTAACGCCGGGAATAGCCTTGCCTATGGAGCCTGCCTTTGAAATAAGCTTTTCAGGCTCAAGGTAGGACAGGCGGGCCGAAGCTTCTGTCTGGCCGTACATGATATAAACATCGGTTTCAGGCAATATGTTGCTGATTTCCCTTGCAAGCTTTGGCGACATGGCGCCCCCTGCCTGGGTAACATACCTGAGTGAAGGAAATTGATACTCCCTGATAGAGGAACGGTTAAGCAAGATGGCGAAGGTAGAGGGAACGCCGGAAAATCCCGTTACCTTTTCTGCCGCCATTTCATCGAGAATGACATTGGGATATAAAAAGTGCTGGTTAACGACAATAGACCCGCCCACTGCAATGTGAGTCAGCAAAAGCGAATTGCCATAGGAATAAAAGAAAGGCAAAACAGCCATTACCCTGTCTGCTTCCGTCAGCTCAAGGTACTTAACAATGGAATTCGTATTGGCAATGAGATTTCTGTGCCTCAGCATGACACCGTTAGGTTCTCCCGTCGTGCCTGACGTATAGATAATCTGGGCAAGGCCATCAGCGTCGACAGCGGGAAAGGAAGGCGGCTCCGGGAAAAAACGTTGCAACAGGTCTTCCAGGTTTTCCAGATCAAAGGACAGCTTTTCAGGCACTTCTTCATCGCCTGAACTGCTGATAAGAACATTTTTTAGAGAATCAACCTGCCCTGACAGTTCTTTTACGTATTTAACAAACTTTAGCTGGCTGAGAAGAAAGGATATTTCGCAGTTATTGGCCTGATAGGTGAGACTTCTCACCGTTGTTTGAGAATTCATGGCAACAACGACGCCACCGGCAAGCAAAATTCCAAAGTAGGATTTAACATATTCCATGGGTTCATCCATCAATATGCCTGCCCGGTCTCCGGCTTTCAGTCCCCGCCTCATAAGCCAGGCTGCAATCTTTCCTGAATCCCTTAACAGCTCATTATAGGTGAGCCGTTTTTTACCGGCAATGATCACTTCCTTTTCAGGATAGTTTGAAACGGCCTTTATTAAATAGTCCTGGATTAACATAAGCATCACCCATTAGATAGTTAGCTTTAAGCTTTTTATCGGTCCCTTTTCATCAAAAACCGGGCAATTTAAGCGTAAAGACTCAATCAGGATTTTTTCCTTTCAATAAAGCCGGCCAGGTTATTTACACTATCCAGGTTTTCCGGAATCAGTTCCGTATCATCGGTGTGAACACCAAAGGTATCTTCCATCCACATGACAACTTCCAAAATTCCCGTCGAATCGATGATTCCTTTTTCGAGAAAGGAGTCATCGTTTTTCAACATATCTTCACTGTCTTCCTCGAAGATAAAATTTTCAAAAATAAATGCTCTGATTTGATTGTGCAGCATATTTCCTCCCATATTTTTCAACTTTCAATGCAATGTCATTTTTAAATAGTAATTTTCCGGACATTGGCAAGGGGTTCCCAATCGATTCTGAAATTTTCAATAAAACGTTCATGAAGAAGCTGGGTCGATAAAATGCCCACAAGGGCCATATTATCCCTGAATCCCGTGACAGCCCCTTTTTTACATTTCCTGACGAGCAAGTTCACAGGTTTTGAATTGAAATACCCATACTTGTCTATGGATTCTTCCGATAAAAGCGATGAAACATAATCGGGGGCGCCCTTACTGAAAAAACTTTTGCTGTCAGGCGCCATATAAGGCTGTTTCGTTCTTTTTGTAATTTCTTTGGGCAAATACTTTTTCATCGCTTTTTTCAAAAGGTATTTTTCATTTAACACTTTCATTTTATAAGTATAGGGCAGTTTGGAAGCAAATTCCATTACACGGTGATCAAGAAATGGAAATCGCCCCTCAATGGAATGGGCCATGAGAACCCGGTCTCCCTGCGATGAAAGGAGGTAGCCCGGCAGCAGGCCCTTGCTTTCAAGATACTGGGCCCTTTCAAAAGGTTTCCATCGGGAAAAAGAGGGATCAAGCGTATCGCCGAAGGTAATTTCCGGGGAAGAAAGGCCGATTTCATTCTTAAAATTCTGTGAATAAAAAGTTTTTATTTTTGAAGTCGTCTGCCAGCGCGGCCTGTGCGAAAAAAGACTGTCATTCACATCGAGCAGTTTGTCATTAAAAAAAGCATTCATATAGGCATGAGACTGGCTCTGAAAAGCAGGGAGATAGGGATATAGTTTTTTCAGAAGCGATGGCCTGAAGTTTGAGTTCCTGTTTTTTGCGCAAAACTCCCTGATCTTTACTTCTTTAAATATATCGTATCCGCCAAGCACTTCATCGGCGCCTTCACCCGTTAAAACGACTTTGAAATGATTGGACCGGACCAGTTTTGAAAGCAAAAAAAGCGGCGTCGGCGCCGTCCTGAAAAGAGGCTTTTCCGTATGCCAGACAAGATCGGGAAAATTATCGCCAATATCTTTATATGAGCACTTGATTTCATGGTGCGTCGTCGCCAGCGCCTTTGCCATTTCCTGCTGATAACGGCTTTCATCGAAGGCCTTGTCTTCAAAGGCAACGGAAAAAGTTTCCAGCGGGGAATTCGTATAATGACGTATCAAGGCCGTCGTTACCGATGAATCAAGGCCGCCGCTAAGATAAGCGCCAACGGGAACATCAGCTCTCAGTCTTAACCGGGTAGCATCGACAAGCAGTCTTTTTAATTCCCGGGAAGCTTCTTCTTCGGAAATGACGGTATCTTTTTCAGAAAAGGAGAGGTCCCAGTATTTTTTGACTGAAATTTCCCCTCCTTTAACAGTCATAAAGTGGCCCGGCTGAAGCTCAAAAATCCCTTTGAATGCCGTCCTCGGCGCTACCGTATGCCAGAGGGTAAAGAGCTCATCCAGGGCAAGGGGATCAATTTCTCTTTCAACGGCGCCTGTGGCGAAGATAGATTTTATTTCCGAGGCAAAATAAAAGCGCTTATTCTTCCCGGCATAATAAAGCGGTGAAATTCCCACCCTGTCTCTGGCAAGAAGGAGTTCCTTCTTTTTATTATCCCAGATAGCAAAGGCAAACTGACCGTTTAAATATTGAAGGCAATCAAGACCATGCTCTTCAAAAAGGTGGATAATGACTTCCGTATCGGAAGTGGTCCTGAATTGATGTCCCTTCTTTACCAGCTCTTCTTTCAGTTCTATATAATTAAAGATTTCCCCATTAAATACGATCCAGAGAGAACCCTCTTCATTGGACATAGGCTGGCTCCCCGATGAAAGATCGATAATGCTGAGCCGCGCATGGCCAAAACCGGCGTTTCCATCGATGAGCATGCCGAACTCGTCAGGCCCCCTGTGCTTCTGCACAGCGATCATGCGCTCTATTTCCGCCTCATCAATTTTTTGATGATCGGCTAAATTTATGATTCCCGCAATACCACACATAATTTAATTTGAATCCCTGCTGAAGTGTTCTTTCAATGATGAAGCGCTATGAATTATCCCCGGATTTGCTCTTCTTCCTACCTGGCCCCTTTGCCGAAAAGAACGACCTTGATGGTCATAAAGAAAATGATGAAATCAAGGACAGGAGACATATTTTTTATATAATAAATGTCATACTGAAGCTTTTCCCTGGCGTCATCAATGGTTGCGCCATAAGGGTATTTAACCTGGGTCCAGCCCGTAAGTCCCGGTTTGACGACCGTTCTCATTTCAAAATAGGGAATCTCTCTTTTCAGCTGATCGACAAAAAACTGCCGTTCCGGCCTTGGCCCGACAAAGCTCATATCTCCTTTGATGACGTTAAATATTTGAGGAAGTTCATCAATTCTGACCTTCCTTATAAAAGCGCCTATTTTGGTTATCCTGTTATCTTTCTCCCTTGCCCAGACAGGCCCCGTACTGTCTTCTGCATCGGTTCGCATGGAACGAAATTTATAAATGTCGAATTCCCTGCCGTTTTCACCGACACGTTTTTGTTTAAATATAGCAGGCCCCTTTGATTCGAGTTTTATCAAGAGGGGTGTAATCAATAATAAGGGGGCCGCAGGAATCAGCAAAAGCGCTGAAAGAAAAATATCGAGGATACGCTTCAGAATTTTCCTTGACCTCAACGATTTAAAGCCGTCAGAAAAAACCATCCAGCTCGGTTTCAGCTGATCGAGAGGAACTTTTCCCTCCAGCCGTTCGTTAAATGTCTCACCTTCCTCGATGGTTACGCCCTTTAGCTTACAATCGAGGAGGGCCGACATGGGAAGTTTCGCCCGCCGGTCGGCCAAGGCGACGATTATCCGCCTCACCTCTTTCTCCCTGACAACCCTGGCGATATCACCATAACCACCGACGATTCCGGGATTCACATTTCCCTGGTCTGCCTGATGGGGATTATCATCGATAAATCCCGCTAAATGCAGTCCATGATGAGGTTCGGTGTATATTTTGCTTCCAATCTTTTGGGCAAGGTCGCCTGTGCCGATAAGGAGAACTTTTTCTCTGGGCATCTGAAAGTGGGTTACATGAGTGAAAAGAGAACGCCATGACGTGATAAGAAGGGGCAGCACAAGCGCATTAACAATCAGCATCCCCTTCCACACACTGATTTGAGGCGAAACATAATAAATGCCCATCAGCACAAGCGTTGCCACGCCAAGGGCCTGGGCTAACTTGACAAGCATTTGCTGGCTCGGACGGTATAACTCGGGTGAATAAATATCAAAATAGTAGAGTGAAACCATATAAACAACGACCATAAGAATTATTTTTATGACAAAAGGATCATAATGAAGAATAGCCGATCCGACAACAAATGAGATAATATGGCCAAGTGCGATCAGCGCCATAAAAATAATGATCAGTTCTGAAATCCACAGGTAAAGTTGCTTTATCGGAAAATATCGATTAAAAAAGAAATACATATCACCTTACCTCCGCAGCCACATTAAATACTTAATAGTAATAATAATTTTTAGCCGACTTCTCTGTTCCATTTAAAATAAATCCTGCTACTTTCCCCCGTGAAAGCGCTTTAATTGCCTGCGCAACGAGATCTTTGTGGGTCTTCCCCGCCTGAACAACAAGCAAAACATCATCTACCATTTTTGATAAAACATTCATATCAGCCAAAGGCAGCACCGGTGGGCAATCAATAATGACATAATCGAATTCAGACTTTAGTATTTCAATGATTTGAGGCATTTTGGGAGAGGCCAGAAGTTCCGTTGAATTTCTTACACTCATTCCCGAAGGAAGAACATAAAGGTTACTATCACTCAAAGGGTAGATTGCCTCATCAAGATCGGCCCTCCCGCTGAGAACATCAACCAATCCGCTGCCCCTAAAAGGCTGAAGATAATTTTCAGCAATAGAATTCTTCCTTAAATCCGTCTCCAGAAGAATTACCTTTTTCCTGAATTCCTCACTAATAATGTAGGCGAGGTTTAACGATGTCGTTGTCTTTCCTTCTCCCTTTATTGCGCTGGTCAGGGCAAAGACATTGTCATTATTATTCATATGAATTTGCTCGAGCTTTGTATAAAGAATGCGGTAGTGCTCTGCGGCCAGGGGATCACCGGCTTCCATAACGGCAAGGGGCTTTTTCAAAACAAGGCAATCCTGCAAACCGACCTCATCGCTTACAGCAAGTTCTGATTTCAAATTGCTATCCTCTGAAAGGGCTGCGCTCATGTTATCAAGTTTTCTATCATAAAGCCGCCGTGCTTCGGGATCCTTAAGCGTATGATATGCCTCTTTAATATTAGATACCTTCATTTCCTTCTCTTTTTCCGTATAAAGAGAATATATTGCGGCTGAATCCTGCCCATATATCGACATCGCTTTTTTATAGGCTTTTTCAAGCGCTTTCATATCGGCATCCAGCGAGAGGTCAAGAATCTCATAATAATTTTTCAGTTCATTTTTCAAAGCAGACCCATTGTTTTCATTTACTATTCACGTTATTAAACTTGGTCTTGAAAAAAGGCTCATTTATCATGCATCTTCTTCAGGCAGGCTTTCATCAACAGAGCCGGCTCACTTTTACTGAAGTCTTTTACGAGAGACATGCGTTTACGAAGCGAATCCCCGACGGTTTCATTGTATTTGATATGGCCAAGGTAATTCATTTCTATACTAAAATAGTCACAGCATGCCTGTTTCATTTGTAAACCGATATTTTCATCGGCTTTATTTTTCGTTTGATTAATGATGAGTGAAAAATCCATTTCTCCTATGACGGCATCAAGGTATTTCCCCCGGCCGTTATCAAGCGTTGTTAACCTTTCAAAAATTTCAATGATGGTCTTTGCCTTGCTGTTACCCGTCATTCCCAGGGCCGCGCAAAGGGCCCCTTTCAATTCATCGTCTTTCCCGCTGCTGACAAGCTGCTTTATCTGCCTTAAACAGAGGGCCTTTAAAAAACGATAGGTATTTTCAATGGATGTGGGCTCCGGCGTCGATATTAAAAGGGCCTGATCGGACATAAGAAACAGGTCCAGCATATGAGATGAAGTGCCCGGCCCCACATCGATCAAAATATAATCATAGTCAAGATTTCTTAATTCTCTTATGAGACGCCTCATGGCGCCCTCCTTGATATCCGCCACATCGAGAACATCATTGGCCCCGCTAAGAAGGTCCACATTATCAAATGACGTTTTACAAATAACGTCCCTGATATTTGAGCCCTCCCTTTTCAAAAACTTTGAGAAAGAATACATTCTTTGCCTGCATTCAATAAAGGTATGCAGATTTGCGGCGCCAAAGTCTGCATCGACAAGCAGCACTCTTTTCGATTGCATTGACAGCAGGGTGCCCAGGTTAGACGATATGAAGCTTTTTCCAATGCCCCCCTTCCCTCCGCCAATACACCATATACTGGAAGCATTCACATTCCGTTTTTTGTCACTTTCAGTCATCTTTTTATTAAAATTCTCCATGCCGGCGGCGCCGGTATTTTCCATTTGCAAAGAATTGATATTTAAATTGAGCACATTTTTCTTCATTAAACTAAGCCTTTCCACCGTTAACTACCTTCAACCTGCTTTTAATATTTTTTTCAGGCTTATCTTCAAACAGGGGGATTTGCCCTAAAACAGGCAATGAAAAAACACCGTCAAAATCCTCTGCTTTCCTGAAGGCCGGATTCATTAATTCAATAAGAAAAACAAGGGCCATACCGAGGCCGATACCAAGAGCCCCACCCATGGCGGCAATCAATTTTACATTCGGCTTAAAAGGCTTTTCCGGTAAATTGGCAGGGTCGAGGACCCTGAATTTTTCCCCTTTCTGCCTTTTTTCCAAATTCTCGGCCAATCGGGCGCTCAGCTTTTTTTCAAGCAACTGCTGGTAATTTTGAAAGGAAATATTATAATCTCTTGTCAAATCTGCCAGCCTTTGCTCATTAGAGGGCGTTTCTTCCACACGTTTTTCATAATGCCTCGTCTGTTTATTAATTTCCCATTCCCGGTTCATATATAATCGTATCTGCCCTTCCAACATCATTAGCTCACTATTTGATCCGGAAGACACTCCATTTCCGGCGGTTCTGCCTTTTTTGCCTTTCTTCTTCTTTTCTTCCGCTATCCGGGTTTCCAAATTCCTGATTTGTTCCCGAACAAGAATGACATCGGGATAGTTTTCTTTATACAGGGACAGCAATGATCTTTCTTCATTTATCAAGCCGGCCAGTTCTTCATTGAGGCGAAACAATATATCTCCCGTTCCTGCCGTCGGCGCCAACCTGCCCGCTGCATATTGAGCTTCAAGCAATAATTTCCTGTCTTTCGTGCTTTTAATGCTATCCCTCACGGATTGCAACTCCAACTGCAAACGGTCAAGCGTTCTTAAGTTGGCATTCAGCTGTTCAGGCAATGCCCCCATATGCTCCGTTTTAAAATCCGACAGCGCTTTTTCCTGGGCCTCAAGTTCAAGCTTGGCTTTTTTCAATTCCCCTAAAATAAAATCCGTCGTTCCCTCGGCATACTGCTCTCTTATCTTAAGGTTTGCATTAATAAACATTGTGGCCAGCGCATTGGTTACCTGCCTCGTTACTTCCGGGTCCTTCCCCGCAAAGCTTATGCTGAATGCATCTCCCGAACCTCGCCGTCTGCCATGCACATTCACTTCAATATTGGCTTTCATCTCTTCAATGAGAACTTCCATTACAGGAGTGCGATCCATTGAAAGACCGAGTTTATTTAATATTTTTTCCTTTAACCCGGGCTCCCTGGGGGCATTAAGGTTAAAATCCATGATGATACTTTCCAGGTTGGTCCTGCTCATTATTTGCTGACTTATCGTATTTAAACGCTGCGTAATGGGAGTAGCGTCTGTGGGTGTCACATATTGTTCGGAAACCTTCTGCTGTTCGACGAGTATTAAGGTCGTCGAACGATATGACTTGGGCATCATCAAGGCATAAGCGGCAGACAGAGGAAAAACCAGCAGGAAAGATATGACGATTATCCACTTTCTCCGGATAAAAGGCTCTACCTGATCTATCAAATTTTTATTCGTATCTGCTATCATCTTATAATCTCCATCCTTCGGGAGTGAATGCAATACTCAAAAAAAGGGCATTACTTTCCACTTCTCTCGTGAGCAGATCATCCGTCTTTTGTTCAAACCTTGTAACACCAAGATTGAGCATAGTCCATTCGCCCCTTTGCCAGCTGCAATTAAGACCATAACTGTAAGAATAGTTGTCTATCACGTCAGTGTCTTTACTCCTGCTTTTTGAATAACTCCCCTCAAGCGACCATGTGACTGTCCTTGCCCTGTTAATATGCCAAAGAAGAGAACCGCGATCATTAATGACAACCTCCGCCACCAAACCGCCGCTGTTTGTTACGGCTCTTGTATAGGCAAGGTCAAGAGAAGTCCGTCTCCATGATTTGGAAAGTCCCCCATTGCCGGTCCAGTCATAATCGGATTCCATGTCGGGCATATAATTCACGCCGGCAGTGAGGGTAAAAGTGAGTGATCTCGTTAACATTCTTGTTATGCCAAGGCTCATATTATGAATCTCCCGGTCATCAACATGAGAATCATTTTCATAGTTGAAAACCGTGTAAGCATAACTGAAATCCAACGTTAAATAGCGGCTCATCCTGTTTGAATAAGTCAGGGATAAGCCATCCGTTCTATCGTCAAAAAGCTCCTCATTATCATAAAGTGTCGTACTTTGTGATATGCCGATGCCTGATGAGGCCCTCTCACTAATAGTATAGGCCAAAGACAAAGCCGCGCTGTTTGTAATGACCGTGCCCCGGCCCAGCTCCATCTGATTTTCAAGGGCTTCACGGGAATCCTTTGTATAAATATAAGAATCGGAAAAAAACATGGATATATTCCTTGTAAGCTCTTTATCCATGGCCAGGCTAAAGGTGTGGCCTACATAGTTACGATCGGCATCTTTCGCATAGAGCCTCGAATTGAGGCTGTAGTTACCGGTAATTGAGAGGCCCTCCCATTCATTAAGGAGAGCAATCTGCGGATTAATCGATGTTTCGTAATCTTCGGAAGCCTCTTCATCAGTACTGCTCGCCTCAACATTACTATGGTATCGCTCACTAACGGCAAGAGAGGGGCTCAACGTCATCATTCCAAAGGCGCTCTTACTCATTAAATTTGATTGCATTAAAATAATCATTATTAGTAATAAGCCTGGTCTACGGGACAAAGAGGGTATCTCCCGGAATTAAGGTTAAATTGTTATCATATTTTTCACCGGCATCTACAATGTCATCAAAGTAAATGCGAATTTTCTTTTTAACATTACCGTTGTTATTCCCTTTTTCCCTGATCAAGACAATCCTGTTCTTTTTGGCAAAAGGCGTAAAGCCGCCTGCCATGGCGACGGCCTGAATAACCGAAGTCTTTCTTCTCAATATATACGTATCAGGCCTTACCACTTCACCGACAACAAAGACTCTATAGCTGTTAACCTCGCCGACAATGACGGAAACAACAGCGGCATTCTGATACTTTTTCAATTTTTCAATTATTATATTTTGCAATTCTGCCGGACTGAGGCCGGCGGCAATCACATCTCCAATGAGGGGGAGAGAAATCACCCCGTCAGGCCTTACTCTTACCACTTTTGACAAGTCTTCATTCTTCCAGACAGAGATTTCGAGAATATCTTCAGGACCGATAAGGTAAGCGGAAGGATTATTAGCCTTGCTCTCATCTGCTTCTTCAGCAAGCGCATTAGGCGCCGCAAAGATTAAAAGGATTGCAAAAAAAGCATAAGCAGCTATTTGGGGTCCTTTAATTTTATATTTTCTCATTTTTTCCTCCCTGCTCCCCATTACCGGCAAAAACGAATCCCTGTTGCCGATATGGACTTGTTTATTTTTTTTGACCAAACGATTTTAGCGGCTTTTTTAATATTCAATTCCCTTATTTCAAATAAGAAAGAAGTGTTAACAGGAATTTCGCTGCCTACATAAACGACCATAGCGCCATTGGGAGAATAATCTTTTAGTGTTACGCCCTTTTTTCGACCGTTAATGGTAAGTGTCATATCCTGTGATACTTCCTTTCTCTCTTCACATCTCTCTATGAGTACATAGCCACAATACACGCAAGGAGGAGAAGACTCTTTGCTGTTAGAATAAAAAACCTTGTTGCATTGGGGACAAATTCTTAACTCAATCATTAACTCATTCCTAAACTATTATGATTTCATTTTCACTTTTATGAGCACTCAAGTCAATTATACTACCGGATAAAAATAGTAAACGGCGTTGTAAACCTTTAGGTCTACACCAAACCAAATTAACCTGTGAATTCAATGACTTAGCTCTATATTTCAAGCTAAACCACCGGCAAAATGTATAAAAAAATTAGTTGCTAATCGAGAGATAAACCTGAAATTTCCGGATTCTTTAGGGCGTAGGTAATCAATTGGGGTCTGTTGCTAACTTCCAGCTTCTGAAAAATTCTGTGCAGATGTGTTTTAACGGTAGGCTCACTGATATAAAGTTTTTTTGCAATTTCTTTATTTTTATAACCCTTGCCAACGAGGGTAACCACCTCCTTTTCTCTTTTCGTAAGGACCTCTTTATCTTCACTCTTTATTGAGTTCATGCCTGTGAGAAGGTTCTTCACCGTCGCCTTATCAAACCAGACGTCACCTTCAGCGACTGCCTTAACTGCCTTTACAAGCAAATCAATGGAAGAATTACTGAGCACAACACCCTTGACACCTCTTGTCACAATGGCATGAGTAATATTATTTTCCCCGCATCCCGTATCAAAAAGTATCATTTTGATAAGACTTGACTCATCGAGGAAGGAAAAATCATTATAAAGGGCAGTAAAATCGAGTAAAAGAATATCCGGTTTAAGGGCTAAAGATCTTTTTGCTTCCTTTTTTCCGGGGGACGAAACGCTTTCCACCTTTATTCGGGGATCATTTTCGAGCAGCTTTTTTATCCCCTCGGAAAAGAGTTTATTACTGAAAGAAATAACGACACTTATAGACAATAGTTTTCTCCTCTAAGTTGAACAGATTAACTATCCTATCATAGTATATCAACAAATTTCCTTCAAAAAAAACATTTTTACTATTTATTATTGGATCACGGCCGACCTGTGACAGGACTGGAGTATGAGAAGAAATAAAGTATAGCACAAAATATTCAACCTTTCACAATAGCCCTTTACCACTGAATTGTGCCTGTCAATCACGCCATACCTTTCATTTATATTCCCAGTCAATATGAACCGTCAGGGAAGCGCTCATCATTCCGGCGGAGAAAAGGCATGATTTTTTAGAGGTTCCCTTAATTTCATTATACTACAATATCGAGTCAAAAGAGCCGTCACCTGAATGTGCTGACTTTCAATTCCCTGCCATCAGTAAAAAAAGTGACGGCGCCCGATTCATCGGTCCTTAAAAGAGAACTTCCCACATCCATGTAGCGTTTGACAATTGCTTTCTTCGGAAAATGAAAACGATTATTATGACCCACCGAAAAAAGCGCATAATCGGGAGAAACAGCCCTGACAAAAGCCTTCGCGCTCGATGTAAGACTGCCGTGATGACCAACTTTTATGACATCCGCCTTCAGATCATAGTCGCTGCTTAATAGTCTCCTTTCGCCTTCTTTTTCAAGATCTCCCGTAAAAAGGAAACTTTTATTACCGAAAGTCACTTTCATGACAATCGATCCGTTATTGATATCCGTCCCTGATCTGAATCTCATCACTCCCGGCGGCGGGTGTAAAAATTCTATCCTTACCCCTTCAATTTCAACAGGAGGGGATGAAGCGTTTATCACCTTTTTCAGGGTCCCTTTTTTTTCTGAAACATCCAGGATTTCACCATATATATCATCGAAGGGCGGCATGCCGTTGGTCCAGAGTTGACGGACTGAAAATTCCGAAACAATATGCAAAAGGCCATACATATGATCGGGATGGGGATGGGTAATGACAACGTAATCCAGCCTTTTTACACCCCGGGAAAGAAGAAAAGGCCTCAAAACCATGCGGCCCACATCAAAGGAATTATCATAAAACCCTCCCCCGTCGATAAGCATTGTTTTCCCCCGGGGAAAGCGTATAAAAGCCGATTCTCCCTGGCCGACGCTGATAAAGGTCACACTTAGCTTCCCTGACCATTCATCGTGCCCATTATCCGAAAATTTAAAAAACATAAAAGCAAGGGGAAGGATAAGCATTGCTGAAAAAGCGACTTTTCTATAGGAACTGAAGATTAAAATGAGAAGAAGATAATAAAAAACGATCTCATACCCTGATGGCGGGACAACAATGGATGATGAATAAGGTATGGATGAGATATGCTGAGCGAGCAGAATGGGAAGTTTCATAACAGCAGAGGCCGCGAAAAACATGACCTTTGCCGCTTCCATTGAAAATATTGAGAGAAAAAGAGCGAGACTTGAAAGAGGGACTGCAATAAAAGCTCCCGGTGGAATAATGAGGAGATTTGATATGACGGCAGAAAAAGAGACCTCCGTAAAATAGTAAGCAGTCAGGGGAGCCGTTCCCAGTGATGCTGCAATAGAGACAATGACAAAGGTTGCCATTTTGCTTTTCCAGTCTTTTTTTTGACTCTTCCTTCCTGTCCCGGGGAATCGCTCCAGTTTGGGAACAAGGTAAACAATTGACAAGACAGCAATAAATGAGAGCTGAAAGCCAACCTCAAAAAGAGCCGGCGGCCATATAAAGAGGATCACAAGGGCTGCAAAGGCGATCGTGTTATAAATATGCGCCTCTCTTTCCATGATAAGGGAAAAGAGGAAAATAACAACCATAATATATGCCCGCACGGCAGAAGTTGCCATGCCCGAGGCAAGGAGGTATATTGTAAGCGGAATAAGTGTCGCCATGGCAGCCCCCTTGCCTGCCAGGTTGTAAAGAAGAATACTCTCGGACCTTGAAAGCAACCACCTGAAAAGCCTGAAAAAGAAAAAGGCCACAATCCCCATATGGAGGCCTGAAATAGCCAGGAGGTGCGCTACCCCCGACTTTCTGAATGCCCTCATGAGATCTTCTTCAATATAGCCGCGGTCACCGATGCTGATGGCGGCAATAATCCCCCTCGACTCTTTTAAACTGCTTTCCTCAATGGCGGCGCTTACCTTCCGCCTGTATGAATAAACCCTTTCCCAAAGAGGACTGCCGCCGCCGATAACAGCCAGCGAATCATCATCTTTCAAATAGGATGTCCCATAGATTCCCCGTTCATGCAGATATTTTTCATAATCAAAGTGACCGGGATTACCGAAATTGCGTGGTTCCTTAAGTTTCCCCCTGAACCTGACCCTCTGGCCGGGCACGATACTTTCACCACCCCATTTAAGCGTAAGCAGTATGCGCCCCCTGACGACGGCTGCACTTTCCTTCTCAAAAACCTTTGCCGTCTCTATTAAGAGTTTTTTTTCAGGCCCCAGGTCATTTCTTTCCAGGACGGTTCCTTCAACGATTATCCTCCCCCGGCCCGCATATTGGCTTACATTTTCTTTTCCGGCATAAATAAAACCAAAACCTTGTGAGAGAAATAAACCGAGAGGGAAAAAGAGAAGAAAAAGGGCGTAAGGAAATATATCTTTAAAATAGAAGAAAGAAATAAGAAGCAGAAGCGAAAGGAGAGACAAAAGCTGAAGAGAGAAAATATATTCAGGCTCAAAAGTTTTCCCTGCAAAAAGTCCGGCAATGTAGAGAAAAGTTATGCTTATAAGGGGCCGGGAAAGGATGATGCGGGGAAGGGGATTAATCTTCAATCTTAACCTTTAAGCATTTTCCCGCCTTACTTTCAATCCTCGGCCTTCTAAGCCTCGACTCATAATCATTCAGTTCTTTCAAAATGCCGAGCTTCATCTCATCGATAATCTTTTCAAACTCGCTTTGCATATTGAGCATCTGCTCACGCATGTTTAAAATGACTTCCACACCGGCCATATTGACACCGAGATCATCGGTAAGTCTTTTTATCATCATGACCTTCTCAATATGCTCATCAGTATAGAACCGCTCCCCCTCTTCAATAAGGGGCTCAATAAGTCCCTCCCTTTCATAGGAAAGAAGGGTTACTTCATCGGTTCCCGTCATTTCAACAGCCTGGCTGATTATATAACCTTTCCTCTTCATCTTTCTAACTCCTTAACTTTCTGCCGAGAGCCCTGACAAGGTCCTCCGCCTCCCCGTCAAGGTTCTTCGGAATATTAACGGTAACAAGAACATACTGTTCTCCCCGCTTTCCACCGCCCATAGGAGGAAGACCCTTCCCTTTCAGCCTGAATTTCTGGCCATTTTGTGTCCCTTTAGGTATTTTCATACTTGCCTTGCCATCAATAGTAGACACTTCTATGGTGTCACCTAAAATAGCCTGCGGCACAGAGATAAGGGCTTCAACGGTAATATCCCGGCCATCCCTTTTAAAGCCCGCCTTATCCCTTATCTTCGTTTCAATATAGAGATCTCCCGATGGCCCGCCATGCCTCCCGGCATTCCCCTTTCCTGCCAGCCTTATCATGGAACCGTTATCTGCCCCGGCCGGTATTTTGACACTCAGCTTTTCATGCTTTGCAATCTCCCCCTTCCCTCCACAGGAAGAACAGGCCTCCACATTGACTCTGCCGGCGCCGTTACAGGCAGGGCAGGTCTGCTGCACCCTCATAAAGCCTCGTGAAAGGGCTGCATTACCACTTCCTCCGCAGCGGGAGCAGGTATCACTCTTGCCTCCCGGCTTCTCGCCACTGCCACCACAGCTTGTGCAACTCGTCGAATGATAAAAGGAGATATCCACCTTTTTGCCGGTCACAACCTCTTCCAGGTCAATTTCCATCCTGTACTTAAGGTCTTCACCTTTTTGAGGCGCAGCACGCCGGGCTCCGCCACGACCGAAAATCCCCCCGAAAATATCTTCAAATCCGCCTGTTCCCCTAAAGAGGTTTTCAAAATCCTGAGAACTGAATCCTTCAAAGCCGCTGCCGCTCGGCCTGAAACCTTCAAAAAAGCTGTCACCCATCGTATCGTACTGCTTCCTTTTTTCAGTATCACCGAGCACCTCATAGGCTTCGTTGATCTCCTTAAACTTTGCTTCCGCCTCTTCGTTGTTGGGATTAACATCGGGATGGTATTTTCTTGCAAGCTTTCTAAAGGCCTTCTTTATGTCGGCATCACTTGCCTTCTTATCTACTTCCAGCATTTTATAATAATCTTTTTTCGGCATCGAGATCTCTCTGGGTCCTTTTTAGTCACTAAATTTTATCAAGATGATATCAGCTTTTTAAAGTGACTTCAAATAGAGAAAAGGGGAACATTCATTGTATTTATGGAGGTAATTGGATTTTTTTACGGCTTCACCCAGGCCTTCCAGTCCTTTCTCCGATATCGTTTCTATTAACTCATTAAATATGCTACCTTTTTCTTGGTGGATCATTTCTCTTCCTCCTTTTATTAGTTTTGCTGAACTATTTAGGAGTACTAATTTGATCCACCTCTTTCAACCTTTAAATTGAATTTACAGAAACAATGCTACACTAACAATATGGGGTGAAGTACTTACCGTACTAATTAAAAAATACCTTTACCTGTAAACAAGTAGATTATAAGCTGTAATTTGTAATTCAGTTCCAAAAATGCTTAAATTACTATAATTTTTTAGAAACTAATTCAGTAATTGGTCTACTTTTACGAAGATAGAAGGAATTGTTTTGACTTAATATGTACATTATGTGTCTTTATAGCATTCGTTTAACCCAAAGCGCTTATTTACTGGTTGAGTTGATTTGTCGTGAATCTCTAAATGTATAGTAAAGGAACCTAGCCATTTGACTATGAGGGTATTATGAAATATACGTGTCTATATTTTTGTATTGCAGCCAACCTATTAGCACACCCTCCTGTAATATTTGCAAATCCGCCTTTATATGAAATTGTTGACCTGGGCATAAAAGATGCTACTCCAATTGACATCAACAACGAGTCTGAAGTACTTATTAACTATGGAAAAGAAATGTATGGCATCTGGAAGGATAATAAAATTGTTCGTCAAATCACACCAAGACCTGGTTATAGGTATACTAGCCTCAACGATCGTGGAGAAGTCCTAGCTAATAAATACATTACTAAGAAAACGGGAAATATGACCTATCAGGAAATAACTGCAATGTCGCTTTTTAATATAAAAGATCATAAAGTTTTCGAATATAATATAAGCGAGAAAGAAAGTCTTGATCCATCTCTGGAAAGCGCGTCATTAAATAATAAAGGAACTATATTAGCAAGTGAACATTATGCAAGGAAACATTTTACTTTTCGAAATAATAAATTGAAATCCTATACCCGTTTTGGTGATTTCGAATTTCTTTATATGCCTTTATTAACCGACCAGGACAGACTTGTTGGTGGAGGAAAACCTTATGTACCAGCCCCAATGGAGGGTCATGTTCTAAATGACTGGAATTATACTCCATACGATCTTCAGACACCAATTGCATGCTTAAACACCTCGAATCGACAATCAATAATTTATCAATACGATTTACAATCCGAGTCATTATTATTGTCGACAAAGTTACCAGGCCCAGGGGGTGTTTCGGCAAATAATTCCATAGGAACACTCGTTGGTGCATTCGCCACAAATCCTCCAGAAATAATTTATGCTAAGCCAGCAGACTGCCCCATATATATAGAAGAGGGAGACCCCAGATCGACGAAGATATTTACAATAGAGGATGGAAATATCCATATTTTTGAGGGAATGCTTTCCCCTGCCAGGCCAGACTACTATCAAGAATTTACACCTGTTTTGATTAATGATTCTAATATGATAGCTGGCTATGTTGTTGAATTTAAGGGTGCCTATACTGAATCTGAACCTGTACATTTTATTATGCATAACAATATTATGTCTCCATTGGATAAACTTTTGCCTATCGGAGAGAAGTTGAAAATCCATAAAATAGTAGCCATGAATAATAGTGGAGACCTTATTGTTCATAGTTCCAAGGCTGGATCCAGCGCAAGCCGTTTTCTTCTACGACCTATTGTCATGCGAGCTCCAGAACTTGTCTGGCCTGTACCGGGAACTGCAATTACAGAGGATGTTGTGACGTTCAAATGGAAAAGGAATGACATTGATGTTGAAGAATGGGATTTGATTATTAAATCCGATCATCCATCAGGTAGCCGTCTGCAACCTGCAGACATAAATAATTTCGCAAAAGATAATAGCGCTGTAGTGCGTCATTTGCCATTAGACGGCAGCAAAATAATCGCCCTTCTAAAATATAAAGTTAAAGATGCCGGTTGGCAAACCCGAGAATTCGTTTATAACATGGTAAATAAACCAGCAAGCAGTAATGCCAAATCTGCGTTCAAACTAAATTTAAGCTCATCCAATCCGCCTAAATCTATTGAACCTGACGATGATGATCTGCTACTGATCCGGCAAGGTCATAGGCTGGCGATATTGCCTGCCTACGGATATGCTACTCATGTTCCTGCTCCGGGTTTAGGGCACAGCCCGGCACATCCGCTTTTGGCTGTCCCAACAGGTGGCAAAGAATCACTACGTGTGTTTCATATGGGCAGGGGCAAAGGGCTTGCTAATGATACTGGCACTACTGATGCTGTTTATCCTCATGCAATTGCAGCTGTCAAAGAAGCTCTAAAAATTAACGAAATCAGTGGAGTAGTTATAAAGCACCTTCATGAAGATCATATCCGGCAAATCAAGCGTATTGTTTTGGAAGAAGGTATACTTGCACATAATATATATTACCCCGCTGTTTTTGCTACCAATCCTGATGCACCAGGATCTGGGTTTGCAAAAAGAATAACAGCCCTTGAAACTGAATTAAAGAAGAGTGGATTAGCTACTAATTTTAATGCCATACCCCAACCTGAAAATAAAAAAGGATACCATCATCTACATTTGGAAAATGACGTTTTACGAATTGATTTGTATGGCCTTAATCGAGTCTTCGCAAAGTTAAGAGAAGTCCGGTTAAAAGGAGAAAAACCGCCTAATGGGATAGGGGATGCTGCGAGTCTATTGATGTTTGTTACCCATAAACCCAGCGGCATACGATTCTTAGATGTGGGTGATGTAAGAAGTGAGACGTTATTGGAGTTTGAGCGTGCGATGGGAAAGGAATATCGGGAAAACGTTCGAAATGTACGTATTTTATTAGGCTTTCAGCATCATATGGGTAAATTGGCGAAAACCAGTGATGCACGCGGTGCGGCAAGACTAGTGCATCACCTCCATCACAACGGAGGTGATATCGATATTATTATTCAATCGAAAGATAGAGCCAGCACCTTCAGACTTAACCAAAGCACGTACCGAGCTTTGGTTGAATTAGGTTTTAATGTTCATATTGCCAAGGAACCTGGTCCCGGCAATAAGGTTGCTACATTAACAGTATTTTCAGATGGTGAAATTGTTAGGCGTGGCAAAGGGGTGGTACAAAGCGCTATTTCTTCAAATAATGAAATTCAGAGTGCTTATCGACGTTTGGCTCGGCTGCGTGAAGCGTTATCCATCCACGAGCAAAGTGGGAGACACCTTGACGAACGCTTGAATGAGTCCAAATTGAGAGAAGCCTACCGAAGTGTTAAGAGATCTCTTACCGCTTTAGAAAAGAAAACAACAGAAATAGTTGCTAAGGGTGCAACACCAGAAACCCTTAAAAAGAAAATCAAAAAATTGGTGAAAGATATTCCGATACCAGAAATTGTTGAGTCTTTAACAGTTCCCTATATGAGGAACATTCGTGAAAGGCACAGTTATTCTAACAATATAAAAAGATTTCATAAATTAATGAAAGTTGCACGAGAAACAGGGCGCATCACACCTAAACACCGAGATGTAGCTGTCTCCATGTTATGGCGAATTGATCCAAATTTAGCACATAAATTGGTCAATGGCAGTCATTTATCTAGAAAGGAAAAACAGAGGATATTAAGGCGTATACCACAATCTAAACCTCAGGCAAAGATAGCCAGAGCTAAAGCAGGGGCACTACTGGCATTGACGATAGCAGCAGAATTTGCTCAACAATATCAAAGGCTGAAATCCACTGAAACGGAAGACGAGGATACAACTCCATTCTTAAATGCTATTGACTGGTGGGCGCGTACCGGCATTGAACCCAAAGTTTTCGGGGTTGATGATTCTGCAATAGGGAGCTTAATAGAATACACACACAGCTTTAAACGAGTGCAAGAACTTTTTGATGATAATAATTTGGATTATGTAACTATTACTGAAATTCCAAGAAGTAAGAAAAATGATGAAGAAGGTTTTGTTGATAATTGGGATGCTTTTCAAATTTGGGCAGATTTGAACATACGTAATTATAGAGATTGGCACTTTTATATCAGTAGTAATGTCGCGGTTAAGTGGGATGGTTCGAAATATGCGTATAAAGCTGGTGATATAAATATGACAACATTCGGTCATGAAATTAAAGTAAAGTGGGTACCTAATGATCGTTTAACGACTATTTTGAAAGGTATTGAGCGGGATATGATTGATCGCACGGAAGCACAGATAGCACAAGTTCGTAAGGGACCGGTAATAATGCCATTGGAATCTGTCAGTGTTCCATATTACACACCCAGAAAAATATTCGAGGGTAAACCCAGGGCTATTAAAATGGCTAGATTTAAAAAAGAACTACAGGAGCGTTTGCTTTACATGCCTGATACACATCACCGATGGCATGGTTTTAGTGCAGCTGCGAAATTTTATGTATTTCCAAACAACTCAGTTTCAGAACAGCGCTATAAAGGTGATGTTGTAGTTGGTGGTGCTGATTATGATACTTATTCACATATGGCAGGAACTACAGTGAATAAATCTATTTTTAAAACATTTGAGGATGGAACTAAACAATTTGTCAAACTTATTAAAATACCGTACTTGGGTGAATTGATGTTTGCTAATGAAGATGATTTAGAGTTTTATGATCTAGACGACAATCCACTCAGCGCACCTACATCATTAAAGGTTGAGTGAATAAGCGCTCTGAGGTGACATTAATGGCCGAGGGTGGCTGGACTACTTTCATTATGGCAACTGCACGAAAGCCCCGTCCTCTTTGAGAGAGTATCAGGTAAGAAGGATTCGGATATACCTCCGCCGGAAGCACAATTATAACACTGTGCTAACCTGCATTTTGGAGTGGTGATTCTTTTGTGCTACTCAAGCACAAAAAAGTGCCGTGGAACACTACCCGGTGTAGCTAATCGTTATATTTTTATTCACTCAATCCCTTACCAATTAACCACCAGCGGAAGATCTGGCCTGAAATCCTGTGAACAACCCATATGATTCTCATTGAAAGTAACTTCTATTAAATGTTCTTTACCATTTACAATGGTTAACCTTTCAGCGTTTTTCACAATATCCAGAACATTCGACATTGGTTCCGATGGAGTATGTACCTTTACTTGAGTTATAGACTTAAATGTTTCGTTCTCATCAAGTCCTTTTGACATTCCAGGCTCAATAAATGGCATATATACACAGAGTGGTTCAACTATGCTCTTCGAGTTAGCCCCAATATGAAAAGCCCACGGCGCTTGAAAATAGACAGGTTCGTACTTCCATCCTTCAAATGGCATTTCTTGACTACAATTATCCTTTCTATTAAAAATAACCCCAAATGGTGAAGCGCTTGTATTTTTAGTCCGCTCTGCTAAACACATACCCTTCCCTGGACCGTTAACTGCCTCCTCTTCATCATGAACCCATAACAGCTCTAGAGTCCCGTTTGAGAAGTTAAAACGCCTGTTTGAAGTTCCTTGCCCTTCATGCTTGTTTCTTGTTCCCTCGCACATCCCAATTGATATCAATTTTTCCGCGACTTCTGCCTCAGGCTTAACAAGAATGAAAAAGTGATGGAGTTCCAAATTCATTTACTTACCTTATGGGTAACAAAAATATAACAACAACAATAAGGGGCCGCCAAACGTGCGGGCCGAGGCCTTTAAATTACCGCAATGTTACTGCGGGACGACACGCTGAAAATCAAGTACGCGTGTTTGGCGGTCCCTCTTTATTTGCTGGTTCAAGTAAGCCGACGTTAAAACACAACCGCGTTTTAACGGTCAATTTGTTAGGAAATTAATCCTTACTATTAAACTCTTTCCCGTGTTTCCGGCACAATTCTAAGACGCTATTATACACCGCTTTCTCCTGTAAATCTGAAACACGAAAATACAAATCTTGCATACCATGCGGTGAAACACGTAACCAGCCGTCGCGTTCATACCACACTGCGAGATTTGACCAATCACAATATAAATTCAAATTGGATCCCGAAACCGATAGTTTCACATCGGAAACTCCAAAAGTGAGTGGCTGATGCAAATGAGCGTGACCCTTGAATATCGATGACGCACCAAAGGGTACCATGCGTGGTTCGAAAACAGCCAAGCATGCCAAACCGAGTAGTACGATTCCTAAAAGAAGCGTGTAAGTCCAAAACAAACAAGCGACACCACCAATGACGACCAAAGACCGTCGCCAAGGACGTGAACGCCTTGAGTAAATGCCGTATATATCGGCATATTCAGACTCCGACAGTTCTAGTGTATGGCTATATTTGAATTGTTCCAACTCTTTTACTTTGTATTCCTAACACCCTTCATCACCAGTTAGCACCGGAGCCCGAAAAGGCGAAGGTGACGATCTGGTGAATGAGAATGTTAGAAGTTTTTACTCACATGATCTGATACTTTTCTTCTATAGTAGAATCTGCCTGGCCCTCCATCTAAAACAACCTCTTCTGCAAAGCCTGACAAGGTAAAATAAACGCCCACTCTGTCCTTTTTTCCGTTTAATTTCATCCACCAATTCTTTTTAAGTTTTAAATCACGAGATGGCTTACCAAGTAATGTTATTACATCTTTTACACTAGATTCAGGTTTAATCTGCCATAGGACTTTTTTACAGAATTCTCTTTCCTCTGGTAGCATTGCTTCTAGTTGAGCATCGGGGTTATTAATATTACCAGCTGACCCAATAATTTTAATAACTGCATATCCGATAAAAATTACCAAAAGAAAAATTGAAACTATGCTAATTGTTTTTTTCATTTGAGCTCTAACGTAAAGCCAATCGACCAAGCCGGAGCCATTGGCAAGAGCCAACGTGGGTGTACGGTCCGGTTTAGTGACTGGTCATATTGTTTCTTTGTATATACTCATTCTGAATTCAATTTTTGAGAGATTTTTTCGAGAGCACTTGCTATTCGCTCGGCCTGTTGAAGATGCTGTTCTAAGAGTTCAGCTTGCTTCCTCATTAAAGAAACAGACTCTTTTTGTGTTGGCCTGATTTTTTTCACCATAAGTACCCAGACCGCAATTAAAAGGATCATTGGGAACCAACTGACAAAAATATTAATAAATGTTTCCATATGTTATACCTCCACTCAAAGCGAGAAACTTAAGTATCTTATAAAAACAATATAACGAGTCTGTAGGAAAACTCAAATTTAATAAAAATTTACGAAAATATAATTTTTTCGATTTCCTAACATGCTGATTTTATTGAATTAAATATTTGTCATTTTTGTGGTTTTTCCAAAAAAAAACTTCAAAAGGGGTTTTCCTACAGCTTCAACGTTTGAGCTGAAACGTGCTGGTTTCTGCATCGTTTTCAAGCACCTTTTTAGCCTTTTTCTGCTAAAAAGTCCCTCTTTTCAACTATTAGCCAAAGTGATGCCAGGAAAACCATAGTTACAAACGAGAACAATAATTTATAATTCAACAAGTATTCATATTGTTGACTAAGTAGACGATTGTGAAATAGTGGACTTGTCCAACATAGCATTTCGGAAAACCCTACAATTATTCCTGAAAGTCCCAACCAATTATTAATTTTCTTGAAAGCAAAGATGCCTATAAGTGTGCTAAGCAATCCACAAAGCCAATAAAAGCATAATTTGAACAGTTGATTTTGATCGTATTCTCTTGATCGTATTTCCCCTTTAATTTGAATTTCAGATTTATACGGTTCAATATTTTTTCGACGTTTGTGTTCAATTTTCGGATTGCTGGAGTCTGATTCATATTTTTTAATTTCATCTTTTGCCTTACGATAAAGTGTAACAAGATCATCTATACTTTTTGCTTTTTCGATATCTGATTCAGTTTCTGTTTTAAATTGGTCCAAAACCGAGCCAGTTGGATGAATAAACTTCACATAAAAGTGCCGAAATGTTTGAGTCGAAGAAATGAGCATAGCTATTAAAAATAAGACTATTAGGGTCGTTCTCATCTATTATTCTCCATTCTTTAATTTCGTAAGGCTAGCATCTAAATCACCCGCCTGGGACCTTCCAGCCAGTGCGGAAAAAATGATGCACTCCAAATCTACCAAAAGCATACAAAAAAGTGCAGGGTTCCAGGTTGGTGTGTATTTCATTGTTATACCATCAATGATTTTCTACTTGGCATATCACTTTCTAAATAATTGTAGCCCCTCTTGGAGTTTACCCATTTTATTAAATTCCAGAAACCGCTATTTTTAATCGGAGTAATCCCCCGGTTTGTTTGAGAAATACTTAATTTCAGATTATGGTCCATCATTGATTGGTCCATATCTAATTCATCTTGTGGCAACCAGATGTAGCATAAAGAATCATTATTAATAGAACCAATCTGGATGATTCTGATACCGAACCCACGATCTAACCCCAATTGGTAAATTTTCTTTGCTACCTCCCAGTGATTTTCAAAATAAGGGATTTTGATCCACATTTTTAATTTGTAAGTTGTGATATCTTCACGAAATAACCATTGAATCGCCTGGGATTTATTCTCTGATTTCAAAAATCCTTCAAAGGACTGGATTGCATTTTCAAATGTTGGGCATTCTTTCATGTTTTAAAAGCATTACGACACAATAAGGGGGTGCCAAACATGCGGGGCAACCAGCCCAAAACCACCGACAATGTTTAAGCGGAGTAAGATACTAAAATCAAGTACGCATGTTTGGTGCTCCCTCTTTATTGATTTGTTAGAAATTCCACGTTTCTTGAGGGCAACCTACTTTTGTTTGCCCTCACTTTTCAGCCACGAGCTTTTAGCATTGGCTGGACATTTTGAGCTGCTCCAGTTTGAAGTCGCTCGAAGTTCTGTTGGATTTTCAGAGGCCTGAAAGTTCCGCCGAAGATTAGCTTTGTATTTTACTTTTCTTCGGCTTTCAAAATCATGGATGGGTACTTTTTTACTTCTTCGTTTTCTGCTTGCAACTCGCCTTCATAATCCTCACCATCAAGATACATTTGTGGCATACGGCAATTATTGCCAAAGAGGATACACTTGGTTGGTTTCTCGGGGTTGCGGTTTATGAATGTCGAAACAAACTGTTTTTTGATGTTAAAATCCTGAACAATTTTGTTGATAATGTTTTTATGAACAACAACCTCTGAACCGCTTACATCATCAAATTTAACTTTAATCAAATCTTGCTTTTTTAATTCTCTCAATTCTTGTGCATGTTGCTGGTCCATGGGCATCTCCTTTTTCAAAAAAATAGTTTCATCTTTAAAGCATAGTTTTTCAAACTTGACTGTTAGCTCATTGATTTTAGCAAGAAGTTCGTCTGGAGAACAGGGTTTTGACAAAAAATCATCCATACCGATTTCAAGACATTTATCTTTATATTGCGGATTTCCTGATAGCCCCATAATAGGAAAATATTGAAACTTTTGACGTATCATTTCCGTTGCTTCGCAACCATTCATGATGGGCATATCAACATCCATCAGGCAAAGGTCATATCCTCCTTCATTTGCTTTGGCATATTCAACCACATCTTGACCATTAGAAGCCAAGTCAAAATCATACCCCCAACAACTCATTAGCATCGCAGTAGACTTTTGGAGTCTTTCCTCATCTTCGGCATATAGAATCTTCAATTTGAGTGCCCCCTTTTCTTTTGTTATCAACGCATGCTGCAATGGGGTCGGACCGTACGCCGTTACCGGCAACATATCTAGCAGGTTAAAGTCCTGTCCGACCCCATCAACCCCTGTAGTGTTTTTATTACTGTTATCTCCCAGCATCCCTTGCAGCTTTCTCAACCCAATCAGCAAATTTACTATGGTCCCAACTGTATACTCTTCCATATTTACTAATCCATTTTGGGCCATGTTTTTCTTGATTTGGTAATAATATCCCAAGAATACCTTTTTTCTCATCGAGACTTTTTTCAAGCTCATACTTGCAGTAAGGACGGGCATATGTTTTTTCTCCGAGAAGAAAGCATGTAACGCTAGTGTTATGAAGACCATCGTCTATTAATTTTTGAATAGCGGTCTTTCCTTTAGTCTCTGCATCCTCCCAAAGGGACTTATCATAAAATCCAGTTTCAGCTGTTGGTTTAAATTGTCCAGAATTTCTAACAATGTTTGCATTCATTATATCTGCATAATGAAAACTAAAAAAAACTTTTCTAGCCATTACACCCTCCTTTTAAGGTTAGAAGCATTACAATGATTATAGAACCGAGAATTACACCATGAAACATAATGAGTGTTTTTGAAAGAAAAGCACTTGACCAAGTAATCTCCGAAATGTCAGCATTTTTGACATTCATTGAATAATCGATATTTTCTTCTTTCATTACACGTACATTATCGTATAAAGCTCTAAAAAGTCTTTCTTGCCACAGGAAGTATCCATCAAGACACCAAAATGCAATAGAAGGAAAGTATGACAGGTAGATGAATAGTGCATTCTTGTCTTTTGCTGCGAGAGCAAAGAGGGCTGAAACTAGCACTACAGTCCATCCTTTTAGTAGGAAAGAATTGTGAGACAATCGATTTATTATCCCCTGAATCATTTCCAAATGGCTTTGCATTTTCGACATGATTGCTCCTTATTTACACATAACGTTATGGGTAAGTTGCGCCGCTTTTAGGCGTCAACTTGACCCATTGGATAGCTGCTGTTATTTAAAAAGACTTAGCTGATTTCGTACTTTTTAATCTTGAAATCAAGGTTGTTCTCATGCCGTTCCATAGTTACCCCTCCACCAATATCTCCACCTTTACGCCCTGCACCAAGCCACCATCCTGTGATATCACCAATAGGGGGACGACTTAAAATAACCATGCCTGACAATCCGGCTGTTTCCGCAGAACTAGTATAAAATATGTGTGCAATTCTTTTATTTGACACTCGGCCTTTGAGAAAATATTTTGACCCTTCAATATAGGAAGAAAAGCCCATACCAGTCAATTCACCACTGTTACAACCAATTTCATTGATTTCAATAATATCATCCACATATGGCTTAAGCTGATTGTCTTTTTCTCTAAATGTCCAACGACAGTTCCATTTACCTAACCATGAGTCTCTTTCGCTCTCTTCTAATGGAAGATCATTTTTACTCCAGATCGATCTTATTTCAGTTGGGAATAGCGACTTATACTTGATGGCGTATGCGATAGTAAATATAGTGATTATAAAAAGCAAAAATATTGCCGCCCATCTACTTACTGGATCTGGATTGAAATGTAGTAACGACCCGACGATCAAGGTGATTAGAGCAAGTAAGCTAATTGGAGTTTTAATGGACTTAATTATTTCTACCCAACCATTTGTTTTCATATCTTACTCACTTAATTGTTTTATCAGCTAACGAGGCTGTAGAAAAACCCTATTAGTAGAATTCCCCTTACCGCAACCAATAATTAAATTTAATAACTTATCTTTATCGCAATCATTACCTTTTTTCAAGAATATATTGCCTGATTTCTCAATTTAAAAAAAACAAAGCCTCTTTTTTTGATAAACAAGTTCTTATAATTCACTTTTGCCCCATTATTAATGCAATCTTCCGTAGTTCATCAATACAAAACCAGCCTTTTAATGCATTGCTCTTTTTTTATAAGCATATTATCAAAAAAGACTTTGGCCAGCATAAAGACAATGTAAGAGCAAAAAAAAACCTTATATTCCAGTCGTTTTATCAAAAGAAGAAGTCAACCTTGTACTCGATTCTCTTGAACACCCTTATGATCTGGTAGTCAAGCTACTCTGTGGTTGCGGCTTACGCCTTTTTGAATGTCTTAAATTAGGCATCAACAATTTTAATTTTGATACAGCGATTCTTACAATCCATGACGGGAAAGGACAAAAGGACAGGACGGTACCTTTACCGGAAAGTATTTATCCTCAACTAACGGGTTAGATTGAAAACGTAAAGAAGGTACTCCAGGAAGACGAAAAGGCTGCCTATGATGGTGCTTTTATGTTCAATGCCATTGAGAAAAAATACAAAAACTGTGCTAAAGAATTGCCCCGGCAGTGGTTTTTCCCCGCAATTAATCTGACAAAAGTACCCGAGACAGAAGAACTGCGACAATATCACCTGCACGAAAGCCACGTCAATAAAGCAGTGAAAAGAGCCGTTAAGCAGGCAGGCATTATAAAAAGGGTAAGTGCTCATACCTTCCGGCACAGTTTTGCCAGTCATCTGCTCCAGGCTAATTACGATATCAGGACAATCCGGCAGCTACTGGGGCATAGTGACATACGAACGACCATGATTTACACCCATACAATCAAGACGACAACCATCAAGAAAACCGGAAGCCCGCTCGATTTTTAATGATAAGTAAAGCTCATGGATTCCCGACCAAGCCGGGAATGACACAGACTGGCAGGAAACATGACCACCACATGAAATATTCATTACCGCATAGCCGTCCGGTCAAAGAATTCTTTCAAGTAATTTCAAGGGACTCCAATCAATCAAAAAGAATGGATCTGAAGATGGAAAAGCGTTCGGCAATTTCCGGAGATAGTCTCTCCCCTTCCCTGAACTTTGCTTTCGCTTTTTCAAGCTTACCCATCTTGTAATAGGCAAGTGACAGATTTAATTTGAGGGCAGAGTCGGGTTCACCGGATGACTCCGCTTTTTGATAGTATTTTACGGCCTCTTCATACTTTTTTTCTTCAAAATAAACATTTCCTATATTGTTAAGCGTATGAGGATCATCTGTCCTCTTTTTCAAAATGCCTTCAAATTCCCTGAGCGCATTTTCGTAATAACCCTTCTTGCCATAAATAATACCCAGGTTAAGCCTGGCTTTGTAATTTTCCGGATCCTTCTTCAATGCTTCCACGTAAGGCTTTATCAGCTTCTCTATGCCCTTGCTCTGCTGAAGGAAAATATCTTCCCTGATTGCGGCCAGTAATTTATTTTTACCGGGAAGAGACACTTCCTGTTTATCCTCGATGGAAACAGGTTTAAACTGCCCCCATGCCCCGTGGGTATCAATAATATTAAGTTCACCTTTTGTCTTTCTTAAAACCATTTCCTTCGCCCCCTCACGCCATGCCTCGGTAAAACTCTTGCCTACCATGGTTACCTCAACAGGGATCCAGACATATTCATCACGAATGATATAAAGATTTTCCTTGCCTGCAAGCTTTTTGGCGTCTTTACTTTTAATACCAGTTTTAAAGGCCATAAAAAGGTGGCCCGGAATATCAAGCATAACCGTTTCCACCCCCAGGTTTTCAAGAAGGGCCGAATAAAGAACGACAAGGTCATCACAATCACCTGTCTTGTGCTTCAACGTATGCCTTGGATACTGTATGGAATCGACTTTGCCGTTATTGGTGGAAACGGAAGCATAGGGATTATTGGGATCGACCACATAAACGACACCGCTTACACCAAGGGCGTCAAAGAGCTGAATGGCCTTTCCCATGTTCATATCGATGTCGGGACTTTCGCCATGAACCATCTGGATAACGCCCCGGGCAAAGGTAACGACAGGCGCATCTTTTGGAGTGACAAAGGCCGCCGCCATCTCCTTTCTGGACCAGGTCATGGCATTTCTATTGTAAATGGTTAGAGACTCTCTCCGCTCAAAAGAAAGGGTTTTCTCGTTTTTAAAGTACTGGACAGAAATTTCAGCCTGCACCGACGTATCTTCCGTTAACTGGAGAAGCGCATTATTAAATGTCGATTTTATATCAAGTTTGACCGTTTCATGGGGATTTATACTTTTAACAAGCTGCTCTGAAGGAAAGTCCATATATTTCTTGATATTAAGAGAAACCTTGATATTTTTCAAAACCTCATCACTGTTGTTTCTAAGAGAAATTGTCCCGAGAGGCTCTTCTTCATAGGATTTATAGGCAGAGGCAAAAACCTCACTAAAAGAGATATGCACGATTTCAACAGGTGGCCCGTCACTGGAAGCGGCAAGTTGTGTTTTCTTTTCAAAGGCCGCATTGAGGTTTGCCTTGTACACTTCATGAGCGCTAATATTATAAGCTCTTTTAAAAGCTTCAATGGCTTCGTCAGGTCTGGAAAGTTCCAGGTATGCCAGTCCAAGGCTGTTATGATAAGCAGCATTCCCTGCCTCCAGCTTTACAGCCATTTCAAGCTCCCTGAGCGCTTTTGTCAACTGTTTGCTTTCAAGGTAAATGGTGCCCAGGAGATGTCTCGCCTCAGAACCGGCATCATCCAGACTGATGGCCGCCTCAAGCTGAACAAGGGCTTCTCCGGTTTTTCCAAGCCCTTTCAAAACAGAGGCCAGTTTAATTCGAGCGCTTGCCTTTTGTGGAGAAATTTGAACGACTTTAGCCAGGTGTTTTTCCGACTTTTCCGGTTTATTCTTTTTAAGATAGAGTTGAGCCAGCAATTCATGGCATTGCGAATCATCAGGTATTTTATCAACACACTGTTTCAGGCGGCGAATAGCCTCATCAAGTTTGTTCTCTTCCTCATAGAGACGGCTTATGGCCAGATAAACGAGAGGGTTGGAACTTTTAAAGGAAATGGCTTTTTTAAAATGGCTGACAGCTTCATCTCTTCGCCCCATCTCCATATAGGCCATTGCCATGTAAAAAAGGGATTTTTCATGTTCCTTATCAATAGTCAGCGCCTTCCCGTAAGATAAAACAGCATCTTCATAGCGCTTCTGCATAGTCATCAAGCGCCCTTTAATATAGTTAACATCGGCGCTGTCCGGTGAAATTTGAAGAGCTGAATTAATAACTTTTTCCGAATGTTCAAGCTTTCCCGCTTCAATATAAAGTTCCGCCAGATTAAGGTAGGATTCAATATCTTTGGAATCAAGACTGATAGCCTTATTAAGCTTTTCAATGGCCCCCTTTACCTTCCCTTTCCTTTTGGAAACTGCGGCAAGGTTCCGGTAAAGTTCGGCAGAATGGGGATTAAGTTTAATTGCGTCGTTAAAAGCCTTTTCAGCCTTGTTAAGCACACTGGACTTGAGGTAAATTTTGCCCATAATATTGTAAATCCGGGCATCTTTAAGGCCTTTTTCAGCAACCTCATTAAGCATTTCCAGAGCCGGTGAATAAAGCCCCTTTTCAAAAAGTATTTCTCCCATATAACGTTTTGCCTGAAGGAATGCGGGGTCTTTCTTTAAGAGGGCGGAAAATATTTTTTCCGCATCAATATGCTCACCGAGATTCATGTAGAGCAGGCCCAGTTGCAGCGCGCCTTCCTTTTCATGGCCCTTTACCCTGGAAAGGGCTTTATACTTTTCACTTGCTTTAATATACTCTTTTTCGCGGCTAAAGGCATGCCCTGCATAGAGAAGGGCTTTGGGGTCTTCAGGCACAGTGGAAAGAACTTTTTCGAAAAAGATAATGGCTCCCTTAAAATCACCCCCTTCAAAAGCAGCATAACCCAACCTGAAATCATCTTTCAGTTCTTTCGAAAATTCACTTTCCAGCCCGCCGAAAGAATAGGCCGATACAACATAAAGCGGTTTTTCTTTTCCCTTATCATGCTTAACTTCAAATTCCGCTGATCCGGAAGCACCAAGCAGTGAGTACTCCTCTTCCTTCAGCCCTCTGGCATAAACTTTATAGCCTGCAACAAAGGACTCCCCGGCCGCCTCCCATGTTAAGCGGCTAAAAGCTTCATTACCGGCAAGGGAGATAGGGGAAGGGACAGAAGGAACCTGTTTTACAAAAAGGACCTTCAATACTTTATTTCCCTTATCAGCAACCAATATCCTGCTCCCTTCATTGGAATGGACATAAATATTCCGGGCATCCATCAATTGGGGATTCCCTTTTCCCGGACTTCCCAATGAATAAAGATACTTTCCCTTGTCATTAAAAACCTGGATGCGGGCGCCCTCTTCACCGTCAAGAACATAAACCAGGTTATCGGCATCGATAGAGATAGATCTGGGCCGGTAAAATTGCCCGGCTTTCATCCCTTTTTTTCCCATTTTTTTGAGAAATTTACCATTCTTGTCAAAAACCTGAATCCTGGAGTTATTATAGTCGGCAACCCAGATTTCACCTCTCGAATTGACAGCAATATCATAGGGCGTATCAAAACGGCCGGCCCCATCACCTTCTTTTCCTATACTTTTTAGAAAAATTCCATCTTTATTAAAAATCTGGACCCTGTGATTATCACTATCGGCAACGTATAGATTGTCTTTATAAAATGCAAGGCCCCTGGGTTCCCTTAAATTTCCTTCTTTTCTCCCCTTGCCGCCAAAGTGGAAAAGCTTTTTACCCTTTGTATCAAAAACGTGGATTTTATGGTTATCCACATCGGAAATATAGAGTCTCTCCAGTGGTGTCAACATAATGGAATGAGGCAAATCAAAGAGGCTTTTACCCTTCCCTGCCTTGCCAAACCGGGATACAACCTTGCCCTCTTTATCAAGAACAAGAATTTTCCTTTTATCAGACTGCACAAGGTAGAATTCTCCCTTATCATTCATTGCCATATCATTTGCAACATGAGGGATAATCCGCTCGAAGGAGAGCCTTCGTCTCGCCTTTGCCGCAGCAATAACTTTTTCATCTTTTTCAGGTGTAATCCTGAAAACCTGTACCCGTGAGTTCCCGGCCCCGGTAACAAGAATCAGGTTCTTACGGCGATTATACCTTATTCGAGCAAGACCGCTGAATTGTCCACGTCCACTTCCCTCACTGCCAAAGAGAAAAACTTCCTCCCCCTTTCGATCCAGCCGATGTATTTTGCTGTTTTCAACATCTGTGTACAAAAGAGCCCCCCACTTGTCAAGAGCAAGGCCCAGAGGTAATCCAAAGCTTTTATCTTTGCGCGATTTTTTCTTTATAAGTCTTTTGAAATTCAGGTCATAATCAAAAACCTGGATATTTTCGTTTTTGTCATCAGAAACATAGATATTATCGAGTGAATCTACAGCTATATCCGCCGGCGAAAGAAAGGCCCCTTTTTTATCTCCCTTTTTACCGAATCTTCCCAGGTAGATCCCATCGAGCGTAAAAGAAACGATAGAGTAATTATCTCTATCAGTAATCATAACTCTTTCCTGACTATCGATAGCAATTCCACCGGGTTCATCCACCTCCCCCCTCTCATCCCCCCCCTTTCCAAAGGAATAAAGAAATTGGCCATGCGTATTAAAAACCTGGATACGATTATTACCACTATCAACAACAAACAGTCTTCCATCTTTTGACTGTGTTATTGCTGTCGGTTCATTAAACTTTCCCGGTTCACTTCCCTTGCTGCCAAAGGCCCCTTTGTAGGCACCACTTTCATCAAAGGTAATAATCCTGTCTGCATCTGAATCAACAACATAGATGGTTCCATCAGCAGACATGAAAGCATCAACAGGTTCGTATAACTTTCCAGGCTTGTCTCCCCTTAATTCGGGGCCTATCTGAAAAAGAAAATCGATACGTTCATAGGAATGGGCAGAAGAAAAGAAGAATAAGACGAAAAAAGAAACTGCCATAAGATGAAACAAAAAGGTCGGAAAAACAATAATTTTAGAGTTCTTTAAGTACATTTCCATTAAACCATAATAATCAAAACATCTTATATAATAATATTTTATAAAAATACGCATTACAATGACATCGGGAATTTATAGCTTAATTTTCTCTATTTTATGATATGAACCGTTACTTTACTTATTTAGTTAAATCATAGCATGAAGACAGGTATAACAAGTGCAAAAACATGATCCCATAATATTTAACAGCCCCTTAAATAGGACAATATCATTTAACAAACCATAATTTATTGGTATGACCAGCTATTACTATAATAGAATATGCCCTGCTGCGCAATAACCATACATTTAACATTTATGGTATGGTAATTAAGAAAAAATCCGGATTTAAAAAAACTTACACTTTTAGCGACGAAGTGACAATTGATGAATAAAAGAATAGAGGGCATCGACTATTTACGTGCCATAATGTCTGTTTTCGTAGTGATATGGCATATGGGAGGAGGAGGCAGATCACTAATATTCTCCATGAAAGACTTCCGTCAACACACATTTACCTTTTCAGATTTTGTGAACTTTCACCTTTTATTGCTGGCTGTTCCGGCTTTCATTTTAGTCTCAAACTATCTTTACGTTTCCAGGGAAATAACATATAAAGCATTCCAAAAGCGCATGAAGCGTCTATTGCTTTTGCTGAGCTTTTGGGCTCCAATATTAATAGTTGTGCGTTATCTTTACACGGGCCAGTTAGATATTATACCCGACTCTATTTCATCATTCATTGTAATTTTGCTGCGGGCCGGAAATACAAAATATTACTTCTTCGTTAGTTTGATACTTACTCTTTTATTCACTCATTCCATCTCAAAACTTAAACCCGCAATACTGATACCAGGTTTTATATTATCAATAATATTTATTGCGTTCCTGCCACTGCTTACAAAAATATACGGCTATTATCAGTTAAGCGCCTACTGGAATCCATTAAACTTTATCCCCTATTGCTTTGCAGCGCTTCTTATCAAAGGCAACGAGGATAATATTTTATCAAAGAAGTATTACATTCTTGTCACTTCATTCTCTTTATTTTTTATATTTTCCATAATTGAATGGAATGCCTCCACGGGAGCCATATTCTTTCCGGGGCAAGGATTTGCCATTCCTGCATATACAAGAACATCACTCATTTTCGGAACATTAACACTATTAATTTTTGCCTTAGATCCTAAAATAAAATCCGGTAAAATTGTAAGTTTCATGTCTAAATACTCACTTGCTCTTTATTGTCTTCATCCCTTTTTAATGGAACCTGTTTCCTACATAATAAATTTACTAATTAATGATACAGTAATTGCCAGGTGTCTTTCTATCTTCTTTGTAATAATATTTAGTTATCTGCTTGCCGCCATTTTTAAAAAGCACTTTAGAGAAGAGTTGCTGACTTAAAAGCAAACCAGCCGTCCCGGGTAAACAGCAGGGAATACACTGCCGGAAAAGGCAGGGGTTCTAATTTAGGATAGATTAAATTAATATATCCTTTGAACTTAACAATAAATGTCTTATACTTAAAAAGATAAGAATAGATTGATGAAAGTCATATTCATTAAGGGAGGAAGACATGAAAAACGTCATAAACTTTCTTGTAATCATTACCTTGATTTTCCCCATCGGGACTCTTAACCAGGAAAAGCTCTACGGAGAAGAGAAGTCCACTGCTAAAACAGAAAAAAAGTATGAGAAAAAAGGGTTTCTTGACAGGTTATGGATCAAGATAAGGAAACTCTCTCCAAATAAATATAACAAACGAAGCAATACAGCCGTCGCAGGAATCAAGGGCGCTGAAAAAGGTTCTGAGGAGCTTAAGCCCATCTGGAAAGGGCACGAAAGCGATAAACTCCTGGCTGAGTCGGCAGCCCTTAAAAGCGCTGAAGATTTTATGAATAGCGATAATTTTCCCGAAGCGCTTGTCGCTCTCAACAGCTTCAGGGAAGATTACCCTGAAAGCCAATTCATGCCCAATGTGCTTTTCATGTCCGCTATTTGCTATCTGAAGGTTAAAGAACCTCAAAAAGCAGAAACTGACCTGCAAACGCTTATCAGCAAATATAGTGGCCATGAACTAAAAACTGAAGCCAGGGAATTGATGAGGACGCTTGAAAAGAAATAAATAACAATAAGGAGAATAATAACGATAGTTTATGACATGGAAAGCGCCCTTTTTTCCCGATAAATAATCCATATAATAGCTGATAATGTCAGGATCAGCACAGAGCCTGAAAGTGACCCGTACATTTTCAGTGTTTTAGACTCATAGACAAATTCCAGCTTATGGCTCCCCCTGTTAAGATAAACACCCCTTAAAGCATAATCCGTCTTGTAAATCTTTCCTTCAACACCATCAACATAAACCTTCCAGTCAGGGTAATAGGTGTCGGCAAGAACAAGAAATCCGTCTGCCTTTAGATCGGCATTAACTAAAATTCTATTAGGGCTGTACAATTCAATTTCAGTCTTATTTTCTTTTGCAGGCTTACCTGCCATACCATCGGGCTTAGAAGGTTTCTCTTCAATAACAACTTCCGTGGTGGGATCAAAGTGGTCCCTCATCATATAAGGAAGTACGTACTTATCATCACTTACTATTCTCGCCCTGTTTACAATGAAAGTTCTATCCATATATTCGTTATTTTTATAAAGTTTAAAGGTGTCATCCGTCACAAGAAGCTTAAACTGCTTCTCAAACCTTTCACCACTGCCGACAAATCGCCTTAAATCATTGTTTTTGGTTAAAAGCACATACTTTGCATTAAGAAGGCTTAACAATTTTGGACTTTTAACAGAGGCATTAAGCATTTGCTGATAATACCTGGGAGCAAGATCATGCCTTCCGTTAAGCAATTCAATACCATGATAAGAAAAAGACCTCAAATTAATCGATGCATTTTGGATAGACCTATCGTCTATTGCCAGGAGCCGGAACTTTTGGTCCTTGTTATCCTCCTTAACAATCTTGACAGCCTTCATATTTCCATAGAAAGTATTCTCATCAATCTTTGTATATTTTATAAACTCGTACCCGTACCCCCAAAGATCTATAATGATTACTGCAAACAATAATATGCTGAGATGTTGTTTACTTACCTTTCCAATACTGCGGAAATAAATAATTAGTGTCGATATTATCATTAAAGCGGAAAAAATGAATAGCCCGTTTCTTATTTTGATAAACCTGTCCATTACCATTGAATCGTAGGATGCCAATTGAGCAGCAAATCGATATTTATCCATAGAAACCTGAAACAGGTTAAGATAGTTCTCACCCAAAAAACTCAACAAAGCAGAAAAGACAACGAGTAAAACCGTAAAAATAGAGATTCCTTTCATAAATCGTTTAAAACTTTTTTGTGTAAACTGCCTGTCGTCATTCAAGAGGAAATCCACCCCTTTACCGGCCAGTAAAGAGAAACAAAGAACCGTTAAGGCGAAGATAGATGATGGGACCCGAAAATAACTGAAACCAAATACAAACTTATAAGCCAACCAGTAAAGGGGGGTATATTTTCCCAGAGATAAGAGCAATGTAACTATCGCTGAAATAATAAAGAACCAACTATATCGGTTTCTGTTAAAGGTAATACCTATTATGACAAGAATAAAGGGCAAGACACCAAGGTAATCCCCCGTCAACCGTTGAGGCATGGGTCCCCAATAAGGAACGAAAGGTTTGGCAAATGAATCTTTATTTCTCTCGGTCTTTGCCATATTGATCGTCCATGGCCAGGCATAACCAAAAGGATCTCTAATAACTATTCCCGGCAGTTCAATGGGTGCAAAAGACCAGGAGGTGGAAAACTCATAGCTTGTCCCGCCGGAGCGCTCCGAGTATTTCTGGGTATAAAGATAAGAAGGCAGGAGCTGAACTGAATAAATCATGACAGCCAGCACAATGGACAATAGAAACTTCAGGCCCGGCTTAATTAGCCAATCGGCGGGAGTATTCCCTTTCTCCTTAAAATGATAAAGAGCAAAAAGGGCAAAAACACCTATAAGCAAAGTAGAATAAAAACTCATCTGAGTATGTCCCCCGAGAAACTGATGACCCATAACAATACTCATAATGAGAAATGGCTTAAGTTCTCTCCTCTCAACACCTCTTTTCGTCAGAAAAAGCAGCAAGGGAACATGTGACCAGGATACAATTTTAGCCATGTGTCCCACAAAAAGGTGTGAAATGAGGACGCCGGAAAACATAAACATAAGACCGGCCAGGAAAGCCCCCTCTTTTTTCAAATTAATTTCTTTTGCAAAAAGGTACATAAAAAAACCGGCAAAGAAAAAATGTATATACATAAAGAGGTTAAATGCCAACGGAAGAGGCAGGATGTAATACAAAAAACAGAATAAATTCAGCTGGATAGAATGAGTAGCATCAATATTTGGGAGACCGGAAAAATGAACCGGAATCCATAAAGGAAAACTCCCATATTCAAGTGCTACATTCCTGATATAATTTGTAATAGAAAATCTATCTGTAGCATCAGTGCCGAATACTATAAAATCAGGATGCAAAAACAGTTTATAAAAAAATATAATAACTAAAATAAAATATATACTGGCTATAGAAAAGTTTGACTTGGGAAGTTTAACCCTGGATAACAAATTCAAATTTCAACTCCTTTGCGGAAAATGTAAGCCGACGGAAATAACTAAACCGGACTCCATTGATTTATATTAATTTAAACAACATACGCATCATATTGATGTTTTTTTCTCAACAACAATCATTTGATACTTTCCTCGTTCAGATGAAGCAATGAATCTGTCGGCAATATTATTTACAAAAGGCACTAATTTCCAGAAGTAATTTAAAAACCTGTTTTTAAAACATAAACATGTTGTTTGAAAAGAATGAAGTAGAAATTTGCTTTCAAAACAAGCTTTGAACTCTTCCATAGTCATCCAGAAGTCTAGGGGCTGATCTTTCACCATTCCCAATCTATTCATTTCTGTTGCATTTGGCGTCGTAATAATTGCCATACCTCCATCCTTTAACAGCCGGAAAATGATATCAACATAATCCTTCCTTCTTTCTACCTGAAGGTGCTCCATTACTTCCGAACTGACAAGAAGATCGTATTTTCCGAAGTCATAATTATCGTAAGAAAAGATGTCTGATGCAATAAATTCTGCCTCAGGCATTCGTTTCTTGTTAAGCTCTATGGCAGCGGGTGATAAATCAAGGGCCGTCACCTGCAGTCCTTTTTGCAATAGAAGGGATGATACTATTCCTCTCCCACAACCGAGATCAAATGATTTGACGCCCTTGCCAAACGGGTCTATAAATTTATCGACTTCCCGCCCCAACATATTCAAGCGGCTTTTTTCATCAAAATGGTAGATTTTCCCCAGCCATGTTCGCTTTCGACTGGTCAGACGTTCATGCCATAAACGGTCGTAAAACTCTTCTTGCTCCTTAATTTGAACATTATCCTTCATTCATTTTACACCTGATCATAAAAAACCCCCTTCTATTCTCATACCTAAAATCGGTCAACCTGTTTTCTATTCACAGCGAAGAGAAGCAACAGCAAGTAGCTGAGAATCAATGTTACCAGACCTGCAATCCTAAAAGAAGCAGCCCCCCAAACAGCCTGGGCCGGCTCAAAGAGCTTCATAAAACCATAAACAAGACCCAGTTCGGCTACACCAAAACCGGCAGGAACAAAAAAAGCGAGCAAACCCATCAAGTAGCTCGCAATAATGATTATAGTTATCTCAAAGATATAGACTTTAGTCAAAAGATTTTCACCCAAGCCTGAAACAATAAAATACATGGACAATCCCAGAATCAGCCAACTGAAAAAATATATTAAAAGATGTGCCAGGTGATCGACAAAAGATATGCGTACTTCTTCTACTTGACGCCCTGTAATTTTGCGGACTAAAGCAAGGACTCTATTGACGGTAGCAGGCATAACCATCACAATACCGCATAAAGCGCCCGCACAAAGAAAAGGGATCCATTCTTCAGATATAAGATTTTTCACATTTCCATTACTCCCCACCATGACAGCAGCTATAAATAAAACGCCACTTACCAGCGAATAAATTTGAAAAAGTATGACAGTCGTAACGGTGTGGATTCGGGAGACATTCTTCTTTTTCGCCAGCATTGCCATTCCCATAATATTGGCAAACTTACCCGGAATATAAGCGAGCAAATTATTTGTTACAAACATCTGGCATGAATGAATAAAACCAAGAGAACTACCCAATACAGCCATAATCCTTTTCCAGTGATAAATCTGATATAACCAGTACAGTTCGAAGATAAAAAGGCCAAAGGCAACCATTTCCCAATTTATCTCTCGAGGGCCTTTCCTTACAAGTTCCCACTGGCTGTAAACCATTTTATAAATATAATAAGAGGCCAGAACAAACATAAGCAAGGCCGCCAATCTTACCAACCACCTTCCTGCCATATTAATGCTTTTTCATTCCCATTCTTTTTCTATTTTTTTCCCGTCTCAGACGCCAATGGAGACGCATATACTGAAACATTGAAGGTGTAGAAAAAAAGCAGCTCTTTCTCCCCTCCCTTGATATTTGCAGTGTCACACCCATTTGTAAATTTTCTAATACAAGCTCGACAGCAGGAACAACATTAAAAATATTTTTTATACGCAGTGTACGCTCATTATCATTTAATTCCGGTCTTGTAAAATGTTGGTACAATATTTCTCCCGTATCGATTCCATCATCAATAAAGTGTACCGTAAAACCAATATTTTCAAGATCATCCCTGTAAAGTGCCCAGAACTCCCCTTTGCTGCCCCGATACTCGGGCGTGATTCCCATATGAATATTAATAGCACCACTTTTCGATGCTGAATAAAGTTCTTTAATCAATATCCTGGTCCCCATAACAATAAGAAAATCGGCATCCATCTCTTTTACAAAGTTTATCGATTCCCGGCTGTTAAGATCATCAAAACAGTGCACAGGCACATTTTGAGGCATGAGCGGATCACTCCCACCCCATAGCTTTTGTTTCTGCATCTTCAATAAGCCCCTGTCCTGAAAATATAAATAGGGAAGATCAATGATAAGCTTCAGGGCTCCCGGCAAGCTGTTTTTTTTATAAGCATTACAGATTTTTTTATACAACAACTGCCGCCGGCCCATTGAACGACTTTCAATAAGAACAGCTCGCAGGTTAATGCTCTTGCTTGAACTAAGCCCTTGTGCAACAAAGCAATTTGCCGGATCCTTTCTTGTAAGAAAAAGCACACTGGGCCTGTATTTTTTTTCAACCATTCCTTGCTTCCTGCCTGTATAAATCTCCCATCAAACCTTCATAGTATTCACAAGAAGATGCTCACCGGTTTGCAACATAAAAAAATTTGAATCCATGAGTCAGTTGATAACAAGTAAATCAAAAACAGAATTTATTCCATTAAATTTCCGTCTTCTATAAAATCTCAGTCTTCTTATTTTTAAGAATGGACAGGAGCAGATCTACCGATCTATCCACACTGTACTCTGCAAAGAGTTCATCTGCCCTTTGTTGATCAAAATGGACCTTTCCCTCTGCCAGCATATGAATACTTTCAGCCAGACCATCAATATCTTCAACAGCTGTCACCTTCCCTGTAGAGTTTCCCCGGAGACAGACTTTCATATCACCCACATCTGTAGCAATAACCGGTTTTCCTGCCTCAAGGGCTTCGAAAAAAACAGAAGGCATTCCTTCATATCGTGAAGGAATTACAAGCGCATGGCAACGCTGCAAATACTCCAGCAAAATATCATCATCTTCAATTTTGCCTGCAAGCTTTATGTGTTGACCATAGCCACTAATCAAACTTTCCAACTCGCTTCTCCGGCTCCCTTCACCTATTATTTCATATTCCACAGGAATGCCTTTATCTATAAGTGAGCGACAGGCCTTAATAGCCATATCAAAACCTTTTACATTTTCCAAACGGCCAATACTCAGAAGTCGGATATTTTTTTTATCATTTACAGGGCTCGAAGATTGAAACTGTTCCCACTTTTTTGTTTTGTCAGGCATGAAGAACACATTTAAACCGGGCCTGGTGGTTTGCAATTCACTGACGACCCTTTTACTGTTAGACCATACCTGATTACCCTTCTTCAAGATATTAATAATTATGGGTTTAAAAGGATACTTCATAAACCTGTGATAATCGGTTCCCAATAACCATACACCTTTGAAAACACCTTTAATATTTTTATTGTACAGAAGAATTCCTGCAGGAATTGCCCATGCAGCTATTATCAAATCAAACTTTTCTTTTTTTACAATAGTACTTAACGATTGAGACCAGGTCTTACAGAATTTGAGAAAACTCAGAATATGGACCGGATTTACCGGTGACATTGACTGAAATCGATTGCCCGCCCATGGAAATCTGATTATTGTCTCACCGGAGAAGGAATCAATACATTCCCTATTCGCAGCTTCAGAAATCCAAAAAGGCGTTGAAACAACAACATCTACACCTTGTTCGACAAGGCCTTTAACCAGGGACAGCAGGAATTTGCCCCGCATATCGCCATAAAAGAGGGGGTAGTTATGGGTAAGCAGAAGCAGTTTCACTTTGCCCTTTTTCAATTAATTCCAGGAGTTCCCTCACAGTAACAAAAGATAATTCCATATCACTTTTTTCAGCTTCCCTTTTCAGGAGAATCAGATTTTTAAAAATATGTTCTAATTTATACATATTTTTCTTTAATCCCCTTTTATATTGTTCAGGCAATAATTCATCGGAGTGAAAATAGGAAAGAAAGTAGTTAACAGGTTGTCTCTCTCTCTTTAAAACATCTCTCATAATCAACTTAAAAAGTGCAGGTTTTAATGCAATGAAAGGAACCTGGCGGGGGGAATGTTTAATAGCTTTTAAATTAACGCCATGTTTTAGCTGATCTGAAATTACTTTCAGCAAATTCATCCCCCGGTGTTCACCTGTTGTAGAAGGAACTTCCAAAATCGTGAGGTTTTCCCCTTTATTTTCTGATTGAGTCTGATAATCTTTTGCGCTGGGATAGTAGGGGTTTGACGGTGTTCTGTCCCAGAGGGATCGATCCATATCTTGCTGTCCCATTGTATCCTGCCCGGGATTAGCTGAATAATCGACACGCACGCCCTCTCTCGAAAGGATGGCAAGCGTTTCATTGTCCTGATAGCACCATCCTGCATGGACTGTATGAGGGGTCAATCCTAATACATGACGAAAAGCTTCAATACCAGTGGAAAAACACCTTTCCTTAAAACGGTAATCATTTACTTTCTGGTACCACTTGCCTGCATTATCATCCCAATCCCACAGGTGGGGATGCCATGCAATTTCATCCCCTTCTTTTTCCAGTGAATTCCATAACCTGTCATGTTTCTGAAGGCAATAACCGGCTGAGCCGTGAACCATTTCAATCTGCCTGTCTGCCCTCACGTTCCACGTAATTTTTGGGAAATACCCATTTCTTTCTGAAAACTTTTCTCTAAAAGCAGAAAAAAAACTTATGCCCTCCTCATTTCCACGCCAGGTTAAGGTCTTTTCAGAGTATAAAGGGCCTCCGTAACCCGGCCTGTCAGGATCACAATCGCTGCCTATAGCAACATAAAGTTTTTTTTTCATAACCAAATAAGCGCCTGTCAATACCGCCTGTTTAAATTATTATTTTTTTTACCGTCCCTGCTTTCCGGACTCTCCGTAATGCTTACGATCATCTCTGCCAGGAAACCAACCATAAAAATGAATAATCCTATTACCATTAGAACAAGGGAAAAGATAAATACCGGTCTTTTTTGAGTAGCCTGAAAAAACCATAGCCAGGCCAAGTACATATCAATCACAAGACCGACTAAAATAATTCCCCCTCCTGCGGGACCGAAAAAAAGCATGGGCTTCTTTGAATAGGTAAGAAGAAACTTTACAACCAAAACATCGATAAGTGATTTGGGAATGCGCCAAAATCCAAACTTCGATTTACCCGATTTTCTGGGATACCAGTTAACCTTTACTTCACCAATCTTATACCCCTTAGATGCGGCTATCATTAAAATAAACCTGTGCCAGTCACTTCTCAATTCAATATCATCAAGGACTTCCCTTCTAAAAGCCTTGATCCAGTTCATATCATGGGCTGATACGTTGAAAAGTTTTCTTGAAACAATATTATAGATGGCTGACATGAAACTCTTCCCATCCTTTCTCCCCTGTCGCCAACCGGCTACAATGTCATAACCCTCCCTGATCTTATGAAATAATTTGGGGATATCTTCTTCCGGGTCAGACTCAAGATCGGAAGGAAGAAAAATTACAATTTCTCCACCACATTCCGGAAACCCGGTTCTCATGGCCTCGGTAAGACCAAAGTTTGTCCTGTGATGGAAAACTCTGAGAAAAGAATATTTCCCTTTAAGCGTTTCCAGTTTTTCAGCGGTTCCATCAGTGCTTCCGTCATTAACATAAATGACTTCCCCTTTTATACCGTCATTTTTGAAAGCGACGGCTATCTTCTCAAGAAGCAAATCCACATTCCCTACTTCATTATAACCGGGAATAAAAACAGAAATAGTTGGTTTCACATCCTTCAACGGTAAAACTCCTTAATCATATGCGCCACATAGTTTTGTTCTTCCTCTTTAATGCCGGGGAAAACAGGGAGAGAGAGTATTTCTTTTGCCGCTTTTTCGGCTTCCGGAAAACTGCCTTCTCCATAATCAAGCCACTGGTAAGCAGGCTGCAAGTGCAGGGGGAGAGGATAATGAATCCCCGTATCAATGCCATTTTCCCTGAGGAAATTCTTGAGATCATCCCTTTTTCTACACCTTACCACATAAAGGTGAAAAACGTGAGTTACATCACTGGAGCGATAAGGAATAACAACTTCATCAACAGCGGAAAGGAGTCTATTGTATATTAAGGCGGCATTCTGCCTCTCCTCATTCCAGGCTGTCAGATATTCAAGTTTCTTTTCGAGAATAAGCGCCTGGATCGTATCGAGCCTGCTGTTATAGCCCTCAAGTTCATGAAGATACTTCTCTTTGCGGCCATGGTTTCTTAACATGGAGACCTTCTCCGCCAATCCACCGTCATTAGTAGCAACAGCGCCACCATCTCCAAAGCAACCCAGGTTTTTACCGGGATAAAAACTGAAAGCTGAAATATCGCCTATGGACCCTGCCCTTAGCCCTTTGTAAGTTGCTCCATGAGCCTGAGCAGCATCTTCAACAACTTTAAGGCCATGCTTTTGGGCAAGCGCCATTATTAAGCTCATCTCTGCCGGATGTCCGTAGAGATGCACAGGAAGTAAAGCCTTTGTATTTCCCTTAATCACCTTTTCAACTTGCTCAACATCAATAGTAAAGGTAAGCGGATCGATATCCACAAAAACCGGTTTTGCACCAACAGACGTTATGGCCTCCGACGTTGCAATAAAGGTATTGGGGACCGTAATCACCTCATCACCCCTGCCGATATTGAGCGCTTTAAGCGCAAGGACAAGAGCATCTGTGCCATTCCCCACACCAACACAATGCGTTGCATTGCAAAATGAGGCAAAAGCTTGTTCAAAAGACTTGAGGCCTTTTCCCATTATAAAGTTTGAATTTTTAAGGGCCTCTTCAAATATAGCGGAGAGTTCACCCATAATGGGGATGTGCTGCCGGGAAAGATCAGCAAAAGGTACTTTCATCAGATCTCATAGGGCCTTTCTATCAATTCATAGGGACAATTGATTTCTTCAATTTTTTTAATAAATTTGGCCGGGTTACCGGCGACAACAACGCCCTCAGGTACATCTTTCGTAACAACGGAACCACTGCCGACAAGAGAATTCTCTCCTATTTTAATATCGGGCAAAACCGTCGCATTGGCCCCGATTTTTGCATTCCTGCCGATAGTCGGCCCTTTAATACATTCCTTTACCTTGGGGCAAAGCGGGTGCAGAGCATTAGTAAGCGCTGCATTCGGACCTATCCAGCATCCCTCCTTCAGCGTTGAATATTCAGGAATAAATGCCTGCGAGTGAATCCTCACATTATTTTCAATAGTCACATGGTGCTCAACGACCGTTCCCGTCCCGATACTCACACTGTTTCCGATTCTGTTATCCTCGCGAATCATCACATTATGCCCTGTCTGGAAATAATTACCGATGCAATTACCTGCATAAATTACCGTATGAGACCTTATCAGCGCGTCGCTCCCAAGGAATGTTTCAAGCTCTCCATCACACTTTCCGGCAGGCGGCATACCAATAATTACATAATCACCAATATTTGATGTTCCTGCAAGGTGGACATTATTATAAAGTTTATAATCAGCCACGATCTCTCATGCCGAGACGGCATCTTTTCGGTTTAAAACGCAAGAATACTTCCCTGCCCGTTTCCACTGACTCATAGATGGCATTAATCAATTCCAGTGACTTACGGCCCTCCAAACCATCGATAATCGAGTGTCTGCCATCTTTTATGCAATCAACGACGTTACGTAAAAATTCATTATGACCGAAACCATAAACATCAGGAGGATTCTGGGCATACTTTTCTATTACCTCTTCATCTCCGTCGAGCGGTTCTTCAAAGTTCCAGATTTTCATCTTGTTAACGGCAAAGCCTGCAATCTCAACAGAACCTTTTTCTCCAAGGACACTTATTGATCCCTCAAGGTCTTTCGGCCGTGTACAGGTTGTCGCTTCAATTACTCCAAGCGCGCCATTTTGAAATTTGAGTATAGCCACGCCTGTATCTTCAGTTTCAATATTGGTAAGCATTGTTCCTGTTTTTGCCATGACACTTTCAACAGGCCCCATCATCCATTGAAGAAGATCGATATGGTGACTCGCCTGATTGGTAAAAACGCCGCCGTCCATGGCCCATGTCCCCCGCCAGGCATCCTGATCGTAATAGTCCTGCCTCCTGCACCACCTTACCCGCACCGTCCCCAAAACCAATTTTCCAAACCGCCCCCCGTCAATAGCTTCCCTAAGCTTGATAACAGGAAGATTATACCTGTTCTGCTTAACGACAAAAAGTTCAACCTTGTTAACAGAGCAGGCTGCCGTCAATGCATCGGCATCCTCCAGACGAAGGGCCATCGGTTTTTCTACAATCACATGCCGCCCCGTCTTCGCAACATCAATCCCGATTTCGGCATGAGAACCACTGGGTGTTAACACACTGACAACGTCAATGTCTTCATCCTTGAGCATCTTATGATAATCCGTATAGCAAGGCACATCATATTCTGTACTGAATGATCGGGCACGATCATTAATAATATCACATACTGCAACAAGCTTTACATCATCCATTACAGACAGTATCTGGGCATGTCTTTTGGCGATTCTACCACATCCGATGAAGGCAAACTTTAATTTTTCAGGCATAGATCAACCTTTAATAATAGGTTCCATAAAAGATTTTATATTTCAGGCGGCTATTAACTTCTTCCTTTTTTTCCCTTTTTCCCTTTTTTCTTCTTCTTTTTCACTGCATCTTCCTGAATCAGCACTACAGGTTTACCTCCTCTTACCCTCATTGCAATTGCCCCTGCAAGAAAGACAAATGTGGCCAAACTGAGCCATAATCCGACCTTATACGGCCAGGGATCAAAAACAAAGGTAACCTTATGCTTTCCCTCAGGCAAATAGATGGCTCTGGCAATATAATTAGCCTTATAAATTTTCGTTTTCACTCCATTGATATAAGCTTTCCATCCCGGATGATACTTCTCAGCCAGCACAAGAAAACCATCCTGGGCCATGTCTGCATTAATCAGTATTTCATCATTATTATAAGTTGTAATATGAACGTCAGATTTTGAAGACGGTATAGATGAAGGCGGCAATGTGTGAGGCTTTTCTTCCAGCAAAACCATTTCCCTGGAGTTAAACTGAGGGTGATTCAATACATTGAAGATTGAATCCTTTTGAGTTTCCACAACAACTCGATGGACCGGATAGGCTTTTGGAAGATATTTTTTATTTTCAATTAAAACAATACCCTTTTCATTATCAATAAAAACAACTGTATATTTATCCAAAAATGTTGAACCCAGAGGGGCTTTTATATCAGATCTTTTCAGTGTTATATACTTAACATTCATAAGATCCAGGGAATTGCCCTTTAATGATAACCTGTTCCGGTATTCAACAAAAAAACCTTCTGAAACTGCAAGATAATTAGAGACGACGGGAATTTTGAAATAGGAATACTGAAAAGAATCTTCCCCGGCAAAAGTAGCTACCCGGTATAGTCCTTTATCATTTTCAAGAAATTCTATCGTCTTGCTTTTCTCTATTTTTGGCGCAGGACCGGTAACGATAAATTTACTGTTAACAATCCATATATCTATTATAAATAATAAAGAGGCAATAAAAACAAGCAGGTTTCCGGAAATTTTCTTTTTTATACTCAACCAGCATAGAAACATTGCAGAACCTGAAATAAACAGGAAGACAATAGAACCCTGTATAATGTTCATAAACCTTTTATCAATCATACTTTCAGGTAGTTTTGTGCGAAAAGACCTGGATAATTCCGGCTTATATGCCTGTATAAGGCTTTCCTTATCAAAATAGGCGTAAAGGGTAATCCCCAGCGTAATCAAAAGAAGGATGCCAAGAACATAAATAATCCTTTTTACGCTTTCACTCTTCTTTCTATCCTCATCAAAAAACAGCCATTCTGCTCCAAACCCTGCCAGGACGGAAACAGTAAAAGCAAAAAGGAAAAGTATCATTTTAGGAACCCGGAATGTGGAAAAACCGGGAAGATAATCAAACATGAAACGATAAACAGGTGTATATTTTCCAAGCGCCGCAATTAGCGTAAAAAGAGAAAGAAAAAGGAAAAACTTTGTGTACCAGTTTCTCCGATAAAATAAAGCTGAAAAAGCCAGCACTAACGGGAAAATCCCCATGTAGTCGGTTGTCTGCGTAAATAGCATTCTCCCCCAATAATATATATGTTCACCAGAGGGATCGGCGCCCATCTTCATGCTCAGACCAAAAAAGCCGGGGATAAGAAATGTAACCAATTCTTCCGGAGGCAATGACCAACTCATTCCGGTATCATAACTCATCCCTCCAGCTCTTTCACTTCGTTTTGACCAGTCATAAATATGTAAAAATTCAATAGAAATGGCTGCAAACAGCACAACAACCATTACTGTGCCATAAACGAATAACCTGGCACTTTCTTTTGTATTTTTATCCTCCAGGTGCAAATTTGTAAGTCTGGCAATAAAATAGAAGGCTACTGCAATGCATGTGTAAAAAGATATCTGCCAGTGCATTTCAAAAAACTGAACTGCCAGAACGGCGCCGGTAATTAAAAAGTAGAATAGTTTTCTATCCTGAAATCCTTTTTCCAGCGCAAGAAAAACCCATGGCGCCCAGGCAATCGTATTGATCTTGCCAATATGCCCGGCATTGATTAAAGATATAACAGGAGAGGAAAGGATAAAAAATATAGCGGCAAGAAATGAACTGGCCCGATTGAGTTTAATCAGCCTGCAATAGAAAAAAGTACCCATACCGGCAAATATTATATGAGTAACGGTTTCCCATGCTATGCTCGTCGGTAAAGAAAAAATCATGTATGTAAATAAGCGCCAGGGAAAATATGCCTTGGCCGGAACCGGAAGACCTCCCTGTCCAAAGTTAATCAAAGGGCGCCATTTATCACCAAAAGGATTTGGAAAATGAGTTTTTCCATAGTCAATAACCTCCCAATAGTACTGGGTGAGGACATCCGGGGCGTAAATAATTTCGCCTAAAAAAAGAATCTTATATAAAAGAAATATTGGTATTAATGTGATAAGAAGAATCCAAAAACGGGATCTGCCGGTATCGAGAAGGTCTTTTATCGTTCCATTTAAATTCATGAAAGGTTCTCTCTTCAATTAGTGTGTATAGGTATAAGTCTTTATAATATCTCTGTAAATTTTTTCCATGGAAACCGCCATATCGCCCGCAAGAAAACGAGAAGATACAACTTTGCGGCCTTCTTCCGATATTTTACGAATAAGGGATTTCTCTGTAAAACACTTTATAATGGCATCAGAGATTCCAATATGGTCACCCCTATTAACAAGCAGTCCATTTTCCCCATCCTTTATCACCTCAGGAATCCCCCCTACCCGAGAGGCAACGACAGGCGTACCTGAAGCCATCGCTTCCAGATTAACGATACCAAAAGCTTCAATATGTGAAGGAAGCACAAAGGTTTTTGCTTTTCTAAATAATTTAAGGAGTTCATTCCTTTCCATGCCATTGATAAACTCTACAGGCAAGCCCCGGCCTAAAAACTTTGCCAACCACCTGGAATGCCGATACTCCTTGCCAACAACAATTAATCTGACGTCAGGAATTTTTTTCATCACAAAAGGGATGGCTTTCAAAAGAGGGTATATTCCCTTTCTGAAATAGTCACGTCCGACAAAGAGAATTAAATTTTCTCTTTCAGTTTCAAGATCATTAGCCAGGGCCTTAGGCTGGATACCTATCCAAAGTAAATATTTGTTTTTATGTTCAACCCTGTCCCTCAAATATTTACAGTGTGTTACTATCGCATCAGATTCTCTTAACAAGCGCTTATACTTGAACTTTCTTATCTTCTGAAATATTAACCTGAGTGCAAAATCAAGACAAAAAAATGGATAAAACTTAAGCCAGTAATAGTCATGGATATCTACGACAACAGGTCTGGGTAATTTTTTCAATAATTTACGATTCAAATGTTTTAGATCGGTTACATGAACAATGTCCCATTTTTTTTTCAGATCACTGTCATTTTCAAAAATCTTAACATCATGTTTTTTTGCCATTTCATTAATTAGAATATCGGAATATGTCCCGGCACCGGTCAAGCTTTTTGAATTTTTAGTAATATATAATATTTTCAGCCTGCTCATTTTTCATCTGCCCATCTTACTTTTGCCACCACCTATGGGATGAAATTTAGGGTGAAGTCGAATCACAGAATGAAATCCAATTTTTCTGAGAAAATTTTTTGTTGTTCTAACAAAGAACTTGAACGCAAACCAAAGTGCAGCTTTATATTTGGGATATCCGTTTTTTGTTGATGAAATGAAGATTTCCTTAAGACCTTCTACGTAATTTGTATCACTAACTCCCCCATACCTCATTTTTGCAAGAGGCATGTCAAGATAGTAAAAGCGACACTTTTTAATATACATCCTAAGAAGCATGTCATAATCAGTTGCCACTTTATAGGAAAAATCATATCCTCCAACCATGTCAATTGCCCGCCTTGTATAAAAAGTTCCAACAGAGTTTATCGGCATTTCATGCCAAATATGAAAATCTATATTTCTACTCGGTTTCAACAGGTACATGACTTTCTCACCCTGGAGCTTTAACAAATCTCCATGAAATATATCATACGTCGGATTTTCCATAAACGTTATTACTGCAGACTTTATTGCACTATCACAAAGTTCATCTCCAGCATTAATAAATCCAATAATGTTACCACTTGCCAGCTTCAACCCCTTACTAATGGCATCAGCGGCCCCATTATCAGGTTCACTAATCCATTTCAATCTTGAATCTTCTTTCGCATATTTTTTTATAATTTCAACAGTTCCATCCGTCGACCCTCCATCAATCAGCAAAAGTTCAAAATCAGCGCAGTCTTGAGATAAAACACTTTTAATTATACTTTCAATATGGTTCACTTCATTAAATATGACTGTAATAACCGAGGCTTTCATAATCTTAACTACATATTAATTTCTTAAAATTAAAGTATTTAAATTCGAATGAGAGTTTTAATTTTATTCCTGTCTTCCTGACTCATTTGAAATATATAACAAAAAGCAATCACAAAAAAATAAATAAATCCTATTTCAAGGCACATGATAAATAGATTCTTAGGATAGAAATATTCTCTTACAAGAAATGAGACAAAAAAAGTGATAAAAAACAATATGCAATTCCATTGAAATGTCAATTTGAAATAATTTAAAATTGGCATTTGAACCGACTTTAAAGTTAATGCTAACAAAGCGGGGAAAAATATAGTCATTCGTGCTACAAGAACAGATATTGCTACCCCGGCAATGCCAATAAAGTTTATCAGTATCAAAGATAAAGCAAGATATAAGAACGCTTCAGCTATTAGTATTTTAGAAAAAGCCTTTACCTTGCTTTTCGCAATGACTATACCCAGACCAACCTCTAAAAAAGCATTGAAAGCCCAACTGGCTACTATAACTTGAGCGGGGAAGATACTTTCATTAAACCCCTCTCCAAGCCAATAATTAATCAAAGGTTCCATAAAAAATATCACAATAACAATCAAGGGGATTGCAGCCATTGTAATAAATTTCCCACCCTCAAGTAATAAGTATCGTTGTTTTTCATCATTACCCTTGCCCTCTGCTTCTGCTGATGCAACTCTGAACGAACCTCCTATAACTTTTGTAATGAATACAGCCAGGCTCTTTTGAAACATGTAAGCCGGCTGAAATAAGGCTATGGCAGCAAAAGACAGAAAACTTCCAATTATTACATTTGAAAGTTCCCTCGAAATAAAGCCGGCCATTGAACAAAGAAAAATGAAAAAGCTAAAACTAAATATTTTTTTAAAAGTGCCAAAATATAAGTAAGGAAATGTTATTTTAAATTGCTTTGAGTTTTTAAAAGTTAATATACACAACAACAAATTATTCAAAACAGCAAGGGAGTGTGTAAGAACAAGAATGGTTATCACTCCATATCCATTCTTCAAAAAAATATAGGTTAATGAAATATAAGCCAGTTGAGTCAGAATATTGATTTTGGCTATTAAGTCAAACCGCTGAAAGCCTTCCAGTGTATCACGAAAAAGCTTCGTAGGCCATATAATCAGAGAAAATAGCGCTGTTATTTTAAATAACTCTTCTATAAGTTCTTTGTTATTTTTAACACTAAAAAACTGGTCAATATTAAGAGCAATAAAAAATATTATCGAACTTACGAGAAGGGCAAAAAATATATAAAAAACAAAGGCTGCACTGACTATTTCATTTACCTTTGAGATATCTCCCTGCCCTCTATATTCAGCTGTATATTTTGTCACTGCCGTGCCAATTCCAAAGTCAAAAAGTCCAAAGTAACCATTAAATGCGATAGTTAAAACATAAGCGCCATATAGTTCTTTACCTACATGGCCTACAATTAATGGCATCAAAATAAAGGAGCCAAGCATTATCAACCCCTGGCTCAAAACCATTAAACGTATATTCCTGCCAATCTGGTCTGATTTTGTCAAAAAAGAGTTACCGAAAATTCCATACTAATTAAATAAAGCATTAAGACAATTTGATGTTCATTATTTCTTTTTCAAGTTTATAAATGAAATGGACGTCATTTTACAAATAATTTTACATTTATCAATTAACTAAAGAGGATAAAAACCTGCGACGTTTCATCGCCTTTAAAAATAAACCTCCCAATGCTTTAGGACGTTTGAAGAAGGATAAAAGACAATACAACGCATTTATTACATTGTTATTTCTCTTACCTGTACTTACACTATCATCATTAACATCGGTTAATTGAGACAAAGAGCCACTACTTTTTGAAACCGAATTAATACAATATGAAAGATCATAACCATAATTATCATATACTTTAAAAAGCTTCAATTTGTCGATTGTCTTAAGAAACAACCATTTCTTCCACTCCTCCCATTGTTCAAACTGATCAAATGAACTATTAATCATGTTACTTCCTCTCTCATCTACTTTGCCGAATAATGCAACATCACGAATATAGGAATCACTTAACTTGAGTTTACCACCTGTAATTTTTTTCAAAAAATACAAAAAATACTCAATATCAGCTGTAATTCTCTCCATTTGCAAGTGAGGAACAGGCAATGAACTTTCCACAAGATCTGCTTCCAGAAGTTGTACTGCCAGAAAAAATATTCTATTATCATATTTAGAGAAATCTACATCAAATTTTTCCACAAGCCTGTGCATCATTTTTGTATCTTTTTCAAACAAAAACATATTTTCATATTGTTGTTTAAGAAACTCACTGCCAGATGAAACATGAAGCAATCTATTCTTCATTGATTCAACTCTTTTTACAGGATGTCTAACAACATTGATAAAATTATATTTCCTTTTAAATGGTCTTAAACGGGTAAAAACTCTTTGAGGAAGAATCCCATGAATATTTCCATAGAAACTTTTTCCTTTTTGAATCGTTTCAATCCGGTCAAAATATTCATCAAGATCCATTGATTTAGTAAATTTGTTCATCCGTTTTTGTATTAAATCAAGTCTTTCTCTTTCATCTTCCTCCGATGCAGACGCAGACTTCCCATCACCATAATCCGGGCCATGAGAACAATATATATCGGAATGCATATTTAATGCTTTAGTTATCCACTGCGTTGCAGTTCGCCCGTAAGAAAATATAACAAAATAATTCTTCATAATAAGCAACTCTAATCAAATCCTTATTCAAGGGAAATATTAAATTTATAATTATGACCTTAGCATCTTTTTTATTGCTTGCTGCGCTTTTCTATATCTTTCCGGAGTGCCTATATCGATTATTTCTCCTCCAGTTTCATAGCCATAAAATGATTTACCTGCAAGTTGCGGGAAGAGATCATTTTCAAGAGAAAAGGCTTTTTCAGAAGGCATTTTCTCTAATATACTTTTGTTAAAAATATAAACGCCTGCATTAATATAACCTGCAGAGCTTATTCCTTTTTCAACAAAGCTTTCTATACAATTTTCCTGGTTAATCTTAACAGTTCCATAATCCGCTGCATTGTCAATAGAAGCTAAAGAGAGAGAAAGATCAGCTTTTTTCTCAATATGAAAACCGACAAAATCTTCCAGGTTTACCAGACAAAATGAATCTCCGTTCATTACCAAAAAAGGATCACTTTTAATATAGCATTCTGCATTTTTTACGGCCCCCCCCGTCCCAAGCGGTTCTTTCTCCTTAGATATTATTATGCTGTAAGATGTTTCTTGTTTCTCATAATATCTACTTATGAAATCCGACATGTAGCCAGAACATAGGATAAATCGACAAAAACCAAAACTAGCGACATACTCTATAAGAATATCAAGAAATGGGCGGCCATTTATTTCTGCCATCGGCTTTGGACGGTCATTGATAACATCCTTAAGACGTGTCCCCTTGCCACCGATTAAGATCACAACATCCATGGCTTTCAAGTTATCAGTAGAAGTCTTGTGTTGCATACATTATTATCTGACTTCCCAGCGGTTCAAATCGAAAGGGAACATGCAGGAGCCCCTTCAATTTTTCCTTAATTTTTTGCTGGTCTTCCGGTTTGGCAAAAAAGAGTAAAAAACCACCACCGCCAGCCCCCAATAATTTCCCGCCAATAGCACCGGCGCTTCTTCCAACTTCATACATCTCATCAATTTTATTTGTCGATATTAGTTTTGTGAGACCTCTTTTGTACATCCATGATTCATGGAGAAACTTACCGAAATCTGTAATATTGCCCCTGTCTCTATTAAGAACATTTATTGCTTCATCAACCATTTCTCCCATCGCCCTTAACTCATCACCTTTTGAAGCTGTTTTCCTTATCTGTTCAGCGGCTACATCAGAAGCAGTTCTTGAATAGCCTGTAAAAAACAACATTAGATGATCCTGAAGTAAATCCATCTTTTCTGTGCCGATTGTCATTGGTGTAACATAAAATCCTCTATTTCCGCCAAATTCTACCTTATTAAATCCACCAAATGCAGCAGCAATCTGGTCCTGAGAACCAACATTTTCTTTTAAAACATCTTGCTCCATGGAAATAGCTTCCCGCGCTAAATGTCGCTTGGTAACAATCTTTCCTTTCAACGCATATAAAGCCTGAAGAAAACCTACAGTAAAAGCTGAACTGGAACCAATACCTGACATGGCCGGAATATCACTGGTGTGAACCATTTCTATCCCTTTTTCAATCTTTAATAATTTGAGGCACTCTCTGACAGAGGGGTGTTTTATCTCGTTGACCACCTTCGTCTCCTCCCGGTGAGAATATCTGATACGATATTTATAATCGAAAAAAGGGGGAAGGTATCGACAACTAATGTAGCAATATTTATTTATTGTTGTACTTAATACTGCGCCGCCATTTTCCTCGTACCAGACAGGATAATCAGTTCCACCACCAAAAAAGGAAATACGAAAAGGTGTCCTTGTAATAATCATGATATAACTCCTTTATTAAACAAAGTGACCGGTTTCATCTCTTCTGGAAAGGATGGGCTGCTTAACAGGCCACCATATGTTTAGCTTTTTATCATCCCACTTGTAGGTAAACTGTCCTGCCGGATTATAGTAAGTAGATTGTTTATAATGAAAGATAGCGCTATCACTCAAAACCAGATGTCCATTTCCATGTTTCGGAGGAACGAGAACCTGAAATCGGTTTGTCTCTGAAAGAGTAAAGGACTGCCATTTGCCAAAGTTCTCTGATGTTTCATCACAATTAACAACGACAAAATAAAATTTTCCATAAAGACAGGAAATAAGTTTCCACGTTTCTCCATCACCATGAATGCCTCTTAATACATCCTTCGAAGATACCGATATATCATCCTGGACAAACTTCACATCAATTCCTTTTTCCCGATATATCTCTTCGTTGTATGTCTCAACATAATATCCACGATGATCTTCAAAAATGTCCGGTTTGATTAGCAAAACTCCATCCAATTCTGTTTTAACCACTTCCATTATAAATCTCTCCAATATGAGTATTCATTCTGCCTAACAATAGGGTTTACAAAAAAATTAACTTTCTTCACAATTATACAGATATACCCCCTTTTTTTTACCATACCAGACAAGCTGCCTGAACCAATCCTCCCATGATGACCATTGCTCTTCACTTCTCTTAATTTTAAATTTATATTCGCCCTTTTCAATATCTTTCAATTCACCCTTGAAAAAGGAACTATAACAACTGTACACATTATGACTCAATTCGACAGTCAAATCCTCTTTTATAAAAGGCTGTTTAATCATGGAGCGATTCAATACGATACAATCACGAATAACATCTTCCGAGGATACTGCTTTTTGCTCTTTCAAAAGAGCATTAATCAGCTTTTCAGCCTCCCTATAAAAAAGGTCCAATTTGTTATTTAAAGATAAATAAATAAACAGGTATTCATCAATGGGCCACCATATATTTAGCCATTCTTTCGATGGTACATATTCAGTTCCCCCCCTCTGAATATCTTTAGCTTTATCCCTTAAAATAGAATTAAGTTCTGAAAACAACGGATAGGATTGATCGTTTGTCATAAAAAGTTCAAAAATATCCTTAAAGTTCAGATTGTAAACTTTGTTAAGAATGAGGATGGGGATCTGGAGAAGTTTATCAAAGAAAAGCAGAGAGACAATCCAACTGTACACTCTTGAATTTATCCAGTCTGATTTAGGCATGGAATCCGATCCGACAACCAGAAACTGCTTTTCAGGTATTTCCTCAACCTCAACCGTTCCATGGTGATAGATAATACGTGACTCCTGCAAAGTGAGTCCATATTTTTTCTGGTATTCATAATCAGCCATTTCTGTATTTTCAAGGATTGTCAGGTTAATAAACTGGATATTATTGTACTGTCCGCTTTCTATAACTTCTGCCACTCCCTTTGTAAACGATTCATAGCTTTCCCTGGGAAGGCCTAAAATTATATCTGAAAAAGTTGGAATACCCTCCCTGGCAAAAAGATTCTGCAATTCTTCAAATACCTGATTGGAAATATTAGCTCTTCTAATACTCTCAAGACTTTCCTCATTAACAGTTTGAAGGGCCAGATTAACCCCTTTTTGAAGCCCATACTCAGAAAGGAGCCTTTGCATATCAAAAATCCGCTCAGAGGAGTTCTTAGTGTTTTGCACAGAAAAGACCTGGGGATAGCCACAAGTCTTCTTGCTGCACGCTACATACCTTACAATATCCATATCCCTGTCCAAAATACCGAAATTCGCATCACAGCAAAAAACAAAGTCAATGCTTTTTTTGCCAAACCAGTCGATCTCACTCTTTAGTCGATCCATCCCGTATCTGTAAAGCTTATTCTTGCTATTGGCTCCCCAGGCACAAAATGCACAGGAGAAAGGGCAACCTCTGTTAGTCTCCCACATAATAGACCAGTTAACATCAGGGTTTACCTTCATCAAGGGATCAAAGACTCCATCCAGATAAGGAGATGGAATCTCATCCAGGTCCATTATTCTTTCTGCCTCTTCCGTAATTACCAGTCCTTTTTCTGGGTCCACAAATCCCATTGAAGGAACATTCTCCCATTTCCTTGTATCGTAGTTTTGAAGCGTTTTAAGGAAAGGGATCTCCCCTTCTCCGAAACATCCAAGATCAATAAATGGGGAACTTTTCATAAATACTTCAAGGTTTTTGGCATTACTAGGTACCTGCGGGCCTCCAAAAACGGTAACAATATCAGGATTTTTCTTTTTCAACATTCTGGCGATTTCCAGGCTTATGGACGTATTCCATAAATACATGCTGAAAAAAACTATGTCTGCCTTTTGGAGAGAAGAGCAGGCGTCGTTAACACTAATTCTCTTAAATAGAGGCAGTAAGAATTCAAAATCATCAGGATTTTTCAAATATTTTAGAGCATATGCCTGAAGCAAACCGATGGAATAAGGCATATAATACTGCCCTGAGAATGAATTCCCTATCTGGACAAGGCCAACCCTGATTTTTCTTTTATAAGCCATGAGACCTTAATTCCCTAAAGAAAGAACTTACTCCTTAAAATAGTTCATCTTCAGTTTATGCTCGTCCCGGTGTTTACAATACCACTCCCATGTCGCTTTTAAGCCCTCTGCCAAGGTCGTTGTTGGTTGATAACCAATTTTTTCTCTGGCAAGAGAAATATCCATTACTCTCTTCGGATAGCCTGAGGGTTTTTCAGGGTCGAATACATAATTGAAATCGATAATATGGTGAAGAGTTTCAACAAGTTCACCTATGGAATAGCCTTTTCCACTGCCGAGATTCATAAAACCATCACCCGTGCCATGGTAAAGGGCAAGAATAATCCCTTCTGCACAATCACGGCTATAGACAAAATCTCTTATTGCTGATCCATCTCCCCAGACAACGAGTGGATTGTCCCCCCTGTGAATCCTGCTTATGAGAGATGGAATGACCAGGGCGTTTACGGGATCAAAGTTATCACCGGGCCCAAAAACATTAGCCGGCCTGACAATGGAATAACCTTTTAAACCATACTCTTTCTTGTAAGCATCAACCTGCATTTCAGCCATTCTTTTTGCCCAGCCTGCAAAATCCATGGGTTTGGAATCAATCGAATAATCAGATTCAACAAATACTTCAGCGCTGGCATAGGCGCCTATGCTGCTCGTATAGACAAGTTTTTCGATGCCATTTAGTCGGCTTGCTTCCAGGACATTAGTATTCATCATCAGATGGGGGACAAAATGGCTCGCCGGATGATTAACGGTTGCCTGAACAGATGCCCCTATGCCGGCAATATGAAAAGTACAGTCAATTCCCTTTGTTACTTCTTTACAGAAATCAAAATGGGTTAAATCTCCAAAAATATGTTCGGCTTTATCATTGACATTAATTTTATCAAGCGACACAATCCTTACGTCAGCACCGGTAGAAACCAGGATATCAACAACCTGTCTCCCGATTAAACCGGTGCCACCCGTAACCAGAACCTTTTTAGAAGAAAAGCTTTTTAATATTTTTTCACTAATCATTCTTACCTTCACAGATAATTATCCTTTTGGCCTCCATATGACAAGTGAAGCCTCATGAACGACTCCCCCGAGATATGGCCTTCGTGCCTCAATAATTTCAATTTCCCCTTCTTTTTCCAGCGCTTTTAATGCAGTCAAATAACCGGACAGATAATTTCTTTTTTTGCAGTAACTTAAGGCAAGGAAATCAAGAAGGTTGTTCTCATCATAAAAGTCGAGAATCGGTTCATAGTGTAAAACGATAGCTGGCTTTGCATTCAGAATAAAAGATAGCAGGTTTCCATAATTAGTCCCTACCTGCTCCATGGCATGAATGGTTATTATGGCGCCGGCAGGTTTAATAGACAGGTCCGACTCTGGTTCCATCATATCAAAAAGGTGACCTTCAATATCTCTTTTCAATGTTTTGGAAAGCAATCCGGCAATTTCAGATGAAGATAATGTCCAGTCAAGACCAATCAGTTTTTTCTCAGGGTAAAGTTCACTAAGCATAAACAGATTTTGACAGCTTCCGCAGCCTATCTCACATATGGTTTCATAAGGAGATAGATATTTTGTAAATATCACCTCCCGGGCAAGGTTAAACAGATCATACTCTATATGAGGGTTATCGGGGATAATAAGATTCTTCCTGTAGCGAAGATAGTTTGAGGGGCGAAAGTACCCGGGCTTAAGACTTTCCGACGTGACACCTTTTATTTTCAATGCTTCCAGGTTTTCTCCCCAGCCTTTTTCAAAAGCCTGGAGGTTTTCTTCCTTTGTCCTGGTAATTTGGGGAGATTGAATTCTTTTTAAAAGATCAAGAGTATATTCTTCAATATCTTCTCTTTCCGCTTCCCGATAGACCGTATTAACTGTAGCAAGACGCGATGAAAACCCAGGAGGAAAATCATTTTTCCCACAGTCAAACATTCGTTCAAAATCCTCTTCTGTTATTCTTTCTTTTTTCATTTAGAAATCTCAGTCAGGTTATATTTTTCCTTTTTAGCATACCAGTAAAGCGTATCCCTTAAACCATCTTCAAGAGAAACTTGCGGCTCAAAGCCAAGCAATGTTCTCGCCTTATCAGTATTAACAGCTCTTACCGGTATAGTTGTCGGCTTTGATTGATTAAATATGACCTCAACCTGATTATGTCCGGCAGCTTTTAAAATCATATGGACAATATCTTTAATCTTAACAGCCTGACCATAACCAATGTTAACAGGATCACATGCAGGGTTTTTCTCCAACATGAGGAGGCAGCCTCTTGCCAAATCACTCACATGCAGAAAATCTCTTGCCTCTTCACCACTGCCCCAGACTTCATAAGGTGTTTGCCTTTCAACCGCCTTTCTGATGAGAGCAGGAATGACATGGCTCGTTAAAGGGTCAAAATTATCATATTGCCCATATACAGCCGTAGGCCTTATAATTGATATTTGGAGATCCGAACTGGATGCGACAAATTCGCCCAGCCTCTCAAAATACCTTCGCATCCAACCGTAACCAAAGTAGTTTGGGTGAGTCGGACCACTCCACATTTCATCTTCTTGAACCGGATGGTCGGTCACAGGGTATCCTGTGCTGCTGCTAAAAAGTAAAAACCGTTTTACTCTGGCTGTCCATGAGGCCTGCAACATTTGTGAGGTCAGGATAAGGTTCGTTGTAATCGCAGCCATTGAACCATTGGCAGCAAGACCAACTCCAGCGACCGCGCCGGCAGCATGAAAAACATAATCAACACCATCTGCTGCCTTCAGACAACCATTTTGATCTGACAAATCAACGCTGATTATCTCAATATTTTCATCTTGAATAATCAGAGGGCGATTATGAAGGGGAACTCGAACTTTCGCTCCCTGCTTTAACAATTCCAAAACAATATGGAGGCCGACAAAACCGGTCCCGCCAGTGACCAGAACTCTTTTCCCTTTATAGAACAACGTTAACTTGTCTCTATTCCATTAATGATTACTGATCTCATCTAACCCAAAAATCTCTTTTTCATTTTTTTTATTGGCTGGAACACTCTGTTTTCCAAGTCTTTTTTCAAATATATGATCTTTTTTTTCCTGCCATATTTTTTAGCAGCTATACGATAAATATCATTAACAAGTCTTGATTTTTTATCTTCACCCTCTACATCCAGCTTCTTTTTCAAATAAGATAAAAGCTCAAAAGCATACTCTATCTGCTCGCTTATTTCTGCAATACAGGATAATTTTAAAATTTTATTATTATCCATAGAGGGTATCGCCCTTTGAATGGGATCTTTTAAAAAGAATGCATCTGTAGTCACTAATTGCCCTGCCAGTTGCTGTTCCCAAAAAGTATTAACCCTGTCAAACATAACGGGAGATGACTTTCTGCCAACAAATTGACCGGAAGTATAAGTATGCATTGAATAAAAATCAAAATCCTCACTGCGAACAAAAGAATCGATATCACTAAACAGAGGTATCCCCCTGTAAAGAGGAAGAAACCAAACCTCTATATTCAAACCTAAGGTAGATTTTAATAGTTTTTTTCCTCCTTTAAGAACTTCAAGCTCTGCACCCTGAACATCAAGTTTGATGAAATCTACCTCTTTAATATTATTTTCCTCAGCCCATATATCCAGACTCGTTGTGCTAACCTTCTCAATTTTATCTGTTTTAAGTGAATCAAAGGTATAAACAGTTTTTCCCCAGACACTTTGTTTGAATCTCTTTAACAACTCCTCATTCGGCGGATACAGGGAACTTGAATCACAACACTTTGCAATATAAAAATCACGATTTTTATCATTATTTTCGGCAAGGCATAAAGGGTAATAAAAATGATCAAGCCCCTTATTCTTGGCTTGCTCATTTAGGTGATCGCATTCATCTTTATCAGGATCAAAGCCATAAAGAATCATATTATTGGTTAATGATGACCATTGCCGTTCCCCCCCACCTCTGGCGCCACAATCAATAACCGATATTTTTTCACTCTCTAACAGTGTATCTAAAATAAGCTTTGAAATGATGTAGTCTGACATGAATAAACCTTTATAAATCAGGTAAAATTAACGTTCATAAAGTAACTTTCGTGACAATCACTTCTTTTATTTATTAAATACCCAAACGGGCAACTTCTCTCATACAATGTAATGTAACATACCAACTAAAATGTTAAACAAGCATTCCATGAGAAAATGGGTTATCAATTGCAATCCCTTTCATTCAATAAAGAGTTATATATTTTCAAATCCTTTTCACTATCTACTTCATACCACCATTCATTTATGGGCACTGTGTCTATAATGATTTTTCTTTCTATTAATCTGTTTAGCAGACCCGTCATATCAAGCCTGTCGCATTCTTCCTGATTTAAAGTAGATAGATAACCTTTTACCTGTTGCCACCCTCTGGAAGTAAATTTTAGAAGACCCATATACTGCCCTTCAATCTCATCAAGACTTTTTGCTCTATTACCAATTTCAACTAAAACTCCTCTTTTATCAATACGAAATGTTTCTGCATCCGATAATGGATTTTCAAATCGTTTCTGCCATAACTTTAACCATTCTTTATCATAAGTAATCACTATATCACCTTCTTTTTTCGACAATAAAGAAATAGTATCAGCAGAATATACGATATCAGAGTAGCTAACTATACAGGTGCCGTTATCCAACCATTCTTCCGCACAGGTCAATGACATTACCATATTGGTCTCTGACCATCTGTGGTTCTCAAAATGTTTATCTCCATAGCCGTCAAGCATATGGGACATGTACCCCCGTACAATACCTATCTCCTCAATTTGCCCCTCCTTCATTGACTCTATCTGCCATTGAATGAGCGGCTTTCCTCCTAGTTTTGCCAAACATTTAGGCTTATTATCGGTCTCATCCTTCATCCGGCTACCTCTTCCGGCAGCAAGTATTACCCCCTTCATAGAAATCCCTCAGTTAAAAAATTTACTTATTATATTCAGTTCAACATCAGAAAAAGGGGTTTCCCTTTCGCTGTGCCACATTTGCCCAAACACCTTATAATGCTTATGTTCAATTGCTTCTACTGCATCATCTTCACTCCTTGCAGATACAATCAAATCATCATGTACAATGTCTATGCCGTAATTATGAAATGAATTCACTTCATTCAATTTAGCTAAATCATCCTTATATCTCGATCTGTCCGAATTAACCAATTTATGCCTACTACCAACATGCCCATCTATTTTTTTAAATGTACAGTTAAAATATTGGGCCAATATCTGCATCCCTCTGCAAATTCCAAAAACAGGAATATCATTATTTAGCGCAAATTTAATAATTCCCATTTCAAAGGCATCTCTCTTCCGGGACAAACTGCTGTCCGAATGTAGAGCAAGATCATTTCCCCCGCTAAGTACAACTCCATCAATTTTAAATGATCGAAAATATTCTCCAAAGTCAAAGGCTGTTGGAAGAATTACTGGAAGCCATCCAAGTTTTCCCAGTAACTGAGCCCATCTTACATCAAGGGCATCTCTGACCTCATAATAACTGTCATTTTCAATCAAACGCTGCGTTATGGCTATACGCTTCATAATATTATTCGCACTTGCCTGTTTGCGCAATCCAACGCCAGCATTCCAGCTTTGGACCACCGGTTGAATTTCTTTTCGCCGGCTCCTATAACAGCAGGGATTCCAAGCTCTGCACATCGTATTGCCATATGAGAATTCGCGCCTCCAAACTGGGTTACCAACCCGGCAATATTTTTTGAAAACAGGTAGTCATATCCTGGATCTGCCGATTTTATAAAAGCAATCCTATTTTCAAGATTTCCAGTTCTTAGTTCATCTTCCATGACTATATAAGCTTCCACCATTTTAAGGGTAATGAAATTAGGTTCTTCATCTTCCAGAAAGAATGCATAAATATCATCAGCCCCCCTAATGAGGGTAGGCAGCTTAACCGCCTTTGTATAGTTGAATGCTTCCTTATTTTTTTCTATATCCATTAAAAGGCCATCATTAACATCACGATGGTCAAGAGTTGCATACAGGTTAAGTATTGTCTTGATATCAAGGTGGACTAATTTTTCTCTCTTCATACCAACCTTCTCCCCCAAGACCTTTATTTGTCTCAATATTTCACTCAGTGATTTGGTAAATATGAATTTTGCGTATTCTCTCCCCTCAACCGCCTCTTTGATAAATCTGATCAATCTATCAGCATCTATCATGAGCCCACTTTCAACCAATGCCGTATTGATCCTTTCAAGCTGCCCCACACTAAATTCAAAGGTTTCCACTTTATTTTGCACAATCTTGGCATCAGAAAAATAATGTTCAAAATTTTCATCATATCTCAGAGACAGAATATCATAGGTATTAGGTCTCAGATGCCCATACTGCTCAAGAAATTCTTTCCTGGACATGCCTTTTCCTGCCAGTTTGCACAAATCAGCATTTAATTTTTTTGCAACTGTATTTAATGAATTCATGAAAACATCATACTCTGAGATAGTCATAATCCCCAAGTCAACGAATGACTGCAAAAACTGGATTCCAATAAATGCCGCCCTTGCAACTCCGGCAAATGGCAATGTGCCAAACCTTTTACAGTCTTCAACCAACCAATATATCTTTTCGATTAGGGGGAGGTCTGATTCGATGATGGTGTCATACTTTTTCTTCAGGATCTCTATTTTTTCCAAGTCTCGTTTATAGAGTCCATGCTCCGGACAAATAATGTCGTTTGTGATATTTAGTAGAGAAAATTCTATCCTTTTGATCTCGTTTTCATTAAATCCGTAATCCAATAACTCCCTCAATCTGTCAGGTAAATTAAGGTAATAACAGGAATGGACAACTTCAAATTCCACCTTATCGTGATGAGTCGGCATGGCATCGAGTTTACTCATGTAATAGGCAAATAATTTTTTTGCAATTTTTTCATTTAAATTTTTAGGAATAAAAGAATTAAAATCTACCCTCACATCAATGTAAGGCATTCCCAGAAATGAAATCAACAGGGGATGGGAACGCAGGTTTCTATAACCATAGTTGTCCCTCTGATAAGCCCACACACTATCCGTTACAAGCTCCTTATACAAAGATAAGGAAAGTTGCTTAGGCTTCACTCCGATAATTTCCGCAGGATTCCAGTCCGGCATGACTCCAAACATTGCCTTGTCTCCCAGCAGATTAGGATGAGGGAAGGAGAGTTTTTTGATTTTTTTATGGATCTTTAACAAGGAATCTGCCAGATCAATCTGTGACAAGTCTTCTTTGTTTTTTATTGCTATAGGTCTGCATTGAAAGATGTACAGGTCGCCTTTTCCATCTACTGCAAACTCTATATCGAGATGGGCGTTACCTGTAATTTCCTCTAACTCCTTGCAGGCATTGCAAACCTTTTTAAGATCATTATTGTTACATTCAACAGGGGACTCCTTGTAGCAGATAAAGGTCTTAAGGTCCCCCTCCAGGCCACTAGCAACAGTATCACTCTTTCCACTGACATCATAGTTGATGATGTAATAAGGCGCCAAGGTATCAATATCAGAGGTAAAAACGACACCTGATATTTTTATATCGCGGAGCATGGGTTGGACCAGAACTTCATCATTCACATCACAGATTTCGTAAGAAGCAATAACCTCCTCAATAGAGCTTGTGAGGCTTACCTCGTTGCTCTTAGCAACATCCAGAACTGTTTTGAAATGACCGGCATTTGATGTTTCAAGGCTGTCTTCATTTTTGTGAGATGAACGAACAATCAGAAGTTCTTGCTCAAAATTCTTTTGAATTGCATTAATAACACCCTTTTTATGGGCAGAAAATTCAGCTACAGTAAACCTGTAAATAGGTAGAACTTTCGCATTGCTAACCAGCAGGGATAAACTTTCCAGCGTTTTGGCTTTTGTTGAAAAAACAAAGCTGGGCATAGAACTATACTACCTTCTGAAGCGTCCAGGAACGGGTTGTATATCTTATTTTGAACGTATGGGGCAATTCCTCCCTCATTTTATCCGTTATCTTCTGGAAGAGAATATTGCCTTCTTCAGTAGCAAGGTCCCAATATTTATTCTTAACGCTTCTCCATGCATTGATATATTCATCAATGGTTCTATCCACATCAAAGTCAATCTCCGAATAAAAAATATCATTAAATAAATCCTTGTTTTGCTCCAAGACAGGGCGTTGATCCTCACGCCTAGTCCCCCTGTCATAATTGGGCACAAATGCTACAATAATATCTTCTGCTCTATTCTGGATCGGGTCATTAAGATTACGGTGATTCCACATACAGGAAAAATATCCCCTGCTTTTTAAAATCCTATAGGTCTCTTTCAATGCAAGATTCCTGTCTATTACATTAAAACTGCTTCCAAATGTTACCCAATCAAAGGAGTTATCATTCAGGGTTGTATCAATACCACTTGCTTTAATCCATTCAATATTTCCAGATTGACCTGTTCTCTCAATCCCTATATTTCTCATTTCATCATTGGGCTCAACAGCCGTCACATTAAAACCACGGGCGAGGAGCATAATACTCAGATTACCTGTACCGGCTCCAATATCTGCCACACAGTAATCATCACCCTTACTAGCGCCCACATAATTTGCAAGCACATCAATCGCCCTATCACTGTAATTGGGCCTGAATTCATAATATTTTGCATGAAGAGAATAATCCCAGTGTTTTTCAACTAATTTTTGGCTCATCTTTCATCTCCTTTATACGTTAAATCTTAGCAATTAATTCTGTAATTTTGCCCACTTTTTCATTCAATCTGTCCTGTACCGTATTATCAATTACCAGGTCACAATCCTCCGGTTTATCATAAGGGAGGTTAACTCCTATTACATCCTTCATATCACCCTTGATAGCTTTTGAATAAATCCCCTTTTGATCGCGTCTTATCAGTTCATCCATATCACACTCTATAAAAACTTCATAATAGTGGGCAATATTGTCTCTATTAAACTTATGAACTTCCTTGAAAAGAGACATGGTAGCGCAAATAACATCTATCCCCTGATCAGAGATCATCTTGCACAGTCTGGCATAACTCATTGCAAGCTCTCTCCGATCATCAAGAGAATGCCCGGCATTATTACCGAATACACCTCTCAAAGTATCTCCATCTAAAAAAATAACATTAGGCTTTTGGTCTTTTAATTTACCATAAAAAGATTTACCGATAGTTGTTTTACCTGAACCGGCAAGACCTGTTACCCAATACACTGTCCCAAACTTCATTCTTCAATTCACTTTTCTTGAATATTTATTTTTAGAACATCATCATATAATAGCCTGACCTCAGACCTTTTCTTCGGCAAGTTAACAAACCACCCTCGATAGAGCCAGTAGCGTACCATCAGGGTATCTTTAAGCAATATCAATAAAAAAACGGGTACAAATAAAGTAAAGCCCATAATCACCATAAATTTTTTAAGATAGTGCCAAAGTGAACTTTTTGATGCAGGTTCAAAAATAACATTAATAGAATCAAAAAATTTCCCGGCAAAATGAATTATATTTCCAATTCCCAATGGCAGCTGATTTTTTTTAAGTCTCTTAGTCATTGCCACAATAATTTGTTTGTATAAACCTATGGGAGTATAAATAAATCTATATTTGAGAAAACTTCCTTCAGCTTTGAATGGAATTAAAATTAAAAAGGGTAAAGCCATCTGAAAAAAAATATTACTGCATAGCTCAGGGTACTGATAGCCCCATATTTTATACTTTTTACTCATTAAGCCATACAATCGATATTTATCAAACTCACTGATTACATCATCGGTTTTTTTCTTGATAGCTTGCAAGCCGAAACCTGATATCCTGGGACATCCAGGTCTATTCCACCACTTTTTTCCATTGAAGGTGCTAGTGAGAAGACACTTGTGCCATGGAATATCAAGCCATTCACAGATAGTTTTTAAAACTATTTCCGGATTAGTATGAATATCTTCCAGTTTTACAGCTTTTGAAAATCTTTCATGTTCATTGAAGTAAGGTTTGTATCCATATACAAAACGCTTATTTGGCCAACCCCATTGTTTAATATAGTCATTCAACATTTGTGAATAGGCACACTCAGCCGGATTGGCAGGAAGATAATTTTGTGTAACATGTTTAAATGAAGAAACGATCAACTGGATCGGCTCCCTGATCATATGAACAAACTTGGCATTTGGAAAATCTTCAATTAAATATTTTGCATGTAATCTAGGTAAATTATGGATAGGAAAGACTAAAACAACAGGTTCATCTATTTTACGGCCTAAAGCTTTTGCATAAGAAAAATAAATTGCAATAAAAAATGACTTTCGAGAAGGATGCTCATCCCTGCCGACTATATGACTTAGTGTATTTTTGAAAATCTCCTCGGAAACATAAATTGTCTCATCCATATTCTCTCCCATTTGATGCAGGCCCAATGCCTTTACAGCACCTTCAGGGTGAAACCAGAAATTATATTCATCAATGAAGGAATTAATCAGGGAGTCTGTACTCTCATCTCCATGTTTATCCCAAAAGTAAAAAAAATTATGAATATAAACAGTGGGGAAAGAAAGTATATTGGGATGTCCATCCAGGAGGCTCTGTAATAGCAAGGTGCCACTGGGTCCATAATTCTGAACTGCTAAAACTGATACATTAGTTGAAATATTCATAAATTAATTCTCATAATGTCATAGATAAGGAAGCAGTCCCGAATAAAAAATGGATTCATAAGTAATCCATTTACTCATAGATGACATATTATTCATTTTTATAGTTTACTATTTATAGTAGCTTTTATTGATTTAACATCCAACCCTATCTTCTCCCTAATATCATGCAATGTCCCATACCAGCTACAGAATTCATCGGGTAAACCGTGGTAAGAAACGGTCAGATCCGGGATTGCACAAAGCGCCTCATAAAGCCCAAATGCATCATGGATAACCAACATTTTTGTATTTTTAAATTGTGAAATTATTTTTCTATCGATCGGCTTGATTGTATTAAAATAGATAAGGTTAACATTAAGGTCCTTGCAGGCCTCTAATACATTCCCAAGGACCGGACCAGCCGTAACAACGGTCAAATCCGCTCCGGAATCTTTTATTACACAACCCTTACCGAATTCAACAGGGGCATCTATGTCATGAGGATGGTCTGAAAGCCTGAAGTAAGTCGGTTTGCCATTGTTGTACCGGCTTCTAAGCAGAATATCCAGTTCCTTTTGTGACCCTGGCTGAAGCACCTCCATCCCGGGTAACAATCTCAATATGGCCAGATCGGTATAACAATGGTGTGTCGCGCCGTCCCATGCATAATCAAAGGATGCGCCACAGGAAACAATATTCCCCCCAAACCCGTTGTAACAAAAATCCAGTTTAATCTGTTCAAAACTCCTTTCCGTTATAAAAGGAGCAATGGTATGAACAAAGGGAGTAAGACCCTGCGAACCCAGACCGGCAGCAACGCTGATAAGCGTATTTTCGCATATGCCCATATTGTAAAACCGGTCAGGATATTTTGTATTAAATTCGTTAAAAAGATAAACACTCACATCCCCCAGAATCATTACAATATTTTCATCCGTCAAGGATAGATCCATTATGGTATTTTTAAACTGTTTCCTCATCGAGCTCCCTCAACAATTTTTCAAGTTCTTCATCACCGGGCGACTTTCTGTGCCACTCATATTGATTTTCAACTAACGTTTTACAACCATAGCCCTTAACCGTATTTGCGACTATAACTTTAACGTTCTCACTTTGTTGGTCAATTTCATCTTCAAGCTGACCAAGGTCATGACCATTTACCTCCCAAACATGACAACCAAAAGCTTTGAAGCGATCAGCAGGCCCGGTAATTTGAAGTCCTCTACCGTGAGACATATTGTTATCATAGATTATTGTCAAGTTGTTTAAGTTAAGGTTCACAGCAACCATTATCGCTTCCCAAACGGTTCCTTCGTTGGATTCACCATCACCAATAACTACAAAGACCTTTCTATCCTGTTTTTTTAACTTAAAAGCGAGGGCAATACCAACGGCAATTCCTATCCCATGCCCCAAAGATCCTGTTGACGCTTCTGCACCGGGAACCTTAAACCTGTCTGCATGACAGCCAAAGTCAGACATAAAGTTTCCGAATGAGTACACCCTTTCTATATCGAAATATCCGAATTTGGCAAGAACCGAATAATGTCCCAATGAAGCGTGACCTTTACTGAGAAGAAATATATCCCTTCCTTCCCAATGGGGATTTTTCGGATCATGATTCATCCTTCCATACACGGCATACATTATTTCCACAATTGAAAAACATGTGGGAATATGACCATGGCCGCTTGCATTTGAGATTTTAAGTATCTCTCTCCTTATGTCTTTACACTCCTGTTTCATTCTACCTCTATATAAGATATTCTTGATGTCATGGGAAACCTCTGAACCCGAACATTATTCAAGCCCAACGTTTCCCGCAAAGCAACAGTTTCACCGGGAAATATATCATCGCAAAGCTCGTCAAAAACCAGGATGCTTCCCTTGCAAATATGTGGTTTGATTGCATCCAGGGCAGCCCTGGTCGGCGCATATATATCAAAATCAAAAATAGCCAGTGAAATAATTGTCTCAGGGTGCCTTTCAAGATAGGCAGGAATGGTTTCAACAGCATTTCCCTTTACCAGCTCATATCTTTTCAAATGTGCCATGGGGTTAAGTTTCTCCTGCATATCCAGAATTGAGTCCAGATAATTCTCATACCCCGGTGAGACAGAAAATGATCCATCACTGCACTTGCATTTTTCTCCATCTTCTTCAGCCATCCCGATAAAACCCTCAAAGGTATCAAAGCCGACAATTTTTCTATGCCGGTTAAAAGGCTCAAATATGCCTCGCAGGGCAGACATCAGAGAAAGGGTCTGGCCCCATCTGACGCCAAATTCAGCAATAATACCATGATTATTTATAATTTTTTTGTAAATCTCGTAGAAGAAAAGAATTCTGGAAAGATTTTTTGAACTTAGAAAAAGCCCCAGATTTGGAAGAATTTCATCATCAGGCAATGGCGCATCTTTAAATCGGCCAATAAAATGCTTCAATACCTCCTTTTCATCTGTACTGGAAAGAACTATTGCATCATGTTTTTCAGTCTTCATTTTTTCCACCAACTCCTGTTTTTTATCCACCATTCGGTAGTTTTTTTAACGCCTTCTTCAACCGTCATAACAGGCTCCCAGCCAAGCGCCTTCTTCGCTTTGCTGCAATCAAGACCTCTAAAGTTTATTGTCGTCGGTCTATCTGAAACATATTCGATCTTTGATGGTGAATGTCCGGAATACTGCAGCGCCCATTGAATAACCTCTCCTACGGTTGTACGAAGACCGGAACCAACATTGAAAATATCAAACTTTATTCTATCATTATCCAGCATCAACATAATTGCCCTTGCAAAATCATCAGAATAGATAACATCCCTTGTCACATCAGAACTTCCCCATACTTCAAATGGGTCCATCTTGTCTGCTGCCTTACGGATAATAGCCGGAATAAAGTTTGATGTTTTTGGATCAAACCTGGCATAGGGGCCAAAAATATTGGCAGCCCGCGCAACAATTACCTCCATTGCGTAATTTGTATGCCAGAATTTACATATTTTCTCAATATATCTATTAACCCAGCCAACGCCATAATAGGCCGAATGAGGGTCCTTGTTTAGATCAAGTTCATCCTCTTTAATCTGTCCGTCAAATTCCTGGTACAGCGAAGCAGTACTAATAAAGATAATCCGATTAACACCTTCAAGGTGAAAAGCCTCCAACATGCGGGAATTCATAATGACATTTTCATTCACATATTTCCAGGGCTCAGATGTCAATATTCCCGAACCGGCAGTAAAAGCCGCCGACATAATCGCACCATCACACCCTTTTGCCATCCGCCTGCAATCATCAAGAGATTTCAGATCACCTTGAACATATTCCACTCGTTCATGCTCAAAAAAAGGAGCAGTATTCGAATAATATGCCGCCCTTACTCTTGCTCCGGGATGATTGTTCAGTATGCTCTGCATGATGGCGGTTCCAGCCAACCCGGTAGCGCCGGCAAGAAAAACCTTTTTATCGTCTAGGTACATCCTTTTCTTTCGAAGGAAACATTTTCATATCTTAAATAATTAATTTTGGCGTTTTTTTTAGCCCCTGAAAAGATAGGAACTGATGACCGCAACAGGTGTCGTTACGTAAATTTCACCACTACAAATCTTCTTTTTCACATCATCAATGCCAAGAGATACAATTCCCTCAACTTCTTCATCATGTGGCAGCCTTTTCTCATATTCCTTTTCACTGAGATGCACCCTGAATACATAAATCAAATTAGGATTTCGATTTGGAGAGACAGAAAGCGGCGGCATGGGAATAAAGCGAGATTTATCAGATATAACGATACCCGTCTCTTCTGCAAGCTCTCTCGCAGCACCATCCTCAGGTGCTTCTCCTGCAAGCATCCCGCCTGCAGGCAATTCAAGGGGGCAATCATCCAACACCGGGCGCCTTACTCTTATCATAACAACACTACTATCCCCAATAATGGGTAATATCATAACTTGCGGCAATCTGTTCTCTACCGTAAAATATCCGCCACGATTTCGAACGGTAAACCATTCATTCGAATATATATCTTCAACAGGCTGAAGATCAGTGCATGCTGCTCTCGTCAACCTTGAATCCATAGAGTCTCTCCAATTACCGGCAAGTCCCCTGCCTGACTCATCACCTGGAAAAAGGCAGTTGGACATGAATTTACAGCGTGACCTGTTGCTTTCACAGCGCTTTCAAAAAATCCTGGCTTCACCCATTGCCTGAGCGGGCATTTTTTGGAAGTGCGGTGAAATCAAGCACTTGCGCGAGAAACCATGATCCAACTGCTGTTTCCAGGACAATTACCTCGTTAAAAAACTTTCACCGGAGTTGACCCGAGATCGCCAGTAATCGAGCAAATCCTGCATTGTTTTTTCAAAGGGGATTTCAGGCTTCCATCCCGTATGATTTTCAAATTTAGCAGTATCCGGTACCTGCAGGTCTGCATCTATGGGACGCAACCTGGCAGGATCTGTTTCAACCTCAATCCCCTTATAAGTAGAGATGGAAATCAGAAAATCAAGCATTTCTCTAACGGCACAGGAATACACGCCCCCGATATTATAGGATTCACCAGGATTCGGATTCACCGTAACAAGCATATAATAAGCCCGAACAGCATCCCTCACATCAGACCATGTTCGTAAAGAGTCCAGGTTTCCTACCTTGATTACCGGTGGAATCTTCCCGGCTTCAATCATTGCAATCTGTTTTGCAAAAGTAGATTCGGCAAAAACATCTCCACGCCTTGGGCCCGTATGAGTAAACATTCTGGTAACCATAACCTGCTGCCCATAGGCCTCGGCATGATACCTGCCGATCAGGTCTGTTCCCACCTTGGAAATGGCATAAGGAGAAGCAGGATGAAAAGTACACTCTTCATTTATTGGCAGTTTCTCCTTTGGTACACGGCCATATACTTCCGAAGATGAACATACATGTATTACCGGGTCCAGACCCGGACAACGCCTTAATGCTTCCAGTAACCGCTCCGTCCCCTGTATGTTTGTATCCATCGTATCAAGAGGGGAGGTAAAACTGGTCTGTGGATAACTCTGGGCAGCCAGGTGAAAAACAAAATCCGGCTTCACCTCTTCTACGACATTTTGTAAAGATATATAGTCCCTTAGATCACCATAATGAAAAAAAAGACGGTCTCCCTCGTTGGCTCGATCAAGGAGGTGCATAAGATTGTCCTGGGGGCTTCGCCAGCGACACATACCGTGTATGTCCCAATCGGTATGCTCAAGCAGGTAATCGGCAAGGTGCGAACCAACCATCCCCGAAACTCCGGTTATTAAAGCTCTTTTATTCTTATCACCCTTCATTTGGTTCCTCTTAAAATATTGTTATTGCAAAAATTTAACGGCATCTAACAGGGAGTTGCTTGCAAAATCCGCGATACTTATTTTTTTGCCAATTCTTATTGTTTTAACGCCTGCTGAGTTACCTGCCTTTATATCCTTTTCAGAATCACCAACCATATAACTCTTTTCAAGGTCAATCTCTATATCCACCTTTTTAAAATCGGCTAGTGCATTGGAAATCATGCCTATTTCAGGTTTTCTGCACTTACAATTATCATCAATATTATGGGGGCAGAAATAAATGGAATCAATATGACCACCATGCTTTTGTATTTCACTTACCATTTTTTCATGGATTCCCCTCAATGTATCTTCATCAATTATATTCCTGGCTATACACCGTTGATTTGTAATAATAATAATTAAATAACCTTTACCCTTAATATTGCTTACAGCCTCAAAAACACCGGGTAAAAAAATGAATTCCTCCCATTCTTTAACATAATCATCTTCCGGCATTTTTTTATTAATAACACCATCACGATCCAAAAAAACTGCTGCCTTTTTTGTCATAATTTTAATTCATTTTATTTTAAAAGACCATCAAAGGGATAGAAAATTATCATTCAGACAACAAATCTTCAACATCTAACCCTAAATAACTTATTATTCCCCTATCTATGCCATTTTTTTCCAAAGAACTAACCAGAGCGTTACTTCTCTTCAAAGAAGTAACGAGAATTTTATCTTTTTCAATAGCATTTATTATATTTAGCGGCCCCACCTCATGATTAAAAAAAACCTGCCCCACCCCCTCATTGTCAACCACCCCCACCAGTTCCAGTGGTGTTTCCTGCATAGACAAGTAGGCAATTTCAGCAACCTCATCAACGCCGCAAAATAATACCTTCCGCACCCCTTCTTTATCCATTTCAAGAAAAATCTTTCTAAAATCCTTCCTGACTGTTGTATATAGATTTGTAAAATAATGAAGATGCTGGTAGGTAAGCCGCGTTTTTTCCGTCAGCCCTTTTGGGGTAAGAAGATATTTGTAGCGATTTTTGGGGAAAGCTTTAACCCTTAGATAACCTTTAGTAACGAAGTTTTTTATATAGGAATTAACAAGCCCTACTGCTATACCGAGCCTTTTGCTCAAGTCCCTCTGGGACAAGGGTTCATCTTTTGATATTTCTTCAAGAAGTTGGAGATAGCGATAGGAAGTTTCATTGTTATTTTTACTGTTCATATTATGAACATAATAAATATATCTCGACCCAAAGTCAACAGAATAAAGTGATTCGATTATGCTGATCCGGCTGTCATTCAAGTAAATTGACTTTTTACTTTCCCTGCAATTCCATCACACTCAAAAAACGACTGAAATGAATTGTATAGTTGGCTAATGAGTTTTCGGGAATAAACACACTATTACCCTTACTCTGCCGAAACGGTAAAGTTGATAATGAACGCGACAAGTGATGAGTTATCAGGGAAGGGCCGAATCATTAGTCCGGTATCTTACCGGTTCGGAAGAAAGAGACAAAAAATTTTTCCTGTAAGAAAGTTCGTTCTTATGGAAAAAAAACCTTCACAGTTTTTTGTAAACTCGGAAATAACTTCGTAAATGTGATCAATACGATAGAAACTGTTAATGCCGTTGCGAAGGAACTTTCGCGGTTTATGGATGAAGTTCAGGTAGAATAAGGTTTTTAAGTAATCACCTGGCAATAATTTGCCAATCATCCTGAGAATAGTTATCAAGGGCGATCTGTCTTTCATAATACCCCTTCATTTACTATTTTAAAATGGTTCACAATACGGAATTATCCGCCCATCTTATACAATATATGACTCATCAGTTTCGGATTCATAAGCTTGTATAACCTTAGAGGATGAAAATAAGAAAGGAATATGTTGACCGGCGCAACACAGGTGAACCAGCACATGGGATGATCACCTTTCTTAACCTTTCTCCTGAGATCATCAGCTTTTTGAGAGAACCAAACCTCCTTAAAAGACGCATCCATCAGGCTCCCCATTTTCTCAAAGGCAACGGGACAGGAATAAACATCGCCATTGGGGTGGATCTGAACTGTTGTATAGGCGGCAACACAGCGAAACTTATAAAGTTCCGCAGGGTTTTCTATGAAAGTGCCAAAGTATTTGAAATAGTCCTCCATCATGGGAAAAAGATGGCTATAATCTCTCATGAGCTTACCCAACTCTCTGTTGAAAAGGGGGATATTTTCATGGCTCAATTTAAGTTCGTCAGGCATATAAAAACCCATCTCATCACAGCTATGGGCAGGCTGAATCGTTATGCCGTCTACGCCGGCCTCACAGCAAGCCCTTACAAGTTCCGGCAGCTCGGAAACATTTTTATTATTTACCGTGCAATTAATAAAGATCTTCGGCTTTTCATTTCTTTTCTCGCGCAATAACTTAACAGCTTTAAAGGTTTTTTCAAAGCCGCCCTTTATTCCCCTGATGTAATCGTTGGTCTCCGCCCTTCCGCCATCAAGCGAAAAATAGATCATATCGAGATTGGAATCGATTATTTTCTCAGCAAGACTTTCCTTGATCAAAAGCGCATTACTGTTCAGACTCACCGTAAGCCCCAGGCCTTTGGCAAATTTAATCAAATCACACATATCTTTTCTTAGAAAAGGCTCACCGCCTGAAAAGGCAACACTGAACGTTCCCAGGGCAGCCAATTCTTCGAGCAGCCTTTTCTCTCTTTCAAAAGGCATGATCTCCCGGCCCTCTTTCTCTTGCCACCGGTCACAGGTAAGACATTTGGAATTGCAGCGCCAAAGCACATCCCACTGGACTTTAAGGGGCCCCGCAGTGGGCTTAATGCCGCCACATACAAACTTCATAATATTAACGGATTGCCTGACTTTCTTTTTCATTTCTTTATTAGACCGTAGGCCTTCTCCACTTTCTTTTTGAAACTGCCGTAACTGTAATTTTCTTGAACCAGCTTTTTACCGGCCCTTCCAATACGCTCTCCCAGTTCACTATCTTTAAGCACCCTCATTATGCCCCTGGAAAAGCTTTTATGGTCCGCATTGACAAGTATGGCCACATCATCAGTCAAAACCTGGGTATGAGTAAGCATCCTGGTGGCAACAACCGGCTTTCCTGACTGCAGATAAGTATATATCTTCATGGGGGTGTTTGTCCCCTTGTTCCGGGGCGAAACAAGCAAGTCGGCCATCTCCATGAAGAGCGGCATCTCTTCAAGAGGCCTTTTTCCCAGAATCAAAACATTCCTTTCAATCCCCATAGATTTGACAATACTTGATTTTTCACCGACCTGATCACCATCTCCTCCGACCAATACCAACTTTACCCGGGGAAAGTCGGTTACTATATTTGCAACAGAGGCCAATAAAAGATCAATACCCTGGTATGATTCGAAGGTCCCCGTATACAAAATGACCTTGTTTTTTGTTAGACCCAGTTGAGTCTTTAAATGTTCAACCTTATCTTTCATGGAGGGATCAAAAGGTTCCACATTAGGAATATCCTCCAAAAGCACAACCGGTTTGTCCGGAAAAACCAAATGAACCTTCTCCATGAGAGCCTTGCAAACAGCCAGAACCAAATCCGCATGTCCAATCGTCTTTTTTTCAAAAAAACCGACTAACCGAAGAAGGGCGCCGTTGCTCCAGAATGGGGACGTTGAATCCCTCAACTGATCCGGCATACTTGAATCCATGTCGTATATAAGGGGCTTATTATAGAAACCTTTAAGAAATATCCCCATTGTAGCTGCCTCTTCTACGGCATGAATACAGTCGTAGCTGTTTTTTTTCAGTAAATTTAATGCTTTGATAAAGACAAAAACATCAAGGAAAACTTTGGCAAGGGACTGCCCTTTTTTAACCTTTTTAATAAAGGGAAAGGAAGGCGTTCTAAAGTGTTTTACTCCCTCTATGCGCCGGTCTTCGCCTAAATGATAGGTAACCAGATCGATGCTGTGACCAAGCTCTCCAAGCGCCTTGAGAACCTGAAACACGGCCAGGGGAGTACCTCGTTTTTCCATAAAAGGCTGAGGGGCCAGAAAAAGAATATTCACTATGAATCCGCGCCTGACGTTACACCCATGGTTTCTTTAATCACATATATGGGCTTTCCCTGCGATTCATGGTAGGTGCGCACATTTATCTCCGCAATAAGACCGATAGAAATAAACTGAACCCCCATAAAAAAAATGAGTACCGACAACAGGAAGAGAGGGTTCCTGTTCATGCTTAGCCCGTCAAAAAACTTCATATACAGGGTTAATCCAAATGAAAAAAAACTGAAGGCAAATGCGCTAAACCCGAGTTTGCCGAAAAGCCTTGTGGGCATAGTTGAGTAACTGAGAAGAAACTTTACCGCTATAAGATCTAAAATCACCTTGAATGTTCTCGATATGCCATACTTGCTCTTACCAAACCGCCTCGGTAAATGATTGACGGGAACTTCAGTCACTTTTGCTCCCGCCCAGCTTGCGAGAGCAGGAATAAAGCGGTGCATTTCACCATAGAGCCTTAGGTTCTCAATGACTTCATGCCTGTAGGCCTTTAAAGAACAACCATAATCATGCAATGCCACACCTGTGATTTTCGATATTAGTCTGTTAGCAATCATCGACGGGAGCTTCCTGCTGATGAATGGATCTTTCCTGGATTTCCGCCAGCCACTGACCACATCGTATCCTTCTTCTATTTTCGCAACAAGTGTCGGAATGTCGCCGGGATCATTCTGAAGATCACCATCCATGGGCACAATAACGTCCCCCTTTGCATAATCAAAGCCCGCTGCCATAGCGGCAGTCTGACCAAAGTTACGTCTGAATGATATCACCTTGACACGGGAATCCTGTGAGCCAACCTCCTTCAAAAGACCGAATGTCTTATCCGTGCTGCCATCATCGACAAATATGATTTCATATTCCGAAAAACCCCCATCCAGTGACTCCGTCACTTGCCTGTAAAGAGGATTAACGTTATCTTCCTCATTATAAAGTGGAATAACGACACTTATTCTCTGTTTGCTTTTAGTTTTTTTCATTCTTTTTTAATTCTTTTAATTTATTCCCGGCAATTGTTTTCCACCTCATATCATGACTTCTTTTAACATATTCCTGTAAATATTTAACAGCTTTTTTTAACTTGCCACTCTTTTCATAGACAATTCCAAGACCATAATAAGGAGAGTCAAAATCGCTATCATACCTTAAAGACCTCATAAAGTTGGCCTCAGCCTCTTTTAAAAAACCTTCATCGTATGCAATATAACCCAGGTTAAGGTAAACATAGGCATCGCCTCCCCCTTTTTTTATAACCTCATTATAATACTTTTTGGCAACCTTGTTTTTACCTGCCCTGTAAAAACTATTGGCAAGAACAAGGGGTACGGCAGGAGAGTCAGGCCACCTTTTAAGTCCCTCCATAAAAAAAGCGGTTTTTTCTTTTTCACTTTTCCCTGTTTCTTCATAAAGTTCTGCAAGAGCGACAAAAGCATTTAAGTTATCCACATAATGAAGGTGCGTTTCCATTTCTTTAATGATCTTTTTAGATGCACCCTCTCTTTTTGCACGCCTTACCGCCGCTTTTAAATTCAAGGTTGGCCTGAAATATCTGATGCTGTATCTTTCAATTAGTTCGGCATTTTGAGGGACCCTTTTTAAATATATTGAACAGCATTGATCCCAGAAAATGAGAGCCCAGTTCTTTTCAGGAAAAAGAATCTCCGGTGGAAACTGGCTCCTCATGACAATGCCATAATTAACATTATACTTTTCCATAAAGCCCGGCTTATGCATCTCCTCATAAAGCTGCCCAAAAATGGTTGTCCTGTTATCATAAAAGACCATCCTCCCGGGATAGAAGATCCATTCAAGGTATCCACCGAGCGCTTCCGTATTAAACATATTCCCCGGAAGATCGTTATTTGAAATAAACTTTGCACTATCAACAGGCGTATAATCTTCATTCAGCCCAAAAGCAAAACGGTATTTCCCCATATCTTCAAAAAACTTTAAATGCAGGGTGAGCCCCAGCAGCAGGATCAGGAAAAAACCTGCTATCTTTTTGCCCACTTTACTTGTCCTTACAAACCCCTCAAGAAGGGATGCAAAAAATGGGAGCATAAAAATATTGAACATGCCAATAGCACGGTTGTATCTAAGGGCAAGGATGAGAAACGGCAGGGCCACAGCCATATCGACAATATCAATCCTTTTATAATAAAAAATTACCAATAAAAAAATGGCCGTGAGAGAAAACCAGAAAAGAGGAAATTCCTGAAAGGCGGGAGGAAGAAATTCCGTTCCCATGGCGGCCATATAATTAACCGATACCCCCTGTAAATCAAGCTTGCCCCCCATGCCAAGCCACTGGCTATAGGGTTTAATGCCGTTAGGATTGACCAGGGAACCTGCCAGCAGCCCAAACAAGCCCAATAACAGCCATTTTACTCTCCTCAATATTTCTATACTGAACAAAGTCCTCTCCACAAGGATTTGCCTGAGGGCTTCCGCTAAAATGAAAAGAGAAACAAGAAAGGGACCAAAAACAACACCGGAATGAAAATTAACCCAAAGAAGACCAATGAAAGGCAGCAAAAAAAGTATTTTGGGACCCTTTATTCCCCGAACATATCGCTCTAAAATAAAATAGGTAAGCGTAAGAAAAAAGTAAGTAATCAGATGAGGGCGTTCCAGATACCTGAAAAGGCTCGATAAAAGCATCAAAAGAATTAATGTAATTATAACGCCTTTATGATGGCCCCTGTCATTCAGCACTTTCGTCATCATAAGGGCAATACCGAAAATCAATAGCGCCTTCATTAAAATTAAGCCCTTATAACCGGTGAAGGAATAAACAATATAAAAAGTCAAGCCCGTCAGCCAGGTGTGATTAAACCAGGGCTGACCATTTCTCGTATGGGAAAATATTTCTGTAGATAAATAGGCTTTTTCTAAAAACTGAACTTTACCAAAAGCCAGATGCCAAAAGAGATCATAATTTGCGATGGGAAAGACAGCGATAAAAAAAGCGGCAAAAGAAACAAAAAGGAAGATAAGCTTATCATGCTTCCTGCTTTCTGCACCTGGATTAGTCATTTATTAACCCCTTTTAAAACCGGTTTTTTGATCAAACAGTTTCTTTTTTGAAGGCATCTATGCAATCTTTTTAATGTATACGGGTAAATCTTTTTTGGCTTTTAGAAAAAAGGTTTTCATCCCCCATAACATTCCTGCGCCATAACAAAGATGCATTACCGGAAAAAGAAACATCATAAATATGTGCTTCATCGTTTTACGAAAAAAAGAACCCTTGTCTTTCAGGGCTGACAAGAAGGAAAAAAGAAGGTCACAAATAAGGTATAAAAAAAGGGGTGTCCAATAAATAAAATTATCAATAAAAGGAAGTGTAATAACATAGACGAGAAAAAAAAGGGGAACAAAATGGGCTATCCCGAAAGAGGGCAGGTGAAAGAGCGTCTGCTCCATTCGCCCCCTTCCATAATTGAGTATCTGCCTGGCAAAGCGTTTGATATTCTTTCTCTGGCTTCTAAAAACTTTCATATGAGGATCGTGAATAAGCTTGCAGCCATTCTTTTCAATACGAACCATCAAGTCATTTTCTTCATTGGGAAAAAGCTTTTCATTCAAACCGCCAAATTGCTCAAAAACGGATCGCTTGAAACTGAGATTGCACAAAATCAACTCTTTCTCTGAAGATTCTCGTACCGTGCCGACCGATTGGTAACGATTCTTGATCCCTGCGCCGCCAAAGGGCGAAATAAAGAGCGATTCAAAACATTTCTGAATAAAACTGTCTCCCTCGGGAGCAAGGCTCGGTCCGCCAACGGCAGCGACATTTGCAGCCCTGTGCTGCATAATCAACCTTTTTATATTAGAAGGCGTGGGACAGGCATCATCATCGAGAAAATAGAGAATCTCTCCTTTCGACTGCCTTACCGCCTCATTTCTTTGAATTGACGGATGACACCCTTCAGCAACGATAACTTCCAGCTTTTCCCCGGGATAGTCAATTTTTTCAACAGCCCTTAAGGCTTTTACTTCTCCTCCCGGTTTAACGGGGATAATTATGGAAACAACAGGTAAATCGTTCTCTTTCATTTATAAAAAACATCCTATCATTAATAATTTACTTTATCATTTTTCCTGAAACAACAAGACAAACCATGAGAAAATGTTATTTTACATATTCTCTTTTTTTATACAAAACAGACGTATAATTCCTCCTCTTTTGAAAAGGGAACTGAAAAGAGAGGCAAGCAATGACAAGGGGAAGAGCAGGGGGAAAAGAACAATTGCTATAAAAACGTCAACCATATATGACCAACTGCCACCACCGGGCATCTTCCCCGGCCCGCTTCTCAAAAAATTATAAAAAGAGTCAAAGTTAATAGAGACTATATTTAGAAAGCTTTGAATAAAACCAAAGGGATCATATTCCCAGGAAAGATTTTCTCTCTTGATGACCTGAAAACCACACTTTTCAATATATTTAACAAGAGATTTTTCATTGAAATGAAAAATATGACGGGGAGAGTCCAGGTGAAACCACTTATTAGCAAAAAAAGTGGCCTGAAGACCTCCGAAATTGGGAACTTCCACAATCAAACGTCCCCCGTCTTTCAAAATCCTGCCAACTTCTTCAATAGTGGAAAAAGGGGCGGGTAAATGCTCCAGCACATGCCACATAGTGACAATATCAAAGGATTTTTCAGGAAAATCACAATGGGAAATATCTTTTGTTATTACCTCTATTTCATGCCTTTCCCTGGCGAAAGAAGATGACTTTTTAGACAATTCCGTGCCACAAACCTGCCAACCCATCTTTTTTAATATGTTCAGCATTACACCCCGTCCGCAACCGATATCAAGAATTTTCCCGCTTTTACCTTCAGTAAAAGCGGTTACAATAGAGGCCCTCTTTCTTCTTGAAAGATTGACAAAAAACTCCATCAAAGGATTAAAACGCTCCTGTCCGCCTTTTCCATGATACTCATCGGGATAATAGCAGGACAATTGTTCTTTATCGGGGATAGGGCAGGTCCAGGCAATACGGCACTTATTACATCTTTTGATTTGAAAGCTTTTATCAGAGATTCTTTTATCTAAACTGAATATATCCGAAATATCAGAGCTGCTGCACAAAGGGCAAACCATTTAATCTTCACCATCATTCTTTTCATTAATAAAGAGAGGGATTTTTTTCAAACCCATCTTGTGCAACCTGAACTTCAGGGCCGTCGCGAGCACGCCAAAGCCATAAACGACGCTTCTTTTAAAGCTGATAGATGAAGCTTCAGCAAAATACCTGGTTGGGCAGCTGATCTCACCAATCCTGTATTCAAAATAAATAGCCTGGGCAAGCATCTGGTTATCAAAAACAAAATCATCTCCATTCCTGTTTAAAGGAAGACCTTCCAGTACCTCACGGCTGAAAGCTCTGTAACCGGTATGATATTCAGAGAGTTTGTGTCCGAGAAGAATATTCTCAATAAGCGTAAGAAATCTGTTGGCAATGTACTTGTAAAAAGGCATGCCTCCTTTAAGCGCTCCCGTGCCCAGAATACGGGAACCCAGTACAACATCGTACTCTCCCGATGCAATCATGGACGCCATGGCCGTTATCAGTTTAGGAGCATACTGGTAATCAGGATGAACCATAACAACAATATCAGCGCCAAGGTTAATGGCTTGCCTGTAACAGGATTTCTGGTTTCCACCATAGCCCTTGTTTTCTTCATGAACAATAATGTGCTTTATCCCGAGCTGGGCAGCTTTTTTTACCGTATCATCACTGCTATAATCGTCAACGAGAACAACATCATCTACGACATCAAAGGGTATATCGTTATAAGTTATTTCCAGAGTACGCCCTGCATGGTAAGCCGGCATAACGACAACTATTTTTTTGTTGTGAATCATCTTTACTCCAATTATTTTATAAGAAAAAGAATCCCTGTCACTTCACTGAAGTTTATGAACAGCTTCCGCTATCCCGAGGGAGGCAGCTTTTTGGTAATATAAAAAAGCCTGCTCCATTTCTCCGGCTTCCTCAAAAATTAAAGCAATATTATAAAAGGCTCTCCCATTGTCCGGATTTATTTCCAAAGCCTTTTCATAGTCTCTCCTTGCTTCATTTGTCCTACCAAGAATATGATAGGCAGCGCCTCTGCTATTGTAGGCTATTTCATTTTTATCGTCGATTTTAATTATATGGCTATAATCATATATGGCTTCTGCAAAATGCCCCAACTCCATGTATGAATTTCCCCTGCTTCTGTAAAAATCAAGATAGGTAGGGCCCAATTCTATCGCTTTTGCAAAGTCAGCATTTGCCTCTTCATATTTTTTCAACTGCATATATGCAGTTCCACGGTTATTATAAATAAATGGAGAGCTCTTTGGGAGAACTTTTATTTCATGGTTCCAAAGGTTTAATGAATTTTGCCAGATACCTGTCTGTTTGACTGTAACAATAACCAGCAGAAGCGAGCAGAAGAGAATAGCTGCTCTTGCAAGGAGAGCCATTACCTTTTCCTTCCCGCAAACAAGGGAGGAACAGGCAAGCCCTGCAAGAATAAAAGGGGCAACGCCTGGTAAATAAATATAACGGTCCGCCGCAGACTGACCACCAGCCTGAATGATCCCGATGACAGGGAGCAATGTGACCAGATAGTAAATCCATACAGAAAAATAGAGTTTATTTTTATTAAACCTTAGCAGAGCAAATAAAGTAATCAAAACAACAGCAATAGCAGAAAACAAATATTCGGGGCTAAAAAAAGAAATTTCTCCGGGGTAAGGATAAAGAGGAGCCAGGTTGAAGGGAAAAAGCATTTTAATCCAATAGAAAGCAAGCGAATGAATCCCATTTAGAAGCCTCTCCATAAGAGGAAAAACCCTGGTGGAACTCAAAGCGTTAAATTCAACCTGGGCCTTCATTGTCAAAACAGACGCAATTAATGAAAAAATAAAAAAAGGAATTTTTTCAACAATTAGCCACATAATTTGCCTATGATCCTTTTCTTTCGTAAAACCTCTTAAAGGGTAAAAATCCAGAATCAAAAGAACAAGAGGGAGAGTAACAGCCATGGGTTTACTGAAAAGGGACAACATGAAAGAAAAGAGAGTGCAAAAATACAAGACAGCTTTTTTGGAATCTGAAGAACGGTACTTGTTATAAAAAATAATGCTCAGGAGAAAAAAAAAGGCACATAAAAGATCTTTTCTCTCAGACACCCAGGCGACGGATTCTACGTGAAGTGGGTGAATAGCAAAAAGAAGGGCCGTTATGGATGCTGCAGACAAAGCATATCGCCTGCCTTCCCCTTTGATTTTATTAACGGTTACAAGCTGAAAAGTTAATATGAGCACAAGCAGCGTATTAAATCCGTGTAAAATATTATTACCGAGATGATGCCAAAAAGGATTAAGTCCCCAGATTCTGTAATCAATTGCATGTGACAAAATAGTAAGAGGATGCCAGTTTGCCACATAAAAACCGGTAAAAATCTGGTGGATATTAGTCATGTTTATCGGTTGAAACCGTTGCATTTCTACAATATATTTTGGATCATCCCAATTAACAAATTCATTTTGCAATGCAGGGAGATAAACGAGAAGCGTTATGAAAACAATAAAAATCCCCCGACTAATTAGCATCTTTCTCATTTTATTTTCTTTAAAGTTATAAACAGGTTTAAGGAGAATAGCCGGCAATTGCAATTAAATTAATGGTTTTGGATTGACCCGGCTTTTTCTAAATAAGTGAGTACCTCTTTTTGTATACTGCGATCATTAATAACTAATGCCCTGGAGAGTTCATTAGCCGCCTCATCTTTCCTTCCAAGCCGGTAAAGATTCATACCAAGATGATAGTGATAGTATGGGTCACCTTCAAGATAAGATCTCGCGCTTTCAAGCCTGTCCAAAGACGCTTCATAGCGGCCCATCTTATAGTAAACCCATCCTAATGTATCGACAACATTAAAGTACTTTTTCCCTTTTTGAGTATGCAGTTGCATTGCTTGTAGAACCATTTTTTCTGCTTTTTCAAGCATTATATTTTTTTCAGCATAGACCATAGCCAGATTATTTAATGCATCTGCATTTAATGGCCGGATAGCTAAAGAATTTTCAAAAGCGCCAATCGCTTCCTCAGTCTTACCGGACATGTACATTTCAAGACCATAATTATAGTAAGAAGATGCATAGTTTTCTAAAATTACCTCATCTTCATAACCTGCAGCCGAAGCGATGTCCCCGACATGGCGCAATCTATAAAAGTTCCAGGCAGATCTTTTTGGCTTCTCCTCTTTCCTGGAGAGCTTAAAGGTTATGCCGTTAGTAATAGTGTGTATACCCGGCGGAATATATTCTTCGTCCATATAATTGCTATAAACATCCTTCTTTTCGTAATAGTAATCAAAAACAGAGCCTATCATGGCAAGCGTTTTTTTAGCCCCTCTCTGCCCCAGGGGGTAAAAGGGTCTCTTCATGTGATGCAGGGCCTGAGGCAAATACCAACGCTGCGTTAGAAAATAAATGGGTATAATGTCAACATCCTCCCGGTATTTCTCAACTTTCTGGAGGTACCACAAGACAAAGGTATTGCTGTCAACCTTTGGAAGATAAACCGCATTTTCAGAAAAAGAATTCATTTCATTAAAACCATAATCATAAGCAAGAAAATTATCAGACTTATTAGCAAAGCTCTTATTCTTTGAATAGGTTACGATAGAAATGATAAGGATAAAGGCAAAAAAGACAGGACGGGCAACATTGGCCCCCGGAAATATTTTTAACATAGAATAAGAAAACCATAGTCCTACGCCAATAATGACTGAAGAGAAAACATGGGCAGGAATGTAGAACGGCATTAAGATTTCAGGGTTTCCCTTGAAATTTCCGACAAGCAATATAATAAGAATGCTAAAGGAGAATACCCCTGCCAGTAATGAAAATGCCACTCTTTTGCTGGCTTTCCATAAAGCGTAAAAACCGGCAAAAATTAACAATACACCAAAAACTCCAAATTCAAACAAAGGATCAAAACTCTTAATTTGTTGAAACAAAGTATCCCATGATCTGCCATAAACCTGAGTTTCATAGCCTTTTCTCATAAAAACATCCATAAAATTACTAAAGACAGAGGGCACCCCCCAATTAAGCGATGGATTTTGATTAGATCTGATTGGAATATAGAGATAGACAGAGAACCCGAGAATAAAGAAGAGCAGGCTAAAAAAAGCTCCCTTCCAAAAGTTAATTTTTATTATTTTTTTACTGTCATTTATATCACTTTTAAATATAGCCCCTCTTAACAGTGGCCACAAAAGGATTAATAAAGAAGGCAGCAGCAGCAGCAAGGTATGATGATTTCCAAGTCCCACACCAAAAAGAAATGCCATTAGAAAAAAAGCTTTTCCCCTGATGAGTCCAAGGTAGAGCCTGACCGACAACCAATAAAGGAGTATTATAAAAAAGGCGTTAAGGCTATAAACCTCTGTTACCTCTGCATGTACCCAGAATGTGGGGGAAAGAGCCAGAAGAAAAGAGGCGGCAAACAGGGAGGCATGTAAAGCGGTCACATCCTTTGAATCTTTAGCCTCAAGCAATCCCCTTCCCTCTTCATTATGAGTGATTACCCTTTTATTAAGTATATCTGAAACGACGAGGAAGACAATGACGACTGTTAATGAAGAAAGGAGAGATGAAAGAAAATTCAAACGGTAAGAAATACTGCCGACAGGTATAAGTGTAAATAACTTTGCAAAAAGATTATAGAGAGGATATCCGGGCGGGTGCGGAACCCCTAAGTGCCATGAAGCGGCTGCAAGTTCACCGGCATCACCAATGGTAACAGAGGGAGCGATATGGAAAGTAAAAAAAGAGAGAAAAAAAAAAGGATAACAATCATGATATTATCGTTACAAATGCAACCCAAAGTCCATGCTGCATATCTTGTTTTAGAAAAGACCGGCCTTTAAAACCTCTTAGCTATATCAATTTTATATTTATCTTCTTCAAGGCCCGAACCATAAACATTATCATAGGTTCTATGTATGTAACTTCCTGTTATTTGCAGAAGGGGATATTTAACTGCAACATAAGCCCTTGAATTCAATTCATGTAATGGCCCCTCCAAATCATCCCTGACACGAATAGCGGAACCACAACGGACATATCTCATAGGATAATAATCAAGCGCGATACTATAAGTTCCAAATCTAAACTTACCAATAATGTTGTCCTCCTGGTAATAGGACAATCCCACACTGGTATTTAGAAGGGGTCTACTGCTATATCCCGTTCTAAAAATTGTATATTTCAGCGATTCGGAAATACCTTTAATCTCTGAAGCATATGATGAACCGAGGTTCTTGTTGTTATACATGGTAGTAATACTTGTAAGCTCCCTGGATTCTTTATAAGTCAATTTCAATTCGGACCGGTATTTTTCATCTGACGGATTATTTGCAAGGTCTGAATCTCTAAAGTCATAGTCCAGATTAGCCTTAAAAGATGCCTTACTGCTTATCCTGCTGCTGAAATTCATTTCTAATTCATTTTCAACAGACGACGAGCCATCATCATACTTCAAGATAAATTTTGACATGGCAAGGGAAAAATTACTTTTCTCGCCAACATTCGTTCTAAAATTCAGACTTGTGGATGATGACTTGCTTTTTTCATGAAGGTCACCACTTTCGTCATAAAAGAAAGCAATACTCTGACCTATATTGATGACTTTTTCCGGTTCAATGACATAGCTCAGACTGCCGTTTACAATATGCGAATAAGATGATCTTTCTCTTTCCAGGATATCATCCTTCCGGGCAACCTTAAAAGAGTATAAAGCGCCGTAGTTTGTCTGTTTTCTTCTCTCCGTATACCCTCTTATACTAAAAGAGTGTGATACGGAATCCGCCTGGTCGGCATCAGATTTGGCGAAAGAATATTTGGACTCAAGCGCAAAATCATCCTTTGGCCTTGTCCAGAGCCTGATCTCCTCGTTTACAGATTTACCCTTACTCTCTGTCGCCGTTGTTTCATCCCTGACCCCTCTCTCCGAATAAGAACTTTTCAAACCCAAAAAAGATTTAGCAGAGGGATAAGTATTCAACCAAAAAGGGATGGATAAATCATAAGTGCTTTGGTTGCCGCTATCAGAGCGGCCGTAGGTAGAGAATGTAAAAGCAGTCCATTGTTCTCTCTTTCCTTTCAATGCAAAGGTCAGCCTGTTAGTTTCTGTATCAACGGTAGACGTATTTTTTTTAGCGTATCGATAATTGGTTGAAATATTCAGCCAATTACTTATCCTGTACCAGTATCTTTTATAGGAAACACCTTTATTTCTCCCAATCTTTCCAAAGTGTGTTCCCACATTACCCACATTCATTTCAAATGCATCCCACTCTCCCAGGTCAGACTGAGACTTTGAAACAGTAATCCAGTTTGTACCGCTATTAATACTAAAGTTTCCCGAATCAATTCGTTCTTTATAACCATAAATACTTTCTGACTCTGAACTATTATAGGAAAAATAATAATATGGCCCCCCGTTGACTCCCATACGTCCAAAGAATCCTCGCTTTCTATAGACCGTTTCTTCCACATCGGTTTTAAATCCACCGGCCAGGACTCCACCTCCCCCCCCTATAGAGGTATAACTATATTGACTGCTTTCATCTTCTTCAGCATAAAACTTAACAGAAAAACCTTTTAAATGATAAAGGGCCAATGTCAATTCACCGTTCCAGTCAAGGTCCCCTGAATTTAAAGAATACCTGTTGCCATCAATTTCATTTTGATAATCTTTATAATTGTAGATAATCCCGAATCTGTAGAGACCGCCCCTTTCATTGTAAAGATTACCTGAAAAACCGGTAGACAGTTGATATTGCTGATAAAAAGAATTGGCAGAAGCGCCACCACCGGTACTGTAGCTAATATCATATTCGTCATAGCCCAGGTGTGCAGCCCCTTCTATGCTATGCATTCTGGCATCCAGACCCGCAGGAATAGCAGAGAGGAGCAGGAAGAAAAAGAATATTAATATTTGATAACTATTACGACACAAATAGAAAGCCCCTTTTTTAGTTATTAATAAGCACAAAAACAATCCCAAGATACGCCTGTTTACCACTTTTTATCATAAAAGTCAAGAAGTTACAACAAGCTACCTTCCTTGTATTGCAATATATATACCGTTTGTATGATTCGCAAAAAATATGGTTTTTACCTAAAGAAAGATAACTATCGTCAGCTATAACAAGCGCTTTTGTCAAGCCCAGCTATCATTCCAGCTATCATGAAAAAGCAAAAAACCTTTTGGAAAAATATTGGATAGAGCGCCGAAAGCGTAAAAGCGAAAGAGCAGAATATATCGCCAATTGACCACCCCCATCAAATGGCCCAATCAGGCCCGAAACCAATCGCTCAATAAAAAACATCTATCTCTCGGAGAAATAAAGAGAGCATGCTCAGAGGAAAAAAACTTTCCTAAAAATCAAGACGAAAGTGGGGCCTTCAATATCTCTCTCCCGGACAAAAAAAAGGATGGGCAAGCTGCCCATCCTTTAAGCTGCACAACAATATAAGGCGATTACTTCTGATGACAAGACTGACACAGATTTGAAGACGTGTTAGCCTGTCTCAGGAACTTGCCCGTATCGATCCTGTGCGGATCATGGCATGAAGCACACTCCACGTAATTACCGGTAGAACCGAAGAACTTAATTCCCTGCTCTTCCGCACTGCCAGCACCGGACTGCGGCCTGAAGTAGGTCGCATCAGATCCCTGGGTATACTGGAAGTTTACAGGATGATCATTCGACAACGACTGTGGATCAGCACCAATTGCAGCAGGACCTTTAAGCGCTGGACCACCCGCAAAAGTAGCAACCTCTCCGAACTTGTTAACAACAGCTGAGAAGAGTCCTGTTGCTCCATCATGACAACTCATACAAAGCAGTGAAACACTGCCCGGCGTAAATTCAATACCCGACCGGCTGCCGCCTGGCGACATATTAAAGTGTGCCGATGAATAGAAGTTAAAGGTAACCGTAACAGGGTTAGTCCTGTTCCAAAGGGGATAGTTCTTTACAGCATTATGCGGCGTATGACAGAAAATACAGACCTCCGTCGTACCTCCAGCCTCAGCCGAATAAGTGTATGCCCCCCAGTCACTAAGGTTATGCCTTGAGTTCTCAATAGTGGCCATCGCTGTTGCTGCAGCGAAAAGACTAAAAACCATAGCTAATAGAGCTAATAGAATTGCTTTTTTCATGTTCTCACCTCCTTTCGTTAGTTTTTTATTTTTACAAAAACTATTCAATTTTAGTGCCAAAATCCTTCAGCGGTTTTTCTTTTAACCATTGATCATCAATAATTTTAAAAACCTGAAAGCGTGCGTTTAAAGAATCAACAACATAGATCCGGCCACTTTTATCAATCTCTATATCCTGAGGCAGAAGAAAGCCACCGGGCGCCTCATCTCGTCTTCTCTTAACAGAATGCATCCCCCCTATACTAAGAAGCGACTCCCCTTCACTATTGAAAATTTTAAAGTCATTTCCCTTTCCATCGGTTACATATATATTATCGGTAGCCCTGTCAACTGCAATCCCCTTGATTATTTCAAAGTCACTAATCCCGTCACCTCGCTTGCCAAAATGCTTCAGGTATTGCCCATCAGGGCTAAAGATCTGCACTCTGGCATTCATGGAATCAGCAACAACTATATTACCCTTTGAATCAACATCAACATCGGTAGGAAAATTCAGATATCCCGGCATTTTTCCTCGCCGCCCCACATTAAAGAGATGTTTTCCGCTAAGATCAAAAACGGCAATATTATGATGGTGATTATTAGCCACATAAAGCCGGTTTCTCTCGTCATCGACAACAATCCCGACAGGCCAGCTAAGGAGAGTATCATCCCCGATATTGATTAGCGGTTTTTCATCTTTTGTAAAAACGTAAATCTGATTCTTTTGTGAGTCGGAGGCGTAAATATTGCCCGCTGAATCGACAGCAACTCCCATAAGAGCGCTAAAGAGATTTGCATAGCGCCCCGCACCCATCACATAGACGTCCTGCTTCACCATATCGAAAACCAGCACCTGGCTTCGCTGGGTATCGCCGACGTAAACCTTGTCATACTGACTAGCGGCAATTCCCCATGGCCGGATAAGACTCAAAGACGCAGGGCCTCCCGCAATTCTTGCCCAAAAACTCTTTCGATATCTATTGAAATCTGTGTAATTACCATAGGAGCCAATCCATTCGATTTTCGGAGTAGCGGGAAGGGGGGGCCAGAGGAAGCGATAATCGGGCCTGGCCCTGGGAGCAGCACATCCCCATAAAGTGCTAAAGAGAAAGACAAAAAGAAGTAAAAACTTAAAATACAATAAGGCTTGCAACATATAATTTCCCATTTTTGTTTAGTCCTTCATCTAAATTATTTATAACAAAACCTCTCAACAGAGGTCAAGCAGTCATATGACGAAGCGCAAACGTCAAATCACTTTGAGTGGCATTTTGCACACATAGTCATGCCCCGGGGAAATTTTAAAAGCATTTCCACATCCGACGAATGCGGATCATGACAGCTGAGACAATTAAACTCTTTCCCCTCTCTTGACGGGTCTTTTCTTGCCTTCAATGTATGTCCGGAGGTAATATGGCTGCCTCTATAAACTTCTTGATGACAATCAAAACAAAGTTCATTAACAGACTGCGCAATAAATCCATCTTCTGAATTATGGTTTGCGTGACAAGACAGACATTTAACTTGCTCCACATCGGGATGGACGGAACTCATCATTGTAAACCGGGCAAGGGCATCACTATGGCAATCAGCACAAAACTTTCCATCGTCATCTTTAAGCCGGTACTTTGGCTCACCTGCATATTTATGGCAAACAAGACACTTCCACTCTACCGAGCCATGCGGTTTATCGTCGGCAAATGCCGAATCATGGCACCGATTACAAAAGAGGTCATATTTTTTTTCCGGATCAATATCTACCAGGGGATCAGCGGTCATTTTATGACAGCTTTTACATACGATTTCATTTTCAGGAAAATGCATCGGCTTTTCTCTATAGAGGGAAGGAATAGAAGAAGATACATTGCCAAGCCTGCTCCTGTAAAAGATTTTCAAACTTTTATTTCCCAGAATATTCCCATCAACATCTTTCAGAGTTATTACAACCTCATTCTCTCCCGGCAAAAGATAAAGACGAATAATGAGGTTTCTGCGAAGAAGCTTCCTATACTCTTCAGTCGTCATATCAATTACCGGCGTAATATGCCTGTTAACCCGAATAACAGCGTAGGCTCCCCTCGTATCGGTAACAACAGCGATTAAATGACTCAACTCCATAGAGACAAGAGAATTTTCCATGGGGTACAAAACCTCTACAATATCACCACTACCACCAACAGGCAACTCATCTGAATAAGAAAGGAATGGAAAAAGAAAAAAAACAAGCAGGCAAACAACAGAAGAAAAGAGAGCTCTCTTCAAGTGCAGGCTTAAACAGGAATTATTATATGAGAAATAATGACAGGACATAATGTTCCACTTTACCCAAATCAAATACCACCGGCTACTAAAGAATTAATGCAGACATTCAATATTACAATATTACAAAGAAGTGTCAAGCCATATTTACCGTGACGAAACAAGCAGGAGAGCGTAAAACGCTATTATTAACTGCCAATTCAATCATAACAAACTAAACCGTGCTAACGAAAAGCAAAACCTGTTGCAATCCAGCTGCCAACTCGCAAAACATCACGATAAGAAAATCGGCAGGCAGACATTCCTCTTTCAAAGCAACCCATGACTGAATATTGTTTATTCCTATTATTTTACTTTTAAGCATTACCAGCAAGATTATGTGATTTAAGAGGTGGGGCTCCAGGAAGTTTGGAGGCGGCGACCGGATTCGAACCGGTGAATAAAGGTTTTGCAGACCTCTGCCTTACCACTTGGCCACGCCGCCTCAACCCTCAAAGAACTGACACAGGGTAACCTTTTTTTCCCTTTCAGTCAAGCAGAAGATGTCCATCTAGTGAAAGACTTGCCCTTTTTATTATTCTCTAATGGCAACTTACAAAACCGTGCAATAAGGTAATAAAGGCACATTGAAACCCGTATTTATTCTTGATAATATGTCCTTTATATGCTAATTTCAGATAATTAAACCCTTTAAATTCTGAAGATATACCGATGGTACGTGGCTTTAACCATAACATAAAACATAAGGGCAAGATTTATCATATTCAAACTGAAGATAGCGGAATTGAAACACCGCATATCATCACTTTGCTCTATGTCGGCGGAACCATCCTTGCCAGAGAGAAAACGAGTTATGCCGACATCATAAAAGTTGACAACCTGGAAACGGTAGTCAAAGAACTCATGGAAGAGCAGCATAAGGGGATGTTGAAAAAACTCATAGCCGGTGGATTTGATGAGCCGGCCAAGGCGCCTCCCCCCCCGAATGAAAAAACACTCACAAAAGAAGAAGAAAAAGAGAAGTTTGGTCAGGATGTTATTTCTGATAAAGGGTTGGATGAAGTCATTCTTGATTTCCTTTCAGGTGGACCGGACAAATAATGCTGTACGGCAAATCCCCTTCACACCTGGAATCAAACAGCTTCCAAACTAACATACAATCCATAATCCTAATTACGGGCAGATTCGCCGCTTTTGCAAATGTTAAAAGCGTCTTTTGATTGAAATCGCCGGTTCATGTATTCATAATAGAATAAACTATTTACTTTTATATATTTAATACTTTTATTTCATTTAAAAGTTTTTTACAATTATAATGATAAGCTGGATTTCCTGGAATGAAATTAATTATTGGATATCTTTTTTTAATGCTCATACAATATAAAAAAACCTAAACACTCCTGAAAAGGTGAGACAGCATGAGGAGGAATATATGAAGCTTTTTCTCAATTATTTAAGAAATACCTTGTTGGTTGCTATTGCGCTGATTATAGCGCTCAATATGGGGGCCTTAATATCAGGGCCTATTTCAGCAAAACAATCAGACGACCCTTATAAAAACCTGAAGGTGCTTGTCGATGCCATTTCCATTGTTCAGAAAAACTACGTCGAAGACGTTGAAAAGAAGGAGCTCATTTACGGCGCCATTAATGGAATGCTTTCCTCTCTTGATCCTCACTCATCCTTTATGCCCCCCGAGAGTTTCAAGGAAATGCAGGTTGAAACGAAAGGAAAGTTTGGGGGAGTAGGCATCGAAATAACGATGAAAGAAGGGGTCCTTACCGTTGTATCTCCCATCGAGGATACCCCCGCTTTTCGGGCAGGCATATCAGCAGGAGACATTATTATCAAAATAGATAACGTTCCTACCAAGGGCATGACTATATTGGATGCCGTTAAAAGGATGAGAGGCAAAAAGAATACTAAAGTTGTACTGACGATCTACAGAGAAGGTGAGCCGGAACCGATTGATTTCCCGATTGTGCGAGCTATAATAAAAATAAAGAGTGTAAAAAGTGAAGTTCTTGATGATAGCTATGGTTATGTGAAAGTAACGCAATTCCAGGAAAGAACAACGGGTGATCTTAAAAAAGCATTAAATCAAATAGAGAAAAAAACGGAAAAAATAAAAGGCTTGATCCTTGACCTTAGAAACAATCCCGGAGGACTTCTTGACCAGGCAGTCAAGGTATCTGACCTCTTTTTGTCTGCCGGACTCATCGTCTATACCGATGGACGAATGGAAGCACAGAAGATGAAATTCTATGCCACTGAAGCCGGCACAGAACCCAAATACCCCATTGTAGTTATTGTAAATGCCGGAAGCGCCAGTGCATCAGAGATTGTGGCGGGGGCGCTGCAAGATACGGGGAGAGGGCTTATACTGGGCACAAAAACATTCGGGAAGGGTTCAGTTCAAACAATTCTCCCCATGGAAGACGGTTCGGGAATCAGAATTACGACTGCCAGATATTATACGCCAAATGGCAGATCCATCCAGGCAGAAGGCATAACGCCCGACCTGATCATAGACAAAATGGAAAGCCCTGTCGAAAAAAAGCATCTTGTTATCAGGGAAAAAGACCTGAAAAATCACATGAAGAATGGCAATGACAAAGAGAATGGTGATAACAATAAAGAAAATGAATCAAAAAAGCAGAGCGACAACCAGATTAAATCAGCCCTTGACATCCTGAAAAGCTGGGAAATCTTCATGAAGGGGATGCAGCGCACCTCCTGATGAAAAAAAGCAGGAAAAGCAGAAAAAAAAAGGGCAATGACAATATAAAACTTCTCTATTTCTTTCTGGGAGTGGCGCTGCTTCTCGGCGCCACTCTTTACTTTCTCGGTAAAGAAAAGCTCACCTCTCCATACCCGCCTCAACAAACAGCTGAAATTGAAAACAACACAGTCTCAGCGCCACCCATACAAGCTGAAGAGCGAACTGAAGGGCCTCCAACGCCTGAAGTTAAAGGTGTTACTCTACCGAAGCTTGCCATAATCATCGATGATATTGGCTTTACAAAGCGCTATACAGACCTTATCGCCATCAAGCTTCCAATAACCTATGCAATCATTCCCTACACAATCCATTCTGTCGAGGCTGCAGCAGACGCTACCCGATCAGGGATGGAAGTAATACTGCACCTGCCCATGGAACCCAGGGATTACCCGGAAAAAGACCCCGGCAGGGGGGGACTGCTAATATCCATGGATGAGAGCAGCATCATCAAAGAACTAACTAACAACCTTGATATGGTGCCTCATATTAAAGGTGTCAATAATCACATGGGATCACGGTTTACCGAATATGCCAGGGGCATGGAACTGGTCCTTGGCGAGATAAAAAAGAGGGGTCTGTTTTTTATAGACAGCAAGACCTCCTACAAGTCCAGGGCTTATTCTCTCGCTAAAAAGATGAACATAAAAAGCGCTGAAAGGAACGTATTTCTCGATAATGTTCAGACAGAGGATGCAATAGAAAAACAGTTGGAAAAAGCTGTTGCCATTGCCAGAGAAAAAGGGGAAGCCATTGCAATAGGCCACCCTTATCCGGCAACTATCTCAACGCTGGCAAAAGTAGCGCCGGGGCTAAAAGAAAGAGGAGTGGAACTCGTTTTTGCATCCAGCCTGGCAAAATGAAGAAGCACATCACCGAGAGAATAATGTCAGAAGAGAAGGTATCCATCGTCAGGTGCAAAACCTATAAGGAAGAGTTGGTCAGCGAAAGTCTGGTAAAGCTGCTTGCTCCTCTTGGGGGAATTCAAACCTTCATCAATAGAGGGGACAAGGTTCTGTTAAAACCTAACCTCTTAAAAGCGGCACTCCCTGAAAAAGCAATAACAACACATCCTGCTCTGGTTGAAGCGGTCGCCAGAGAAGTTCAGGCTGCGGGAGGCATTGTTTCCATCGGAGACAGCCCCGGTATCGGCAAGATGGATAACGTCTTTGAAGAGACAGGCATGACCGGCGTTTCCTTGAAGACAGGCGCAAAACTTGTTGAATTCAAAGACTCCCTTGACAAGAAAACATGCAAGGGCTCCAACTTTAAAAGCCTGGAAATTTCGAAAGATGTGATGGAGGCAGATAAAATCATCAACCTGCCAAAAGTCAAAACACATGCACAAATGTATGTAACTCTGGGCGTTAAAAACTGCTTCGGCTGTATTGTTGGAAAAAGAAAACCGCAATGGCACTACAAGGCGGGAGTTTCAAGAGAGCACTTCGCAAACCTTCTGCTTGACATTTACAACATGGTAGCCCCTGTCCTCACCATTGCAGACGGCATTACCGCTATGGAGGGGAATGGTCCGGGCAGTGGAGACCCCAGGAGTGTGGGCTTGCTTTTTGCGTCATCCAATGCCATTGCAATGGACAGGGTCATTACAGAAGTGCTGGGCCTTAGTCAAAAAGAAGTTCCGCTTTTCCATGCTGCCATAAAAAGAGGGTTTGTGAGCCCCCATGCAGGGGATACCCGGATTTTTGGCCCTGCCATTTCGGAACTGAAAATCAGCAATTTCAGCCCTCCTGAAATTATTGACCTCATGTTTGGTCCCCCTTTTATAAGGCGCTATTTAAAAAGTGCAATGACCGCCAGACCTAAAGTGGACCATGAAAGCTGTACATTATGCATGGATTGCATAAAGACATGTCCCGTTCAAGTTATGTCGGTTAAAGAAAAGAAAATTGATATCCTTCATGATGAATGCATTAACTGTTTCTGCTGCCAGGAAATCTGTCCTCAGGGCGCGATTACTCCCAGGCAGGGGTGGTTATTGAAAATATTAAGAAAAAAAGGGTAAATCTCTTTTCATTTTGGTTTGCGTGCCAGCTTGCTTGTGCTTTTTACTTTTCCCTCTTTATCAATATAAAACATTCCACCGTAAGGGTCCGGTGGAATTCCCCTGATTATTTTACTGTCGACAAGCGCCTTTAAACTGGCGGGAGGAAGGCCGATTTTTTCAGTATAAAAGTCGACCGCTTTTTCCAGGAACAATATTTTATTCAGTGCATCAAGCCTCACCCTATAATATTTTTTTATATTGACATCACTTTCTCTTTCCCATATTTTTTCCAGAAATGATATAGCTGTCTCTGTTTTTTTGTCTTCATAATATAATCTGGCTGCAAGAGAAGGCAATAAATTCCATGCGCCGGGCCGCTCATAGGCCATAAGGAGATAATCAGCGCCCCCTTTATTATCTCCCATGAAAAAGAACCTGTTAAAACCTATAAAAAAGGGAAAGGTCCAGTCCCAGGTCCTCGCCTTTACAGCCTTTTGAAGAAGCATTTCAGCTTCCTCATACATACCGGCATCCCATGTGAGAAAACCATTAGCCATAAAGTAAGGATCCTGGAAATAAGGGTCCAGTTCAGTTACAAGGTCGAGATTACGATGAAGCCACTGCCAGTCATCTTTTGTTGCCTTTTCTATAGTTTCAACCTTTCCTCCATAAAACTGGGACAGACGAACAAAAAGAAAGTCGGCAGCGATGGAGCGGTATTCAAGAGCAAAAAGCTTAATAATGGCAGGGGGAAGCGTAATGCCTTTAACTTCTTCCTTCTTTATCGCCTTTCTTGACGCTTCATAGAAAGGTAAAACAGAAAGATACCCCAGAAGAAAAAAAGCGAGCAATGCTATTGTGATAAACCGGTGATTCAAGGGAACTCTCTTCTTTCCATAATTAAAGAAGCTGCTGAAACCAGGATGCCGGCATAAAAAAACCAGTAAACCAGGGCCCAGATAAAATAGCCTTCCGGCAAGAGGAGGCCATGCGATGCCTGGAGCTTTATATCAAAGGTGGCAAGGTTTGGAAATAAATAATAAACGCACTTTATTACAAATCCCATGAGAGGAGAAATATCGACGCCGCCTGCCCTGGAATCCAAAAAACCTTTAACCGTTTCCGTACTGGCGCCAATAATGTAAGTGGCGATAGTTAACATTAAAGAAATAAAGGATGTCGATGTAAAAGAAGAAAAGAAGATAGTAACAGAGGCAATCAGAGCGAGCTTCATTGCAATAAGAGCAATAGCTGAAAAATAGATTGTCCATTTAAAAATCGCCTCTGGATTTTCATAAGTCAGTCCCGCAAAATAAACAGGCAGCGATGATATGAGCCCAAGAAACACAACGGCTGCAATAACAAGCATGACAATACCGGCAAACTTTCCCCAAATGTACTGGGTCCTTGAAAGGGGCCTTGAGATAACCATGTATATGGTCCTTTTATCTATGTCCTTTGAGAGCAGGCTATTTCCAATAAAAATAACCATCAAAAGCCCCGAAAAAGAAATAGTGGCAAGGCTTAAATCTGCGGCAACTTTTACAATGTCCCTCATAAAGAGATTCGTCAAGGTAACTGTCACTGCAAACATGAGGAGGGCCATGATGAATATACCAAATAAGGCACGGCTTCTTATCCCTTCGATAAACGTTATATAAGCAAGGCTTAATATACCTCTCATTCTCTAATACCCCCTGTTTTTTTCACCTCTTCCATAAAAACTTTCTCAAGTGTGTCTCCCCGGCCAAGGTCTTTTTTTACATCTACCAGCCGATTCAGGTTGCCGTTTATCAATATGGCTGCCCGGTCACAAAGCCGCTCAATATCGTGCAGAATATGGGAACTGAAGAAAATTGTTTTTCCTTCCTCTTTCAACTTGAGAATAAGGTTAAAAACCTTGATCCTCCCCATAGGATCAAGGCCGCTCATAGGCTCATCAAAAATCAATATACCGGGATTGTGTATAAGGGACAGGGCGAGCCCTGCTCTTTGCACCATCCCTTTTGAATAGGACCGGAGAGGCCTCTTCATTGCCGCCGTTAAGTCCAGTTCTTCCAGGAGTTCCCGGCTTCGTTCTTTAATTGCCTCACTATCCATATTACAGCTTCTGCCACCAAATTTGAGCAACTCCTTTGCAGACAGGTGGTCATAAAAATATGGATTTTCGGGAAGATATCCAATCATTCTTTTTACAGTCATGTCGGAAGTTTTTTTCCCTCCGATAGTAACCTTTCCTGAAGTGGGGCGTATAAGATCAATAAGGATTTTAATGGTCGTGCTTTTCCCGGCCCCATTTGGCCCGAGAAAACCAAAAACCTCTCCTTCATTGATTTTTAAGGAAAGGGAATTCAAGGCACAAACCTTTTTTTTGCTGAAATCCTTTTTATAGAATTTCGTCAACGATTCCATCTCTATGACGGCCATAACTTCTACCTTTCAAGCAACTCAACAGTTTTTATAAAAACTTCCTCCACACCAATAAGGTTCATGCATTCCCTGTTCTTTTTACAGGCGGGTGTATCACCAAACCTCGAACAGGGGCTGCAATCGATACTCTTCCTGATTACCGCATGCGCACCCCCTCGGGGCGACCACTTTTTTTCATTACCGGGACCAAAGAGCGCAAGCGTTGACGTACCCAGCGCGCAAGCGATATGCATTATACCAGAGTCCCCTGTTATCAACAAGGATGCTCGCTTTAAAATGGCGGCAGTCCCGGCAAGCGTCAGTTGTCCGCACAGGTTAATACATTCTTCAATACCGTCTGCCACATGGCAGCAATCCCTATAATCAGATTTGCCGCCGACTGCAACCAGGGCATAACCTTGCTCAACCAGTAATCGGGAAAGGTGGTGAAACTTTTGAAGGGGCCATTTTTTTTCCTCGATGCTTCCACCGGGAAAAAGCGCCACTATTTTCCCGGCTGAAAAAGGTCCTAATATCATCTCTGCCTCGCCGGCTTCTTTATCCGGAAGAGTAAGAAAAGATTCCTCTTTTAGATTTTTCTTTTCCGGTAAATCACCAAGGAGATCGAGAAAGCTCTCCATTTCATATTTATCCTGAAAATAGTTAACCGGTCTGCTAAAAAGAACCTCTCTTTCGTTAGTGGCAAAGCCTATTCTTAAAGGCGCTCTCGTGAGATAAGCTATCACCGCTGAAAGCCTGTACCACTGCTCTGTATCTATAACCATATCATAGCTGCCCGCAATTGCTGACAAAAGTTCCGACGGTCTGTCATAGAGAGAGATTTTATCTGCCTCGGCACAAAGGTGAAAAATCCCGGCATTTCTCTTTTCACATAAAACGTTAATTACAGCATCAGGATAAGCGCCTTTAAGCGCTTTCATTGCAGGGAGAAGCAGCACGGCATCACCTATGCCCCCGGGACGAATAACAAGGATAGAGGTAATTTTACCGGACAAACGCTTTTGAGGTTTTAATAAAGCGTTGACGACCCGGACGGAGACAGGACCAATAAGGGAGTCTATTTTTTTCAGGAACCTGATTTTTCTGTTCAACCTAAACTCTTGCAGATCTCGGCTTGAATTATTTTTTAACCGGGTAAGGTAATCCGGCACGGCAACAGCAACCTACTTGGTTGTCATCTTAAAGACACCATTCCAATCGGACGGGGGAGGTGATTGAGCAAGCGTCCGGCACCTTTTAATATACATTTTAGAAGTCAAGTCATTAGGCCGTATTTCAAAAACTTTCTGGAAAGCTGAAATAGCATCATCCCATTTCATTTCCCTATAAAGACCAAGAGCAAGACCAAAACCTGCAGCAAGCTTTTCATACCTTCCATCACGGCCTTTTTCCGCCATAAGTTCATATATTTTTGCAGGCCGCTCCTTCCCTTTGACTTTCACAAGGTCAAGCTCTCTGCAAACCATTTCATTTCGCACGCCGTCATAGGTATCCTCGCTAATAATCACATTAGTGCCATAAACCTTGTTAATTGCCTCCAGCCGGGAACCGAGATTAACGGTATCTCCCATTACGGTAAAATCAAAACGCCTCTCGGAACCCATATTACCGACAACCATGGGACCCGTACTGATGCCTATTCCAATATTCATTTTAGGAAGCCCCCTCTCCTCCCAGACAAGATGCAGTTTTTTTAGGGCCTGCATCATCTCAAGGGCTGTTTTACATGCCCTTAGAGGATGGTCTGCCTGATCCATAGGGGCGCCATAAATTGACATAATGGCATCTCCCATATATTTATCGAGCACTCCATCATGCCTGAATACAATATCTGTCATAACCGTCAGGTATTCATTTAGAAACTGAACGAGGGATTCAGGCGACATCTGTTCAGAGATGGTGGTAAAATTCCTGATATCTGAAAAGAGAACGGAAAGGACTTTTTTATCTCCCCCGAGTTTCAATTTTTCAGGATCTTTCAATACTTCATTTACAACGGAAGAAGTCATGTAATACTGGAAGGCATTCTTTACCTTCTTCTTCTCTCTCTCTTCGGTCATATAGTAGTAAAGGGTAATTGACGTATATATTGTAATAATGGAAATTGCAGGATACACATAATTTAGCCAAACCCCCTCATTAACAAAGGCATAAAAATTTCCACTCGTAAAGAGAAGAAAAACAGCAACAGTAAAAAGAGCTCCCGCAAGAGGGCCCAACCTTGGCAGCAAGAGTCCAAGCAGAATACCGATTAACAGGATAATCACAAGATCCACCATGCCAATCCATTCAGGTCTGTACAAAAAGTCTCCATGAACAATATTGTCTATAATGTTTGCATGGATTTCGACGCCAGGGAAAACACCACTAAAGGGCGTAACTCTCATATCATAGATACCTATGGCTGTAGGGCCGATCAAGGCAATCTTATCCTTCAGCTTTTCTCCGGGCACTTTTCCTGTAATAACATCATATATTGAATAGTGAGGGAATGTTTTGTTCACACCTCTATAATTTATGAGGAGGTTTCCATCTTCATCAGTAGGGATGTCCCTGCCCCCAAGCACAATCGACTGAACGCCAAATTCATCAACAACTATCTTCAAACCTTTATCGTCAAGATAGTTCCTCGCCAACTGCAATGAAAGCGGAGGGAAATATTTGTCTTTATACCTCATAATCAATGCAGCCCACCTGACAGTTCCATCTTCATCAGGCAAGACATTAAAATAACCAAAACCTGCCGCTTCCTTTGAAAATTTTTCGATATTCGATTCTACAGAGTAAGCAGTACTTGCAAAATCGACACTCCTGGCTTCTTCCGTCATATGTTGAACCAGAGAATAACTGGAACGGTTCAATTCCTTATCTTCCCTGATCTTGCTTTTATCAATATGTTTGAGATCTGAATCACTAAAATGAAAAAAATAGCCAAGGACAACACGGCCTGATCGTTTTATAGCCTCGGCAAGGATGGAATCATTATCATTTTCGCGTATTTTACTTTCCAGAAATAAATCAAGTTCACTATTCTTAATAGCAAGGCTATCCAGTTTATTCTTAATCTCGACAATTTCAATTGATTGAGCGTTATGATCAGGTTCGGCAAAAACAATATCGAAGCCAATACTCTTTACACCGTAATGAGTGAGTGAATCTATCAGTTCTGCAATCCTCTTCCTGGGCCATGGCCATCTGCCATAATGATCGAGACTCTTCTCATCTATCGTAATTATCACGACTTCCTGGCCCGGGGCCTTGGGTCCTCTTGTAACAAACCTCATATCGAGGCTTTTAAGCTCCATCGTTTCAAAAAAAGAGAAACCTGTTATATAGGAAAAAATTGCAAGTGCGGTAAAGATCATGCTGATCCTGAAAGGCGTAACTTTCACTGGACTTTTCATCGCTTATTCCCCATATTAAGATAATCTGATTTTATCAGATGTGAGTGGCAAGTCAACGCAAGAATGGGATTAACAAATTCAACGCTAACTCAAGAAAAGCTTAATGGATAAAGTATTAATCATAGGTTGCGGCTATATGGGGAAAAGAGTCGCTAAACTTGAACAGGCAAGAGGAAGTAAAATAACAGCCCTTGTTCGCTCCAAAAGCTCCGCAAAAGAACTGGAAAGACTCGGGATTGAAAGCATCGCAGGCGATCTTGACGGGCAGAATGCTCTCCCCTGCCTTCCGCTGGAGAATACCATTCTTTATTACTTTGCGCCTCCTCCCCCGCTTGGTTTAGAAGACATCAGGATGAAAGCGTTTACGGAAAAACACAGTAAACCGCCTTTTCCAAAAGTTGCAGTCCTGATTAGCACAACAGGTGTCTACGGAAATTGCAATGGTGAGTGGATAACGGAAGAGAGGCCGCCGGCTCCACAGGCAGCCAGGGCGACAAGAAGATTATCGGCTGAGAAAACATTGAAAAGTTGGGGGGAGAAGACGGGAACACCGGTTATTGTGCTGAGAGTTCCCGGCATATACGGCCCGGGCAAGCTACCTGTAAAAAGGCTGAAAGAGGGGCTGCCCCTGTTGCGGGAAGCAGAATCGCCCTTCAGTAACCGCATCCATGCAGATGACCTTGCCGACGCATGCTTTGCAGCCGCCAGAAATGGCCGGCGAGCTTCCCTTTACAACATTTGTGATGGTCATCCCACAACGATGACCGATTACTTTTATAAAGTGGCCGATCTGTTAAAAATAAAACGGCCACCGGCCATCTCATTGGAAGAGGCCAAAAAAGAACTGAGTAAAGGAATGCTTTCCTATCTTGCCGAATCGAAGCGTCTTAATAACCGGCTTATGCGTGAAGAACTGGGTGTGACACCCAAATACCCGGATCTCGACTCAGGACTTCCCTCATGTATAAATGGCCAATAAGGCAGGTAAAAACACTATTTTTTTAGGAACAAGAATGTAAAAACGATGCTCCATATCAAAAAAAGGAGCCGCTTTCGCAGCCCCTTTATACAAATCACACTTTCACTTTCCTTCTTTCACCCTTCTTATTTAAAAGCAGAAAAGCAGGGTTCAACAAACCCTTAATATATCGGGGGAAATCCGGCGCAACGCTCTGTCAAATAAACTGACACACAAAAATCCGGCTTATGCGCTTGCTCTATTCAGCTTCTCTTCCATAACAGCATTATTAATGGCAAGCGCTATGATCGGCGCAAATTCATTCATTGCCTGAATGTTTTGCTGAAGAAAACCACCGGGTTTATTAATAACCTGGAAGGCGCCTATCGTTTTATTTCGATGCTTAATTGCCATGCAAAGAACGCTACGGGTTTCATAATGGCTCAGTTTGTCGAATTTATCATTAAATGACAAATCTTCATCAATTTTTTTTAGTTCTTTTTCATTGTAAGCATCATCAATATTCAGTACTGTGTCGGCAGCAACCGAATAACCGATGAGGCTCTGTTTGTCAACGGGGACCCTGATCTCCTCCAGTTCACAGTCCAATGCAACTCGTGTATAAAGCTCATTCTTCTCACCATCGAGGATATAGAGGCTGCATCGGTCAGCGCCCATATACTCCCTGATTTCATCAACAACTTCCGTCAACATTCCATTAATATCTATTGCCGAGACGATTGTATTGATCAGCTTTCCAAAGGCTTCAGGATTTTTTGACATTTCTCTCATAACGTTAACCCCCATGTAGTGTTTATTATTTTCATAGCAAATTAAGACAATGAGGTCAAGATGGATTATTGCGGGGTTGAGCGGGATTTGCTGATCTTCATTTCATTCCTCTTGTCCCTCGTTTAACAATAGTGATGAATCACCATAAAATATGAATAACAAAAGAAGGTAACTATTTTTGAATCCGCATATTCCGGTCATGATTTTTAAAGGTTCCCTAAAGTCCTTCTTTATGATAAATCTCTGTATAGAGCGATTAAGCCTAATACCTCACTACCTAAGGAGAAGAGACATGAAAAGTTACAGAAAAGAACTCTGCTTTGATATCCCCACAAGGAGGGCCTTTTTAAATATTACGCCTCAGGTAAAACAGTGCCTGAGAGAAAGCAATATCAGTGAAGGTCTCATACTTGTCAACGCCATGCATATTACAGCTTCCGTTTTTATCAATGACGACGAGTCAGGCCTCCACCAGGATTATGAAAAATGGCTTGAGTCACTTGCGCCCCATGAACCGATTTCACAATATATGCATAACAGGACCGGTGAAGACAATGGCGATGCCCACCTCAAAAGGCAGGTCATGGGCCGTGAAGTTGTCGTTGCCGTCACCGATGGAGACCTCGATTTCGGACCCTGGGAGCAGATTTTTTACGGTGAATTTGACGGCAGGAGAAAAAAGCGGGTTCTGGTAAAAATCATCGGCGATTAGGAAAACTGTACCAAAGAAGAAAAACTCTTTTTTCAACCAAAAGAGGACATAATCATCCAAAAAGTCTTATATCTTGCATTAAAAACTTGCAATCTGATAATATGTGTAGTCCGTCGTCTCATCGATTCAGAAGAGACGAAACATGAACTCAATAAAGCATGAAAATGAGGAAATAATGGAAGATGAAAAAATAGAATTATGTTGCCCTGCCGGGAACCTTCCCTCTCTTAAGGCGGCAATAGACAGTGGCGCCGATGTGGTTTATCTGGGATTCAGAAATGCCACCAATGCCCGAAATTTCGAAGGGCTCAATTTTAGCAACAAAGATATAGGCAACGGCATTGAATATGCCCATAAAAAGGGAAAAAAAGTCTATATTGCCATCAACACCTTCCCCCAGTTTCACGATGAGAAGGTATGGTTTGAATCGGTAGACAATGTTGTCCACCTCGGCGCCGATGCGGCTATCATTGCCAACATGGGAATATTGCAGTATGCCGCAGAAACCTACCCCGACCTGAGGCTTCACCTGAGTGTCCAGGGCAGTTCATCCAATGTAGAAAGCCTTAATTTCTACAGGGAGCATTTTAACGTTAAAAGGGCCGTTCTTCCCCGCGTGCTTACCGTCGAGGAGATTCGCGAAATCAAAGATGAAATGAGCGATTTTGAACTGGAAGTTTTCGGATTCGGCGGCCTCTGCATCAACATCTGCGGAAGATGCTACCTGTCGTCTTATATTACAGGCGTCTCCTGCAACACAGGCGGCGTCTGCTCGCCGTCAAGTTTCGTATCCTTTGAAAATGAAGGAAATGAACTGAAGGTGAGCCTTGGAAGCGTCGTGCTTAACAAGTACGCCCCCGGTGAAGTCACCTCTTATCCTACGAGCTGCAAGGGCCGCTACTATTTCAACGGCGAAGAACTCGGCTATCCCATCGAGGAACCGTCGTCACTTAATGTCCTCGAAATCCTCCCCCAAATGATAGGAAGCGGCGCCGATTCCCTTAAGGTAGAGGGAAGACAACGAACGAGGTCTTATGTCTCCACCATGACGGGCATACTGAGAGATGCCATTGACCGTTACTATGACGACCCGGAAGGGTACTATGTAGACGACAAGTGGATGGAGCAGGCAGCCCAGACCATGGAAGGGATGCAAACAACCTACGGATCCTACATCCAGAAATAGTCACCTCATATCTGAATTTCAACTAAAGGAAAGGCAATGACAGAAACGAATACCAACCTATCCCTTGGTCCGGTCCTTTACGACTGGAGCAGGGAAGAACTGCTGAATTTTTATGATGAAGTAGCCGATTATCCCCTATCCATCGTTTACATCGGCCAGGTAGTCTGCCCAAAGATGGCAGGCCTTACCCTGTCCGACCTTGAGAAAGTCGGCAAAAAGCTCGAAGCAGCAGGGAAAAAGGTCTATATATCATCCCTGGCTCTCGTAGCAGATGAAATGGACAGAAAACGGGTGCAAGACGATGCGGCCCTCCCCTTCCCCATTGAGTGTAACGATCCCGCATCACTCCAACTGGGAAAAGGTAAGGAACTTGCCGCAGGCCCTCATATTACAAGCTATAATGTATCGACAGTTAACTTTCTCAAGTCTGCCGGTATAAGCCGGCTTATCTTCCCCGTCGAACTTTCTATCGATTCAATGAAGGTAGTTATTGATGAGTGCGACATAAAAACGGAGGCCTTTGCTTACGGCAATTTACCCCTCGCTTTTTCATGGCGGTGCTATACGTCAAGAGCTTTCGGTCTTTTAAAGAGCAACTGCAAGTATGACTGCCGCAAGTTTCCCGAAGGAATGCTCATTGAGGATCTCGACAGAAAACCGCTCTTCAAGTTGAACGGAACGCAGATATTAAGCGGCAAGTGTTCGAACCTGATCCGGGAAGTGGACGATCTAAAAGCAATCGGTGTAGATACACTGAGGATATCCCCTCAACATAAAGTGACAAAAGAGGTGGTCAACATTTTCAGCAAGAGACTGGCCGGTGAAATCGATGCCGACGAAGCAATGGAAATGCTTAATCCACTGGAGAAAATCGGTTTCTGCAACGGCTGGTCTCACGGCAAGGCGGGGCTCGAGTTTCTTGAAGGGGATGAACTGGCTGATCTGGCTCTTGAATAAAGCCTGGTTGGACACAGATTGACACAGATCATTTATGATAAGCACTGATCTGTCATTTCGAAGGTATGTGAGAAATCTTTTTTATAATTAGCTCCCAGGATTTCTCCCTTTGGTCGAAATGACATTACAAGGAGAAACATAATCATAGGGCATCATAATCAATCAGTGAAGATCAGTAGCTAATCAATTAATTAAGGAAATTAAATGTTTTTCAAACTATTCCTCATATTCACCATCGTTCCCGTCATTGAGCTGGCCCTGCTTATCAAGATCGGCACAGTCATTGGGACCTTAAACACGATAATGCTTGTTATCTTTACAGCCATGCTGGGCGCTTACCTTGTGAAGATGGAGGGAATCAGTGTTATTACCCGCTTTCAGCAAAATATGCTGGAGGGCCGCTTTCCGGCGGAAGAGCTCTTCGACGGCGCTCTCGTTCTCATTGCCGGCGCCTTGCTCGTCACACCGGGTGTTACTACCGATTTAACAGGGTTCCTGCTTGTTATTCCTTCATCACGGCTTATTATCAAGCAATTTTTAAAGAAATATATAAAATACAGGATGTCCATTACGGATATCCATATCCGTAAGTTTTAAGTAAAACTATTAAATTGGAGGATTAAAATGCCAAAACCGGAAAAAATCATACTTGTTTGCAGTAACAGAAGACCGCCTGGACACCCGAGAGGGAGTTGCGGAGAAGTGGGCGCTTCCGACGTTCTTAATGCATTCAGGGAAGAAAGAGAAGCCAGGGAACTTAATGGTAAAATCACGGCGACAGCATCAGGTTGTCTCGGACCTTGCAACCTGGGAACAGTGGTAACGGTCATGCCCGATAACGTATGGTACAAAGAGGTCCAGCCTGGGGATGTTAAAGAGATCATGGATTCTCACATTGAGGCGGGAGCTCCCGTAGAACGGCTCTTAATAGCCGACAGCGAATGGTTTTAAGCTAGTGTTGCGTCAACCGTCAATTGACAGCCTCAGAGCCTTTCATACAGTCCAAGGCAAGGCGCAATCACGCAGGAATAGTTATTCATATTTCAAGTGGCTGCAACACAGCATTGGGCGGTATGAATGGTTCCCTTCGGGCGAGATGATAAGCGGCCATCTGCTGTGTTGCGCTCGCTTGAATTATCTACAGCTAGTCCCGCGCTCGCGCGCCTTGCATATGACCGCTTATCATCTCGCTGAGGCTGCTAATTTACGGTTGACACAACACTAATGAAGGAAACCCTGCTCATACTCTTCGCCTATCTCATCGGCTCCATCCCAACCGGCGTTATACTCGCCAGATACTATGGTATCGGTGATATCACCAAGGAGGGAAGCGGTAATATCGGCGCCACCAATGTGGGAAGAGTTGCAGGGAAAAAAGCAGGAATAATAACACTGGCGGGGGATACGCTGAAAGGCGTCATCCCCCTGCTGGTGACGACAGTAGTAGCAGGGGATTTCCCCTGGCTCATCGCAACAGTAGGGCTGGTAGCCTTTCTCGGCCATATTTATCCCCTCTTTAATAACTTTAAAGGCGGCAAGGGTGTTGCCACGGCACTGGGCGTCTTTATCTATATCAGTCCCCTGTCCGTACTTGCAGCTATAGCCGTTTTTGGGGGGCTTGTCTACATTTGGCGATTTGTCTCCCTCGGCTCCGTCGTCGCTGCCGGTCTCATGCCCGCATTCATTGGTCTCTTTTCGGAAACAAAAATTTATATTATTCTTGCCGTCATCATTGGCGGAATTGTTATCTACAGGCATAAAGAGAATATTCTGAGACTTCTTGAAGGACAAGAAAACAAACTAGGTGAGGAAAAAATTAAAGAGGAAGAAGTAGAAAAACCACAAGTCTCAGAAGAAAACTAATACTTCCAGATACCTAAGCCCTTCTCCTGGGCATCTCTTTGCAAACGAATAAAAAGAGCCTGATACTCAAAGTCACCGGGATACTCTTCCGTCATGGCAAATCCCTTCCTGAGCAACTCAGCATTGACAAAGGCCTGCTGCCCCAGAAAAACATGCCCCAGGTAATTTCCTTTTTTATCTTTCTTTCTTTTACCGAGCAAAACCGTTACTGTCTTGCCCTTAACCAGTTTTTCATGAAAACTTAGCACTTCAGTCATCCTGTGCGACAAATCGTTTTTAGAAAGAAATGTCGATGGGTCACGTACACCAATATACTTAACCTTTTCTCCTGAAGTGAGAATTATTGCATCCACTCCTGCTATTTGAGCTACTTTTCCCCTAATATCGTACAGTTTTTTCCCTTCCTCTGATTTTAAAGGAACTACTTTTACTGTCGGTTTTTTTGGGGGATTTACTTTAGGCTTCGGCTTTGTCTTTACTTCCGGTGCAGGCTTTTGTTCCGGCTCTTTTACCAGAGACTCGGGATTCTCTATTAAAGGAGGTTTCGACTTAAGATCTTCCGGCGGGGGATTGTCGGAAAAATGCAACACGCCCTTTTCATCTACCCACCTGTACTCCTGGGAAAAGGCACTAGCTATATTTAAGTTAAGAGATGAAACAATAAAAAAAATAATAAGCGGTTTTAACATTTTGATTCTTATTTTATAGGTTATTTCTTTGCACTCTTTGCACCCGCAGGGCATAAACGTCTTTGCGCGAAATATTTTTACTCATTCGACTATAACAACTTCATTAATAATAATCCCCTCTTTTTCACAAAGGCCCTTCGCCTTTTCAAGGTCACTTTCAAGTATCTTGACCATAAGCCCGCATTTACTGACAACACCTTTGGCTTTCGGAAAGAGCCTGTTTGCTATGCCGTTATTATTAAAAAGGCTTTCCACTTTCATGGTCAGGTGGGTTGTTTCAAAAACGAGAAAAGTCCCCTCTCTCTTTCTCAGTTTCTCCCTCTTTTCAGCTTCCCACACAACTACTTTCCCCCGGCAATTTCCCGCACAGCCGCTATGACGGCATCAATCTCTTCCATAGTGTTAAAGTAACCGGGGCTTAATCTGACACACCCTCCCGGATAGGTCCCAAGGAATTTGTGGGCATCGGCAGCACAATGCAGCCCTCCCCGCGTCATTATACCGTACTCATCATCGAGGCGAAAGGCCACTTCCGAAGAATCTATCCCTTTAATGTTAAAGGAGAGAAGAGAGACTCTCTCTTCTGCATGGAGACTGCCGTAAATCGTGATGCCAGGTTCACCGGCAAGACCTTCTATCAGCCTTTTTATAAGGCTCATTTCCTTTTGCCTGATGGCAGGAAAACCCTCTTCCAGGATGAACCTCGCACCGGCGCCAAGGCCGGCAATACCCGGCGTATTCATCGTTCCCGCTTCAAACCTGTCGGGAAGCTCAAGGGGCTGTTCATCACCTGAAATACCGGCGCCTGTGCCCCCCTCTTTAAGGGGAGTAAGATTAATATGGGGAGCAATATAGAGAATCCCCGTCCCCTGCATTCCCAGCAGGCTTTTATGTCCCGCCGCCGCCAGGAGATCAATTTTAAGCTCATTCACATCAATTGGCATAGTCCCTGCCGTCTGGGCTGCATCGAGAAGAAAAGGAACGTTCCTTTCCCTGGCCAAAGCGCCAATCCCGGCAACAGGCTCAATGGTTCCAATAACGTTAGAGGCATGGGTAAGGGCAATGAGGGAGGTATTATTCTTTATCTTTTTTTTTATCTCTTCCGCATGGAAACAGCCGTCCTTGTCACAATCTATTTTACTGACTTGCACCCCTTTTTTCTGCAAGGCGGAAAGGGGTCTTGTTATGGAGCTGTGTTCAATCCCCGAAGTAATAACATGGGAACCCTCTCCGACAATTCCCTTGATTGCAAGATTGAGCGCCTCTGTGGCGTTTGAAGTAAAAATAAGGCGGGAACTGTCTTTTATGGAAAAGAGGTTTGCCAGGGATTCTCTTGCATCGAATATTACCCTGTTGGCGGCAAGGGCCATCCTGTGACCCGACCGGCCGGGATTGCCGCCTCTTGTTCGCATCATCTCTTCCACGGCCCTGTATACGGATTCAGGCTTGGGAAAAGACGTGGCTGCATTATCCATGTAGATAGCAGGCTTTTTCATAGGTCACTTAAATCCCCATGATGGCATTTTTTAAACAGAACTGAAAGGCTTACTGAAAAGGAGATAGTACCACTCCTTATGGAAGTGATGGTACTTTAATGGCGTGATCCGTGCTGAACTGGTAATCTTCAAAAACCTGCTCAGCCGTAAGCAACTGGTAGCTGCCGTCGGCAAGCCGGTTTGTCGTATCTTTCAGACGATAAACGTAATGTCCGCATGTCCAGCACTTATAGTTTTTCATTTGGAAACATAAGCAGGTCTTGTCAAAAACGGATACTTTATCCCCCTTCTCCAGTTCCCTGTAGTAAGAATCAATATAACTGCAGTTACCGTCCTTGTCGAGAAGATAACCGAGCATTTCGCAATTAGGTTTCACACCGGAACCGACGGCAGGGCAATGCTTAAGCATACGCATAGGATAGCCTGTCGGAGAGATCGTATTGACAACAATATCTTCTTCTTTTGCCTTAAAGTACTCCTGTTTTACCTCATCAGGCATGGCGCATTCTCTGGTAATGGTAAAACGGTTGGCTACCTGGATTCCTGATGCGCCCATAGCCATGAATTCAACGCCGTCGGTCCCCGTAAAAATCCCCCCTGCCGGAATAACGGGGATATGAATGTCCTTATCCTTGAGGTATCTAATAACTTCGGCGACAATATCTTTCAGGTTGAATTTCTTCCAGTCTTCTGCACCAAAACCGAGGTGACCACCGGCAAGAGGCCCTTCTACGACAATGAAGTCGGGCATTCTATTAACCCTTGCAGCTCTTTTAAGAAAGAGCATAAGGGCCCTTAAGGATGACACAATAACACCGAGTTGAGTGTCACGGAATCGGGGATGATCACTAATCAGATCAAAGGAGCCGAGATGGAGTCCGGCGCTTAGCGTAATGCCGTCTATGCCCGCATCCATGGCTGCCGCCAGCCGCGTTCTGAGCGTCTCCTTTGGCGCATTCATGGTCAGCTTTTCCATGCAGTTAATGTAGATGGCGCCGTCACCCTTCTTGCCGTTCATGGTATGTTCGACGTGAAGTTTGGTCGCCTTTTCAACATGAGCAAGGTCAAACTGCGCCTCTGCCTTGTTTCGAAGAGGCGCCACATGCCGGTATTTGTTGAGTTTTTCCCTATCGAAGCTTGTTCCGTAATATTTGTCGGAAACAGACTGGATGAGCGCATCAGATATGTGCCCTATTCCGCCAAGCCTGGCAACTTCAAGCGCCAGTTCGGCATTGGAAATATCAACACCCATACCGCCAAGCATAATGGGCACGTATTCTTTCCCGCCCAGTTTCAGACGGTAATCATCCAGTTTATTCATTCTCTTTTTTTAACCTGTGCAGATTTTATAAATTGGGAACAGGGACTAGCCATCAATGATGGAAATGTTACTCAGCCGGCTGGCAAGATAGTTGATTATCCCTTTCAAAAGAAGTCAGCTAGTTCTCTCTTTCAACCACGTAGTTTGCCATTTCAAGAAGGGCCTCCTTCATTTCAGAGTCCTCAAAAACAGCAATATTCTCCTTTGCCCTGGCAATGTAATCTCTCGCCTTTTGAACAGTATAGTCAATCCCCCCATACTTATTGATAAGATCCAGGGCAAGGGAAAGGTCATCTTCGTTTATTTCATCCAAATCAAGAAGCCCACTGATAGATTCTTTCTCTTCAGAGGTACATTCATTGAGCGCCTTAATCACTGGAAGCGTTACTTTTCCTTCCTGCAGATCCGTTCCTATGGTTTTACCGAAATCTTCTTCCGTAGAGACATAATCCATACTGTCATCCATCAGTTGGAAGGCAATCCCCATATTCATGCCGTAATCCCTGAGGGCAAGTTCTCTTTCTTCATCCACCTCTCCAAGGATTCCGCCTACCTGACAGGCAGCAGCGATGAGCACGGCTGTTTTATCAATAATTACCTGGATATAATCCTCTTCCGTCGTATTAATATCATTTGTTTTAATCAACTCAAAAACCATCCCCCTCGCCATATCTGTCGTAGCGTCGGAAAGAACCTTGAGTATCTTGATGCTATTGCACTGAACAGCCATGGAAAAAGATTTGGAGTATAGAAAGTCGCCGATAAGAACACTGGCTTCGTTGCCCCAGACGGAGTTGGCCGAAGTCATTCCGCGCCTTAAGTCTGCATTGTCGACAACGTCATCATGCAGGAGCGTGGCCGTATGAATAAACTCGACAACACTGGCCAGAAGGATATGATCATTACCGTTATATTGCACGACTTTGGCAGTCATGAGTAAAAGAATGGGACGCAGCCTTTTGCCGCCGCTAAGGAGCACATATTCCCCCACCTTGGGTATAAGCTCTACCCTGGACTGGAGGTTTCTCCTGAACTCATCTTCCACACGCAGAAGATCGCCTTCAACAAGCTTTAATATCTTTTGAATATCCATAATTTAGAAACGCTCATGATAGCTAAAAGGCCTATTCTTGTCAAAGGAAAAGTTGTCTGTTATAGTGTTTATTCAGCTTTCAATGTAAAAGGACAGGACACATCTAATTGAAAAAAAGAGCAATAAAAGTTTTTACCTTTTTTGCCGCTGTTCTTATTCTCACGACAGCGGCATCGTATTTTTTTATAAATGGTTATATTTATCCTCTCATCATCACATCGACAAAAAGAATTATCAATGAATTCACCGGCGGAGAGACGGAAATCGGCAAGGTTGAACTTTCTTTATTTCCTCCCGGCATTGAAATGTCAGAGATCACTTTTCTTATTGAAGAAAAGGAAAAAGCGGTCTTTCACTTAAAAAAGATCAGAGCCGAACTTAATCCCATCCAGGCCTTTTCAGGGACAATTAACATTAACCGTATTTCAGTCATCGAGCCTGAACTGGATGCTTTTTCCGGCGCTCTGCCGGAGAAGTTCAGGAGAGACGACACCGTTAAGGACAAACTTCAGCCCGAGTTTTTCAAAGCCAGCATCAGAGAAATCAGCGTTGAAAAAGGGCACTTCATAATCAGGCTAAGTGAAGATGAATTCATCGAGATAGAAGAGGCCTATATTTCAACGTCAAAAACAGATACAGGCAGTGATACCTTCACAATCAATGCGGCAAAAGGCAAGGTCGCCATGAAAGGACGGCAGGAAGATTTTAGCGGTATAAAAGTGGAAGGAACGAAAGATGAAGCAAAAATAAAGCTTCACAACATATCCATCTCCCCGGAGTGGAGCACCCTCTCCGGCTCGGCAACAATCGGCATAAAACCATTGAAATATGTAAAAGGGAGCATAAGGGGAAAAATTCCTTTTAACAGGGTCTCCCGTTACATAAAAAAAGAGTTGCCCTTTAAAGGACAGGGGGACTTTGCCGCTCACTTTAGCTATAACAATAATAAAGCGGACCTTAAGGCAAGCCTCGTTTACGATAAAAAGAAAAAACCTCTTCAAATAGACACTTCTCTCCAGTTCCTTCATAAAGAGATAAAGCTCAGGAAGGGGGAGCTTATTGCTGACAACCTGGATGTGAGCCTGAAAGGGAGTATTTTCCCGGACAACAAAATTGACCTCCGGGCAAGGCTTGCCTTTGGTAATCTTTCGGGCCTCCTCTCCCCCTTCATGAGCCCTGTTCCAAAGGGGAGTTTTGCAACTGAAGGAAAAATAGAAGGCAGCCTGTCAAAGCCTGAAGTAAAAACCGCCATTAAGGCCGTAAATATTGCCTACGGAAAGTACAATGCAGAAGAACTGACAGGAGCACTAAACTATGGCGATAAAAAGCTATGGACGGAGGAAATAAAAATGAGCCGGGGAAAGGCGACAGTCTCAGTCGGCGGAAGTCTCTCCTTTTCCGACAAAGCTCCCCTGGAAAGCGACATAAGAATCGAGGTCCCTTTCTGTAAAATTTCGGAACTCCTTGCCATAGGGGGTAAAGACTTTCCCATGGAGGGGCAAATCAAATCTCGGCTCAACATGGTTGGAAACATTGAAAACCCGGCGATCAGTGGAGAGTTTATCATTAGTGAAGGAGAACTTTTCGGTGAAAGGGCAGATCATGTAAAACTGAAGGGCAAGTACCTTGACAATAGCTTTACCATAGAAGAATTCCTTCTTTACAAAAGCCGATCGACAGTCAGGGCAAGAGGCGCTATTTTGTCGGGAGGAGAAATCAATGTCACCTTTGAGGCAAACCGAATCGACCTTGCCCGCATAAATCATATTGACAACAAAGTTGAAGGCATTGTAAACCTGAAGGGAAAAGTGGAGGGCAACCTCTCAGCGCCTATCGTCAGGGCAAGTCTCCTGGCGGAGAAGCTCAAAAGCAGCAAGTCCCCTGTTTTTGCCGACCTGGGAGGTGATCTTTACGCAAAAATCAATCCCACTGAACCCGACAAACAAAAGATCTCCTACAGTTCCAGTAAACTCCAGTTCGTACTGAGCGATGAAAACCGGATTTCCTTAACGCCTTTTACCCTGAAGTTTAATAAGGGCCTCTTCTCTTTCAGCCGCACCAGTTTCAGCGACCGCTACGGCAGCGTTTCCATGAAAGGTTCTCTCTCGGTCGATGGAAAGGCCGACATTTCCCTTATAGCCATTGCACAACTCGAAGGGCTTGAAAACAAGCTGAAAGGAGTGGAAGACATTGAAGGGCGCGTCGATGTGGATGTAAAAATAAGCGGCAAAATCACCAAACCTCTCCTGGAGGGCGCCATGAAGGCCCAAAAAGGAATGGTAAGATTCAAGGGTTTCCCTTATGACATGAACGCTATTTTTGGAAAGCTGAAGCTCATCGGCAACAGGATTACCATCGACAACCTGAAGGGCAAGCTGGAAGGATCAGACTTTACAGGTGGAGGACACCTTGTTTTTGACGGTTACAAACCGTCTGAAATAAAGCTCTACTTCGATGTGGAGGAAGTGGACCTGACCATCCCCCGCTGGCTGCCGTCGAGATCGAAGGGGAGAGTGACGGTAACAGCCACAGGCAAGGAGGTAACCCTTGGTGGTGATATCGAGGTAATAAGAGCAAGCTACACCGATCAGCTTGAATTCAAGGGCTTTCTTGCAAAAATGGTCAAGCTTATCGACACAAAGGAGATCAATGCAAAGACGGGGAATAAAACCGATAAAGGCAAGCTGAATGTTAAAATCCACTTCAGGGCCGATGACAACCTCATCATAAAGAATAATCTCAGTAACATGGAACTAAAGGGGGACCTCATCCTTATAGGAAAGGGGGGCAAGCTCTCACTCATAGGAAAGCTCGAAACAATCGGTGGAAAAGGCTATTTCAGGAACAGGGAGTTTTCAATCAGCAAGGGGACGGTAGACTTTACTAACAGGGAGAAGATCGTACCCGTGGTAAACATCGATGCAGAAACAAGCATTAAGGACTACCTCGTTAATGTTAATGTAACGGGCCCCCCAAAAAACCTGGTATTTACCCTGAACTCGGACCCGCCTCTCGAGGAGAAGGAAATCGTCTCACTTGTCACTTTCGGCTATACAGGCGACGAACTGAGAGGGAAAGGAACAGAGATTACCTCGCTTGGCGCAGCATCACTCATACTGCAGGAAGATATTGAAGCCACCATAAAGCAATATTTCGGCTTTGACCGCTTGAGAATCGAGCCCTACTACTCGGAAACAGCGGAAACAACGGAAGCCCGGATAACGGTGGATAAAGATCTCGGTAAAAATACAACGGCGACCTATTCAAGGGGCATGTCGACCCTCGATGAAGAAGTCAAAGTAGAGTACAAACTCGACGACAATCTCTCCTTCGAAGGAAGCTGGGCTTCGACGGAAGAAACGGTGGGGGCCTTCGGCGGGGATGTGATTCTCAGGTTTGAGTTTGAGTAGGAAACATGTTTATCTTTCTTTATTTCTCAAAAGCCTTGCTATCCTCCACAAAAGACTTCATCCCTTCATCAGTCAGCGGATGGTCAGCCACTCTCATGAGGATAGGCGCAGGTACGGTCAAAATATCGGCGCCGCAAAGGAGTGATTCGGGAACCTGAACGTCATTCCTGAAGGAAGCGGCAAGCACTTCCGTTTTAATATGATAATTGCTGAAGATAGTCGAAATTTCATGGATGAGCCGGATTCCGGCATCTTTTCTCGCCCCCCCGGAAGCAACGTAGGACGTATTATGGACCCTTGTATTCTCCTTCGCCCCTCTGTGGTCTTCCATGTAATATAGTGCGTTTCCAATATCCCTTTCGGCTTCATCATGCTTGTAGAGATAATCAGCCACCCTGCCGAGGAAAGGCGAAACGTAGCTAGCACCCGCTCTCGCCGCCCAGAGAGCCTGGGTACTGTTGAATATAAGCGTGGCATTCGTTTTAATGTCCTTTTCCCAGAGGGCACGAAGGACTTTCAGGCCCGTGTGCTTGTCCATGGAAGAATCGACGGCCTGATAGCCCCCGACAGGCACCTTGATGACCACATTGTGACCATAAGCAGCCAGTTCTGCCGCCTGTTTAACCATTTCATCTTCTGTAAGTTCCGTCAACTCCAGAGAAACGGGATAAGGGTCCATGAGCCTGACAATTTCCTTCATCATGGTCTTGGCATTCTCCCATGAATCAGCCCCTGCCCTTTTCATGAGCGTCGGGTTCGTCGTCACACCCGACACGATACCCGCATCGAGAAGCGGTCTGATTTCATCGATTGAACCCGTATCGGCAAATATTCTGGGCGCCTTTTCAGCGGGGTGTCTCAGTTTTTTCCCCTGCGGCGTAGGCGCCGTCTCCTCCATAAGCACCCTTCTGGCGCCCACATGGGCCGGGATTTCGTCCGGTCTCAACATAAACTCCTCCTTTAGACAGATGGCTTTGTCTATTGATCATATTTTTTGGAAATCACTATAGCATAAAGAAAAAAGAAGGGCAAAAAAGTTGGTGTTCCTATGTTGAATCCGCTAAAAATCAAGGGGGCTCATTATCTCTTTTTTGGTCTGACTTTTCATTGTATGCAGGTATATCATGGTTGTTCTAATATCACTATGCCCCATCAGTTGCTGAACAGTACGAATATCATAATTGGCCTGGAGCAGATGTGTAGCAAAACTGTGCCGGAAGGTATGAGCTGAGGCGCGTTTTAAGAGCTTTGCTTTATTAACAGCCTTTTTCATCTCCTTTTGCATGTGACTTTCGTGCAGATGATACCGTTTGACTTCTTTTGATCCCTTTACGATAGTTAACTTTTTTGCAGGAAAAAACCACTGCCATATAAGTTCTTTCGATGCATTTCTATATTTTTTTTCAATTGCATCAAACATAAAAGCGCCGTCATAACTATTTTTGAGATCTTTTTCATGAAGATTTTTTACAAGCTCTATTTGTTCATTTAAACAAGGCATTAAAGTGTCAGGTAGTGGCACTGTTCTGTCTTTCTTGCCCTTTCCATCGTGAACGGTCAATATCCCTTCATCAAAATTGAAATTGTTGATTCTAAGTTGAAGGCACTCAAAACGTCTCAGTCCGCAACCATACATAAGCTGTGCGGCAAGTTTATAAGGATTATCGAGGTGAAACAGAATCCGGTCTATCTCTTCACGCGTTAATACAACCGGAATATAGGGTTTTCTTTTTGCCCTGACAGTATCTTTATGTATGCCGAAATCCTTTTTTATAACATGCCTGTAAAAGAAGAGAAGACCATTAAACGCCTGATTCTGGGTAGAAGCCGCAACACCTTGATTCACAGCCAGATGTTCCAGATAGTTTTTAACATCTGAAGAGTCAAGAAGTTCGACCTCTTTGTTCCTTGTAAACCCCTGAAACTTCTTCACCCACATATGATAGGCCGAAAGAGTTCTTCTGGAGTAATGCCTTACCATTATAGACTTTTTCAATCTCTCCATTGCTTCATTCCACCCGGCGGCTCTCTTTTCAGATGAGATTTCTTCTCCAGGCCACGGTTCTGCGGTATGGGGATTTATCCTGTCATTGAGAGGGAAGCGCGGCAATCTGCTGTCGGCAGGGTGTGAAGGATTTGAATGGGACCTCTTATCAAAACTGAATAAATAAAGTTTTACCGCCTGAGATGCTTCTTTTTGCTGATCCATTGATTGATTCTTTTCCTTCAGTTTCTCTATAAAAGGGAGAAGACTTTCTTTATCCAGTGCTTTGTAATTATATTTTTTACAGAAATCAAGATAATAGCTGAGCCATTTTCTATAAAGATTACGGCTTTTTATGGGCAATTGTTTTTTGTGCAAAATAGCATCGAATTTTGCTCTAATATCTGTTGGTATATTCATTTTGAGTGATATTAATAAAACTTCATATATACTGCTTCTAGTAGTTATGCATAAAAGAGACTGTTGATTATATTATGGAATTTAAAAAAAATCATCAACATTATTTGCAAATTGATATTTTGTCTGTTAGAGTACGTAAAAACTTTAGACTAACTGGTTAGCTCGCAGAGGAGTACTTATTGGAAACGAACGAAGGAAGGGTATATTTCGCACTAGATGGTGACGGTTTTGATCCTGACCAATTGACGAAATTTTTAGGAATAGAGCCAACTTCGATAATACGTAAAGGATCAAAGGTTCCTGGGGAAATTCCTAAAATGAGTACATGGGAGCTTTCCACGAACAACGTCGTCAATGAATGTATCGATGTATTTGAAATGGCTTCGGAGATAGTTAATAAACTAAAGCCAGTGAAGCATCTCATTATACAAGCCAAGGAGCGCTTCAATGTTTCTCCAAGGCTTGAAGTTGTTTTATGGTTCTCGGCAAATGATGAGCACTCTACTCCAACCATAGGCTTTGAGCTTGATACAGTAGAGTTTTTGGGAGAAGTTGGTGCATTTATTGATATCGATACATATAAACATTAGAGCTAACCAGTCATTACCTTTAGGCGAATGAAGTCAATAAAAAAAATTTAGACTGTCTTTTCACTTCTCCTGTTTTTCGATATTCAAATCCTTTCAAAGTCCTTCAGCATCCGTTCCTCAACTGGCAATACTACCAAAGTTCGGTCCTTGCTTTATTTGCAGGACATCCATACTTTATAGGCCATGTCAGGAACTCCCGGCCCCAAGTGACTTACTGTGAACCTGATGGTCCCTTGAGGGCCACAAGCGAGTGGCGGTCATCTTTAGGGCCGGAAGCTGCCGGACTTGTTAATTACATTTTCTCTTTTCTATTCTCCTTGAAAGTTAAAGCTTTTTATGCCGCCATCCGATACTCGGTTTCACAGGTAAAAAACCGCTCCATATCAAATGCTTCCCCTGATTTATACCAACCGTAAAACTTCTTCAGAAAGTTCCTCGATACTACAGTCATGGCCTTTGTCCCCACCATCTTGTCTACGTCTTTTTTAGCATGATAATACTCTCCGTAGAGATGATTCCTTCTGACGAGGGGCAAAATGATGATATTCAATAGCTTCCTTAGAAGGGGGCGCCCCTTCTTCGTAATCTTGCTTTGTCCCTGATATTTTCCACTCTTCCTTTCACAGATATTGAGGCCACCGTAGCGCATCAACTGCCGCCAGTGTAAAAAGTCACCCAGTGGCCCCGTCTCTCCCAAAAGCCTCGCCAGGTTAGTCTCAGATATTACATTAGGTGTAGGTGGCGGAATGTTAGGGTCTTTCTCCCTTAAACGATCCAGTATCTCCTGCATCTTCACTTTAAGCCGCTTTTTGCGCCCTATCTGCTCATCATAATCTCTTATCAACTGATGAAGCTGTATCTCCAGTACCTCTATGTAGCCATTGGGAAGTTCATTAAGGACTGAGCTTGAAGCATCACACCAGAGCCGTCTTAAGGTCTCCTGCCTTATCCTTGGAACTGCCTTTTTCATAGTAAGGCTGAACTCTTCATAGCCTGCGTCTACTATCCGGTAAGGATTGCAAGCAAAGTGTTTTATGAGGGCTCTGCCTGAAGTGTCGTATAAAAAATCCTTCTTGAAGGTATAGTCACAAAAGAGTTCTACCAGCAGGCGGTTGATCTTGCATCTGGCCCGTGTTATCTCCACATCGGTATCATCGTAAAGTTTATTCAGCTTCCTCAACATCAGGTAATCCTCATTGAGCATTCGGTGTTTTATTACCTTGCCAAGCTGCCCCAGCGTCCTGATCACACGGGGATCTTTCGTATCAGTCTCCATTTAATAGGGACACATCCCAATTAATTGACAGCAACAGATTGATATGATATAAATCGACCATGCCAAGTATCGCAAGAATAGTTGGATATGGATATCCCCATCACATCTTCAAAGAGGAAACAACAGAGAGAATGTTTTCCTCGATAATGATCGATAAGTATTTTTACCTCAAGTTGCTAAAACGTTATTCAGATTTTTGAAGAAGGAGAAAGGGATAGTTACAAAAAGTTTATA
>Ga0224514_10000001_pt1 | contig 175779 bp, 296 predicted proteins | sample SF_May12_sed_USG_3_FD_169107 | JGI IMG/M metagenome (GOLD analysis project Ga0224514, IMG submission 169107) | Sediment microbial communities from San Francisco Bay, California, United States - SF_May12_sed_USGS_24 | ecosystem: Environmental > Aquatic > Marine > Sediment | place: USA... | reverse complement strand
CAGAGCTGAAAGCTCTCAAATCAGTAGGCGGTGACCTATCCATCCATTCGAACGCAGAGCTGAAAGCTCTCAAATCAGTAGGCGGTGACCTATCCATCCATTCGAACGCAGAGCTGAAAGCTCTCAAATCAGTAGGCGGTGACCTATCCATCCATTCGAACGCAGAGCTGAAAGCTCTCAAATCAGTAGGCGGTGACCTATCCATCCATTCGAACGCAGAGCTGAAAGCTCTCAACTTAGAATCAGTAGGCGGTTACCTATACATCCATTCGAACGCAGAGCTGAAAGCTCTCAACTTAGAATCAGTAGGCGGTTACCTATCCATCCATTCGAACGCAGAGCTGAAAGCTCTCAAATCAGTAGGCGGTTACCTATCCATCCATTCGAACGCAGAGCTGAAAGCTCTCAAATCAGTAGGCGGTTACCTATACATCCATTCGAACGCAGAGCTGAAAGCTCTCAACTTAGAATCAGTAGGCGGTGACCTATCCATCCATTCGAACGCCATTGATATAGAAATCTTAAAAGTATTATGGCGTAAATACAAAAATAATAGGAATTGGGTTTTAACTAATAATTCACCAGAATGGTTGTTAGAAAGAAAGCATGATGCTAATATTTTCTATAAAATAAATGGAGTTGCTATAGAAGATAGAAAACAATTTGATGATATACGGATGGATAGATTAAGCGCAAGAGATGTATTTAAAATAAGGAATATGGAGATTAGACGGTTAGCTTATGAGTTTATGGATAAGATTAAAATGAGAGAGTTAAAAGGGTTTAAGGTATTGGATGAGAGCAGGGACAAGTACAAAAACAAGATGCAAATAGTAGAGTTCAGCTTCAATGATTTTGATAATCCATTCAAATATCTATATTGCGTATGTCCATCAACAAAGAGAGAATACTATCTTGAAACTAAATATAACAAGTGCCATGACGCAAAGATGGGTAGTTTTGGATTTGAAGTGGGCGACAAATTTAATGTCGAGGTGTAGAGTTTTTGGAAAAACCACTTGACAAAATATAATAAATAGAGTATAATTATAAGTATAAGAGGTTGACAGTGGTAGTCAATCGAACCAAAAACAGGAGGTGCTAACATGGCACAAGTAACAGGGAAACAAACACAGTGGAACAAGAAGCTTATCCAGTATGCAGGACAAAGAGTATCATGCTCTGAATTTGACAAGGGCGGTCTTGAGACAGATTATTATATCATTCAAGAAGATGGGTCATTAAGATTTTTCAACGACTTACGCTCTCTTAATGGAGCAAGACCAAATGATATGTGCAACTATTGGAACAATCAGGAAAAGAACTCTTTTTTGAAAGTACTGAAAACCGAGAATAGATTAATCCATGACATGGATGATGATGGCAAAGAATACTGGGCACAGGAAAACTGGGAAGCCGGGACTTGTATAGTGAAAATAGTTGATGACGATGGATATTATGATGACAAATATCAAGCTACTTATGACAATGAGTTTCTTGATAATTATACTTGCATAGGAAATGCACAAGACGCAATTAATGATTTCTTATCTGAAAGAGGATTAATATAACAGGCTATAGCCGAAAATAAAATAACAGGAGGTTCAGAGATGAACAAAGAATCATTAGGTGATGTAATTGAAAGAGTTAATAACGAACGGGCTAGTACAAGAGAAGAAAAAATCGAATTAAAAAATCCCGCAAAATATTCTGTACTTACTCCTCATGGAGTATATCATGTATGTGAAAAACACATGCCTCATGAAAAAGAAATATGGGGTGTTGGAAGTATTGAAAAATATAACGGACAACGTGAATGTAGTGAATGTGAAAATAATTAGTGTAACCCGGCAGTGGTAGCCGGTAATAAAATAACAGGAGGTATTAATTATGAAATTAGCACCTATAGAAAAAATAAAAATCCAAGAACTAGTAAATATGGCTCTTCATAAAGAAGTGGATAATCAAATAGAGTATATTGATATCGGATTAAAAAATGAAGCACATCATCAGATTAAAATTTTATCAGCTATTATGATAAAATTAAACAGGCTATAGCCGATAAAGCAAGGGATACCACAAGGCGGGTTACTCCTGTGATCCGTCTTTCTCTTGCCTATTTAAAGAAGGAGAGATGAATTATGAAATACATAGTTAAATGGAAAGACACCAAAACTAATAATACTGGTAAATCAAAGGAACCAATGAGCAAGGATACGGCCATATCATGGGTGGATGCGATGAACAGAAAATATCCATGGATTATGCACTGGATAGAACAGGAGCAATGAATTATGAAAATAACAATAACATTTAGAGAGGCATTAGACAAGGGAGTATGGATTAAGCTATGTTCATTAAAAGGCTTAAATGAATGGTGTATGAAAGAAGGACAGGCAGATGGTAGTGAGGAAGCGGAATTAACGATGGACGAAGCCGAAGAACTCGGTTTGTTAAAGGAGCAGTAATATGATAATAGAACTTAAAGACTCTGTAACAACATTAGAAACGAGTCAGCGATTAAAAGAATTGGGAGTGAGGCAAGATAGTCAATTTTATTGGTTTAAAGAAAAGACAAACGAAGCTGATTATTATGAATTAGGAATATTAATAGATGGTTGGATATATCAAGTCTATCCTCAACCAAGTTGTTTAGACAAGTGTAAATTTTTATTAAATAATTGTGATGTTTATTCAGCCTATAATAGCGACGAATTAGGTGTACTGTTGCCTGAAAGATATATGACATATCGAGTAGGAAATCAATGGATTAATGCGGATTATAAAGCTTATGATAAAGATTATGGTTTTAATATATGGACAGTTGGAGGGAATACAGGAGCAGAAGCCGAAGCAAGGGGCAAAATGTTAATCTATCTCATAGAACAAAAGATAGTAACGGCAAAAGAAATTAATAAGGAGACGATAAAAAATGTTACCTGAAAAACAAATGAAAATAGGCAATTTTTTAATTCAGCAATATTATTGGAATGGCAGATTGGTTATTTATGTTAATCATCATAAGACGCCATTAACATGGAATGAAGCCATAGATTTTTATAAAAAAACAAGAAAAAAAGAAATTAATAAGGAGGGATGAGGTATGAAATATGAAGCATACTTACATATAAACGGCGGTATATGTATAAAAAAATTAACCCCATTTGGTAGTTTGATTGAAAGTAATTCACCGTTTATTGAAAAACATTTACCCATTATCGAAGCTATTAATTATGAAGAAGCAAAAAATAAATATAAAACATTTTTAAAAGGGGTATAAATAGATGGACAAGATAACCAAGTCATTTTATGGCAAGTATAAAAATAAAATAAAAGATGGCAAAATATCAATGTATAAATTATATCGTAGTGGAGGTCAAATTTCGTATTTAATAGAATCAGAAGAAGTAATGGAAAAGATTGAAGAACTGACAACGGGTGACGTATTGATAATAGAAAAAATTAAATCGTATGTCTAAGTAAAGGAGCAAAGCTAATGTATTGTGAAACCTGCAAGCATCAATTAACTATGTATTTTGTTTATGATGATGAGATTAAAATACCTCATTGTTGGCTTGATAAATATAATCCAGAAAATGATACAAGCGAATGTGGTAATTATGAAAAGGGGGAGCAATAATGTATTGTGAAAATGCTATAAGATTGCTTGAGTTACAATTAGGCGCATTAAAACAGGCAATAAAGTTGGAATGGTATTCTTGTCCTAAAAAAGAGGTAAAAGAAAGAATAAAGCAAGTTAAAAAAGAACTCAAATATCTAAAGGAGGGTAAGTGATGGAAGCACTTATATTATCGGGATTAATAATTTTATATTTCATATTTGATATTCTTGAATATGTAGAACACCAGAAATTTGGAGTTAAGCATTTTGATGAATGGAATGATACTCGAATAAAAAGGAGCGTAAATAATGGGTGATATAATGGACGTATTTGAAATTGATACAGGAGAAAATTGTATATGTGAAGATTGTGGCGAAACAAAATATTTGCAATTTGGCGCTTGTATAAAATGTGGTGGCAAAGTTATAGATTTAGAGGAGGAATAATGGCTAATAAAGAGAAGCTTAAAAATTGCGCTCATTGTGGTAGCGGTGCTATAAATAGATATTATACTGGTGATGATAAATTATTTATGATAGCTTGTGAAGATTGTCCGGCAGGTGTTGAATCTTATGATTTAACCGAACCTGAATTAATCGAAGCATGGAACAAAAGAGTTAAGGAGGATTTAGGATGAAAGTTAAATTAACAATTAATTGTGTAAATTGCGGAGAGGAAATATCAAGAATATCTGAACATCTAACAGATACAATACCAGAAGTACATTTAATGGAATTTGAGCAATCAGATTGGGAATGTGATAGTTGTAGTCATATAACTGTAACTGGAGATTTTGAATCTATCTATGATAGCGAAAATATTTAAGGAGCTAAATAATGGATAATAAACTTAAACCATGTCCGTTTTGTGGAAATACTTCTGTTGATATTAGAGAGCCTTATAGTCAGGAATTGGGACTGATGTTAAAATATTTTATAGTTTGTTTAGGTGGCTGTAAATGTGAATGTATATATGAAGTAAGTCATAAGCAAGAAGCAATCGAAGCATGGAACAAAAGAGCCGATACAGATATGATTGATAGAGTTACTGAGATAGTTAATTCAGATGATATTTTGAGAATAATAGTTAAAAGCAAAATACATGATTCAGCATCAAAAGATACTTCTTTGAAATGGGGTGATTCAATAGGTGGTCAGGAATTAGCACTATTAATTTCAGAATATTTAAAAGCCGAAATCACCAAGCTAAAGAAGGGAGGTTGGATATGAAGCTAACTAAAAAAGGAGTAACTAAAGCATATAAATTATATTTATCAGGTCTTAGTTTGAGAAAAGTTGGCAAAAAATACGATATAAGTGGCGAAGCTGTCAGGCAGAGGTTTGAAAAAGAAGGATTGCAGACAAGAAAAAAGAAAGAAGCAATGAAATATCGCATACCAAAATATATGAAAACCGGAATAAAAAAATGTTCTAGTTGTGGTAAGAGATATACTTTAGATAATTTCTATAGACAAACCAATAAATATCTACAGTTTTGGTGTAAAAAATGTCAAACAGAATATAACAGAGAATGGTATAAAAATAGATATGCCAATGATGCTGAATATAGAAAGAAAGAACAAAAAAGAAAAAGGGAATGGAAAATTAAAAACAGAGAAAGATACAACGAATATATGCGCAAATACAATAAAACAGAAAAGGCAAAAGAATATATAAAGAAAAACAGAAAAAGAATAAACACATATCACAAAAAATGGAGAGACGATAATATAGAACATGCCAGAAAATACCAGAGAGAGTATAAAAAAAAGAAGGCTTGACTTTTTATAATAGCTTTGCTATAATAAAGTATAATTAATATTAAAAGAAGGAGGAATAGAATTATGATTTTAAGTATTGATGTAGATGCACAAAAGGGGTTTACTCCGATATGTTCGGATGAATTACCAGTTCCAGAGGGGGACGAAATTGTTGATGCTTTAAACGCTCAGGCAAAAATATGTGATTATAGGGTTGGGACAAAAGATTGTCACCCTGTTAATCCTGTATGGAAAGCAACCGAAGAAAAGCCTCAGTTTTCTCCAATAGAGAATGAACCCAATGCAGATATTCATTGGAATAGCCATTGTGTTATTGGAACAAAGGGCAATGAGCTTTTAGATGGATTACCTGACGTTACTGAGTATGATTTTTTTGTATTCAAAGGTGTTGAAAATAACCTTCATCCTTATGGGGCTTGCTATCATGACCTTGAGGAGAAACTTTCTACTGGGCTTATTGAATATATCAGAGATAATTCAATAGAGGCTATTGTTGTTTCGGGATTGTCTGGAGAATATTGTGTAGCTACAACTGCCATACAACTTGCCAAGGCTGTTGGAAAAATGGGTGCGACACCTGTTATTGTAAACCTTGAAGCCTGCAGGCATCTTTCGGACGAAAAACTCGTCGAGGCCATCAAGGAAATGGAAAGTAATTATGTATCTATCGCCAAGGATTTAGAAGAAGTAAAATTGCATTTAAAAAGCAGGGGGATTCAGTATAATGATTAATACATTAGTTACGAAAGGCTTTTGTATGAACATATATATGATTACCAATTTGATAAATAACAAGATTTATATCGGACAGGATTCATATGATGAACCTAATTATTTTGGCTCTGGGAAGTTGATAAAAAAAGCTATCAAGAAGTATGGGAAAAAAAATTTTAAAAAAGAAATATTGGAACATTGTAGCACAAGAAAAGAGTTAGATGAAAGAGAAATAGCTTGGATTAAAAAAAAGAAATCTCAAAAAAGAGGAGTAGGATATAATATAACAAAGGGTGGCTATTGTCCCCCTAGTAGAAAAGGTGTAAAGCTTTCAAAGGAAATTAAAGCCAAAATAAGTAAAAATAAAAAGGGGGTAATATGGGGTAGTCATTCAGAAGAGACGAAGAAAAAGATGAGCGAATTAAGAATGGGTATCAAATTTTCCCCAGAGCATAAGAAGAAATTGAGTATAGCCAGAAAGAAAAGAATAATAACGAAAGATACAAGGGCAAGGATGAAGAAAGCATCCATTGGGAAAATAAATATAAAAAAATATATTTTACATAGTCCTAGTGGCAAAGAATATATAACGGAGAGTGGTCTTGCTGATTTTTGTCGGAAATATGATTTAACTCCAAGCAATTTACATAAGGTTTTGAATGGGGAAAGAAAACATCATAAGAAATGGAGGATTAAAAGATATGATAATAAATAGTTTACTTCAGAATGATTTATATAAATGGACTATGGGTCAGGCTGTATTTGAGAAGTTTCCTGATGTTAAGGCGAAGTATGCTTTTAAGTGTAGGAATGATAAAGAATTCACCCCAATAATTAAACAAAGAATAACCAATGAGGTAAATTGGTTCCGTTATAATATAGGTACTGAATTAAAAGAGACCCAGTATTTGGAATCCTTGCCCTATATTAAAAAGGATTATTATGTTGATTTTGTAAACAACATGAATGTAGATCATTTAAGAGAAGATAAGATAAATTGGGATGAGGGATCTGATGAATTAAAATTTACTTTTGAAGGAGTGTGGAAAAGAACTATTTTATTAGAAGTTCCTTTTCTTGCAATAATTAATGAAGTATATTTTAGAGAATCAGAAAAGAATCCATTTTTGATAGCAGAAGAAATAGAAGTGGGGAAAAGTAAGCTAAAGGAAAAGATTGATTATATAAGAGGATCGTTAAATGATTTGAAGTTTGTTGATTTCGGAACACGCAGGAGACGTAGCCGAGATTGGCATGAGTATGTTGTTAGTCAATTTGTTAAAGAAATACCAAACAATATAAAGGGGACTTCAAATGTATGGTTGGCTAAAAAATATGGTCTGCCGCCTATAGGTACGATGGCGCATGAGTGGTTGATGGCAGGAATAGCATTGTATGATATAAAAAATGCACAGAGAGAAATGCTTAAAAGATGGCTTGAGGTCTATCCCGATTATTTAAAGATTGCTTTAACTGATGTCTTTGGAATTGATGCTTTCTTAAATGACTTTGATAAAGAACTCGCAACTGCTTATGAAGGAGTTCGTCACGACAGTGGAGATCCTCTTGAATGGGCGGAGAAAATGATAAAGCATTATGAGAAACTGAATATAGATTACAAAGAAAAGCTCTTTGTTTTCTCGGATGGGTTAAATGTTCAAAGTGCATCAAAGATATATAAGGAATTCAATAAGAGGATAAATCTGGTTTTTGGAATAGGGACTAATTTTACAAATGATTTGGTGCAAGAACCACTGCAGATTGTTATCAAGTTAATTGAGCTTAATGGTAAACCTGTTGCAAAGATATCCGATTCGGCCGGTAAGGCAGATGACTTTTATGATGAGGGAATTGTAAAAGAGATACGGAAAACTCTTAATATCAAATGAGGAGGAAGTGTGAAAAAGAAAATATTAAAAGAAGGCAAGTTTACTAATTATTGTTCAATAGATGGTTGGGAGTTTATTGAACGGAAGGATGATGCTAAGGTTGTGCATGTTGTCGCCATGACAGGTATAACGAAGGTGGAGATGGAACCCAAGGTTATTATGGTGAAGCAATTCAGAAAGCCTATTGGTTCTTATACAATTGAGTTTCCTGCAGGAATTGTAGACAAGGGAGAATCCACAGAGCAAGCAGCTTTAAGGGAATTAAAAGAAGAGACTGGTTATATAGGCGAGATAGTTTCAATGAATGCCTGCACAGCAAAATCTCCGGGAATAACTTCGGAAATGGGGACACTTGCCTATGTAGGTATCATTGGAAAAGCAGAAGCTTATCCCGAAGATAGTGAAAATATTGAAGTTATAGAAGTATCGCCAAGTGACGTAGGAAAATTATTAAAATATGAGGATGTTATTTTTTCGATGTTGTCATATGCGATATTAAACACAGCATTTGAGGCAACAAAAAGATGGGAAGAAGGTAATATTTAATGCTATATAATCCAAGTGAAACAATTAAAAACATAAGAAGGAAATTAAAGAAATACCTAAAAGATAATAAGCTTGAATCTATAGTGATAGGTATAAGTGGTGGGATTGATTCTGCAGTAGTCGCTGCCTTGGCTTACCCCGTGTGTAGGGAATTAGATATCCCTATTATTGGAAGGTATCTTGAAATCTATGGGAATAAGAAAGATGAGAAGAGCCGAGCAATCATGGTGGGACTTTCTTTTTGTGATGATTTCAAGTCGATAAATCTAAATAAAGAATTTCGTGCATTGAAACATATTTGCAAAAAAGAAAAAAATCCCTTTAAAAAGAAGGTAAGAGAGGGGAATATAAAAGCTCGCATCCGTATGATTTATTTATATGATTTAGCTCAGGCGAATGGCGGATTAGTTATGGGCACGGATAATTTAACAGAAGAGTTAGAGGGCTTCTGGACGATACATGGAGACCATTTTGACCTTGGTATTATACAGAAGTTATGGAAGACAGAGGTTTATCAAATATCAGAAGAATTAGAAGATGCCTATGCTCTTACATCTACCGAATATGCTTTGCGGAAGTGTAGGGAGGCAACCCCAACTGATGGATTGGGCATAACCGACAGTGATTTAGATCAAATAAAAGCCGATAGTTATGAAGAAGTAGATATGATATTACAGGAATATTTAAGTATGGATAAGCAACCGCAGGTCAGGAAGATTTTTCAGAAAAAATGGGAGAATCATCCTGTTATAAAAAGACATCTCGCAACTGGATTTAAGCGTAATTGGCCTGTAGTTATATCAAGGAAAGATATAGTATGAAAAGAATAGGAATATACCCAGGGGCATTTAATCCATTCCATAATGGGCATATGCATGTAGCAGAAACATGTATATATGAAGAATTAGTAGATAGTGTTATAGTTATGCCAGATTATAAGCACCCTTTTAAAAAAGAAATAAATGATGAGGTGTTTAGGCACACGTATAAAATGTGCGAATTGGTGATTAGGGAGGGTTTGCTTAATCCCAATATCATGCTATCTGATTATAGGTTTCAACGCCCTGAAATATTATATATATATGACCTGATGAAAAGTTTGCCGTGGAATGATAACTGCAGAGAATTGAATTATTTAATAATAGGTAGGGATTCATTATTGGATTTACATCGTTGGCATAAGGCGGAGAATCTTATAAAAGAAATTCCTATGGTAGTTGTTAATCCAATGTCCAACCCCAAAATATCATCAAGCGATATAAGAGAAGACATAGAAAGCAACAAGAAACATCTTTTGCCAAGTGTGTATGAATATATTAAGGAAAAGGGAGTGTATAAAAAATAATGAGTAGACCAGAATTTCCAAGAGGATGTGTATTGCCATCATCCTGCATAAGAAGAATAAGAGAAGAACAGGAATATTATGACAAAGACCCTGAAAGAGCGGAACGAGAACAGGAGCAACAGGAAGAGCAAAGAAGAAGAGAAGTATCCATAGAGAGGTATAACGTTTAAGCAATATTTACAAGCCAGAAAGATGGAATGGCTAATTCCCACATACGCAACTCCAAAATATACACTATAGTTACATTTTTAAAATAAAAATATAATATAATTACTCAAAACAGATGTTAAAAAGTTCAAAAGTGGGCAATAGGTGAAAAGACATGAGTAAAGATATTATAAAGATAGCCTGCAGGTACTGTAATCACAGTATTAACATCAAGGTAGCGACAGAGCCCTCAGTGGAATACAGGAACTTCCAGGAAGGCTTCTATGGCACGCCTACCCCTTATGACTCCACACTAGACCCAAAGAAGGATACTAAGGATTGGGAGTTCTTATATGAGCATAAGGACAAGAAGAGCTATCCGGGCAAGAAGGATGTAAAGCCAGGATACGAAGATGATGTAAGCCCAGGGACTATAACAGGATACACAGACGGCATGCTAGTATACGCATACTGCCATAATTGTAATAACGCAGTGGTGTCATTCAATAAGAAGGCAGTGCAGCCTGACCCCAATTATACAGACGAAGGGCACTTCAGCCCAGAAGACCACTTCGACAACTATCCAATGAATAAGAATAAACCAGGGCAGGACAAGCCAGGTGGCATGTATGGGACAGACCATAACAGGACAACGTCTACTCCCGAAGTAGATACATCAGAAGACGCAAAAATAAGGAGACCCGCATATGAAAACAAAAGCAGATAAATCAGTCGTAAGGCTTGGGAGCGAGATACCATCCTTCCTTAGTGAATTGGCCGATAGGTTAAACGATAAGAAGAAAGCAAAGGTGGCCGAGGAGAAGAAGCATAAGATGACCATGGCGGAAGCTGAGGAGATAGGGTTCTTCAAGCACTCTAGATACCTTGGCCGGAGGGCATACCAGGCAGACTATTCATTAGGTGAATACATCAATGATGGCGACATATGGTATTTGGAAGAGGCAGAGGATGGATCACAGTTCCTTATGAAAGAGACCAATGGTATTGGCGATATCATAAGAAGGGCGAAGCTGAATAAGGAATCTAAATACTATACAGAAAAGAAAGATAATAAAACAGTAGAGTTCGATGCCGAGGATGACAAGGAAGCCAAAAAGAAAAAGAAAGAAATGCTTGATAAAGAAAAGGAAGACGATCTCATAGAAGCCTCCCTTGATAAGAAAGCAGAAGAAGACTACAGACCACAGCCTACGTATGTAAAAGAAGGTGATATTGTCGTAGTTACATATCAAAGGGGAAGTGACCCTGATTTATGGGGAACCGCAAAAGGCAAAATAGTATCCGTAGATCAATTTGCATCTGATAGAGGTGTCGGTCAAGATATATATACAGTAGAAATATTAGATGATAACGATGAGTTTGAAGAGCAGGGTGGGTCTACACAGTTATTAAGAGAAGAGTTTTTGACAGTAGAAGAATTTGAACATCTCTATAATTTAGATTATACATATGAATTTAAATATTCATCTAAGCGAGGAGGAGAATAAGGTCATGTTTAATAAAAGAAGTGACAGGATAGATGCTATTGTTGATAAGATAAATAGTGATAATGAGAAAGCACTAAAAAGCGTAGAAGATGATGCAGATCCCAAAATAGAATTAATGTCGTGGGCGGAAGACAGGTTCTTCAGGTATGATGCCAATAGTAATGAGCATAAATATGACTTTGATTGGAAAGAGATCCAGGCAGAAGCCTATGATAGGGGGTTGTCCGATGAGGATATAGATACGGTCATAGCCGAATTGGAAGATACCCAAATGAGCTTTGTTGACGATAGGGATTACGAAGGTAGGGTAGATGAGTTAAAAGTGGCTCACGCTTCTCTGAAGAGTAGGTACGCCGATATGAAAAGAGAGGGTGCGCCATCAGATCAGATGAATGACCTCCTTGCCCAGATACAAAATATAGAAATAGGCATGACAGATCTACAGACACAGATGCAACAGGCAGAGGTGGCTATGGAAGGCGCGGGCGATACTGCTATGATGACGGCTTCTAAAAAAAAAGACGAAGACGATGACGAAGAGGACAAAAAAGATGAAAAGAAAGATAAATATAAACATACGGATAAAGATAAAGCTGAAGAAAAAGAAGAAGATAAGCAAATAAAGAAGAAGGCCGAAGTAAGTGGCTTACCATACAACACACCAGAAGAAGCCCAACAAGCATTGGAAGAATACAAGATGCAAAACGCAGGTGACATAAGTGAGTATGATGTAGAGCAGGATGAGCAGGGTAAGTTTCAAGTGAAGAAGAAAGCATTGGCTTATAAAGTAAGGTCTTGCCGGATACATAATAGGGAGTTAGTGAGAATGTTTAGTAAGGAAGCTGAGGGTTTTACTGAAGTTATAAAATGTTATACACCTGATTGTTTATATAACAGTGAAGAAATTGATACTTGTTCTAAAGACATTATTGTAATCAGTGATAATTCTTGTTCCGATTATGAACAAATGTATAGGGCAAAATCAAATCAAGTAAAAAAGGCAGACAATATAAGCATACAATCAGACATGAAGAAAGATATATCATTCAATGAAGAGATAGAAGAGTTAGAAGATGAGATAGAATATAAAAATAAAGAGATAAAGATGGCACATGCCCAAGGAGATAAGGATAGTGTTGAGGACCTTACTGCTTTAAAGAACTTGCTGATTGCCGAAAAGAATTTTTTTTTAAAGCAGGCTCTTGATGTTAGTCAGATAAGACCATGGGTTATGGAAGTTTACCAGACATTTGTAAAAAAAATAAAGCCCATAATAACCGGTGCTATAGAGGCAGGACAAGATATTGTGGATAGATTCGTAAGTAATATACAGCGTAATGTACAAGACATTGTATCAGAAGGAAAGTTAGGCGAATTGACAGAAGTGATAAGGGAGATATTTGGATTATATGGGGAAGATCCCAACTTTGTATTAGAGGCTATAAATGTAGACTCGCCTGATATAACACGGATAAGTAAAAGGGTAACGGCTGAAGAGGTAACAGAGCAATCGCCTGTTGCCACAGATATTAATAACCCAGAGCAAGCTACACAAGAACCAATGCAAGGAGTTGTGCCCGGTGTAGGTGGGGATGAGATCCAAAGAGTTAGTGATGTAGCTCAATTGAAATCAGATGTATGGAATGAAGCATCGGATTATATATTATCTAGTGAAGGCGATGTAGAAAAGATAGTAAATGATTTTAAAGCACAGATAGAATATGGACTGCAGACTAGGTTTTCTAATAATGAAATAACAGATGCCGAATACAATCAGTTGGTAGAAGAGCTCAATGAATTAGAAAGAGATGGTCAGCTAAAAGAAGATTTGACCAGTAGAATGTTTGATAGGGTGCAACAAGAAGAGCAACGGCAGGAAGAAGAATTAGTACCAGAGACCAAGAAGATAACAGAAGCCCCTGAACCCATTGAGGGTCAGCCAGAAGAAACAACTCCACCAGTTGCTACACCTCCAGGAGTATAATATGATACAGTTTCCGTATGAATTATTCAACCAATTGCCAGTAGAAGAATCAGGAAAGCTTGCAGACAAGATGATGAATATATACTTTACTGAAAACCCCAACCTCTTGCAAGAAATAATTGATAGGGCGGAGGGGAATACAGACCTAGTTAACCTGTATAAAGAGGAAGAGTTTAATACTATATTGCAACAAGAATATGCCTATGAAATAGAGATACTTTCCAATAGGATTAATGATCCATTAGCTATGGCATTAGTGGATGCAATCAATACATATAACGTACAAATAGAAAGGTCAACTATGTAATGAAAAACTTTAATGAAGAGATAGAAATACAAACTGTAGAAATGGGCGAATGTGATAAAGAAGATATAGGCAATAAGTTGTATGAAGAATTGTTTGAAGCCATCAAGAATATGTTTTACTTCTCTGAGGATTCGGCAGATATAAAGGTATGTGATTTGTTCTGTTCTCAATCATATGTAAAAGAACACTTGCCCAATAACAATAAGATTAAATATATGGGCATTGACGATGCCACTAAAGAAAAGGACGGCACTAAGCTCGTTCCCGATATACAATGTAGTCTTAATAAGATACCAGTCAATGACAATACATTTGATTTTATATTCACTCCTGCCAATAGGTTTGGCTATGGTGAAAACCATAGGAGTATATTTGAAGTTGAAAGAATAATAAAGCCCCAGGGATATTTGATAGTTGCTATGTCAAAGTTTTGGTGGCTCAAGCAATTTAATCAATTCCTATTGTGTTATAGGGGCTGGAGATTAGAGAAGGCAGTAGAGATTAAATATGTATTAGAAAAGGAAGATGAAAATATAGAGACGGCTAAATATTTCCTGATCTATAAGTTCAATAAATAATATGTTTGTCTTACACGAAGATAGCTTTGTTAGATGTATCATATGTAATAAAGACCGCAAGGGTTTATTTATGCATTCCCAAGGCTATGTAATATGTGAAAATTGTTCAGGAAAAGAATTGAATATTCAAGCAGATAAAGAAAGAGGAGATAATGATGAATTACAAGAAAGCGTCAGATGAAATAAGCTTTACGCCAGAACCAAATCAGGACTTGTTAGAGCAGTATAAACTACTAACTGAAATGGATAAAAGGTATGATATCCAACATGAAATGGGCAGTGATGCATCAAGGGATATACAGGCATTGAGACAGAAGGATGGATCACAATCAATGTTTCAGGCTGCATCATTCTTAGAGAAACAATTGATTAAGGTGAAGATACCTGTATTGAATATGAGATATGAGAATATGGATGTAAGGTCATATAAAAAGAACGCCAATGTGGTAGACTTCGGAGAAGCCAGGTTCGCTGTTGATGTTATAGACATAGATGGAAACAAGAGAGCATTCACAGTGCCGGTAGAGATAAGGAACGGTGACTTAATAGAACCCGAACACTTCCTGGATTCAATAGGGCGCAAGTATGCGTTCACTCATGAGGGTTTAACAGACTATATAACCTCCACAGAGATAGAAGATGAAGATAGTGTTACTAAGAAGGAAGAGTCAGTGGGAAGAACCCCTGGGGAAGAACAGACATTGGCATCTTCTGATAAGGATATGAAAAAAGAAGGTGTAAATAATATACAGCTATCAGAAGAAGAAGAGTTGAGAATTATTGATGAAGCATTGAATTTATATTTATCCGCAAGTGTAGAGTTGTTACAGTATAAAGATGGGAATGGGTTACATATGGAAATTTATTATGATCTTTCTGATGGAAGTGTGGGAATAACTAGTGTTATGACTTCCTCTACTTCATTAAATCCTACATTGGATATTATTCCTCTTCTTAGTGTTCCGTGGAGCGATGCTCCTTATAATGAATTACTTGATGAAGATGAATTCTTTGAAATAAGAGAGCTAGATTTGACACTTGATGAATATGCAGAAAAAAAAGGGATTGATTTAGATGATAGATATTCAGAATATATTAACTTTTATTTTGAAAATTCCAAACAGGATTTAATAAGGGAAATTGTAGAGTCATTATCTCCAAGCGAAGAAATGGCATTGGCTAAAAATGATAATAAGGATATGAAAAAAGAAGCTCAGTATGAATTAATACATGAAGAGGAAATAGGAGAATAATATGTTTTTAAAAGGCAGTTCATTACGTATAAAAAGGGCAGAAGACGAAGAAGATAAAAAGCCCAAGGAAGATATAGAAGAAAAGAAAGACGATAAAGAAGAAGAGGATAAGCCCGAACCTGTTAATAAAGAAGAGGGCGAAGATACAGAACCTAAGCCTCCCAAAGAAGATAAGGGCATCAAGATAAAGTTCGATGGTGATGTTGTTATCAATAAAGGCAATAAAGAGATATTAAGGTTTAAGGCACAGGACTTTGACGCAGAAGAAATGGCTGCGTTTGATAAGAAGGACGTAGAGTTCTTTGCCGAAAAGCTTAATAAGTTTAAAGAGTTAGGATTGAAGGTAGACTTAGGTGACTTCGGTATGGTTACACCATCACTGGAAACCAAGCAGAATGTACCGGCACCTGGGGCAAAACCTGTGCCTGGTGCGCCCGGAGCAGCACCACAGCCTGGCACGAAGCCTACACCCGTAGCTCCTGCACCGAAACCTCAACCATGGGGGAAGCCTAAAGCACCCGCAGGACAATTACCTGCGGGACCACCACCAGTTAATAGTATTATTCCTCCTGTTAATCAGGCAAAACAACCTGCTCCTCCTGTACCTCAGCCACAAGCAAGTTACAATATATCAGATAGAGTATTCAGTATAAAGACCGCAGAGTATGAAGATGGATATACGGTAAAAGAAGGATCGGCAGGAAAGGTTGTTGATGTATATCCAGACCTAATCGGTATATTATGGGACAAGGACTTGCGTAAGTTAAATAGATTAACTCCCCCTGTGGATATTATGAAAGCCACCAATACTACTTACATGGAGTTCAAGACAAAGAAGGCTTTTACACAGATAAAGAACAGAGAAGCCGCAATGGCCGAGTTGGAAGATTGGGTAAGAACCATATGGAATAACCTGAAGAACGCCTTAGCCTCTGGTATAGAGAACGCACAGGCATGGTTACAGAGAGTATACCAAGAACAGATACAGGGCAGGCCAAATGAGGGAACATATAAACAAGAACTCATTAATGCCATAACAGGACAGGATTATAATCTCGCTCCTTTAGAAGGGGCAGAACAATTAGTTACTGTATTGGCTTCTTCTGGTAATAAAAGAATGGATAAGAAGGCAGCGAGTAAGGAATATTTAGCGGAGTGTGATGAATGCGGAAAGAGATTCACAATAAGAAAAGACGAATCAGGGAATACTCAATACACGGGAGAAGAATGTGATTGCGAAGCACCATTTTCTACATTAGAAGAAAAAGAAGCTTCTTCTAATAAAAGAATGAAGAAGAAAGCTGAAAATAAACTAATACCAGAAATAGGTGATGAAATCAGATATATAGGGTATGACGGATTGGTTACTGTTGATAAAATTGAAGATGTATATGGCGAACAAGTAGAAACCGAATATGAGAAATTAGGTGATATAGAAGATCTTGAATGGGCGGATGGATATTGGAAAATAAAAAATCAAGATTTAGGTAATGAATCTGTATTGGAATCCTTGGCATCTAACGTAATGGAACCATCTGATTATAAAGCATTCAAAAGAATCATATCACATATGCTATTAAATAAAGACTCGGAAGTAATAATGAATGATTTAAATAAGAAGGCAGATGCCATACTTAATAAGTATGCAGATAAGATAGTTAAGGCAGAAGACCAAGACAAAAAACCTTGGGGCGGAAAAGAATATAATAAAAAGAAAACAATGAGGTATGATAAAAAGACCATGGACGAGAATACCAATGTTGGTGATGGGCAAAATGCCAGAGAGTTCCATGGAGATAGTAAATTAAATGCAGACCCCAGTGAATGGTCTGGCCACGGACTTGGAGGATAAGAATAATGAAAGCTGAATTAAAGAAATTCGCATCTAAATTATCAGATTATGAGCTTGAAATGTTATGTGCATATTCCTTTGAACATATGACAAAGGAAGCGAAGAACCACATAATGTATCAGAAGGATATCAAGATCGGCAATATTAATGTAGATGTGCCGAAAATGATAGTTCATGCACTCAATGAAGAAGAGATAGTATCTGATACAGAACAGGATGGAATCTATATTGTTAATCTACAGAGGGCGGAAGATAAGTTAAACAATAGAGTTTGGCTCAATGATAATGTCGTATCCTCTATCCGGAAAGCTATGGAAATAGATCAGGTTGGCGATAGTAAGGATGAAGAAAATGTCGTGCATGAACGACAAAATGAAATAGATGAATCAGATAAATTAGATAAGTTCAATTCTGTATTAGGTAATACAAAGATAGCCAGAGAGTTAGATGATGATACGTATGTATTATCCACAGAAGATGAGAATATATTAGAAGAGGCAAAAGATGAATTGGCATATGAGGGACTAGATGAGGATAAGGATTATAAAGTATCCTTCAATGATTTATCAGATAAGATAATAGTTGCCTTTGTAAAGAACGCAAAGAAGGACGAGACCATACCAGATGAATTAAGATCCTCATGTACACACCAGGTGTATATAGGGAATGCCCAGGATGCATTGGAACATAGGATTCCAAATGGTATAGCCGGAAAGACGTATTGTAAGTTATGGAAAACTCCCGTGGAGAATGTAAAACAAATAGGCGGCAAGTGTGTCCCTACCAAGTATCTCACACAGGGACCAAATGAAACAAGCGCAGGACAATGGGGCAATGAACAAAAACCATATGGCTCAGAGAAAGACTTCGGGAAGAAAGATGAAGATGATAATTGGTCAAAGAAGAAAGCTTCTTTGGATAAGGAAGCAGAAGATATTAATGGATATCATATAACGGAAGGTGGCGAGGCTTATGGATGGCGTATAGTAGATCCCGAAGGTAGGGTATCTATCTTAGGGAGAAAGTTTGCTAACACACCACAAGAAGTATATGAATATGTTACTAAGCATAAAGCAGTCGCAGGTTTAAATAAAAAAGCAAAGATAGTAGAGGTAGATGGCAGATATCAAGTTCAATCTAAAAACGGAAAGAATATGGGCACTTATGATACTGAGGAAGAAGCGAAGAAGAGACAAGAGCAATTAGAAAACTTCTCAGGCAAGAAGTCTAAATCAAAAGATAAAGATAAAGACAAAGATGATAAAGATAAAGAAAAGGATGACAAAAAAGAAGAGCCATCCGAGGATAAAGAAGATGATGACAATGAAAAGGAATCTGACAAAGAAGCCTCTTTAAATAAAGAAGCAGACATGGAAGATGAAACTGCTTTAATGCCAGAGATTGTAGCCGAAACAGTATATGATGAATTTATGTCATTTGTTCCTGAAGAATTATATGAATCTGTATATGAAATGAGAGATGGGTACATAGATACATTAGCCGATAGGGCAAGAAGTATATATGAAGCTAATGAAGATTTTAGAAAAAAACTAAATGCTTCTGGTGACAGAGGAAGAGATACGCTGTATATGTTTATGAGACATTGGCTTTCTTCCCTTGTTAATAAAGGGGCATCTGATTTATACCAATATATTCCAAGTGGCTTTAAAATAGGAAAAGAAGCTTCTTTAAATAAAAAAGCAACAACCCAAACAGTAGGCGGAATAAGAAGCATACTAATGGACTTGGTAGAAATGAAACAAGGCCAGGTAATAGGTGATGATCCATGGAAGAATGTATGGCAGGAAGAAGTAGATAGTTATATACAATCACTCGGCTTCTCAGAAGAACACTTTAATAAGTATGCCTTCTCCCGTGAAGATGCCACTGAGGTTATAACTGATTTTGCACAGGAGAATAGATTGCCCATAGAACCAGATGATATAGCCTTATTCTTATCTGACTATTATAGTCAGACAGAGATGGCAGTATAAATCATGGATAAGGTAATAATAAATAAAGCAGAGAATAATGAATTAGAAGTGGGTAAGAAAATAGAGATGGAACACAGACCTACTTATAATAAAATAAAGAAAGACATCAAGCAGGACAATAAGCTTGATATGTCAATGGGAGATATGGCGGAGTCTATTGCAAGAGACCATACAGAGGGCGAGAATATGCCTGATTATTATGACGACAAAAAAGGACTCCCAGAAATGGAAAGAAGATTAAAGCATAAAGGAGAGAGTAAATCAATGGACAAAGTTATAATTAATAATCAGGAGTTTGATGCACAGCCAGAAGTAGTTAAAGAAGCAAACCCAATATGGTTGAAGGGCGCAAGATATTCTTATAAAGACAAAAACAATAATCTCACATACGCATTCTTCGGCGGGCATAATGTATATGCCATGGATGAGAATGGCGAAGAAGTCGATTGCGATGTTATTGGAAGTGAGGAAAGACCCGAAGCTACTCTGGAAGAAGTAGAAGCTCATATATGCGATAAGTTGAAGTTGAAGAAGAAGGCTGATTATCCTTTAGAAGAAGATAATATAATTATAGAAGATTACGAGGAAGAAGATTACGAAGGCTACGAAGAATGGTCACTTAGGGAGCTTCTTGAAATGCCTACAATATCCCAAGGTCAAACAGACAATCTTAAATACGAAGATGAAGATACAAGGGTTTGGCTCTCAAGAATGACAGTAGAAGACGGTATGCCGTATAATAACCAGGTAACAGTAGAAAAATATATAGATAACAACTGGGTTACAGTTGATGAATACGAAGCGGTATAGGAGAATAATAAATTATGATACACAAGAAAGATAAACACTCAGAGTGGCTTGATAAGTTTGCAGAAAACGAGAAGTTATTTAAGGAGGCTACAGGTGTTGTTCAGGCTATAGATAAAAAAGCATCCTTAGGCGAACAACTTGATGGTGCAAAATACGTCAAGCATGATCCAAATGGCGGATTTATATATGCATGGTATGGCGGACATCAGATTAATATATTTACAGAAGATGGACAGGAAATAGATGTATTTAACGTGGGTGATTTTGCAGAAGATAGTGCTGATTATAATACAGTAGTTGAAAGTATAGAAGATAGAATAGCGTATGATCCAATAGAAGAGTTAACAAGTGGATAAAGTCATTATTAGAAAAGCATATCTTGGTAGTAATCCTGCATTAGAGAGAAGTGAATCTGAATCTACTAGAGAATGGCTAAAAAGAAATGAAGATCATTTTTGGAATATAGTATTCCACTATAGAACGAAAATAGAAAATGGTGAGAAGTTAACTCCCCAAGAAAAAATAGAACTCGATAAGGCTTTTGATGCATTACAAGATGCTAGAGATGCACGTATGGAATACGGCGAATAAATATGGACAAAGTAATAATACTAGCAGAGAACATAAGCACAGACCCCAAGAGTCATGGGGATAATTATAAAAGAGATTACTATTGGACTACAGGTCCACAGAAGAGAGAGAACGAAAAGGGCAATACAAAGACACCCTTTTGGGATAGAGATCAAATAGGTGGAGACGATACAGGGGAATCATATAATCGATCGACCAGCTTTGGCGATAGTGATAAATCCATATCTGGCCCATTACCATAGAGAGAAATAAATAAGGAGAGTAAATACAAATGATAAAGATGGCAAATTGGTTAAAGGAGTTTACAGACAATACACTTGGTGGAATGACCAAGACGGCTTCAACAGAAGATAAGCGGTTGTCTGAATATCTAAATAAGACTGGTATTAAATTGAGCGAGAAACAAGAAGAGCTTGTCAAAAAAGCCTTATCAAGTGGTAAAGAATCAGATATAGGCAAAGTAGTAGGCACTATATTAATGACAGAAGTAGACAGTGCCACGAAAGATGTTTATAGAAACAGTGGGTTGATACAGAAAAATACTATTCCTGTTGTTGAACGCTCAGGATTTTATGCAGTGGGCAACCTTGTTACTAATTTTGGTAACACAAAGCCTAATTATGACAGGAAAACAAATGCCCAGATCAGTAATGACTTCACCTCAATAGTAGCCTCTGTTGAAAAAGAAGAAAACTATATTTTGGATTCAAAAGAGTTCGAGAAGTTATCTGAGTATATAGATAAAAAGAAATTAAAGATAAAGGGTAATCAGACCAATAAAATAAGAAGGGCGATACATAGTTGGATAAAAGACCAGAAGAATATGAAGATAGGCAAAAGGATTAAAGCCCAAGATCAGATACAGACATCCGAAATGCAGATGAATTCAACCGTAGATGCCAATCTGTTAGATAGTATGAAGACCTCTGTTCCCAAGCAAGATGAGCAGGAGAAAAACCTCCGAGTAAAGCAGACTGTTTATAAGAAAGACAAAGACCCACAAAAAGAAGAAGTTCAGGAAATGGTAAAGAGTGAGCAGGAACTTAAAAAGGATATGCGTAAGCAGGAGAAAGATGTCGATGGGAATATAACGCAGAGGGCGAAGAAGGAATCCGACTCCAGTTTAAAGCCCCCAAAGAAGTGGTGGGGTGAGAAAACAGAGAAGGTGAAGAAAGACAATCCAGATTATGATAGTGATCAAGTAGATAAAACAGTAGGCGCAATATGGAGCGATCTATCCGATGCCAAGAAAGATGAGATAAGGGGAAGAGAAGGAAAAGAATACGGGAAGGCCCCGAAGGATGATGACAAGAAAAAAGAAGCCGCAAGACTATATGATGAGAACCCTGTGGGTAAATTTAATTTTACTATAGAGTTGGACGAAGGGGATAACCCTGATGAAATAATAAAACAATTACACAGTGTTGGCGCAGGTAAATTATTTACCACAGACCCATCCGAATCATATCCCAATGATATAAACTTCTATATATACTCTACTTCTTTAGAAGAAGCCAAAGCAATATTTATGCCTGTATTAGAATCATTAGGGAAAGAAGCATCCTTAAATAAGATAGCAGATCTATTTCAAGAATTTAGAGAAATAGCTACACAAGGAACGCCCCAAGAGTCTTTTGAAATAGTGAAGACAATGAAGGATATACCATTTGAAGTATCTGAAAAATTTAGAGAACAATATGATCCAGAAGAAAAATTAACACCATTAGAAGCCTGGGCAAATTTTGTAGAAGAAACTAATATGATGCAACCACAGAAAGAAGCATCTTTAAATAAAGAAGCAGAAGTAGCTATAGAAGATGATAATAACCCACAGGAATCCCCAGAGAGATTAGAGCCAAGTCTTATTAAACAAAAGATAAGACCGTCATTTGCCCCTGCTCCACAGAAGGGTGAGGTAATTCCTAATCTTGTATCAGAAACAATACAGAAAGAGTTACAGGACTTAGAAGCATTGGAGTCTAGGATACAAGAGATAGATGCACAGGCAAAGAAGGAGTCCGCAAAGATACAGGAAAAGATACAGCAACTTCAATTGAAGATGAAGCAAAAGCAAGAACCCCTTCAGACAGAGAAATCAAATCTCAGAGAAGACCTTGCGAAATTACAAGAGTCATTAAAACTAGATGTAATAAGCACTATACCAATGGGCGAGGTAAGGAAGTTTAAAGATATACTCGTTGCTCATTTAGATAGATATAATCAGACAGATCCTGCTAAGATAAAATCAGATGAAGTATTGTCAAGAATGATAATTGACTATGGTGACAAGATGGAAGAGAAAGTCAATCATGTCAGGGATCTATTATCTTATGAATCAAAGACAGTGGCTGAAACGGCTGCTGTATATCCTGAAACAAAACAGAGACAGACGCTCGCATCATTCCATAAAGAAGCAGGTGTATTAGATTGGATAATAGAACAGTTTAATAACATAGTCAACCTCTTCGCCGGTTCTGATGAAGAGCTCAATGAATTAGATGTAGCACTATCAGAAGGAATAGAAGATGAAGGCATGGCATTCGCAAGTAATAATATTGTTGGCGAAGATGTCATATCAAAGAAAGATAAATCAGAAGGAATCATAACAGGTTCTAACAATAGTGTTGTCCGGATAAAGAAAGAAGATGAATCCATAGTTACCATTACCGCAAGTAGATTTGATAAAGAATATTCTTTCGGCAATGGCACAACTAAGATAGCCAAGAATGGTAGACCGAATGACGTAAACAAATGCAGAGACTGCGCTTATTTTGAATCAGGAGTGGGTGGAGCATATTATAAATGTGCCACATGTGTTCATGCCTTCTCAGAAAAAGAGATGAAGGCTATGAGCAAGGAGGATAAGAAAGAATTGTCAGATTATTTTACTGATAGAGGTGGAGGCAAAACTGTATTTAAGGGAACGGATTCGTATGATAAGAAACACGCATCATTAAAAAAAAAAGCTGAATTATACTCAGGTTACTCAGATACTTACGGAGGAAGCGTTTGGACCATCTACGATGATGGAGAAGAAATAATATCTTATGATGATAGTGAAATACTAAAGACACTAGATCTTGATGAAGATGAATACATACTTGAACCATATGCAGATAGTGATGAGATAGCTATATATAGAAGGGGTGGCGGAGTTGATATTGATCCTGATGAAGTAATAAACATAATGGATTTTCATTATAAGCATCAGGGCAGAGGGGCAGTAGCTGCGGTTACACCAGAAGATTTCAGTGCTATGGATGATCTTGTAAACCAGGCAAAGGAATATGGATGGGGTAAAGAAGAGATAGAACAACAAGGTCTTGAACAAGGAATGGACGCAAGGGATATTAGTTTAGTTATGCATAAGCTAGAAGAAGATATGGGGTATGATAATCAAGGAGATGTGTCTGAGGTTAAAGTATATGACAACGAAGGAGAATCCTTTGATAGATATACGGTGTTAATAGGTGAGGATGCTTATGGCATGAGTGAAAATGCTATGTCTCCACAGGGATTTAATCAATTTCTCGGTGATGTAGGCGCAATAGCCATAGAGGATCTTGGTAGAAAGATAGAAGAAAATGAAATACCTTCGCAAATTCAAGAAGCGATTAGAGATAGAATAGGTAAGGTTGAGGATATTGCCACAGAAGAAATAACTGCAAGCGGAGAAGTTATAGACCTTGATAAAAAAGCAAATGGTGAAAGTGGGACACATTCATACTACGAAGTAGAAGTAGATGGTAAAAAAGAAAAAGTAAGCCCAGGACAAGTAGCCATGAATAGAAACAAATACAAAGATAAAAAATACAAACCCTCAAGTATGGAGCCGTTAATTTAATTAAAGGAGTATTAATTTTATGGGTAATCTTATCAGTGAAATTAAAGTTTTTTTCAGTAAAGAAAACATTAAAGCCAAGTGGGACAATATGATAAAACCTATACTCAAAAGACATCTTAGAAAAATGGTAAAGAAATATATTTATCCTTCTCTGCAGGAATACCTGTCTGTTAAGGTATGTGAAAAGGTAGTTATTGTTATAGAAGACGCAATTGAAAGCTTATAATAATATATATTGGATAAAAGGGGTCGTCGCCGCTTTTGTTATTGTGGTAACTGTTTGCCTTATGGCATTAGTAGGCGCATTCATACCATACTTAACTGATTCTTGTGCACATATGCTGAAAGTATTTACTCCAATAGTAGATTTTATTATTGGCGCATATGTATTAGGGACGACCTTTAAAAAGGGAGCGGAAGTAATAGGTTTAAACCAAAAGGGGAAGAAATAATATGTTTAAATTTGGGAAACGGTCAAGGAAAAATTTGTATACTTGCCACGATGATTTGATAATAATAGCCGAAGAATCAATTAAGGTAAGCCCGGTTGATTTCGGTATAAGAGAAGGCAAGAGAACTTTTAAAAAACAACTTGAATATTTCCTGGAAGGAAGTTCAACTCTTGATCCACGCATCCCTGAAGAATTAAAAAGGGCAATGCATGTTAAAGAACCCGTGTCTTTGGCATTTGATATATACATATATATACCAGGACACAAGGAACTTGCGTATGATTTAAACAATCTTTGCTTAGTCTCAGGAGTTATAACAAGCACAGCGCAAAGACTATATAACGAAAATAAAATAGAACACTTAATAAGGTGGGGCGGAAATTGGGATAGAGATCAGGAAATATTAATTGACCAGAGTTTTGATGATAGCCCGCATTTTGAATTATATAAGGTGCCAATATGTTCGCAATAGAAAACATTTGTTTGCAATACCGAACAGATATGTATGAATCTTTACACAAAGATGTACAACCTTGTACACAATTAGAGGACAAATGTACACCAAAAGTGGACAATCAAATATTAGGATTGGCAATAGGATTAGGCTTAGGAGGTTTGGTAGACGTTTATGCATAGTGGGGATTCTGTAATAGTTTGTAATCATTGTAATAAGCCCTATGATAAATGTAACTGCGATGGGGCACTTGGTAGAGCTAAAGAGCAAGGACTCAGAGAGCCAACAAAGACCTTGGTTGAACAAGGTGATGGTTCTTTTGAATGGAAATGGGAAGATTAGTATGGATAAAGTAATAATAAGAAAAGCTAAGTCAGGTAGAAAAAAGTATACCCTTACTGTAAAAGATACAGATAAAAATTTGATTGAGTTATTAGAATATATAAAAGGAATAGGAAATGCAGGGCATAGCTTTGAAATATTGGTTGATCCCGATGATAAAGATTATACAAAATCTTTTGGATGGGATGGGGATGGATCGGATAAAATATTTGATATTAAAGAAGAGGATTGCGAAGATAAATAAATGGATAAAGTAATAATACTAAAAGAAGCTACCAAGGTAAGGGACGATGAGGGCAATTTGTTAATTGGGGTAGGTGATTATATAGAAACAGAGAATTTATTGGGAGAAAAGCACAGAGGCATTATAAAGGAAATGGATTCTAATGTAGCCATTTTTGATACCCCTGATGGCGAGATATGCGTTGAGTGCAAAAATAAAATAATAATATTAAAAAGAGCAGACAATTTATATCCATTAGAAAACGATCAGAATATAGATATGTTTAATAAAGAACCTAAAGACAAACCCTTTAGGCAGAAGCATCGGCGAAGATTCAGAAATGAACCCGATGGTCTACAAGAATTAAATTGGGATGGTATGGGTGGAAGGCAAGATTTTACAGGACAAGGCACAGATAAATCATATGACACCGGCACAAGCTCAGGACAGGCTATCGGCTATTAAGGACTCATAGATATGAATAAAGTAATAATATTAAAACAAGCAGATGTTCCAAATCCAATAAGACAAGAGAGGGATTATGTGAACCCGCGCAAGTTAAAGACTGAAAAAACAAATAAGCAACCTATAATGAGCCAGAATGATACAGGTTATCTTTATGATGAACAGGAAGTGTCGGACTATAATGATATGGCCAGACAAATACAAACTAGATAGTGCGAAAGGATAATCAATGGATAGAGAACAATTAAACAACTTAATAGAAAAACTTGCTAAGTTAGAGATGGTCTTTGGAATCATAGCACAAAACTTAGATAAATTAATTGATAATCAAGTAGAAAAAATAAATGAACTTCTCAATAAGCTAGAAACATTCACTATTTCTATAGGTTCTGATATAGAGAAAGGTTTCACTGATATTAGAAACGAATTTGATAAACTAAAAATATCTACAAGCGCAGTTTTAAAAGCCAAGGAAGATTCTGATGATGAAGTAACCAAAAAAGATCAGCAGATAATTAATGATAAAGATAAACAAATCAAATGGTTGAAAACAATCTTATTTATATTGGCGGGCGTAATTGTTGTGTTAATAGGATTAGATTTAATGGGCCTAATCAGTTTAGTGGGGTTGAAATAAGAAGTAATGGGAAAAAAAGACAGTGGGAAAAATGTTAAAAAGTTCATAACAGCTCAAAAGGTAGAAGAATATGATTTGAAAAAAGTTAACGAAAACCACATGAAACATTTGTTAAAGGTTGCGTGTGATGTAAATGAAAAACTAAACGTTTTAAACCAAACTTAATTAAAAAGGATAACTTAAATGACAGAGTATGATTTACTTAGTATTCGTGACAGACTGTATGGTATCGGTAAAAGTGCCGAGCAAATTGTTTTTATTGCGGAGGATTTAAAATCTTTTTTTGAACTTAATGAATTAGAAGGAGATATTGAATTGATTTCACAAATGGCAATTGGATTACAGTCTAAGATAATAGAAACAAGTAGTAACCTTGAAAATATAGAGACAGAGAGGGAAGATGACAATAAAAACCAGCTCTGAGTTAATACGAGATAATCCCGAAACACATTTCAGGGAATTAAAAAGAACCGCTTCGCTTAATCAATCTTCAGTAACTTCAAAGAAATCCTCGCCCACTTCAAGAATTATAAAACATGCATCCGTTAATGTTAATAGACAATCACCTGATTATTTTCATCCGCTTTATGAGCCTGTTAATTTACAGCTTCCAACAAAATTGAGGGAATGTATAATTCCTTATATAACAACAGTTATGGGCGATGGAAGAAAAAAGAGGATTGATGAAGTTAAAATTGGCGATTGGATTTTAGATAAAAATGGAGATAGGGGTCAAGTTGAGGATGTTATAATCAATGAGATAGATGAGGATATATATAAGTTAAAGTTAGCTACAATAGAGACCAAATTAGAGATTACGGGGAATCACAAGATATTTTGTATAAAAAAAGAAGTGGGAAATTGTAGGCACAAGAGCAATGAAATAAAGTTTTGCCAGAAGAATATAACGGCACATTGTAGAGATAGATACAAAGGGTGTGTTCCCCAAGAGATTAAAGTTGAAAAAGTTCGGGTGGATGAATTGGAAATAGGCGATTTTATGTTGTCTCCCATAGCCACTGAAAATAAATTATTTGATATAGAAGTTTATAAATATAAATCTGGAAGCAATAGAGTTTTTGAATTGCAAGAGGTAAAACCAATTAATAAAAATATAATGAGATTATTTGGTTATTTTTTAGCAGAGGGTAATTTTTATAGAAGAAAAGATGGGGTGCTTAGGGGGATGCAGTTCTCTTTTAATATCAGTGAGAAAGATACCTATGTTGCAGAAGTAAAAGAATTACTTGAAAAAGAATTCGGAGCCACTGTTAATATAAATTTACGAAAAGATGTTAATACTTGTTTGGTTACTACTTCTGGTAAGAAATTAGCAGAATTGTTTTATGAACATTGTGGGGAGTATTCTCATTATAAAAGAATATCACAACAGGTTATGGATTGCCCCCCAGAATTACAAATTGAATTAGTTAAGGCATATATAAATGGAGATGGGCATGTTGATAAAACTGGGGATATAAGAACATGTAGCGCATCTAAGGATTTATCAGATCAAATTCACGAGATACTTAAAAGGTGTCAGATAATGTCAATTGTCCGTAAAGAAGAAAGGGATACAGGATTTGCAGGTGATCCAGGATATAGCTTGTCTTGGAATGTAGAAATAAACAATAATGAAGCTACCAAATTGGGAATAAAGAATAAATCAAAATGGAATAGTCACAGAAGGTGGATATGGAATAATTATATAGTATTAGAAATAAAAGGAATTGAATTAGAAGAATATAAAGGGAAGGTTTATAATTTAACAATAGAGGGCGAACATTCTTATGTGGCAAATAATGTTGCTGTAGCTAATTGTAACCAGTGGTCCAGACACTATACAAGGACCGAACCCATAGTTAATACAGGTGTACATTTAAATGCGGAGTTTCCTGTTACGGGATTAAGAAATGTTTGTGAAGATCCGAAAATTCAAAAATATTTTGATGAATTAGCATTTGATATTTTAAAATTGCCACAGATTTTAAGATTTATTTCTTTGGAATTTAACATGCTTGGAAATGCGATACCTTTCGGGCTTTGGGACGATGATGAAGGGAGATGGGATAAGTTCGTAACGCTTAATCCTGACTATGTGGAGATAGAATCTAATATATTCGCAGACCCAATTATAAAATTAGATCCCGATGATGCTTTAAAGAGAATAGTTAACAGTAAAAAGCCGATTGAAATATATAATAGTATTGATCCGCAGATAAGATCTTATGTTTCAAAGAATCAAAAGGTACCTCTGAGTAACTTTGAAATTGTGGCAGAGGGCAGAGATGAAAAAATAGAGATACCACAGGTAAGCCATCTAGCAAATAAACATTCTATGTATGAAGTATATGGTGTAAGTCCATTGAAATGTATTTTTAAAGCACTTATATACAAAGATATGTTACGCAGGGCGCAGTTTGCGATAGCAAAGAGGCATTGGAGACCTATAAAAGTTGTTAAAGTAGGGGATGAAACTCATCCTGCGACAGAAGCAGTGCTTCAGAATGTTGCAAACGCCCTTGACCAAGCAAGCTCAGACCCAAATAGTTGGTTAATATGGCATAATTATATAAATTTTGACTATATATCTTCCGCAGGGAAGATTATCCCGCTTACAAGTGAGTTAGACTTTGTGGATAAAGAAATATTGTCAGGATTAGGAATATCTAAGGCTTTAATTACCACAGAAGGGGTTACTTTTGCCAATGCAAGCGTAGCTTTGCAGGTATTGGTCAATAGATATCTAAGATTTCAAGATATATTAAGCGAATGGGTCATAGAATATGTATATAAACCTGTCGCAAAGGTTCAGGGCTTCTATAAAACTAATGATGAGGGCGAATCTGAGCTTATAGTTCCCGAAATAGAGTGGGAACTAATGAGATTAAAGGATGATGCACAGCAAAAAACACTATATCAGAACATGCAACAACGTGGATTGATAAGTAAGAAGACATTATTGACCTATTTGGGCTTGGATTTAGAGAAAGAAGAGAAGTTAATTGAGAAAGAACGCAAGAAAGATATACAATTAGCCCAAGAATTAAAGAATATACAGACACAAACAGGTATAAACGTAACTCCCACGGGTGCGCCTGCGGCTGCACCAGGCACTGCGCCTGCTACTCCTGCCCCAGGAGGGGCTCCAGGTGTAGGTGGGGGTGGAGCAAAGCCTCCAACGGTAGCTCCTGGCGGAGCAGGAACAACCCCATTACCTCCCGGTCAAGGAGAAATGGGAGGCGGAGTAGGTGAAGTTAAGCCACCCGCATAAATAAAAGGAGTGTAATTAACTATGCATAGTTATAATGTACCCAAGGACTATACGGTTACAAATGAATCTTCGGTATTAGAAGAGTTTGTTGGAAATAACTCAATTAAAAAAAGTTTATTTCTTATCAACAGAGGAGCAAGCGGAACTGTAACATTTACTATTCAGGGTGGGATCGTATCCTCTGATAATTTTAATCCTGACCCAGGGGCACCCTGGACGGATGGACATAAAGGATTGCTATATAGAAACATAGTTGTCCAAACTGTTCCTGCGGGGGAGAATAGATACGTAGATTTAAGTGATTATGTCTATAATTGGATAAAAGTAACTGCTGTTAATACGGTCGCATCATCCACAGTTAATATGGCTTTGCAAGAAACTTTATTTCAGTCATAAGAAGGTCTAGGGCATGAAAGATAAATTCCCCGGAAATACAATTAAAGATTATGCTGATGATTATTTAAGCATAAGTGTTTTTGAAAAATCTGACTTAGCTATAGCTTCTACAGAAAGAATAGCAGAAAAATATATAGATGAAACGAATGAAACCATTTGGGTGGATAGCCAATTAGGTAAGAATGCAGCGGGTGAAACCGTGTATTTAAAAATATTGTCCGAAAGCTCATCTAAACCTTCATGGATTCCTGATGAAATTGCGGATTCTTAAAGATGAGATATATAAGAATACTTCTGCATATATTACTTGATAGGGTTAATTCAGTAATAAATACCACTAACAGTAATGATAGTAGTGGTACATACGTCTATACAGATACAGGCGGTGAACAAACAATAGTTACACTGACAACAAGCACCAGGAAGATAATTTATGGTGTTTGGGTCGACTTGGTAAACATGACCAAGGATGGGACAATAAAAGGGTATTGTAAAATAGATGGGACTAATTATAGATTATTTACAACACAATATTTTATAGTGGCCACGGATTCTGATGGTATCTATTTAGATATTAGCGCAGGGGTAACGAATGATATTAAATTTACATATGAAGAGGATAGCGATGAAGGCGCAGCGAGAAATATACCATACAGTATCATATATGAGAATAAGGAATAAATATTAATGGGCCTTTTTGGAAGCTCACATAGCCTTGTAAATCACATAATAAATCATACACCTTTATTTGCCGGTGAAATATGGTATGTAAATACCACTACGGGTAAAGATACTAATAGTGGCAGAAATCCCCACAAGGCATTTGCTACAATAGGGAAGGCTTTAACACAGGTTAGTGCCGGAGATGCAATTACAATCAAAGAGGGTTCTTATGACGAGAGCGGATTAGATGTTGACTTAAACGGTGTTGAATTATGGGGCGAAATAGGAGTAATAATATCAGATACTACAGGCAGCACACAAACGTTATTAGTATCTGGGAATTCCTGCATGGTAAAAAATATAAAAATATCACAGTCAGGGCAGATAGGGGTTAAGTTAACTGGAAGTGGTTGTATTATAGAAGATGTTGCTACCGAAGATGCCACTGTCGCATATGATATAGATGGGACAAACAATATATTACAAAGGTGTCAGGCTGTTAATGCTACAACCACAGGTTATGATATATCAAATACGGAAAATATATTATATTTATGCAATGCTATAAATAATGGTGCTTCAACTAGGGGATTTTATATATCTAATTCTGCTTCAGATGAAAATATGATATATCAATGCCTTTCTACTGGGAATGCTACAGCAGGGTATGAAGTTGTATCTGGGGCGACTTATAATGTTTTTGCACATTGTTCCAGTGGGGGTGGTGATGGTGACAGAGTTGATTTAGGGTCAAGAACACAATGGGCTTTTTTTGAAGGCAGGTTGCCCAGAGAAAAACATTAGGAAGTTTACCCATTGGCATCAGGGGAAGGTGTAGCGTCGGCACCTATTACGGTAACTAATTCTGCACAGGATGAAACAGGGGCACAAGATGACCGATGGTATTGGGGTGAACCCAAAACCTTAATAGCACCGACGGCAATTACCGGGATATGGTCATTATGTGGATACAATATATTTGCTACGACAGCATCCAAAGAAGCCCAGTGCAATATATATAGGATCAACCATAGTATTCAATCCGCAAAGAACGGGGGTAATGCGTGGGATGAGGGTGAAACAGACCTTACTGTTGCAGATGGCTCAAAGTTTTTAGCCGATGATTTAGTATGGGTATACAGTGATTATAAAACCGATGGAGAAATACAGAAAGTTGCCAGTGTAGCGGGAAATGTAGTTACAATAGAAAGGGAAACCGTGGCAAGTGCAAGGACGGGATTAAGGTGGAACCATACAACTAATAATGCAGGTACAGAGGTTATGTATTTAATATATAGGTCAACCCTAAAAGGGATGCACCCCACAATGTTTAACCATTCAGCGGGGAGCGCAAAGGATTTTTATTCCGCAAATTTCTATGCCTGCAGAGAATTTAAAGGCAATGACGGTCTATTAGTCAGGTTAATAAATATGTCAGATGATTTAGCTTATGAATTAGATATGACTGTAATATGGCATGATTAAGGAGGAAAGAACTTATGGCAATGATGAAAACAGGTGTTAATACCAAGAGTAATATTAAGAAGATTGAAGACGAGGAAGATCTTGTTAAGTTCGCAAAGAAGGCAAGTGATTCTGAAACAATGATTAAAAAAGCTAACAAGAAGAACAAGGGATAATCATTATGAGTATGATAAAAAGGGCATCATGGAATGATCCCATAACTCCGTATGGAGAGGGCAATTCCAAGATTAAAATAGCAAGTAATTCATTCGGGAATAAAAATGACTTCTTGAATAAGTATGATAAAGTAATGGCTAATTATGTAGAGGTGGCAGAGAAGAGAGCTTATCAAGATAATAAGTTTCACAGGATAGGGGATTACGATCCTGAATTTCATTACTATCATGTTATTAGTGTGCATGGAGACGTGCCCAATGATAACGGAGATATGTTTGCCTGGGGTTCTATGGATAATCCTAATAGCCCAGAGCTTTTAAGGTTTGATGCCGCATTAAATAAATATATTTATCAGACCTTTATAGGTAGAGGTAATTTTAAAGACCATGCAAGTGATAATGTGAATAATGCAGTTGGAATCAACCTTGATTGTATAGCTAATCATCATGGTAGGTTTATAGAAAACTTATTGGCGGTTGATGCAAATAAAGACCCAGATCTGGTCAGGGCAATTGATAAGAAATATATTGACAGTGTTTCAATGGGTAGTCGCGTGGGATATTCTATCTGTTCTATATGTGGTAATTTGGCTACCAATGAATCACAGTATTGTGATGATATTAAATACCATAAGGCTAGAAAAATATATCATGAGGGTGAACATAGAGATGTATATGAAGACAACAGAGAGGTTAACTTTGTAGAACTATCTTGGGTTACAGTCCCTGCAGATAGGGCAGCAAGATTAATATCAAAAGTCGCAAATAATGAAAATGATTTAGTAGAAGCAACAGCTATACTAATGAGCTTATATGGAGAACAAAAAACTATAGATATATTAAATCAAATAGGAGGTTTATAAATATGAATAGATGTTTATTTAACCACGACTATATTTTATTAAAGAGAGGAGGTGAAATATAATATGGGAAAGAAAATTACAAGAGCTGACTCAGGTGGGTCAGAGCCTATAGGCAGAGATGAGGATCAGATTGAAATGGACAAGGCTGTGCGTAATATAAAAGCTTCAAAGGATGTAAATCCATCAGAAATGGTGGCTATACAGGCGCAAGTGATCAACAGTGCTAATTCTATGGCACCAGATATTCAACCTACCGATATTACCGCAACGGCATCCAGGACAGAGCAGTTGGTTCAAAAGGCCAAACAGCAGCTTAATGGTATAAGGGAAGCTAAAGAGAAATCAAGGTATTCCCCAGATCCAGATCCAGGAAGAAAAGCTGATGATGAACGGTCTAAGGATAAGTATGTTAAAGATACTCCTTCTGGAAAAGGGAAGGATACTCTTAAAAAGCTTAAGTCCAATTTAAAAGGACAGTTAGCAAGGCTGAATGAGGCTTTTAACAAGGCCAAAGATGACAGTGTTATAAAGGAAATTCGTGTTGCAAGGGTTAAGGTCAGGAATGAGCTCACAAAGATAAGTTCTGTCGAGGAAGATCTCCGGATGAAAAAGGTCCATTATCCCCCTGAAAAAGAACAGGGTGGAAAGGCGGAAGATGTGAAGAGGTCAAAGGATAAATACATTAGTCCAACCCCTCCATCAGTAGCGGTTACTAAAGCATCCGGTTCTAATCTTGGTATAACCAGACAGGCTATGGAAGACGACGAAGTCAAGAACGATAAAAAAGAGAAGAAAGATGATGATAAGGCAATGGGTGGAAATGACATGAAATCCCTTCCCAAAGATGAGAAGAAAGATGAAAAGGATGACAAAGGACCACAGAAGAAAGAGCTGGAAAAAGCAGTTACTGAAATAGAAGAAGCTACAGAAGGCATAGGAGATATAGTTGAAAAACTGGAAGATGCTGCTGAAAATATTGGTGTTGATATAGACACTGAAAAAGGAGAAGAAGGCATAGAGCCTAAAGTCCCATTTGGGAAGCCTGATATGAAAAAGAAGGAAATGATGCCCGAAATGGGGGATAAAGCTAAAGACCCTCTTGATGGTGATATGTTGTTAGATAAGGGAAGAGACCTTATTGATGAGAAAAAAGGACCTTTGATGGCCAGTAAGAAAGATGACAAGGACGATAAGAAAAAAGAGAAAGAGAAAGAAAAGGCTCAAAAGGAAAAAGAAAAAGAGAAGGAAGAGGCTAAAAAGAAAAAGGAAAAAGAAGATAAGAAGAAAGATAAAAAAGCTACTCTTGGAGACAGATTATCAGAAGATGGTATTACTGCCGTATTTACTCCGACTGCATCTAAGATGGATTCTTATTGGACTATCTATAATAAGAAAGAGAAAATTATAGAAGCATCCGTAAGAGACATTTGGGGCAAAAAAGGTTTTGAGAAATGGGCAGAAGTATCTAGTCCTGAATATGGGAAGCTTATTGTATCAAGGGTTAATAGAGATGGGTTTGAAGTTACGGCTCATAATCTTGGAGTTAAAGCCAGCCTAAACCTCGATACTAAAAAAGCTGATATTAATATCATTGCTGAAAATGCCGCTCCTGGAAAAGGTAAATCTCCTGCATTACAAAAGAAACTAACTACTCCAGAAAAGTATATTAGTCAAAGCGAGGTAGATAAATCTATTAAGCCTAAGCTTACTAAGAGATATGGCTCTGGTAGGAACGTAGTTGATAAGGCGGAATTTGATAAGGTAAATGCCTATAGGCAGGAAGTAGAGAAAAGCAATAGGATTTTACTTGAAAAATTATCCAAGACTAGTGAAGAACTCAAGAATGCAAAGGGTGATAATAGTAAGTTAATAAATGAAAGCCAGTTAAGAGTTAGGGCTAACGCCGCTATTAAGCTTGCTGATTACATGGTAGAAAATAATGTAATTGATGAAGCTAATAAAGATTCTGAGCTGGAAAAAATGATGTTAATGGACGATGTGTCATTTGTAGCACTTGAGAGTATTACTGAAAATATAGTAACCAATACGAATAAAGCGGAGGCGGGAGACTCAAAAAGCCAAAAATTTGTTCGTACAGGTGGATTGTCTTCGGTACCACAAATGTCCGGTACAGTAGACAAGGGACTAAAAGAAAGTCTGGAAAATATCTGGACTACAAAAATACCTAGTAAAGGAGGTGACAAATAAATGCTTGAAGTTGTACATGAACCATATCCAGGACCTATATCTTTTCCTATGAGCTCCACATTGGTGGCGTTAGGAACGACCAATCTTAGGAACACGGGGTCTACCGACCTCAATGAACCTTATGGAGCTTCTGATACCACTTTACCAGCCGGAATGATTTTACAGTTTTTAAGTGATGGGGGCACTACTGCCCTTGATAAAACAGATGCTACAAGACCGATTGGTATATTGGCCGATAGTTTTGTAGATGGATTGAAATCAGGATATCTCTCTATATATCTGTTATGTCTTAATGGTGTATTTGAAGTTAAGGAAAACTATGACACAGGAATGACTTATGCGGTTAATACATTGTTAACAGTTATAGGGTCTGGGACTAATCAAGGGAAATTAACTCCCGCAACTAATTATGGCTCACAGCCTATAGTTGGAATGGTAATCGTTCCGCCTTCATCGGCAGCGAACGATGACAAAATGACTATCATGACCGTTGGTCAGATAGAAGGCGTAACGTAAAATTGCGTAACGCAGAAGATATATCGTAATGATAATCTTCATGGTATTATATATATACTAATAATTTTTTATTTAATTGAAAGGAGTTGACAAGATGAGTGATGTTATAACTCCCGCAGAAAGAAATTCTCTTATAGAGGCTGCTCTTTCTTCAGAGGACGGAAGACTCGCTCTTGCCGCTTCAATGGCTAATCCTAATATCTATTGGGAAGCTATTGGGTAACTGATAGTTAAAAAGATTCTGCTGTATGCTGGGAAGTCTAAATTGAATTTTAGATTATCAGCAGGGAAGTCATTATTAATTGACCCCTCAACGACTAACACGCAGAACCCCTTATGTCGAAAGGGTGAAGATATAGTCTGTTCTACACAGTGATGTGTAGAGAACGGCAGAAATGACCGTTCCCCTATTAATATCCAATAATAGGAGTAACAATAAAGATTAGGATGGCGTGAACCATAATCTTGCGCCATTAAAACCCCCGGTGTATGCTGGAACACCCGTTTTATGAGGACGGACAATCAGCAGGAGTGTTCTCAATTCGCAAATAGCGAACACGAATTCTCCCCAGAGACTGCAAAGGGGGCTTTGTTCTTTGAAAATAGTTTAAAGATGATACAGTCCGAACTGCATAGAAATATGTAGAGGCAGGCAGAAATGATCTGTCCCACCTTGGACTTGAAGTAACAAATTGTGACTTCAAGATAGGGTGAGTAACAAAATTGTAGATTATCAGTCGGTTGGAAGAAAACTTATTGTACCGGACCCATTACCACAGGGTGCTTTACCGGTTTATGATAAAGATATAAAATCTCCAGCCGTTACTGTGAGCAAGAGAGGAAGAATTCCGGACACGATCCAGGAAGGTGAGAGGATTACCGTTCCCCTTTTTGAAATCGGGTCTTATCCTCAAGTTAGGTTTTCGCAGGTGAAAGCTCGTAGGTTTAATTTGATTGATAGAGCTCAGCAAAGAGCTAAGAAATTGGTTCTCAATTTCTCTATATGCAAGGAACTCCGGTAAGATGTGTTTTTTAAGAGAAAGCACTGCGGACAATTTGCAGGAAAGGAAACTTGCTATGTTGAATATTAAAGACATAACAAAAGAAAAATTAGAAAAGTTGTATCATTCGGAGATGCTAACTATACGTGAGATTGCAAAAGTGTATAATTGTAATAACAATACCATTTCCAAAAAAATGAAAAAGTGGAGTATACCCATACTTCACACTCAGTTAAGGGAAATAAAAAAATATCATTTGGACAGTATTCAAAAAGATGCAGTTATAGGAATGATGCTTGGCGATTCAAGTATCAGGTCTAACAAATATTGCAGTAGCTTGTTTATGACACATTGTGCAAAACAATTAGGCTACTTAAAATGGAAGAGTGATATTTTTGGTATGTTTTCAAACCCCATTAGGAAACAAATTGATAAAAATGGGTTTGAAAGTTATCGTTATGCCACAAAGTTTCATCCAGACTTTAATTATTACCGATGGTTGTTTTATAAAAATTACCATGGAACTGGGAATAAAATACTTAAGAAGAAAGCGTTAGAAAGGCTTACTCCATTAGGTTTGGCGATCTGGATAATGGACGATGGGTGTTATCTCATGAATCATAAAAAAGAAATAGTTGGTATAAGGCTATACGTTGGGAAACATCTCAATAAAGGTGTAGTTAAAATTATTCAGGGTGTTTTGAAAAATAAATTTGACCTTAGTGTAAAGGTATATTATTCTTCTAAGACAGTTTATGAATTTAGGATTACTAAAGCTGAGTATCCTAAGTTAATGAATATAATAAAAAAGCACATACCTGAATGTATGCAATATAAGTTTCCACCCTCAGAGACTATACGAGAAACACCGAAAGGTGAAGACATAGTCCGAGCCGTATAGCAATATACGGAGACAGGCAGAAATGTCCTGTCCCTCAATGAATAATTGAGAGTAACAACACTGAAAATCGATTTAATGGCCATAGAAGATCAGAATATCTTTAATGCTATTGCTGCTTCTTCTACTGCTATTAACCCTACGACTACCGTTGCGAATACCATGGCTAGAACTTCTATGATTTCGGCGATGTCCGAAGTAGGTAAATGGGATTTAGTTCCTAGTAAGTTCATCATGAATTTTGGTGATTACACAGACATACTTACTTGGGGAAGAAACGATTTTGACTTCGTTACACAGAGAGAGATTTTACAAACAGGGTTAGTTGGTCATTTATGGACCTCAGACATACTTGTAAGTAAAATGATCCCTCGTGGAACAGTCTATTGTCTCGCAGAACCCGAATTTGTAGGCGTTATGCCAATTCGTCAAGATGTAAACGTAATACCTGCTGACAAACCCGCAAAGTTGCGGTTAGGTTGGGTCGTATACGAAGAAATCGGCGTAGGCATAGTCAACGCAAGAGCGGTTGCAAAAATTACCATTACAGGTAAGTCAACCTATACCCCGTGGTTCCTGGCAGACACACAGGGCGAACCAGTTTATTTGCCGACTTCATAATATATTTTATATTATGTTATATAGATATCAGTGGGGGCAGTTTATCTGCTCCCCTGATATTAATTAACTTAAAAGGAGAAATTAACAGTATGATACTTTATAACCCAACAAATAAGGAAGGGAATCCTACAAAGGTTATCCTTACAACCGTAAAAGCAAGTAGGCGTGACTCTGATACCATAATTGGACCAGGGCAGGCCTTGGATGTCTCTATCATAATGAGTGATGATAGAATAAAGCAAAATCCAGAAATTATACAACACCTTAAAGCAGGTACGCTTAAAATAGTTGATACCTCGCTATTAAAATCTTCATTCGAAGAAATAGCAGAGGCGGCTACTATAAAACAAGTACCTCCTGAAAAAGAAGTAAAAGAGATATTTAAAGATGCTACGATACAGCCACAGGAGAACCCTGATGCACAAAAGGCTGAAGATACTGTATCTCCTGCCCCCCCCAGTACTTCCCCTGAACAAGAAACAGTTGTTCCGCAACCCAAAGACAATAAGCCAGATGGCTTTATCAGCAATAAAGATTTAGAACTACAGACAGAAATGCTTGACACCGACGAAGTTTCGTCTTCTGCAAAAAAAGCAAAAAGAGCCGACTTGCCTGGTAAAAAGTTTGATGGACAAAAACAAAACATACTAGATGAAATAGCAGAAACAAGTTCGTTATCCAGACTAGAAGATTACGCTGAAATGTATGTAAAAGATCCCGATATTGTGGCTGCCTGTGAAGATAGGTTAGAAGACATAGAAGGTGATGAAATAGAAGCCCCTGAGTTAGACGGTCAGGCAAATGCTATTATAGAATAATGATTATCAAGTGTGAAATAGCTGGCAATTTAATAATCAATGATCTCAATGAATTAAAGCTTGCCGGAGGACAAGTAGAAGATATATCTTTATCGTTTACCTCTGAACAGATTAAAAATAGTATGAGAGCCCCCAAAGGATGTTTATATACATTCATCCAAGCAGGACATATTACGACTATACAAAAAACTTCTTCTGACTACAAAGAATATGTTGAAAAGATTCAAAAAGATACTGCATTAGAAATCAAAGCAAAAATAAAAGAAGAAGAACGCAAGCTCAGGATTAGATATTTTCGTATGACGATACCTCAAGGTACGGAATTTATCCAGGGGCTCACTTACTATCACTATGACTTTTTATTAAACCTCCGTAATTCAGAAGAGAGACCAGAACTGATGGAAGCAATCAATAACAAATTAAGAGACTTTGCAGACAGAAGGGTCGCAGAGGGATTTATTTTATTGTAAGGAGAAAAACTAATGGATGACAATCAAACCTCTTCCAATAATTTAGAATTAGGTAAAATAGAAATCTACGATGAGAACAAAACGCAATATAGTTACAAGTGTCCTGGCTGTAAAGGAGAATTTAATTCCCCCTCTTATGGTCAGGGAGGATCTACATCTCACATACCTTATGCAAGATGCCCATGGTGCGGGAAAAGGATGGAAGGGTTAAACCAATGAATAAACTAAAGAAATTCCTATACGAACTATTCCCCATAATCATACCCATATTTAACCATAAGTATGGTGTATGTATATATTCCAATACAGATTACAGTAGAGAACATACTATACTTGATATAATAAATAATTTAGATACCTGTATATTAATATAACAATGTGACTTTTTCATATTGAATTGAACTCTATTTTTTATTATATTTGCGTTATGATAAAGAAAATAAAACAGCAACTAAATAATTCCTTACAAAAGTATACAGGGGATAGACTGTCAGAAGATTGCTTGGAACAAATAGCAAAGCAGGCTAATGATGTATTATCTAAATTTGAGCATAAGAGTCTTATTGATAATCATAAAATGCCAGAAGCGGATTTGATGTGGAATAAATTCAGTTTCTTTCAAAAGATAATATGGTTCTTCAAAAACAAACTAAACTTCGGAAGAAAAGAAATAGATGTATATCTTGATGGGTATTATACAGCAGATGAAGACGATAGATACCCATATGAAAAGCAATATCTGAAATATTGGTATAATGATGATCCTCAAAGAACCGTTGTTGTCGATTTTGAAATGCAATTGGCGCACCCTATGAAATATATAAATGTATCTTTTAAAGCACCAGAAGGTGCAACATTAGAAGAATTGCAGGAGATAGCAGATGAATTGGTTACGAAATGAGATTTGTGAAAAGATAGAAGTTGCAGCGGAGCAGACAATAATAGCTGATATGAAAAATGGAATGTCTTTGGGTGACGCTATAAAAAAACAAAAAGGGAAACTTGATGAACATATTAAAAATGGTATAAATGCAGATATACAAGAGATTGTTAATAGAGCGTCAAGCACGGCTAAGTATTTATTTGATTTAGAAAATAATAAAAAGGCTAATCATATGGGAGAATATTATATTAGTAGTTTGTTTTATAAGCAAGGAATACTTACGGTAGATATTAAGAAAGCCAATGATGATGATTGGGAAGAAGAAGTAAAAATGTCAGCGGATGATTTTATGAAGTTTGGGGGCGGATGTGGTTAAAAAAGAAAAGAATACTAAGCAAGAATATAAGCAAATAGATACATTCCATTTTGGTATAGATAAAAAGGGGTTGCAAATAAAAATATTGCAACCCAGGGGATGTGTAGACAAGATAAATTTTGGAGATATTATAGATGCATTGCAAAAGGTATTAAATTATTACAATAGGACAAGGGATGAAATATCGTTAGATATTTGTATACCAGAAGGTAGCCCAGGAGTTAAAACATAGAGGAACATAATGAAATCTAAATCAATCGACAAAGATTACAAAAAAGAATGGGGTATTAAATAATGGCTTATTTACATTGCCATAGTTGTAATTGGAGTCAAGATGACTTCTGGGATTTTAGCTTTTATAAAACAAAAAAAGGCATTAGGTGGAGCTATAATCCCTTTAGTGTATTCATAGATTATATTGAAAGAAATATAAAGCCAAGGAGAATAAAATTTCAGGATTCTGTAAAAGAGGACTATGGATGGAAAAGAACCGATCCCCATTCATGGTTTTTAATATATTATGAATTTAAAAGAATGATAAGAAAATTTAAACACCAGAAGTGGTGGACATACGAAGATTGGAAAAAAGATAAAGCCACTGCCGTTTGCCCCAACTGTGGTGATAGGAATTTTGATATTGATTAAAAGAATAGACAGACAGGCAGATAGATATTTAGAATAACTAATTTAAGAAAGAGAGGTAGAAAGATAGTATGATATTGAAGATTCAAGTAAGATCTATATATGATCCAGTTGCTATAGATTATATATATTATGAGGCAAAGAGTCACATAAGGATTTCTCATAGGAAATTAGAAAAAGAAGGATTAGTTGATTTAGTTGATGATTCTGTGGTTGATGATAGTTTAATAGATGTTCATCAAATAGACGGGGTTGATTCTAAAGGGAATAGTTTGGCGTATTTTCCTAATTTTAAAATAGCATATTACGAAGACCCTAAGGGTAATCATAGAGCCACCTATTTCAATGGTAGGGGTTATTTATTAAACGACGAAGGAAAAACAATAGAAAGGTTATAGTATAAAACACTATCTGCCTGTTTTATATATAGGGAGGATATTAATGAAACCAATAGAAACATTAATTAAGGTTACTATCAATAATATTCAGATTGACGATGATTATTATAGTTTTGATTATAAGATAGAAGCTAATGGCAAGGTGTATGAAGATGAGTATTGCTCTGACCATGTTTGGCGTGATGATAAGTCTGGGTTTAGGTCGATCTTAAAAAAGGGCGGGGCTGCAAAACTTGCTTTAGAGAGTATTAATGAGATTATGTAAGGAGTATTTATGAAAAGAAAAAACTTTATACAATCATTATTTGGATTTTCGTTAATAGGGATGATTCCTTATAATAACTTTGAAATAAAAGCTGATGATAAAGATGCAATTAGCTATAATGTGATAGATACAAGAACTGATAAAGTAGTTCCGCTTGTTACAAGTTTTAGTAAAACACTATCATTGAATTCGGGTGAAAAGACAGAGATAGAGGTTATAGACAGTCGTCTTATTGTATATATAAAAGACGGCAAATGGCAATATAAAACAAAAATATTAAAAGGCAACCATTATATTCTTATAGATAAAAGAACAAATGAAAGGGTTGCATAAATGAGACAAGCATTAATAAGAATACCTATAGATTGCTTTAATGATATAATTGCAAACAAAGTTAAGTTTGAGGGGTTTGAAAATATATCAATAGATACAATGTGGATAGACGTAGAATGTGATAGCATTGTTTTAAAAGTAAGGGGCAATAATGATAATTTATATAAAATGTGTAATGGCGAAGTGGCAATACCTTATAAATCAGTTGATGTATTGAAGGGTCGGAAAACAACTATAAAACTTACTCCGTGGAAATAATATGAAAACAAAGAAACTAATAGAATTATTAAAAGAAGCAGACCCAAGTGGGAATCTTCCTGTATGCGTAGACAATGTAGATATATTTACTGTATATCAAGAAGCTTCTTATTGGGATGGATGCTTGCAGCAATTAAAAAGGGATTGGAAAAAGAAATATTATAATGTTGTAGGCGCAAAATATACATCAAAGGGACAGAAGGTTACTATTAGGACATTAAGTATAGAAGATGCCCTATACGCTAACCCTGACCTACCTATTAAGGTTGAGGATACATTTTTAGAAAAGAAAATGCAGAAAACTGTTGATAAGTGGAGAAGGGAAGCAAAGAAATTTGATGAAGAATTCAAAAAGGTACATAAAAAATAAAAAGCAAGAAAGCATGATAGAACAAATATACATATTAGGTAAATTCGCATATATTAAACTATATGACGATTTCGGCTTAATAAGCAAGAGTCAATACGTGGCTTTAAAGTATAACGATAAAGAATATGAATTCAGAAGATTGTTTTGGAGGATTTATATTGAAGAATAGTAAGAAGGTATTGGATGCATTTAGCCATGTTTATGATAATCTATCTAAGCTATCGCCCAGGCAATTGAAGCGTAGATTAAAAAAGCATAGCAATGGTGAGTTTGCAAATATTGTAAAAAATACCAAGTTATTGGATAAGATTAGATAAATGCAAGGGGAACAAATAAATGGCAATACCAATAAAACCAACACCCATATTACTAGATAAAGAAGCGGAAGAATTTGAAAAGAAAGCAAGGGCTAATGAGAATAAATGGGTATCAATGAAAGATACTTTAAAGATATTGGATGTATTGAAAAGAATACAAAATAGATTTGGGGATAAAAAGAATGGAAAATGAGCATGGGGAATTTGAAGGCATATTTAAATGCGAGTATGATTACGATACATTGCTATTTAATTATATACCTCCTTATAATTCAAGGCAACTTGAACCAAGTGGCAAGTATTATATTAAAAATAAAGAACCAGAAGAGTTGTGGATTGCCATGATAGCCCAGCCAGCACCCTTCTTGTATAGATTAAAAAAAGGACTGCAGTATATATTTAAAGGCGGAAGAGAGTGGACTAAGGAAATAGCGTTTCGATCTAAAAAGATGGATGCGTTTTTTAAGTTTATAGATGAATTGAAAGAATTTAGGAAAAATGCAATAGAGGATTTTGAAAAAGAAGAAAGAGAAGGAAAAGAAAATATCATAAAACAAATTGCAAATCCACAACTTGAAGGGAGTTCAATATAAAAAAATGGAAAAAGTAAAAACGCAGAGTATACCAAAATATAAAATAGATAAAATTAACAACCTTATACATAAACAAAAAAAAATAAAAGATCTAGACTGTATTTGTTATGAGAGGGGTGTGTATAATGGCATGGAATCCATTGTTTCTGTGATTGAGGACAGATCACCTAATGTATTAGAAGAGAGAGATGTTGATTGGGGGCAAGTTTTAAGAATAGACCTTAACATTTATAAATATAATCCTATAAAAAGAATTAAGTTTTTGGAAGGAATATTGTGGCTTAGCTCAACCGATATATTTGGATTAGAATATAATGATGCTCCTTTGGAAAACGCTGATAAAATTAAATACGCTTATCTATATAATTGCTGTGATGAAGTATATCCATATTTTAGTAAAAATAAAATTGACCTAAAATATATTAACCTAATATCAAAGTCATATAAACTATTTGACTGGGGTGGGCCACGGGCATTTAAAGCTATTGCATCAGATTTTCCAGTTAATACAGCATTTCAATTCCCAAATTTCTTAGCGGCAGTCGCTTGGTGGGAATATAAACTAGGGGACGTTGTGACCAGGATGATAAAAAAGTGGAGAGCCCAAAGGTGGATTATAGGTCCAGATAAAAAAATGACAAGAGAAATAGAAAAAGAAATTATAAAAAATATTAAAAAAAATAAGAATAGGATATAGTAACATGTATAACCAAAATATAACACCAGAAGAAATAGTAGATTATTTAAATGCGCTATTAGGCATGTCCCCTTTTAATGGTTTAATCAATCAGGATAAGAATAATAAAGATCTAATTAAAATAGATGCGAATGAAGATACACGTAGAATAAATAGATTTTATTTGGATAAGGAGTAAAATTAATATGCCATATAAAGAATCAATAACACCGGAAGATATAGTTAAATTATTAAATGAATTATTAGAGATGTCGCCAAAGATTACTAATAAAATAATACTAAAAAGATTTTCCTGTAATAAGAAATTAACAAAGCACCCTACGATACAGGTGACAAGTAAGGAAGTTGGGAAGGGTCCATTTAAAGTCGGATTGCTTGGAATCCTTAATGGGATAGTAGGCATTGATGAAAATGGATGGGGTTGTATTGTTGCTGAGATAGATGACACTACAGGAAAGATAAATAAGTTTTACGTGGATAGAAAAATGGGCGAGAAGCATGGAGAAAATGGAGATAAAAGATAGTGGGACAAGAAATAGCTTGGAAAACAATACCTATTGCGCCTAAATACGAGGTCAATGAATTGGGGCAGGTTAGGCATAAAAAATTAAAGAGAATATTGAAGTATGCTAAAGGCAGAAGATATTATAAATTTGATTTTTATGTTAATAAGAATCAAAAAAAATCAGTAAGTGTTCATAGGGCTATTTTATCTGCTTTTAATCCGATTAAAGACTTTAACGAATTTTACATAAATCATAAAAATTTGGATAAGCATGATAATAGATTAGAAAATTTAGAATGGGTTACGCCTAAAGAAAATGCAGAGCATGCGAGAGAACATGGTAAATATAAAGATCGTCATGCAGGTGAAAAAAATGGGAAAGCTAAATATACAGATAAAGAAGTTTTAGAATTAAAAAATGATTTTAAGGAGTGGGGCGGGACTATTTATAATTTTTGGAAAAACAGAAAAGATAAATACGAAAATATGCCCAAATCCACTATATATAACATATTGAATGGAAGATCGTGGAAACATATTTAGAAAGAGGGAAAATTTAAATGTCACATGAAATAATATGGTATGGCCCCACATACGATCCTTCGGGATATAGTAGCTGTTGTCGCGAGTATATATACGCACTGCATAATGCGGGTGTAAAAGTTAAGCTTGCGCCTGTATCATTTTGGAGTCCAATAACAACTTCAGCCGTATCAGGCAATGAATATAAACTATTAAAAGAAATGGAAAATACAGAGGTATCAGAATATGCTCCCATGACGCATCATGTTGTTCCTGACATATATAGAATACCTAATAGCTCCAAAAGGAAACATATTGGCTATACGGTATTTGAAACAGATGGCCTTCCTCCTGCCTGGGTTCCTATAATGAATAAATGCAGTGCGATTTGGACTCCGACATCTTTTAATAAGGCAACATTTTCAGTATCTGGTATTCCCAGAGAACGCATAGCAGTTATACCCCACATAGTCCGGACAGACAAGTATGACCCCGATAAGGTAGATCCCATTAAAATAACAATTGAAAGAGAATTCTATTTTTTAACTATTATGGACGTTACCCATAGAAAGGGATGGGACATTTTACTGAGGGCGTATTTAAGGGAGTTTAAGGGTAACAGGAATGTGGCATTGGTGTTTAAGGGGTATTATGGTGGTGTATCAGAACAACATAAAAAGAATCTGATGTCCAAGCTAAGGAAATTTAGGGATGAACTGCAGATTAAAAACCCACCCGATGTTATATTTTTTGGAGATATATTAGATAATCAGGATTTGCCTAAATTATTTAAAGCCTGCCATTGTTATGTCTCGCCTGCCCGCGGAGAAGGCTGGGGATTAAATTCATCAGATGCAATGGCAATGGAGCTCCCAACAATACTAACAGGGTGGTCAGGCTTTACAGAATATGCAAATAATGATAATGCCTATTTAATAGATGTATTGGATTATAAAGAAATCGGGGAAGAAATGGAAAAGATAACCCCGAATTATCGTCACCAAAAATGGGCAGAGCCGTCAGAGGCACATTTAAGACAGCTCATGAGAAGAGTATATGAAAATTATGGGGAAGCAAAAGAGAAGGCAAGAAAGGGCAGACAGGATTTGATCCAAAACTTTTCTGCCTCTGTTATTGCCAATAAAATAAAACAGGAATTGGATAAGTTATAATATGGACTATAATGAATGTTATTGGGAGACTCAGCGGTTTAGTTTAGTAGTTCTGTAAGAAGCTCCGAGAACGTGTCGGGTAACTAAACTGCGGTCTCCATATATTTTTATATATAAGAATATAGCTTTTTAACAAGGGGTAGATAAATGGAATATACAATAATAGAAAGTCGTGATAGGGATATTTTATTAGAGACCATAAGTGGCTATATAGAAAAAGGCTGGGAGCCACAGGGTGGGATATGTATTTATAATACACCTATTAACTCTTTCATTTGTTATGCTCAAGCAATGGTTAGGAAGAAAAAAGTATGAAAATAAGCTTTTTAAATGATTCAACGGTTGGATATGGCGCAGACTTAACCATGAGATGTTATTACAATCAAGCCAAAAAACGTGGGTTTGAAGTTGGATTTAATGTCATTGATGAATCAATTGAGTTTTATATTATTGGAATGATATACAAAGGTACAGAAGATAAATTAAAAAAACATTTAAAGCCCATGAAATATATATATATTGAACATAGCATAGAATTGGTTTTGCCTGAAAAGGAGTGGATAAGAGAATGGTTAATTCCCAATGCGTATAAGCTTCTGTTTTTTTCGCCAAGACATAGGACTCATATACAAGACGCATTACCCAGTGTACAAAAACATTTAGTAATTGATAATTATGAATACGTGGTGGTTCCAATAGATTATAATTTTTTCAAAAGGCAGGACGGATTTGTAAGACAAAAGAATCTCTATATATATGTGGGGTTGATCCATTCAAATAAGGGGATTATTGAAATATTAGATATAGCAAAAAAAAATCCTGAGAATAAATATGTATTTATGGGAACAACGGATAACGGAGATATAGGTATTGAGACAATAAAAGAATGTGATAACGTAAGATATATAGGTCATCAGCCCCCGGATGTTGTAAGACAATATTATTCAAAAGCACACGGGTGTTATTTACTCCCAACTAATGGGGCGGTTGAATCAGCGGGAAGAACTGTTTTAGAAGCCATGTTGTGTGGGTGTAAACCGGAGGTAAATAATGATGTCGGCAATGCGAGTTATAGCTGGTTTTGGACATATGATAGAGGGGTTGTAATACAAAAAATAAATGAGTCGCTAGATGTTTTTTTTAAAATTTTATCCAATGGGATCAAGGGGGTATAAAATGATTTTATGGTTTACTGGATTGCCCTGTTCGGGTAAATCAACCATAGCCAATAAGCTAAAAGAAAAATATCCAGAATTTTTATTGTTAAATGGAGATAATATTAGAAAGGGCTTGTGTAAAGATCTGGGGTTTTCCGTTGAAGATAGGCGGGAAAATATGCGCAGAATAATTGAGCTATGCAAAATTCTTAATGCGGAAAACATAAATTTAATAACAGATTTTATATCGCCCTTTGAAAAATACAGAGAACAGATAAGAAATATAGTTCCTAATACATATATAATATACTGTAAGGCAGATTTGGAAGTGTGTGAAAAAAGAGATGTTAAGGGGATGTATAAAAAAGCAAGGGATAATAAAATAAAAAATTTTACAGGCATAGATAGCCCATATCAAATACCGAAAAAGCCCGATTTAATATTGGATACAAAGACATGGGCACCTGGGTATTGTATTAATAAGGTGGAAGAAATAATATATGAACATATTAATAACAGGTAGTGCGGGATATATAGGTAGCCACCTTTCTTTAATGCTTAAGAAGCAAGGGCATTATACTATAGGCATTGATAATTTTTGTCAGGGAAAAAAAGAGCACGTATTTAACGATGTTTTTTTTAAAGGCACTTATTATAGTTCAGATATTCTCCATTCTATATTTAGTAATACAAAAATAGATCTGGTAATCCATTTGGCGGCACATGCCACTGTATCAGAATCATTCAAAGACCCCGATAAATATATGTATAATAATGTCAGGGGCGTTGATACATTATTATATACAATGAGTTGTTATGATATCAAAAATATTATATTTTCATCCACATGTTGCGTATATGATGATTGTGACAGTGCTATACAAGAACATTCTTTTATCAGGCCAATGAATCCCTATGGGTATACTAAATATATGGCCGAGATGATACTGCAATATTATAAATTGTATTATGATATTAATTATATTATTTTTAGGTATTTTAATGTAGCAGGTAGTGACAAAAAGTTACGGACAGGAGAACTGCATGATCCTGAAACACATCTGATTCCAAATGTAATCAAAGCAGCATTAACAAATAAACCAGTTAATATATATGGTATGGATTACGACACGATAGACGGTACATGTGTAAGGGATTATATTCATGTTAATGATATTTGTCAGGCGCATATTGATGCAATGGATTATATACAGAAGGATAATAAAATCAATGTATTTAATTTGGGGACAGGTATTGGATATAGCGTAATGGAAATCATTAATGAAGTTAACAATATAAAAAAGGTTGCGACAAAGAAATCAAAAAAAAGAGAAGGTGATCCCCCTATCAGAATAGCATCTTATGATAAAGCAAAAGAAGTTCTGGGGTGGAAGCCCACACATGGTTTAAAACAGATTATATCCTCGGCGTATAAATTTTTTGAAAAGGAAATGGAATGAATATAGATACTTATTTTGATAAGATATTTGTTATAAATTTAGATGAAAGTATAGATAGGTGGAAGGACGTTGTTGAAGAATTAGAGAAAGCCAATATTAAAAATTATGAAAGAGTTCCCGGCATAAGACTTAAAAACCTTGATGATGTACCAGAAAAACATTATCAAAACCTAGTCAGTGCAAATAAAATACATGATTATTATAAGTTGGGAATATGTGGTGCGAATAAAGCACATGTTCGATGTGTCGAATTGGCCAAAGAAAGAAAATATGATAATGTTCTTATATTAGAAGATGATATTGGTATTAGAGATGATGTTAATGAATTATTTGAAAAGGTATCAAATCAATTAATTGCGATAGAACAACAGACTACGGTTGGATGGGATATGCTATATTTAGGAAGTAGTATTAGAGAGGGGGCACATGTATTGCCAATCGCAAAAAACGTGGTCAAGGGTAATAATCTATTATCATGTCATGCATATGCAGTTAAAAATACTTTATATGATAAAATATTAGACGAAGGTATATTATATGGGGCAGAGTTAGATAATTTTTATTTAAGTCGTATACAGCCTTATTTCAATTGCGTTGTTGTTAAACCAAAATTAATATGGCAAAAGAGTGGAGAGAGCATAACATCGCAGGTCTATAATGACTTTGAAGGGGCTACAAGGGAATGATAAATCCCACATCAATTAGCGGACAAAGAGATATACCAGGAGAATGGAAACAATTAAATCCTAACTTTATACTGTGCCCAGGGGTGGGAGATGAAAATAAAAAAGATAAGATTGCTCACTTAGGAGAAGTATATTCTATATCCCCCAATGGATATAATATAGATCTTTTAAAACAATATAAGTGCGTGGTAACATGGAACTCTAAATTTTATGAAGCTCATAAGAACGAACTGAACATACATCTTGTTAAAGATTTCTGCCTATGTCACGATATGTATAGAGAAGATATAGTATTAGATAGTTATAAGTCTTATGAAGAAAAGATAAATGGAATATGTGTTGTAAGTAATCTCAAAACCTTTTTTGATTGCAATGAGGGTGCAATTGGCTATAAGCGATTGCAGATAATGAACGGAATACAAAGTTTGGTAAAGCATGTATATGGCGGTTTGAATTGCGGTGAAATGTATAAAGGCATATTAGGACAGCGAGACCCAGATCATCAATATGTCAATCTACATAAATATGGATATGATAAGATTTCAAAGGTGAATGAATATAGATTTTCTTTGGTCTGTGAAAATTCTTACCATGAATTTTGGAGTTGGGATTATATAACAGAAAAGATATGGGATGTGTTCTCGGCAAAAACAGTGGCTGTTTATTATGGTTGCTATAACATAGAACAAAGAATCCCCAAGGAATTATATATAGACTATAGGGATTTTTCAAATGATGCAGAACTATCCGATTATTTGATTAACTTTCCAAGGGATCGGTATATTGAAATGACCGAGAAGGCATATGATTTTTATAAACAAAACGAACCAACTTTTTTAAAAGAATTAAAAGAGTTGGCTACGAATCTGTGAAAAAAGTTTTATTAATAAACCCACCGTTTTACAGGTTCGTGACGCTACAACAAGACTACGTGCCATTATCCCTATTAGCAGTAGGGTCAAAGTTGAAAAGTGAAGGGTATGATGTCAAGATAAAGAATATGGAAGTAGGCGCAAAGACACATTATGAGGGATATGATGGCAGGCAAGAAAACTATAATAAGTTTATAAACGGAATAAGTGACCTAAATCATAGCATATGGAATGAATTAAGGGCCACTATATCAAAAGAGAGACCTGATAAAATAGGAGTTACGGTTTTAAACGTAAAATATAAGTCATTTATGTCAATTTACAAGATAGCAAAACAAGAATTTGGTATACCTGTGTTCGTGGGTGGGGCGCATCCCACCATTAGCCCCGAAGAATACCCCTCTGATGTAGAGGTATTTAGAGGGGAATACGAGTCAAATGGGGGCAGGTTACAGGACTTGGACGAATTGCCATTTCCTGATTTTGATATGTTATTAGATAAGTATTCTCCCAATGGATATGCCCATGTGATGTCGTCCAGGGGGTGTCCCTTTAACTGCAGATTTTGTTCCTCATCAAATATTTGGGGGAGAAAAGTAACATGTAAAAGCGTGGATAGAATAATTAGAGAAATGAAATATATTGAAGATGCATTTAAATCAGATTTTTTTACATTCTGGGACGAAACATTTACATTAAATAAGAAGAAGTTGCTTGAATTTTGTGATAAATATAATTTAAGATCCAGTTGGCGGTGTGATACAAGGGCTGATGTGATAACAGATGAAATGGTTAAGTGCATGAAAAAGTCCGGGTGTAAGCAAATGAGCATAGGGCTTGAAAGTGGGGTTAACCGCATATTGGAATATATAAATAAGGGAGAGAAGACAGAGACCTTCTTAAAAGCCGCCGATATTTTAAACAAGAATAAAATACAGTGGAAGGCTTACTGTATTATAGGATTCCCGGAAGAAACAGAAGAAGATATATTGACAACAATGAAGTTTATTAAGTCACTAAATCCGTTCAGGATAACATTAAGTTTCTTTACACCATATAAGGGAACTGAATTATATACCGAATGTCTTGAAGAGGGATTAATAAATGATAATTATGATTCCGCCCTATTCTCACACCAATCCCCATACAATTATTTTTGTCCCAAGATACCCAAAGATAGATATAATGAAATAAAACATATCGTTGCAAAAGAAATAGATGAATATAATGCGAAAGCTCTTGAGGTGTGGCATTAAAATGTATGATTTTTTAATTGTTGGAGCAGGAATTTTCGGGAGTGTATGTGCGAGGGAGTTATATGATAGGGGATATAAATGCCTTGTAATAGATAAAAGAGATCACGTTGGCGGAAACTGTTATACAGAGGAAGTAGATGGCATTGCTATTCATAAATACGGAGGACACATTTTTCACACAGACAATAAGCGGATCTGGGATTATATAAATAAGTATAGTGGTTTAAACTTATTTTTAAACAGGGTCAAGGCTTGTTATAAGAATAAAATATATTCATTCCCAATTAATCTTATGACCCTATATCAATTGTGGGGAGTTACCACACCAGAGGAAGCAAGGGAAAAATTGGAAATCACAAAATGTGATATCCAAAATCCCAATAACTTAGAAGAGTGGATCTTATCTCAGGTGGGAGAGCAAATATATAAAATATTTTTTTATGGGTATACTAAAAAACAATGGGGTAGAGAACCCAGGGATTTACCAATAGATATTATTAAGAGGGTTCCTATTAGATTGAATTTTGATGATACTTATTTGCGGGGAAAGTTTCAGGGAATACCACTTGGCGGTTATACAACCTTGTTTCATAACTTGCTTTGGGGGTCTGATATAAAATTAAAAACATCGTGGGATGAGGTTAAAGACGAAAGATATTTATATAATAATGTTATATTTACAGGACCAATAGATGAATTCTTTAATTATAAATTTGGTAAACTGGAATATAGATCATTGTCGTTTGAAGAAGAAAAAATTAATATTAAAGATTTTCAGGGCAATGCGGTTATAAATTATACAGATGAAAATGTTTCTTATACAAGAATACTTGAACATAAACATTTTGAGCCTATAGATGTTGATCACACGATTATAACAAAAGAATACCCCCAAGACAAAGGAGATCCATTCTACCCAATTAATGATAAAAAAAACAATGACCTATATAAATTATATTTAAATTATGCCAAGCGATATAAAAATATAATATACTTTGGGGGAAGGCTTGGGTCGTATAAATATATGGATATGGATGAGGCTGTATTGGGGGCTATTAATTTAGTAAAGGAAATTTGTATGGAAGGAACTCTTTAAATGATATCTATATGTATGATTACCATTAAACCGGATACGGAAGTCCAAGACAGAATAGATGAAGCTCTAAGTAATGCAAGAGGGGATTATGAATTTATTTTAGTATCTAACCCCAGTGGAGGTGTGGCAAAAAATAGAAATGATTGCCTGCGACAATGTAAAGGAGATTTTGTAATTTTCATTGACGATGACCTTTATGGTTTTCCAGAAAGCTGGGATGAAACAATGATTCGCAGATTGCGCGATCCCTCCGTATTAATGATGGGAGCAAGGCTATTAAATATAGATGGCTCTATACAAAATACGGTTAGCAAATCAAGTAATGTAGTAGATGACTATGTTCCCGTGGAGTATGTTCCAGGGGCCTGCATGGCGTATAGAAAAAATGATTTAATATTTAATGAAGAATATCATGGATGGGGCATGGAGGATATTGAATTTACTATGAAATTAAAACAAGCTAATCCTGCAGGCAGAGTATATCTGACTAATTTAGTTAGATTAAAGCACAAGAACGAAATGAAAAGAGAGCCCGAATTTGGGAAACGTAATAAAGAATTATTTAGAAGGAAATGGGGATTCGTAATTGAGTGACGAATATGTAAAGCTGAAAAATGAGTTTAAGGATATTATTTCATTTGATTGTGATGGCATAGTCGATCCCAATAAGTATCTATTTTTAATTGATGGGTATACCGTCTTTCCCCAATACTACAATCTGGAATATTGGAAACATTATAAAGGTATTATAACATGGAATTCAAAATTATACGATATGTATAAAGACAAATTTAATATCGTATTAATTAACGGATTCCCCTTATTTAATAATAATTATAAATTAGACTCATTTAAGCCATTTGAAGAAAAAATAAATGGCATTATGCTGGCATGTAGGCACAGAGAACATAGCGGCATATCTGGAGATATAGCACACACAAGACTTCAAATTATGGAAACCATAAATATGATTGGCGGATTAGAAACAGATTGTTATGGAATAAAACCATATGGGAATTTATATAGAGGCCCTATAGGCGAAGTAGGAACACAGGAAACCTTCCCAAGCAGTTTTCCTAAATTAAAAAAAATAAATGAATATAAGTTTAACCTTGCTTTTGAGAATTGTTATCATCCTTTATATAGTTGGGATTGGGTAACTGAAAAAATTAGAGATACTATGAAGGCAAAGACAGTAGCTGTTTATTATGGAGCATATAACATAGGGGATATTGTTCCTAAAGATTTATACATAGACTATGGGGAATTTGTTAGTGATATACAATTGGTTGATAGGATGTTAAATATGTCAAAGCAGGAGTATGTAGATATTACAGAAAAGGCCTATGAGTGGGATAGGAAATCTGGTTTGGGTAATATTTCTAATCTAAAAAAACAATTGAGAGGTTTGAGGAAGTGATTAATGTATTAATTTTCAGCCTTGATCGGGCTTGCCAGTTAGACCTGTGTATTAGGAGTATAAGAAGCAGGTTTAAGTCCATAGGAACGATACATGTTTTATATAATTATACCAATGATATATATAGACAAGGGTATGATATAGTTAAATCGAGTCACGGTAGAATAGAATGGCATAAGGAAAACGATTTCCAAAAAGATACCAAGGATATAATTATTAATAAATTTGATAAAGAGCTTTCTCTTTGCTTTGTCGATGATGAAATTATATTTAATCCAATAGATGAGCCCGATATAAGGCAGATAACAGATGCATTCAAAAATGATTCCAGGGCTGTGGCTATATCGTTAAAATTACATAAGGGTGTCACATATTGTTATTCGGCACAATTTGATATAGATTTGCCTGAGTTTATTAACGATGCGGTTTTTTTAGTATGGGACTGGACTAAATCTAATCCTAATGGGGAGTGGGGATATCCGCATTGTATTAATGGTCATATTTATAGAACCGACGAGTTTAAGGCGTTAATAAATTCTATTAATTTTGGGTTCCCGAATGAATTAGAAGGCAGGATGAATGAAAATAGGAATTACAATAAGCCCCTTTTGTATTCATTTTTAACCCCACGGGTTTTTTGTATTGCAAATAACTATGTTAAAAGCGCAGAGCCCGAACAGATCGATACAGAACACAGTGTACGAAGTTTGAATGATAAGTTTTTGGATGGCAACATAATAGACCTTGATCCGTTAATCGGATATAATACAAATATGATACAGGGGGTTTTGCCATATAGGTTTATAAAAAGATGAGCAAGTTCAAGGTTTTATTAGTATTTCCCAATCTAATGTATCAAATGCAACTACCGAGCAATATACCGTTATTGGCAGCTTGCTTAAAAGAAAAAGGATACGATGTTAAATTATTTGATACAACTTTATATAAGACATCTGACAAGAACCTTGGTGATCTCAGGGAAAAACGCATACAAGTTAAAAAAATGGATTTATCAGAAGGTTTGAAGATTAATAAAAATAATGTATTTGATGATTTTTTTAATATAGTCAAAAATTATAAGCCTGATTTAATAGGTGTTTCAGTTGTTGATAGCACTATTGAATTAGCATTTAAATTAATTAATACAATAGGATGCATGAATATACCTATTGTATTCGGGGGCAAGTATGCGATATTTAGTCCAGAAGAATTGATAGAGCATTTCAATATTGATATTATTTGTATTGGTGAGGGAGAGCAAACCTTAGTAGATCTGTGTGATCATTTAAAAAATGGGACAGACTATAAAAACTTAGAAAATTTATGGGTTAAAGATCGTTCGCTTGGAAAGGTTTATAAAAATAAACTAAAAGCACCTGTGGATTTAAATGATTTGCCATTTGAGGATTTTTCAGTATTTGAAGAGCAGCGGTTATATTCCCCTATGCGTGGGAAGATGCTCAAAATGTTGCCTATTAATTTTGACAGAGGATGTCCTTATCCGTGCACTTTTTGTGGAGCTCCCTTCCTTTTAAAATTATATCATGAAAATGGATATAAGTATTATAGGGAGAAATCTATTGATAGGATATACAAAGAATTAAAATACCAGGTTGATAAGTTTCGGGTAGATTATTTATATTTTAATTCCGAAACATTTTTGTCCAGGTCATTAGATAAATTAAAAAAATTTGAAGAAATGTATTCTGAGTTTAAAATTCCATTTTGGTGTCAAACTAGAATAGATACCATAACAGATGAAAAAATGGAAATATTGGTAAAGATGAATTGTGACAGAGTTGCAGTGAGCATAGAACATGGCAATGAAGAATTTAGAAAAACGGTATTAAAAAAACATATTACCAATGATCAAATTGTAAAAGGTCTCGGTATATTAAATAAATATGATGTTAAAATAGGAATTAATAATATTATAGGATTCCCCGATGAGACAAGGGAATTGGCTTTTGATACTATAGAATTAAATAGAAAGTTAAAGTTTGATTCTGTAAACGGCTTTGCCTTTCAGCCATATAGAGGAACATATTTAAGGGAATATTGTTTAGAAAAAGGATATTTAAAAGAGGGGAGCTTAAAAGATATTAATAGCAGTATTATGGGTGAGTCTTTTTTGCATATGCCACAATTCCCTGAAAATGAAATAGAAGGCCTTTTAAGAACTTTTGTTTTATATGTATGTTTACCCAAGGAATATTATCCAAAAATTAAAATTGCAGAACAGTCAACAGAAGAAGGAGATGCTATGCTAGAAGAGTTAAAGGTAGTTTATAATAATTTAAGCCCAAGGAGGCGCAATTGTGAATAAGTTTAAAATCATAATACCTGTTTATAATGCTGAGAAGTATATTGGTAAGTGCATTAATTCGATTAAATCACAATATTATCCAAATTGGGAATGCGTTATTATAGATGATGCATCTACCGATAATACATTTAATATTGCATGGGATACAATTGGAGACGACAAAAGATTTGCTACTCTAAAGAATTATAAAAACCAGAAAGCAATTGCAAATGTTATTATGGGTATAAAGCATATATGCAATGATGGGAATGATATATTATGTTTCGTGGATGGAGATGATTGGTTGTATTGTGATGATGCATTGGAATATCTCAATGATATCTATAATAATAAAGATATTCTTTTGACTTATGGGCAATATATAACTGATTCTGATATAAAGGATAATAAAACAACGCTTGGGTGTAGTAAGGAAATATTTTCATTGGAGGAAGTAAGGGAGCCCAAAAACAATTTCTCTCACCTAAAAACCATGAGATATAAAGTGTGGAAATGCATAAAAGACGAAGATTTAAGAAGGTGGGATGGTAAGTATATTCAGCGGGCATGGGATAGTCCTATAATGAGACCTGCAATTGAAGTATGTGGATTAGACAGAATTAAATATGTCGATAAACCATTGTATGTATATAATAACTTAAATCCCATTAATGAATATAAGATCGATGAGCCAGAAGAATTAAGAGAAAATCAATATATATGCGATAAGGAATCATATGAAAGGAGATCTTTTATGGATCACATGATTTTTACGGAAATAGTAAATGCGGGCAAGGCGGGGAGAATATCTTTAGATTCATTTCATAAGCATCACAATCACAAGGTTCATGTTTATGGGACGCAAGAAGATTTTAAAATGCTTATACCTAATGACAATAATATTTTAATAGATGTCGGCAATGAATTTGATATCATGGAGGGTTACAAAGACCCAGCTCATTGGGGGATGTTTTTGCTTTGGGCAAAGATAATAACAGAAACAGAAGCGCAAAATATAATACATTTTGATAGTGATGTCGTTTTTAGGGGCGACATAATAAGTGAGATGATTATGAAAGCGGAAGAAGGATTTGATTTAATAGGTCCACGCAGAAGGTATGCGGGTCATCCGACTGTATGCCCCACTACCCTCATTTCATTTAACAAAGAAAAGCTTCCTAAGTATGATAGGGACACAACAACTAAATTTCTTTGCAGTGCGTTTAACCCAGATGGATTATATAATACGGATTTCTTTGATGTCCCGATGTATACCATTATAAAGAATGGCGGGAAGGTTTTTCACCTGGATTATAATGATGTCGGGGGTGTTGCTGAGAATGGCAACAGAGATAATGTATGTGGTTCAATAAATCATTCAATAGAAGTTGGCAATAAGATAGCCCACTTCTGTGGTGTTGGATCTGGGCAAGATCTTTATAATACATTGAGATCTCAACCGGAACAGAGGGAAGATGGGTATGCGGGGTTTGCTATTGGTAATTATGCGGTATTTTGTAAAATCTTTTATAATGAAGATGTAGAAGATGTTGAATTAAATCCAACTCATCAGGAAATCTTACAAGTTCCCAAAGAGGATTGGTATTAAATGATAGATTTTTTATATGTGTTCAGATATACTCAGGAAAATATAGATAAAGCAATAGAAAGATTAAGATGTTCTATGGGAAGTATTTTAAATCAAGGGGTGCGTATTATTGTATTTAATGCATCCGACAAGGATATAAAACCAAAAATAAATGATGGGCTTACAAGTAATAGTGGATCGGAGTATATACACAAGCCCGTTATTGGTTATTTTAATAAGTCAAAGTTAATTAATTTTGCGGTAAAGAACTATGTCAAAACCCCTTATTTTATTTTTTCAGATATAGATATAGTATACCAGGAAGATTATGTTGTTCAGATGAAAAAATATGTTTATGACTATAGCTCATTATATAGAGTGATCCCATATAATCATAATATATATCAGGAATGCTATTCTTCCAATTTTTACGAATTAATGAAATTGGATAAGCACGGTGGTGGGTTTGCGCATGGGAATGGGTTGTTCTTTTTGAAATCTTTTATGGATGTTCAGGGATATAATGAGGAATTTGTGGGATATGGTCCTGAAGACGCAGATTACAACGAACGCATAGGTCTTGTAAATAAATTAATATATGATAGGTCGATAGTTACCACTCACCTTTGGCATGAGCATTTTAACAGAATACAAGAACAAAAAAATTCAGATATTTATCACAAAACTCAAGCTGATTTAAAAGCATATTCCAAAATAGAGGATTTGCAATATAATGATGAGCATTGGGGAACATTAAGGGGAATATTATAGTGCTAGATTTTTTATATGTATTTGATTATGGAGACGACCATGTTAAGGAAGCAACCACATGCTTATATAAATCAATTGAAAGTATAAAGAAGTCAACAAAGCCAGTAAATATTATAGTTGCCAATACGTCTAAAAAAGATATCAGGGATGATATAGTGGGATTAGAAGATATTTTTTATCATTATTTCCCTATGCAGAAAAAAAATAATATCTCTAAGTTAATAAATCGCGGGGTTAGAAATTTTGTAACCTCAGAATATTTTTTTGTTTCTGATATAAATACAATTTACACTGAAGATTATATTGAGAAAATGACAAAATATGTAGAACAGGATCTGGAGGTATCTAGATCGAGAAGGGTTATACCCAGAGATAATCACAAGATAGGTATAATTAGAAGAAGTGATTTTTTGGACTTGGGGGGGTATGATGAAAAATATAAAAGCCTTGATTTTGCGAGCCAAGATTTTAATACCAGGATTGGATTTTTCAAGAAAATAAAATATGTGGAAGATTTGGGCCTAGGGGTTATAGATTTTAATAGCAAAGAAGATGTAATAGATGAATCATTGTTGTTATTGCCTACTGCCGAAAAAGTATTAGCATTAAACAATAAGGATGTTCGTTTTTGTGATTTGGCAGTCAATGGGGATTTATCAACAATGGGAGTTATTTCGGAATTGGAAGATGGATGGAGGAAGTTGGATATAACACAAGAACACCTTGATTCTAGATTTTGGGGATTGAACAATGGGGAAGAAACATTAAGATTGAATTATAACCTAAATAAAGACAGTGTGGTTTTTGATGTCGGAAGCTATATTGGGAAATGGACAGAAGATATATATAATAGGTATAAATGTAATATATTTTCTTTTGAGCCTTCCCAAGAATTTTATTTTTTAGGTTTGGAGCGATTCATACGCAATGATCCTATGGATATAAAGGGATATTTGGAAGAGCCACTAATTGATTTGGGGTTAATATCTGTATACGATTTCAAAACAAGGATATATGAGTTTTCTTTTAATAATAAGTATAAGGGGAAAATAAAAACATACAACATTGGCTTATATGACAAAACCATGACATCACCCCTATATTTAAAAGAAGATAGTTCCAGTGTTCATGGGGGTGATGAGCCAACAGAGGTTATTAAATTAGTAGAATTCATGGAGTTTGTTAAGAATAATGATATCACAAAGATAGATTTGTTAAAATTGAATGTAGAAGGTGCGGAATTTAATATTTTAAATAATATCATAGCCAATGGATTTATTGATTTTATAAATGATATTCAGGTTCAGTTCCATAAATGTTATCCCGATGCTATAAATGAAAGAATAAAATTAAGAAATAAATTATCTGAAACTCACTATTTGACCTATGACTATTCGTTTGTATGGGAAAATTGGAGACGTAGAAAATGACGTTGAAAGACTTTAATAATAAACATATTGGAAAAACCATTTTTATAACTGGGGATAGCCCCGAAATGTTAGAATTGTCAAATGAACAAATGGTTAACAAAATAACAATAGCCTGTAATTATTCTCATATGGTTTATAACCCTACCTATTGGATAGGGGCTCATATATTCCACACCTTGTATTCTATTAATTTCTGCTCCCCTGAAACAATTAAATTTTTCTCTAAGGGAACACAGGAAGAGCATTCTGAATGGATAATGGATAATGGAGACGAAGATATGATCATTCCTATCTTGTGCAGTTACGATATTAATGATCTATCTAAGGGCAGCAATAAAATATTTGGTTGTATGAATATCGGGATGACTGCGACAGGGCTAGCTTATTATATGGGCGCAAGCAAGATAGTTTATATTGGGTTTAGCCAAAGAGGAATAACTCATTTTTATGATATTAATATAAATTATAAACAAGAGCTTACATACAATATTAAATATATATTATCCAAATATAAATATAAAGACAAAGAAGAATATGATCACGGCATGGGCGAAGCTCCAATAATATTAGAAAAAATGAATAAAGATTATAATGTTACTAAATCAACAAAGATATCGGGATATAATGACAATCTTGATGCTTTTACAAATTGCTTTGATAAATTAAAACAAAATAATATACAAATAATATCTACAGAGCAGGATAGTATTTTAGTAGAAGCCGGAGCTGAATTCATCCCATTGGAAAATATGTTATGATACATGAAAAAACGAAATGTATCTTTGTTCACATTACAAAGACCGCAGGAAGCAGCATTACAAAGGCGTTAGGCGAAAATGATGAGGGTAATCCCCACAGAAATATTTTTGATTATATTAATAAGGTGGGCGAAAATAAAATAAAGAATTACTTTACTTTTGCATTTGTAAGAAACCCCTGGGATAGAATGGTTTCAGAATATCATTATCAGATACAGCGCAAAGATGGGAAACAAATAGATATGTCTTTTGAAGAATATTTAAGAAATGGGCATATAAATCAAGTGGGCAATCAATTGGATTGGATTTCATTGCCTACATGGGAATGGGACAATGGTTTAGGTGAGTATATTTTTAAACCCAATGTGACTATAACGCTTGTGGATTTTGTTGGGAAATATGAAACACTGGAAAAGGATATGGAGTATGTATTCAAAAAATTACATATTAAGGGAAGTATCCCCCATTTTAATAAAAGCATACATGAAGACTATAGAAAATATTATAATAAAAATACAAAAGACATAGTGGCCAGATTGCATGAAAGGGATATAGAATATTTTGGGTATAAATTTTTATGAAAATTGTTGGAATAGTAATAGCTAAAAAGGAATCAAAACGATTCAATAACAAAAATATTTATATAGTTAATGGCGTACCTATGTTTTGGCATGCGGTGTGTCCATTGCTGAAATCAAACGTTATTGACGATGTTTATGTGGCAACTGACTCTGATATAATTAAAGAGTATTGCCGTAAAAGGGAAGTTAATATAATACATAGAGGGGTTAATGCAATACACAACGATGAACCCTTATTTAGTATTTTAAAACATATTTATAAATGTATAGAAAATAGATATGATATTGTAGTTAGCATATTGGCAAATAGCATTGGGCACCAAGCTATTGACATTGATAAATGTGTCAGTATGTTAATCAAAAATACAGAATTAAAGGAAGTTAGATCTTGCGGCAGGGGTAATATAGAAAATGGTATATTGGCAATAAGAGAAAGTGTTATATACAACAAACATGAGCTTTCTACCTATATTGGCATGATTAAATCATATGGGGTAGAAATACATTATGAAAAGGATTTGAAATCACTCATATGACAGAAATATTAAAAAAGGCAGAAGAAAGAAATGTATATTTCATTGCGGAAATCGGTCAGAATCATCAGGGGTCTTTAGATATAGCAAAAAAAATGGTGGATGAATTGAAACAAACAAATATATCTGCGATAAAATTAGTTAAAAGGGATATTGATATATGTTTATCAGAAGAACAAAAAAATATGCCTTATATTAATCCTAATTCATTTGGGGATACTTATTATGAACACAGGAAGGCGTTGGAATTTTCAAAAGATGATTTTATAACTTTGAAAAAATATATTGAAGATACCGGGTTAGATTTTATATCAAGCTTCACTGATGTTAATAGTTTGGATTTCTTGGTTGATATAGGGACTAAAATATTAAAGATACCCTCGCAGAGGATCATAGATATCCCATTGCTAAAGCAGGTTGCATTAAAAAAATTACCCACTATAATTTCAACAGGGATGTCTACATGTGATGATATTCATACGGCACTTCATATATTAGAAGATTGTGAAAAATATTTATTGCAATGCACCAGTCTTTATCCGGCGGATTTTCCTGACCTTAACTTAAATGTTATTAATACATATAAAATAGAATATTTTGGTTTAATTGACGGAGTTGGGTTTAGTGGGCATTACCCCGGTGTATCGGCAGATATAGCAGCGTATATGTTGGGGGCAACTATTATTGAAAGACACTTTACGCTACACCCTTATTGGAAAGGATCAGATCATTCATCTTCTTTAACGATTGATGGTATAAAATATATATTAAAATACATAGGGCAAATAAGTTTAGCCCTGGGTTCTAAGGAAAAGAAAATATTAAAAAAAGAAAAAGAAACCATCAAAAAATTGAGGGGAGATTTAATGTGATAATTTATTGTGATATAGACGGCACTATCTGTACAACTGATAATATGGATTATAAAAATTCTAGGCCTATAAAGAAAAATATAAATAAAATGAATTCTTTGTATGACAAAGGGCACACTATTGTTTATTGGACAAGTAGGGGAATTTTAAATAGTGTTTGTTGGTATGATATTACCTTAAATCAATTAAAAAAATGGGGCGTGATGTTCCATCAGTTACGTCTTGATAAGCCGATTTATGATTTATTTATAGACGATAAAGCCCTATCAGAAAAGGTGTTTTTTAAATGAAGTTAGAAATTAAAAATATTGTAAATAAACACAGGGGATCGCCTGCATTAGTTATTGCGCATGGGCCAAGTTATAATCAACACAAAGGGCAGATGCAGAAATATAAAGACAGGGGTATTATCAGACTTGATTGCAATGAATGGGAATTTTTTCAATCCGTCGCCCCCGATTATTGGGTCGTAGCAAATAATGAATATACGATTCAGAATTTCCATGCCACTATTAATGCGCATAATGTGCCTTATCTATATGCTGATTCAGTTGATTTAACCCCAAGAGATTATATAGAAAAAACGTTAACCACAGATTATTTACCTTACGATCAAAGGCATAATAAGTGCATGCCATGTTTACCCTGTAGGGGTGCATGCTGTGATAATATTATTCCCGGAAGACTTACTTTACCAGAGGAGTTTGTGGCATATACCAAGCATCACACCCTACCCAAAATGATAGGGACGGTTGCTTTAAACATGCTCCTTTTTGCTGTTTTAATGGGGTGCAACCCTGTTTATTTTATAGGTATAGACCTAGATTATAGTCAAGGATATGCCGAACTTCAATCCTCCTCAATTAATGTACCCCATGTTGATAATAATATTTGGAGGGAGTATGTTATTCCAAATTTAGAAATTATTAACAATGCCGCAAAGAATATAGGTGTAAAAATAATTAACGCTAATAAAAATGCGTGGTTTGATACTTTTGAAAAGGGAGATATCTCTATATAAAATGAAAGTTTTATTAATAAGGCCAAATAGCACGCAGGATAAGCAAGATACCTATGTCACATTTCCATTGGGTATTGGGTATATTGCATCCGTTTTAAAAAAGGATGGCCATAATGTTGATGTAATAGACCTTACATTGGAAGATGTAAATTATAATAATCTTGTCCGGAGAATAAGAAATTTTAATCCAGATATTATTGGTATCAGTGCGTTAAGCTACGAGTATTCTCAGGTAAAAAAACTAAGCAGTTTCTTGAAAAAGGCGGGTGGCTGCAAAATTGTTCTAGGTGGACACCTGGCCTCCCATAACTATGATATAGTATTAAGAAGAACGAATATAGATATTTGCGTAATAGGAGAGGGTGAATTAACTGCTATAGATCTGGTAAATAATATTGATGACATCAGAAATGTAAATGGCATAGCTTACAAAGGAAGATCTGGCGTTATTATATTAAATCCACCCAGGGAATTAATAAAGGACATAGATACTATTCCCTTTCCTGCATATGAGCTATTTGACATGGAAAAATATTCCAGGATGTCTATGAACGATATATATTTGCCGAAGAAATTTTTGCCAAAAGAGAAACAATACAGACGGGCATCAATGGAAATTGGAAGGGGATGTCCCTTTAATTGCGATTTTTGTTCAAAGATGTTTAAGAGGATTAGACGAAGGAGTATAGGTAGTGTTTTTAGCGAAATGAAATATTTAAAAGATAATTATGGCATTAATGTTTTTGGATTCCAGGATGAATTACTATTTATAAACAAAGATTATATCTCCGATTTTTGTAAAAAAATAGAGCCATTGAAAATTAGTTGGTATGGAAATGCCAGAATAGATACAATTAAAAAAGAAATGATAGATATTGCTATAAAAAATAGATGCCTTTTAATAAGTTATGGGGTGGAATCGGGAAGTTCAAAGATATTAAAGAATATGAATAAAAAAACTAATCCCTCCCAAATAAAAGATGTTTTAAAAATGACAATGCGAAAAGGAATGCCAATAAATATGGGATTAATATTGGGCTATCCAGGAGAAACCGAAGAAACAGTTGATGATACAGTTAATTTATTAAAAGACGTAGGATACCCAGGACTTAGCTTTAGGTACATAACCCCATATCCAGGCAGCGGCTTATATAACAGGTGTCTTGAAGACGGGACTATAAAAGATGAAGAAAAATACCTTGAATCAATCGGGGATGGAACAGGTCCATATAGATTTAGGATTAATTTTACTGAGTTTAGTGATGGTGAATTAATGGATCTTGCGCCCAAGACAATAAAAAGAGTTTTCAGGAATTATATTTTTTATCTCCTAAAGCACCCACAGACCTTATTTCAATATTTAAAATACAAAGATTTTATGAACCCTATCTATTTTGTGTATAGTAGATGGAAAAGACCAACTAATTATGATAAGGCGGGTAAAAAGCATAAATGAAAATTGCATTGATAGTTTATGATAACGGAAGCCATATTAATTGGTTTCCATCAAATATGGCGTATATAGCATCGGCACTGAGAGACGAGGGGCATGATGTCACTATTTATAGCCAGGACGTATATCATTATCCAGAGGAACACCTTACTGAATATATAGATAAAAATGATTTTGATGTAATAGGATTAGGTATAATTGGCGGATATTATCAATACCAAAAAATGATAAAGATATCCAAGGCAATTAAAAAAGCAAAAAAGAAACCAATTTATATAATGGGTGGGCACGGTCCATCGCCAGAGCCAGAATATTTTTTAAGATTAACTTCTGCAGATTATGTAGTTGTGGGTGAAGGTGAAATAACCATTGTTGACCTATTGGAAAATTTGGATTCGCCTGAAAAAGTTGATGGTATTGCATTCATAAATGACAATGATGAATATATACAAACAAAGCCCAGAGATTTAATTAAGGACATAGATAATATATCCTATCCCGCATATGACTTATTCCCAATCGATCATTATGCCTTATTGCATACTGCGGGATTTAAAAAGACAGATAGAAGTATGGCTATGTTATCGGGGCGCGGATGTCCCTTCACTTGTAATTTCTGCTTCCGCTTGTCTAAGGGGTTTAGGCCAAGATCTACAGAATCCATAGTAGAAGAAATAAAATATTTAAAATGGAAATATGATATTAGTGCAATATATTTTGCAGATGAATTAATAATGTCGTCCAAAAAAAGAACAATAGAAATATGTGAAGCTTTCATTAAAGAGAAGCTTGATATAAGATGGTATTGCAATGGGCGGTTAAATTTTGCAACCCCCGAAGTATTAAAGGTAATGAAAAAGGCGGGATGCTCATATTTAAATTATGGTATTGAATCCATAGATAATCAAGCATTAAAAAATATGAATAAGCACCTTACTGTAGAGCAAATAATACCAGGCATAGAAAATACTTTAAAGGAGGGGATAACTCCTGGGTTAAATGTTATTTTTGGAAATATAGGCGAGACGAAGGAAATACTAAAGAAGGGTGTTGAATTTTTAAAGAAGTATAATACTGGTTATGAAATGAGATCCATTAGGCCGGTAACTCCATATCCAGGTAGCCCATTATATTATTATGCAATAGAAAAGGGTTTATTAAAAGATGTAAAAGAATTTTATGAAGTAAAACATTTGAATTCTGATTTGTTGGCGGTAAATTTTACAAATATACCCGATGACGAATTTTATGAAGCACTCAAGCGGGCTAATACAGAATTGATTAATGATTATTATGAAAAGAACAGGAAGAATATGCTTAAACAATGTGCAAGATTGTATAACGAAAGAGACCCTTCTTTCAGAGGGTTCAGACAACTGTAGAAGGATAAACAATGCAAACATATGTTTTAATACCCGCCAGGTCGGGTTCGAAGGGTGTTCCAGATAAGAACATCAAGGAATTAAATGGGAAGCCATTAATAGCCTATACAATAGAAACGGCAAAACAATTAAAAAGTATAGACAGTATTATGGTTACAACTGATAGTGAAGAATATATTAAGATTGCCAATAAGTATGGCGCAGGCGGAATTATTAGGCCAGATCATTGTTCAAGTAACACATCGGGCGACATAGATTATTTATTGCATGCTATTTATACAATGAATATGATGTACGATGATATTATAGTGTTGTTGAGGCCGACTACTCCCTTGCGGGATTCCAAAGTTATAGATGGGGCATGGTTGAGTTTTATGGGGGATTCGATGCTATTTGATTCTTTGAGATCAATGCACAAAATGCCAGAGCCTCCAGAAAAATTATACAAAATAGAAAATGGTATATTCGCAAAACCTTATATGGATATAGACATAGAGTTATCCAACCAACCAAGGCAAGCCTTTGATGATTGTTACAAACCCAATGGCTACGCTGATATTATAAAAGTTAGCTCCATACTTAATACCAAGACAACTTATGGGAATATGGTTAGGGCATTTAAAACTCCGCCTGTTATAGAAGTAGATACGCAAGAAGAATTTGATTTATTGGAACTTATTATGGAGAAAAAAAATGAATCAATATGAACCAAAATCAATGCAAAACCCATTAGGAATCACATGGAAGAAAGCAAAGAATGAATTTGTTTGGGATTCTAATAATAAAAAATATATAGATTTTACTTCTACTATATTTGTAACTAACGTAGGGCATTCAAATAAAAGGGTGAATAAGTATGTTAAAAGGCAGATAAATAAAAATCTGATACATTCTTATACATTCAATAACGAACCCAGGGAAAAGTTTACAAAGAAGCTGATTGAAATGACTCCAGACTTTTGCGAAAAAGTATTTTTATTATCATCTGGAACAGAAGCTACGGAAGCTGCTGTAAAATTAATGAGGGGATACACTAAAAGAAATATAATAGTATCTTTTAAGGGGGCTATGCATGGCAGAACTATGGCTGCTGAATTAATGAAGGGTTCGGGGATATATTCCCATAAGGATTTTGTCCAATTGGATTTCCCAACCCTGGGATCAAATTTCATTAAGGAAATAAATAAGTTAAATATAAATACTAAGGATATTGCCGGATTTATGATAGAGACATATCAGGGTTGGTCGGCTAAATTTCCAGACAAGGAATATATACAAAATCTATGTTCGTTTGCGAAAGAAAATAATAGTTTGGTCTGCTTTGATGAAATACAATCTGGCCTTGGAAGGACGGGAAGGTTATTTGGGTATGAATATTTTAATGTGGTGCCTGACCTTATTTGTATAGGTAAGGCTATAGGTAATGGGTTGCCGTTGTCAGGTGTATTGGGAAGGCGTGAAATATTAGATACTCCCAGCGTTGGCGATATGAGTAGCACCCATTCAGCCAATCCCATTAGCTGTTCTGCGGGGTTAGCCGTTTTGGAAGAGATGGAAAGCAAGCATATTGTATATAATGCATACCTTAGAGGCGTAACGCTAATAGGTAGGATTATAGGTATGTTGGATTGTGGTCATAATAAAATAGCAGGGTGGCATTCAAGGGGGCTCGTGGCGAGCATAATATTTGAAAATAAATACATCGCATCGCATGTTTGCAAGACGGCATTAAAAAAGGGATTACTATTAGTATATACGGGGAGAGAGTCTATAAAGGTAGGTCCGCCATTAATAATATCAGAAAAAAATTTAATAATGGGATTGGATATATTAAGGAGTGTAATAAATGAATATTAGACATTTTGGAATACGAACAAAAAAATTTAAAGAATCAATGAAATTTTATAAAAAACTCGGATTTAAAGTTGTATATAATAAAACAGAAGATTGGAACGGAATAGATGATTTTATTGGAAAAATAAAAGTGGTGAAAATGGAATTAAATGGAACTATTTTTGAATTAACAGAAACATATGAGTGTGAAAGCGATCCTTTTTGGACCCATGATCTTTATTATGCCTGCCATATGGCTATTGGTGTAGATGATATAGAAAAGATATTAACAAAATTAAAAAAGGATATTGAGTTCGTGTTATCCCCTGACAAATCTGTCAGGGTTGCATTTATAGAAGATCCGAATGGGCTTGAAATTGAATTGGTAGAAAAGATATAAATATGGATTATACAGAGACTATATATAATAAGAAAGATAAGCCCTATACTGATTACCCCCCTAAATTGGCTAAGTATTTGTATGATAGATTTAATATGAAGGGAAAAGATATATTATTAGATATTGGGTGTGGTCGAGGGGAATATTCAGATTTATTCCAACAAATGGGGATAGGGGTTTATGGAATAGATAGGGAGAAGAATTCATATTATACTAAGTTCGTCATAGATATTGAAAATGAGATAATCCCCATAGGGAGTTGTAAATTTGATTTTATATTTTGTAAATCCTTAATAGAGCATTTGCATAATTCTGATAATTTAATAAAGGAATGTTATAGAATATTGAAAAAGGGCGGGGTGTTAATTATTATGACCCCCGATTGGAATAAGCAGTCTGGGGTTTTTTATGACGATCCCACACATGTCCACCCTTATTCAAGGGAAGGCATTAGAGATTTATTAAAAATGTATAATTTTGAAAATGTTGAGTCGGAAATATTTTATCATTATCCCCCTGCCTGGAAGTTCCCCATTTTAAATAAGATAAGATTGTCATTGCCAATTAAATTTGCCAAGTGGTTGACCTATGCAACCGGCATTAAATACTTTAGGTGGATGAATGACTCCACAGTATTGGGGGTAGGAAAAAAATGAGTTTAAATGGATTGTCAACAATAAATATTGAGCTTACAAGTATCTGTAATTTTTCGTGCGAAATGTGTGGTAGAAGAAAGATAGAAAGGGAATATCCAGAGATAGCCAGGTCATATGGGCACATGGATTTCGAATTGTTAAAGAAAATAGAGCCCCAGATACCCCCGGGAACCCTAGTTCAGTTTCATAATAACGGCGATCCCTTGGAGTATCCTCGCTTAGGCGAAGCATTGAAATTGTTTGAAGGGCGAATAAGATGTTTTAATACCAAGGGTGGTAATCAGTTGAACTTAAAAAAAGAAGATATTGTCGGGAACTTAGAGGTATTAACCATCTCAGTCATACAAAAAGAAAACGGAAAAGAAGATATTATTAATTATCTGTCTTTATTGGAGTTTATAACGTCCCTTCCAAAAGATGAAAAGCCGAGGGTTGTGCTTAGGATGCTAGGGAATATTTCTGATAAAAGAATGGATATGTATAAAAAAATGAATATTCCAATTGTCAAAAGGATTTTGCATTCTCCAATGGGAAGCTTCGATTATGAGAAAAAGATCACTCGTCCCGAATATGATATATGCCTAGATATGTTGACTCATCCTGCCATTGATCGCCATGGTAACGTATCGATATGCGTGAGGTTTGACCCCGATGGCATTGGCAGGCTTGGCAGTTTAAATGATAAAACATTAGAAGAAATATGGAATGGTGATAAAAGAAAAGAATGGCTAAAGAAGCATATAGATGGAAATCGAAATGATGTTCCTTTGTGTTCAAAATGTCATTATTATGGAGTTCCCCGTGGATAAAAAGAAAGTAGTTCATGTAAAGTTTACCAATATGGCATGGTCGCCAGATGAAACAGTAAGGGCAATAAATAAATATTCCGATAAGTATGAAGCAGTATTATTAAATCCCAATGATGCGATATCTTATGCTGATATTCCTATTATAAAAGATCTAAATAGAATAAATGAATTTGATGTGGTTCATTTTCACAACAAGTTTTGTGAAACAACGAAGCCTAAAATAATACAGTATCATAGCCCGACGGCGTATGTAGACCTTGAATTTCCAGGTGCCAAACTGGTTATAGCACAGTTCCATGCGACATTAGGCGATTACATATCTCGTGGGTGCATACCAATAAGAAATATAATAGATATAGATGGGGCTGAATATACATATAAGAAAAAGGATTATATTAAAATAGGGTTTTCCCCTTCTCAAAAATATGATAGGGGGTGCAGGGTAGCTGAAGCCAAGGGACATCTTGAAACAAAAGATATATTAGAAAGATTAAAAGAAAGAAATGCTAATATTGATTTTGATGTTATTCATGGAGTTGGAATAGAAGAATGCATAGCAAGGAAATCAGACTGCAATATAGTAATAGATGAGTGTGTCACAAATAGTTATCATAGAAGCGGATTGGAGGGATTAGGTCTCGGTGCCTTAGTTGTCTGTTCTCTTGACGAACCGGTTGCGTCCGTTCTTAGGGCGGTAACTAATTCAGATATAATACCATTCGAAAATATATGGATGGATAATTTAGAAGCAGGTCTACAGGGAATTATAAACCAGGGGTTTGATTATATTAATAACATAGGAGAAAGAAATAGGAAGTGGATGGAAACATATTGGCATCCAAGATTAACGGTAAATCAATTAGAGGGAATATATGAAGGATTATAAAAAACCTAAAATGGTAGAAAAAAAATGGGGGAAAGAATATTGGATAGTTAATGGGGGCTTATACTGTTATAAAATATTAAAACTAAAAAAGAATAGAAGGTGTTCGGTTCATATGCACAAAATAAAACATGAAACCTTTGTTATTGACAGCGGAAAGGTATTAATGCAATATGACAATAAGTATTATATTATGAAGAAGGGTGACGTGATAGTAATTGAACCATGTAAATACCACAGATTCTGGGGATTAAAAAATAGCAAGATAATAGAAATAAGCACCCACCACATAGATTCTGACAGCTATCGAAAAGAACCAAGTGGAAAATTTGACCAAGAAGATCTTAAAAAGTTCATAAGTAGACAATAGATAGAAGGGCAAGGCGGGTGATTTGCTATGAAAAAACCTACGTTTAATGTAAGGGTAGATAAAAATATCATACATGAGTTTAAAGAGCAAGCCAAGAAAGAAAAAAGAAGTTGCGGTGAAATAATTCGACAGATAATGGTTGAATATTTAGAGAAGAAGGAGAAATAATTAAAATGCCAAGTTCATATTATGGATTTTTAGATGAAGTTGTAAGGGTGTTTATGGGGGTGTCCCCTAAAACAGTCTTGGATATAGGTGTGGGATTTGGGAAGTGGGGGCATTTATTTCGTGAGTATGGAGACATATTTGTAGGTAGATTTGAAAAAGATGATTGGATAACGCAAATAGATGGGGTTGAAATTTTTGAACATTATATTAATGCCCACGAACATCAAAAATATATATATGATAATATATATATTGGTAATATTTTTGATATTATAGATACGCTACCTGAATATGAATTTATATATGCAGGGGATGTTATAGAGCATCTTCATAGAGAAGATGCATTAATAGTTCTGGATAAATTGAAAAATAAAGCCTCAAAATATTTGGTCGTATGCATTCCGCTGGGCGATAGTTCCCAATGGAGTCAGGGGGAAGTTTATGGAAATGTGCATGAAAGTCATTTGTCTTTTTGGACTCCAGAAGATTTCATGGGCGGGGTAGCTGGACAATGGGAGGTAGATATTATAAAAAGAGAATTAAGAGGCTTTGATATAGGCCTATTTAAAATAAAAAAAGAAGGACAGGTTGATGAAATTAGTAGCTGAAATAGGAATAAATGGATTAGGGAATATAGACTTAACTAAAAAGTTAATTGACGTAGCTGTATTGGGGGGGTGCTTTGCAGTGAAGTTTCAAAAGCGAACTATAGAAAATGTTTATACTGAAGCAGAATTAGATAAACTAAGGGAATCACCTTATGGCAAAACAAATAGGGACTTAAAGAATCAATTGGAATATTCTAAGGAAGATTATGATGAGATAGATCGTTACTGTAAAGAAAAAGGGATTAAGTGGTATGCGAGCCCATGGGATTGCGCATCTGTCGATTTTTTAATGCAATATGATATACCATTTATAAAGGTTGCATCAGCATCTAATACTGATATTGAATTGTTGGAAAAGATAAAGGAAACGGGTAAGCCAATTATTCTTTCTACGGGGATGACATCACCCGAAGAATTAAATAACGCATTGGGAATACTTGGGGATAGTGTGGAATATATTTTATCTACAACTTCAACATATCCCACGTCAGACGAAGACATGAACATGAATAGAATAAAAACATTACAGGATTTTTATGGTCATAAATATAAGATAGGATTTTCCAATCATTCTCCTGGGATACATTTTATTACAATGGCGTACGCTCTTGGCTGTGAGATGGCGGAGTATCATATTACATTGGATCGTGCAATGTATGGGTCTGATCAATCCGCTTCAATAGAAATACCAGGGGTTTTAAAAATAAAAGACATATTAAATAGTTACAAAAAGTCATGGGGCGATGGGGTGATAAGGTGTTTGGATAGCGAAATTCCAATAAAAAAAAAGTTGAGGAAGTAATTAAATGAAAATCGCCGTAGCCTTTGGTCCCTTCGGGGAATTTCACGCATTCAACCGATTCGATTGCACATATCTCTATAAATTAAAAAAAGAATATGATAAAGTTGTTGCAGTTGTCCCTTATGTGGCTGCGTCATTAATAACATATGCAGATGAAATGCTTTGTGTTTCGACAGAATTTTTAGCAAGGGCGAAGGCAAATTATCCATATATTCTAGAGCAAAACGAAAGGGATGTCCCTGGGTATGTAACATCTGGTTTTATGAAAATGGCTATTGAATATATTAATAAACATTATCTGGAATGCGATTTCCATTATTTCCATGATGGGCCTTATCCATGTCAAGAAATATTAGATGCATTGCCCCCTGATTGTAAAATTTTTAGTCAAAATACCGAATCAGAATATAATAAGGACATGTGGGGGCAGTTTTATATTGAATTTGGAAATATAGGAAGGTGTATAAAGGAAGGTAATTTTATATATCCTTTCCAAGAAGACAAAGAAAAAATAGATAGCCAATATAAACATTTATTTACAGACAAAACTTTTCTCGCTATAACAAGAAATTTTAGTTTTAAGGCCCCTATGCATAACACACGAATGGAAATTAAGTCCCATTTTGAAGAAATGCTAAATAATGGTTATGGCGTGGTTAATATTGGATTCCCCTGTTTTCCTACAGGTATAGAACACGGAAATTATCATGAAATTAATAGCGAGGACATGACATATAGTGAATTATTATGCTTACTTTATTTATCAAAGGGCTTAATAGCTGACGGAATGGGTGGTGCTATTTCAAGTCATACCAGATCCAATTTCCCAGTAATACTAACTGATAAAATGCATCCTGTATATCAGGGAACATGGAATGATAGGGTCGAACGTGGAATATTCTCAAAGAAGGCCTGTATGTGGGAAGAAGAACCTATTACAAAAGAAGAATTTATGAATATTATAAATGAATGCGCTTCAATAGAAACAGAAAAAAAATATGTTTCTAATAATAAATGTATTATGTTGGATAGGTTATGAAAAAAGAAGATCTGATATATGTATCGGGTGCAACGGGGTTAGTTGGAAGGAATCTTGTGAAGAAACTAAAGGAATCCGGATATGATAATATTATAACAAGAGAACATAATCAATTAGATCTTACAAGCCAGGAAGATACAGAATCTTTTATCCGTTGCCATAGACCCATGTATATATATCATTGTGCCTCAATTGTAGGGGGTATACAGGCGAATATAAATGAACCATATAAGTTTTTATATGAAAATCTTATGATACAAAACAATATTATCAATTGTGCTATAAAATATAATGTTGAAAAAACTATGTACCTTGCCTCTGCGTGTATGTTCCCCAGAGATTACAAACAACCGCTAAAGGAATCATATTTATTAGAAGCACCTGTGGAGCCCACCAATGAAGGATATGCCCTTTCAAAGATATGCGGTACGAAACTATGTGAATATGCGAATAAAACATTAGGGGATAAGTTTATAATTTTATCCCCCACTAATCTATATGGCATATATGACCACTTTGACCCTACGGACTCCCATGTATTGCAGTCCCTTATAAAAAAGATATATGATGCAAAAAAAAGTAATAAAAAAGTAATAACTATCTGGGGGACAGGAGAGCCCAGGAGAGAATTTTTATACGTTGAAGACCTTGCCGATTGTATGGTATGGGCAATGAATAATATCAAATCAAAAACATTTTTAAATGTTGGGACAGGTAAGGATGCAAGCATTACTGAGCTTGCGGAAACGGTGGCAAGGGTTATAGAATGGAAAGGTAAGTTTAAATATGATACCTCAAAGCCAGATGGGATGAAATTAAAATGTCTTGATGTTTCTAAAATAAATAAATTGGGTTGGAAGGCAACGACTAATTTAGAAGAAGGTATAGAAAAAACAGTTGAGTATTATAAGGAATTAATTAGTGATTAAATTAGCATCGGATAATTTTGATAAAAGAGACCGAAGGACTTTGGCGGAATGGATATTGACCAATCCAAGGCTATCTCAGGGCGAATTAGTAAAAGAATTTGAACAAAAGTTTTCTGATTATATAGGATGTAAGCACTGTGTATTTGTTAATTCAGGAAGTTCAGCTAATTTGGCAATGATATATGCTTTAAAATTATCAGGTAGGTTGAAAAATAATAAAATAGTAATACCAGCAATAAGTTGGGCAACCTCTGCCTCTCCTGGGATACAATTAGGATTTCAAACAATTATTTGCGATGTTGAATTGAATAATTTCAGTGTTGATCTAGATTGTTTAAGTAAAATATTCAAAAAATATAAACCCGCAGTGCTATTGGCAGTAAATATATTAGGATTTTCTCCTCAATATGATGAAATAATACATCTATGCAAGGAATATGATGTAATACTTCTTGAAGACAATTGTGAGTCAATCGGTAGTCAGTATAAATTAAAAAAATTAGGTAATTTTGGATTAATGAGTAGTCATTCTATGTATATGAGTCATCAAATGAGTTGCGTAGAAGGCGGAGCTGTGTGTACAGATGATAAAGAGTTGTACAACATATTAAGAATGATACGAAATCATGGATGGAGTAGGGATCTGCCATCTAAAGATCAAAAGAAATTGAGAAAAAAGTATAAGGTTAGTGAATTTGAGTCTCTTTATAAGTTCTATTATCCTGGATTTAATATTAGAAATACTGAGATAGGCGCATTTTTAGGGCTTAGGCAATTGGATAAATTGGATGATATAGTTCAAAAGCGTCAAGATAACTTTAATTTATATCAAGAATATCTGAATATGTGTAGTCCATTAAGGGGACATAAAGGCGACACAATATCAAGTTTCGCATATCCCATTGTTCATACCAAAAGAGATAAAATAATAAAAGCATTAAATAAAAATAATATAGAAAATAGACCGCTCGTATGTGGGAATATGGGAAACCAACCATTTATTAAAAAAGCAAATTGTATTGTTTACGATAACATGGCACAACATATAGATAATTGCGGATTCTATGTTCCTAACCATCCCAATCTAACTAAAGATGATATACAATTTGTTTGCGATGTAATAAGGAGAGTTATTTAATGAAAAAAGTTGCTTTGATAACGGGGATAACCGGCATGGATGGGTCACACTTAATGGATTTGTTATTGGAAAAAGGATATGAAGTTCACGGCATCGTAAGGAGGAGTTCATCTTTTAATACAGGTAGAATAGATCATGCGTTATCAAAGGTAAATTTATATTATGGCGATGTAACAGATTCCGCTAATTTGATTAATACTATAAGGAGGGTTAGTCCCGATGAAATATATAATCTTTCGGCGCAGAGCCATGTAGCCGTCTCATTTGAGATCCCCGAATATACCGCAAACGTTGATGCGATTGGGACATTGAGATTATTGGAAGCTGTTAGAATATTAGGGTTAGAGAAAAAGGTTAGAATATATAATGCGACAACCAGTGAATTATATGGAAAAGTTCAGGAAATTCCACAGAAGGAAGACACCCCTTTTTATCCGCGTAGCCCCTATGGAGTAGCAAAGCTGTATTCTTTTTGGATATGTAAAAATTATAGAGAAGCTTATGGAATGCACATATCCAATGGGATACTTTTTAATCATGAATGCTTTTATGCAGATACGCCTATAATAATAAAAGATGAAAATGGATATATTGATATAGATTTTATAAGGAATTTAGCACCGGAGAGAAAAAATACGACAAAAGATAATTCTGTTTTATCACAAAATATTGAAAGTAAAAATAAATATGTTTGGGATGGAGATGAATTTGTAAGAATTAAAACTATAACAAGAAGGAAGATAAAGACATTAAATGAAAATGACAGGGTAGGCTTAGTTATAAATACTAGAAATTCAATATCTATTACAACACCTAATCATAGCTATATAAAAAATAATGATGAAAAAATTGAAGCAAGGGATTTATGCATTGATGATAAAATAAAATTTGGTAAATACCCTATTTTAAATACCTATGTCGCTATTACAAAGGAAGAGGCTAAATTATTAGGAATGTTAATGGCAGATGGATATGTATCAGGTGGAAAAATGAGATTTAGTAATATAGATAAAAATATTAGACAAATCTTTATGGATTTATGCAAAAAGGTATTCGGATCATACAACTTTAGATATACAATCGGTGTTTCTGGATTTGGAGGTAAATCAGAATATATAGATGTTAATGGTGTTCCTTCCTTTATTGTGAAAAATATTAGACAAGGGCTTTATGAAAAAAAAACAAAATTAAAAAAGATCCCAAGCAGAATATTTAATTCTACCAACGATATAAAAGAAGCATTTTTAGAAGGATATTATCTAGGTGATGGTTTAAAAAAAGATAAATGTGTATATAAATACAAGTCCTTTGGAACAACCTCCCCTCTTTTAGCTCAAGGAGTCCTTTTACTCATAGATTCTATTCGGAAGCAAACCTTTAATGCAAATGTGCGTATGCAAGATGGTAAACCATTTTATAAAATAAATTTACATTCTGATATTAATACAAAGAAGGGACAGCATCTCAAAAGGGATCCTAAAATTATAAAAAAAATAATGAAAATACAGCCTAGTAATTATGTTTATGACATAGAAACGGAATCGGGTTGTTTGAATGCAGGTATTGGCACATCTATTATTGGTAATTCACCTAGAAGGGGCGGAACATTTGTAACAAAAAAAATAACGGATTATATAAATCGTTCCGATGGTAGCGAGCCATTGCAATTAGGGAACCTTGAAGCTCAAAGAGATTGGGGATATGCTCCAGAATATTGCAATGCAATGTATTTGATGTTACAGCAAGATAATCCAGATGATTATGTTGTCGCAACAGGTGAGACTCATTCTGTTAGGAAATTTGTAGAATTAGCATTTAGAGAGATTAATATAAACATAACATGGGAAGGTAAGGGGATATTAGAAAAGGGAATTGATAAAAAAACCAATAGAGTTTTAGTAGAGATTAACGAAAAACATTTTAGGCCAGCGGAAGTTGACTTATTAATAGGCGATGCGTCTAAAGCAAAAAATATATTGGGATGGGAGCCAACTGTTAAGTTTGAAGAGTTAGTTAAATTAATGGTTAAGGGAGAATAGAATGGTAAAACCAATATTAAAACCACAATTTTATTACGATGGAGTGCCTAATTGGTTGTGGTATATTATGGTGTTTATGTGTATCTTGTTAATAATAACTCTATTTGTGAGTGGTTTTATTAAATGAAAAGAATGGTTATAGAAAAATTACAAAGGGGTGAAGATGTAATACACAGGGGTAAAGGAAATTCTATGACTCCAAGAATAAAATCTGGGCAAAAAGTACTATTAACTCCTTGCACATGGGAAAAAGCCAAGGTTGGGGATGCTGTATTCTGTAAGGTGAGAGGAATGATAACAACTCACTTGGTAACGGCAAAGAATAATGAAAAAGGATGTCAAATATCTAATAATCACAATTACGTAAACGGATGGACAAAACAAGTTTATGGGAAGGTGATAAAGGTTTTATGAAAGAAAAAATAACATATGAAGATTTAGAAAATATGGTTGCCTCAATGACAGATAAAGAAGTTTTATGGGGAATAATAGATTATTATACTCAAGGTAGTATTTATACTATAGAACAAGCGAGACAGTGGATGATTGATGACGGGGAAGATTATTTTGACATAGTTGATGGGGAGGGTAAAAGTGAATAAACAAACTATAACTGGTTGTATGATCGTACAGGATGAAGAAAAATGGATAGAATATTCTATAGATGGTCCATTGCAAATTTACGATTCTTTAATTGTGGTTGATGGAGGAAGCACAGATTCAACACTCGATATAATAAGAGATAAAATACATCAGTATGGCAGAGAAGACGATGTGCTACTTATACATAATAAGTTTGAACATTTGAATAATCAACGAAATATTTACTTGGAAGAGAGCCAGACAGATTGGATACACTATATTGACGCTGATGAAGTATATAAATTAGAACATTTAATAAATATTAGAGATACTTATATACAAAACCCCAAATTATCCTGTCTTCAGGTCAGAAGTCATCATTTTTGGCATGACTTCTGGCATGTATCTATTAATGATGCCTTTGAAAATTCATATTTAATGCCCAAGGTCTTTAGAAATATTGAAGGACATATGCATTATCAGGATTATGAACCTAAATTAGGCGATCACACGCTATTTGTTAATGATGTATATTTTATGGAATATTGGAAGGGGTTTTTCAAATTATTTAATAAAGATGAGTTGGTATGTTATCATTATGGTCATGCCAGGACATCTGAAAGGATGAAAAGAAAAATAGAGTTTTTTTTAGGGCAGGACGAACCCGAAGTCCCAAAAGAGAAGTATGAAGAAAGAATAAAAGAGGCTGGTTGGTTTGACCCCCAGTGGCTAAAAGGGGTTAATTGTGATCCTGTTACAGTTAAAAAGTTTGATAAAGACCATCCAGAAGTAATGAAGTCTCACCCCATGTATCATATAGTCAAAATAAACGATTAAATGTATCTTAAAAAGTTCATAAAACCACTATTAGTAGAAAGAGAACTATACTTTTTAATAAAAAAAGAGGTAAAATATGGCAACAATAAAAGAAAAGGAAAAGGCTAAGGTATTTGTACAGGAATTGCTTCAAGCAGACTCTGCCTTGAGATCTGTTGTACAGAGTGTCAATATAATGGTTAGTAAATATCAGGGAATAATCAAATCAGGAGATCCAACAGAAAAGAATCTGATTAAAAATGGACTTACTTCAGAAAACCTTGATATTGATATTATCGTAACTGATTTAGAGAAATTCCAAACTATAATAGATTTTATAGAGGCTAATCGACCAAAGTATAAGGAATAATAAATGGCAGCAGCAGATGAAGTAGTTTTATATACTAAGGCAGAAAATAACGCTAACTTAGTAACCCCAGATATCGGGGCTTTTTCTGGAACTATTACGGGTACTATCAATCATGAATCAGCAAAATTTAATAATGGAGCAAGACCTGGTAATGTTATATCTGGACTTGGATACGGAAGGTCCAATGTAGCACCAAATCCGAATCGGTATGTACTTGATTTTTGGACAAAATGGAAAAAAGCAAGCACGTCGTGGAACACATTTGAATGGTTTTTGGGGGATCGAAGGTCTGGTGTATATCATGGATTATTATTAGGAATGCTTAATACGGGGGAGATTAGAGTTGTGTTGAAGGATACGGCAGGGGATGATGGGTACAGTTCTGCTGTCTTAACTTTTGCCGCTAATGACATTGATCATTTTGTTGTCATAGTAGATGCTAATGCTACATTTGATGGGGCTAAGACATGGGCAGTATATAGGAATAAGGTTGAATTGTTTTCGGGAAATAAAGTTTTTAATTTTACTGTTCTTAATCCAAACTACGCATTTCTGGCTGCTATTGCTGCGGGTGGTGGTGTGTATCAACAATCTTGTGTCAATGTAGTTATTGACGATATACTAGTATACAATGAGAATGCTATTCCTTTCTTATCGGATATAGTTGATAACGATAATGAAGGCCCGCCAGTAATAGCCGGGGGATTTGGATTATTAGATGGAAGTATTCATTCGCCTTTGCTTAGTGGAGGATTAATGTAATGGGTGTATTAATAGCATTACCATTAGATTTATTACCGGCATATATTCCTTTTGAGAAAGTTTCAAATACTGCTGCGGGGGTGAAAACAAATCCTACAGCTACACCCACGGTTTCTATATATGAAGAAGGTGGGGCAGATAATACTTTTGATAATAGTGAAATAGCTGGAAGTCCTTTTACCTGTGCAATAATCAATGCCAAAGTCGGTAATTATGGAGTGTTAGTTGACAAATCTTTATTTACCGCAGGAAACTTTTATAGGGTATTATGGGAATGGACAGTAGATGGAAATGCGACATCTGAAGAAGATACTTATTTTGCATACAATGCGGCTTCTTATAAAGCGGATGTAAGTGCTTTAGCTACATCAGCGGCATTGGCGACTCACGACGGCAAATTAGATACCGTAGATGGGATCGTAGATGATATTTTGGAAGATACTGCGGCACTTGATGCGGATTGGGCAGATGGAGGTAGATTAGACTTGATTTTAGATGAAGCCACACTCCGTTCTCAAGAGGCGTGTTTTCCATTAGGTGTTCATTTTGATAATGTTTTGGGGGCAGCGGGGACAGCTTATCCATTAGGTACAATATTACATCCAGTAAATGATGAAGCAAATGCTAAGACAATAGCAGATAATAATAATATACGGATCATCCATGTTGAGGGGGATTGGGTTACTCCGGCAGCAATGCAATATTATGCCTTTACGGGCAATGGACATATTAATACTACTTTTCTTTTTAATATTAATAATCAGGATGTTGACCACAGTTCTTTTAGAGACTTGATCTTAACTGGTGCTCAAGCTGGAGGGTCATCCCTTACGGACTGTATAATGGCTACTAATTGTCTTTTATATTCACTAAGTTCATTTAATGGCATTGCAAGGACGTGCCAAGTTGGAAATACATTAAGCCTTAAAAATAATGGATATATTACTTTTGATGATGTAGAATTTAGCATTTTAGCTGATACAATTATAACAGTTAATTCTCCTTCAAGGTGTGAATTTTCAGGGGTTGGAGGGCATTTTACATTAGCAACGATGACCGGGGGGGCGGTGAATATCCATTCTGCAAAAGGATGTGCGATTACCATTGCTAATTCTTGTACAGCCGGAACGATAAATATATATGGAAATGCAGTAGTGACTAATAATACCGGAGGGACAACAGTTAATTTTTATGATATTATAACAGAAATCAACGCAAATGAAACAAAAATTGATACTATAGATACTGTTGTTGATGCAGTCTTGGTAGATACAAATGAAATACAAGGGAAACTCCCGACAAATAATATTATGGGAAGCTCCGTTAAAACCGATAAGGATGATGAGATTGATGCTATTTTGGCGGATACTGCGGCACTCGATAGCCGTGTTCCCACGAATCCTGCAACGGAAGAAAAGCAAAATTTGATATTTGCAAAATCTGGTGAGATAAGAAATGTTTCAGAGGGATAAAATATTTGGAATTTAATATCAAAAAATTAAAATATAATAATTTTAAACCACAAGATATAATTAGTAAAATGGAGTATTTATAATATGGCTACCTACAACAGAGGAAATGCTGTTTATAATCAGCCTGTGACATTAAAAACCACTTTCAGGATTGAAGGAATAGTATATGATCCCTATGAGGTTAGGACGGTTGAAATATATAATGCAAATCCAGATGAGAGTTCCCCTGTAACATCATATACACCAACAAAGGAATCAACGGGTGTATATTATATAACAATCCCTGCGAATATTTTATCTACAATTACTACATGGTATGATAAAGTTTATTTCACGTGGAAAAGTGGGGAAACAGAAACGAATGTTCTCCAGGACTTTTATGTATCATCTGCTTCTGTATCAACAATGTTGGTAGAATTAAGGAGGAGGCTTGGAGATGTCCACCCAAGTTCAACAAAGAAGAAGTGGACAGATTCCGAACTCGGAACGTTCATTGAGAATGCATTTTGGGACTTCAATTCGACACCACCGGGATTTACAGCTTATACGCCTGAGAATTTTGAAGCAAGCGTCCCTCAGTTCAGGGGAATATTTCTTGAGGGCGCACTAATATTTGCATTAATTAATATTGGTATTATCGAAGTAGGCAAGACCTTTTCATATTCCAATGCGGGAATAAGTTTAAATATAGACCGTAGCGGAAAATATAATAGCATAGCGCAAATGCTTATGCAATCATACCAGTCAAAGAAAGAAGACATAAAAAAACAGCATTGGATGGAGAATACTGCACCCTCAATAATTCTTAGTGAGCAACTTTCGATGAGAATTCGTACGATGAGTCCCCATCAAACCTTAATTCGCTAAGATAGTTAAAGTACTTAAAGTTGATTATATATGGGAATAATAGATTATGAAGATAGATATAAGCATCCTTTAATAGATGATGCGAGAGGGAATCAGGACATTCTTGTTCCTGGCGAAATAAATGATATTGATTATATTTATGAGCAAATTCTTTATCGAAACAGACTTTTGTTAGAAGATTTGGGTGAAACTTTCCAAGCGTGGAAATTCCCAAAAGCAGGAACCATTTGCGATAATCCAAGTTGTGCGATTTATAAAGATCACAGGCAAGCTCCTTCAGCGAATTGTCCGCGGTGCAAATCAACTGGCTTCACAGGTGGGTATATATATCAGGGGGAAGCTTTAATTTCAGTAAACCCAAATGTTTTACAGTTTACGATAACTCCATCGGGTATGGCGAAAATTTCAAATCCCAAAACATGGACAATGCCTGAACCAGAGCTTCTGTCACATGATATATTAGTGGCGGTTGATAGGGATGTTTTAGTCCAAGACAAAAGGGTTGTAGATGAAGAATTAGTAAGAAGGACAGACGAAGACGTTAGTGGTATACAGTTTGACTCATTATCAAATGAGGATATACTGAGGATTGAAAAAATATCTGATACTGCAAATTCAGAAGCGAATTATAAAGAGAATATAGATTATACATTGTCCAATAATGGTATATTATGGACATCATTCGGCAGTAGTCCAGATTCGCTGGACTCATACTTTGTTACATATCTGGTCTCAAAGAGTAACTACAGGATGTTTGAGGTCAATAGTGTAACAAGGTCAACCTGGAGAGGTGTTATACTCCATCAGGATTTAGAAATAACTGAATTGGATATTAATCATCCGGTTTATGACCATATTACATTAAGGAGCTTTGACGATACTAGACAACAGTATCCATTCCCTGTTTCGGATTGGTTTAGTAGAGAATAATAATGGCAGCGCAATTAAAGATATATGTTACGGTAAAGCAAAATACTATTACTACGAGTGAGAAGCTAGAAATGATAGCGGATATTACTGCCAAGGGAATTGATATAAACAATTCTTCCGTTACCGTAACCTGTGCAGAAGGTGGAACATTTAATCCATCTTCTGGTGTTAGTGATGTAAATGGCGTATTTAGAACTATATTTACACCAACATCTTCCGTAACAGGGACTTATAATATAGTCTTTGTCGCATCCAAAGCATCATTGACCACGGGAACAAAGACAGTTGAGGTAGTAGTCCAAGACCCCCCTACTGATTATATAGATAGGGGTACGGAACTACTCACAGGCGTTAAGCGTTTAAGACAAGATATATTAAATGCTTTGAAATTTGAATTGGATAATGATCAGGATCTCTATCCATCAACAGGCGCAACGGATAGACCCATTTATTTAAATGGATTTTCCTATACCACGAGGGACTTCCCTCAGATAATAGTATCAGGAAGCTCAATAAATCCCAGAATGGTATCAATAGGAGATCATTATATAGGGGATTATTATAGTGATGATGGGAATTATCAGGATCGTGGCGGATGGCATGACCTGACCCTTAATTTAACGGCGATAGCAGAAGATAAAGGTACGCAGGAATCGCTAGTTGATAAATGCACATCTGCTATATGGGCAAAACAACGTTGGAATTTATTAAAAAAGAATATAGTAGTATTAGGCGTTTCAGGTGGCGGAGAAATAACGGAACCCTATGGTTCCAGATTATTATATGCGGCGAGTATTAATCTTTCATTGGCGACACAGTGGTTTTTGAGAGACTTATATGATACAGAAATATCAAAACTTAATTATGAACAAACTATACAAGAATAATAAAGGAGGTTAGAAAATGCCTTATAGAAAACCAGGAGTTTACAGTAATTTTATCAATAACCCTGGGACAATTATTTTAGGGGCTGGTACAAGAATACCGGCAATCATTGGGGTTGCACCAACTAGTTTTACTATTACAGATGAAGCAGTAGATAGAAGTTCAGTATATGCCAATACGGCAGATGCGTTAGCTAATACTGCGACTTCTATTATCAGGGTTGGTGATGCTCCTGGTATGTCTAATTATTCTGTGACAACCGATTATCTTTTAACAAGTGGTCAGGTGGATTGGTCACCAGGTGGGGATGAGCCTTCATTGGGTGAAACTTACTATGTAAGTTATCAATATGCCAAGGTTGCAGCCGATTATAATGCACAGGTATTTACACGGATGAGTGATGTTGAAGCCGAATATGGAGCACCTACTTATGCTAATACATTATCACTTGGGGCAAAGATATGTTTTGAAAATGGCGCAAAGCAATTAATACTTGTCCAAGTAGAAGCCGACAATTCGGCTGGGTTTACCGCAGCTATTGATAAATTAAAATATCAGATATCTAGCTTAGATGCTACAATAATTGTTCCACTGTCAACATCAGCAACTGTACATACTTATCTTAAAACGCACGTTCAGTATATGTCTTCTTCTACACAGAGAAAAGAACGCTATGGGCTTATAGCTATGGCCGTAGGGTCCACTGACTCTGCTGTCAAGTCCAAGGCAGAGGCATTGGACTATAACAGGATGATACTGCCCTATGATGAACCAAAGAGAGAAGTTATTAATGATGATGGGACATATACCGAAAGGACATTAGACAGTGGTTTTATATCATGTGCTTTGGCGGGCATGATGACTGCGTTCCCTGTCCAAGAACCAATGACACGTAAAAATGTTAATGGTTTTTCAGACCTTAACAAATCACCTAATTGGCTTGAGACCGAAAAGGATTCATTAGCCAGTAGTAGTGTTACGGTATTTGATATCAAGTCAGGGATCATTGATGTACGTCATGGTATAACTACAGACGCTTCGTCTGCAGATAATCAAGAAATATCTGTTATGTTAATCAGGGACTATTGTATTCAGAATGTAAGAAAAGTTCTTGACAGAATTTATATTGCTACGCCAATGACACCACGAACTGAAAAGAATATTGTAATTACAACTCAGGCAACGTTAACAAAAATATTTGAAGAAGGGGCTATTACGGCATTTGGCGATATTACAGCTACGCAAAATACAACTACCCCTACTCAGATAGATGTAAGTTTCAGCATCAAACCAGCATATCCTATTAATACAATTATTGTAACATTTACAATTAATCCTAATTTATAAGAAAGGAGATATAGATAATGGCAAATCCTTATGAAAAAACTGCTGATAGCCACGCCTTAACTCAGATCGGTAAGTCTGTAGTATCTCCTGCGATTACTATTGTTATCAATGGTGTTACTATGGGGTATATACAGTCTCTTACTGAAACACAATCAAGACCCGCTAATCCTATACATGAAGTCGGATCTACTGGTCGTATAGAACTTGTTCCTGGACAGCCTGCCTATAACTTGACGGCTAATAAAGTTGCTATATATAAATACAATTTATTACGTATCTTTGCAGGTCAAGGTGTTCAGGAAAATGACCTTTATGAAACCATTAAATCAAAATTACAGGAAGTAGGGGTCAATGAAGCAACATCGGCATGGTCTGTAATAGTAGAAATGCCAATACCGTTCAACATACAGGTATTTGAAACAGATCCGTTTGATGATTCTGTATCAGTAACAAAATATATAGACTGTTTTATTACTAACTATACAAGACCGATTGACGCAACAGGGAATTTAACAATTACAGAAACATGTAATATAGAAGTTAGGGATATACTTAACGGCTAATACAAAATAACTAAAAAAATAGGAGGAACTTAATATGCAATTTGGATTTGATAATCCGCTAGAGTCTTTGATAGCCATTGGGAGATTATCTGCAGAAAGAGTGTTTTTGGGGCATAAGTTTAGGATGCAGGTATTAAACAGTGGGGAACAAAAAGATGTATTAGAAAATACTGGCGATATGGATGCAATAGCCAGAATGAGGGCCTTGCAACATGAAACCATGGCAAGATCCATTAAGGCAATTGATGGACAAAAAATTATTGTCAGTGTTCCTGACGAAGATGAAGGTCGGAAGATTAGAAAACAGGAATTAATTAATCAGAATTTAAGAATTCTTAAAAAAGTTTCTCAGCCAGTTATGGATGGACTATACAATGAGTATTTACAATTAGTTAAAGAACAAGAAACTATGGTTGGGGAACTAAAAAAAAAATCAGAGAAATCTGGTCAAGAACAAGATGGAGAATCGGAAAAGAAATAGGCATTCATCAAGTAATTAATATTGAGGGAGGGATAAACCCTCCCCAATATCTATGGTGTATGTATAATATCTTAGAAGATAAAAAAGAAAAATACAAAGAAGTAGACGGATGGATGAAAATTCTGAACATGCGATTAAGACCTGAAACTTCTTATGAATTAAAAAAAGAGACCCACGGACATCATTCAATTTCTGATGATGAATACTCTAAACAATTACAACAATTATCAAGAGATGGTGAAAAATTTAATAATGGATAAGGTTATAATAACAAAAGCCAGGGTTAAAAAATGTGGAACATGTGCGTATGCCAATAGGTATGATCTACAAGATGTAAAGACCCCAAGTGGTTGGATATACTGTACACGCTGGAATGGTCAGAAAAATATAAATGGAGTATGTAGCGAATGGAGACAATAAATTATGCCAGATGATCCGTATGATCCAACTGATATAGAAGGTCTGACAGAAGAACAATTCATAAAAAAGTTTCAACGTATAGAAAAAGCCGTACAAAAAATGTCTCAAACTGCTAGTAAAAAAATAGCTAGTGGGATTGAAGGAATTGCTGATTCTATATCTCAGGGAGACATAGACAAATTAGGTAAATCTATTGCCGGTGTTATAGAGGGCGGAATTAAGGGCATAGGCGGTAAGAAAATAGGGGATCAACTTGATAAGGTTGTTACTCATCCAGCCGCACAAATGGCAATAGCTATTGGAAAAATAACATGGAAAATGTTTAAAGATCATCAAAAGGCATTAGATGAAACACATAAAGTTATTTTATCTACGAGTTATGCATTAGGTGACTTTAATGTATCATTGGAAAAAGAAACGAAATCGACTTTTCAGGCTATAGTTAAGGGCGCAAAACTATTAGGCGAAGAAGAAGAAGAAGTCCGAAAGCGTATAGGATCTATGCGTTTAGCGGGATTTAAATCAGAAGAAGCGTCATCCCAAGACTTATGGGCATTAAGTCTTGGGACTAGCAAGGCACTGTCTTTAACTTCTGCGGAAGTAGGTAAGTTTAGCAAAACACTTAGGACTGAGTATAAAATGGGACTTACTGATTCTCAGGTAACATTATTTAAATTGTCTAAGCAACTTAAGGGATACAATATAACAAATAAAGAACGTATAGAAATATTATCTGATTTGATGAAAAAAGGACAAGATTTCGGATTAGGTATAAAAGAAATAGGAGTATATTTTGATGATGCTGCCAAAAGGGGTCTTTCATTTGCACAAGCACAAAGACAGGTTGAAGCATTGACAACGGGTGTTAGACAAATGGATTATGGAAAACAGGCTTTTTTAGCACAACAAATGGGGCTTGGGGGTAATGTATATGAACAAATAGCTCAAGTTCAAGGTATAATGAAAGATTTAAGAACTGGTAAACCAATAACTGACCAAGGGCGAGGAATGATGGAATCAATAGCAAGGCTTGCCGGTTTGGGCGAAAGACCAAAAGGTGGATATGAACGTGGTGAACCTATTCAATTCGCTATGTTTGCAAAAACATATGGCTTAGATCCAGAAACGGCAAAAACATGGGCATTAGGCGGTAAAATGATAAAACAGCAAGTGGATTCATTAAAAGATGTCCCTGGCTCAACAAAAGAATATAATATTGCAACAAAAGAGGCTGTAAAGGAATTCTCCGTAGCCCGCTCTGACCTTAAAAAAACATCAGATGCCTTAAGTGCATGGTATAAACAGATAATTTTAATTAGTGGAAATACAGTAGAATTAAATGAAACTATAAAGCAGTTTGATGAGACAATTAAAAAAGAAGAAGAAAAAAGGGCTGCAGAAAGGACTGCAACCGTAAGGGAAATGCGGAGGACGGGCTCAGTATCAATGCCTGGCTTGGGGGCAATGCCTACATTTATATCAGGTAAAAAAGAAGAAGTAATTAAAGGTAAACTTGAACTTGAAATAACTGGAGAAAGTATACAAAGCAAGGTAGAGCAAATTGACTACGAAAGAAAGAATAAAATTCAGGAACAAGATTAAGGAATAAAAATTATGCCTATAGATTATGAAAATTATAAGCCTTTTCAATCTAGCTTAGATAAAGGCGCACTTGATACTATAAAAAATACCGTAAAAGACTTAGTCCCATCTTTCAAAATAAAAAATAGTGGTTTATATGGCAGAAAAAATAAAAGGATGTTATTTACATCCTTGCAAGCAACGGAAGTTGTTTCTTCCGAGGGTAGCCTTTCAGAAAGGGTATATAGCCTGCCCGATGTGGAAATGTATATTGACCCACAAAGTATAAATGTTAGTAAAAAAACATTTAATAGAAAGACACTTACAAAGGGTGGGTGGGTCGTTCAATTCTGGGGACATGACCTGACTGTATTAACAGTAAGTGCAACCTCTGGATATTATGGAGTCCATAAGGGCAATAAATCAAATATTTTTACGGGGGAATCAAGTAAGACCAATACTGGTTCCGGTGTATCCAAAGACCCCTTAAAGGTATTTGAAAAGATAAAAGAAAATGTTTATAACCGCAGGTTTGATGGGGACTTGCCATATCGAGGAAAACCTATTATCACTCTTGTATACGAAGGAACCGCTTACAGGGGGTATTTTGATAGTTTTGATTATTCTTTAGATGCAAGCACTCCATTTATAATAAACTATGGATTTAAATTCAATATATTGCCTGTTGATGTTAATGTACAGGACATTACTTCTAAAAATGTTCCTGGGGTTTTGGCAGAGACATTTACCAACCCATCTGGGTCTATTACTAAGTTTTCAGATGCAGCCCTTAATAAAAGTTCTCAATTGGCACAAGATGGAGTTAATGCATTTACTAAAAAGATTGGTATTCAAGATTATGTTGATACCACTCCTTCGAAGGTTGTTTTAAGATAATATGTCAACAGTAATACCAAGACAATATGATTGTATAGTTTATATTTCTAAATATATAGGTAATTCTGATTCAAATGAAACCTTATATGATACTGAAAAATACTATGAAATATTTAATGGACTTCAATCGGTTACAACTACAGTATCTATAGATGGAAGGGGTAGCGCAAATATTATTATTATACCTCCTGTGGACATTTCACAACAGGGTATATCTGCGGTTAACCACAATATTTTAATAGAAAGAAAATATGATTCAAGGTTTGGGGATGATATAGCAGATGGCAAACAACCTATAGTTTATACCGTTCAAAAAGATGATACATTACAGAGCATTGCCCAGAAATATGGGACAACCACTGATAAAATAAGCAAAAGAAATAATAATATTAGTTCTGTAACTATAGGACAGAAAATTAGTATATTACCAATTAAAATATCTTCGTTAAAAGAGAGGATAGCAGTAGCATCGGATAATGCCATAGAAAATAATGCTAGTTTAACATATACAGACATTGATCTTAATAGTAATGCAATAAAATATTATCCAATATTAGATGCCACAAAAACACAATGCTTTTTTAAGCCAATGGATAAAGTGAAGGTATTTATGCAAAATAGATTTGATAATCCCAATGGCGATCTTAAATATAGCAAAGTGTTTGAGGGATTAATTGATAAATCTACTGTGAATTATAATAACGGCGGAATTACTATAACTATTCAATGTTCTGATATAGCTAAATGGTTATTAAATTCTATATATAATTTTAATCCCGCATTAAGCAAGGCATTATTTGATGATATAACAGGCGATGGAAAAGTTACTCCGTTTCAATCTAACTTAGCCTCTCAGTTATCGACAGAAATCATTAAAAATATTGTTTTGGGTTCGGAAGAGGGTATATTGGAGTTAACCCCTGAAAGATATCAATATTTATATTCATTTGATGGATATAGAAATAGATTATTTTATATATCTGGAACAAGTGCAATAGATAATTATAATACAGATGGAATAGTGCCTTCTAGCGATAGAAAAACAGGAGTACCCAAACAAGCAGAACAAAGTGTTGAGACAAAATACTTTGTAGAGACTCCTAAAACTTCTGGGTGTGGATTTTTAAAATTATCTCCTTCAGAAAATGGCAAAGAAACCAAAGATCAAAATAAAACAGTGAAAGAAATACAACAACAAACTGATTTTAATAATGAAACTTTATATATAGATCCCAATGTAAAGGATTTTCCGCCTGTTTTGAGAATGTTCAAAAATGTTTTTGAATTATGGAATCATCAATATAAAAATAGATGGGATATCATTAAGAATGATATAATTGCTCCACTAGAATGTGAATTTTTTATGGATTCAAATGGGCAATTGGTGTATAAACCACCTTATTATAATATTAATCCCGGTGTAAGATATAGGGTAAAAGAAAGAAATAATATAACTGCAGATGAATATGAAGTAATTAATGGAGATCAATATTTAATATTTGAAGAAGAATTAAAAAAATATACTTTTACTGAAGATGATTCAGGAATATGCACTGTATTTTGGGTAGAGGGGAAAGTTGATTATGATATATTCGGAAGCGTTGGAATGGTTGCAAATACCACTTATGTATCCGATGTTAAATTGGCTCAAAGGTTTGGGTATAGAGCACAGCAAAAAACAATACCTTTATTCGGGCGACCTGAAAAAAAAGAATCTAGAGAAGATTATGCCAAAAGTTATATGAATAGGAAGAATTCAAAATACAAATCTGGTTCAATATCCATAACACTTCGACCAGAATTATCTCTAGGTAAAACAATCGCTATTATTCCAGGGGATGTAAAAAAATATTTAAGCATAGAAGATTTTAATCCATATAAATTCAAAGATAATACACTGTGTACATTGTTGAATTCATTATTTTTGTCTTTTGATCAATATACAACGGCATCTGGGGCAACCACAGATGATGGTAAAAAAGTAAAGCCTAAGCAAGGCGTAAAAGAAGACATAAGTAATGTATTGGTATATTATATAAATTCAATAACCCATACTTGGAAAGTTGGAACAAATACTATAACAACTATAAGTCTTACACATGGCAGATATTGGGAACAATATTTTGGATTATTGAACTTTTCTAATCCCGATGCATATATAATAGACCAGACAGATGATATAATTCAAGCATTACAACTCAAGATAAAATCTTATAATTCTGAATTTAGTAAGTTTTATGCTAAGGCACAAGAGCTTAATGCGCAATATAACAATCAACTATTTAAAACAAATTTGAATAATTTTTCAGGAACAACTAGGTCTAATTTTGAATCTAAATTAGATGGATATAAAAAAGATTATGAAGATCAAAGAAAAAGAGCTAAAGAAAATGCTATAAAAAGAAAAATAGCAACATATGTTTTAACAGAATATGAAAATAATGATAATAATCTACCTCCAAAATCAATAACATTAGAATGGGCTAAGGGATCAGAATCGGGTATAAAAAGAATAGATGAAGGTGGCACTAAGATAGAAGAATTAGTAGATGATGTATATGAAGGGATAGATAGTAGTATATCATGAAAGATGAAAGATTCCCAGAATTATATGAAGACCATGATATTAATCTTAAAATTGGATTGGTAGATAGTATAGATACTACTAAAAATATTGCTTATGTTGTTTATTCATTTATAGGAACACCTGTAGAGGCCAAGATGAATCAGGTGTTCCCTAATATAGGTGATCAATCAAGTAGCACGCCAGAAGATTATAAGCATTATGCATGGGGTGTGTTTGGAACAATCAGTAAAAATTCATTGGTATTAACAGCCACTATTCAAAATGGATTGACATATATTATAACCACATTGCCTCCATCAACTGCAGATTTAATATCTAATTGGCGCAATGAAAGCAAGCTAAAAATGAATCGGTTGCCAATTAAGGACGATGATAAGCGTGATGATAAATTAGATGATGATATATTAAAATGGGGGGAATTGTTCTTTAGAAGTTCAGGACTTGCTGATATATTTATTGATTATATTGGCAGAATATTATTGGAATCCCCCAAGCAAATAACTTTTAAAATAGGTGATAGGGACGATGATAATAAGATAACCTCCCCTGAGCTCACGGTGTCTTTTGGTAGAATTGTAGATGATGATGGCGAAGAATTAACAGATGTAGATGATAAAAAAGTAAAAGTTCAAATCAAATCTGCTACAAAGACATTGGTAAGTATAAATGAAGATAATAATATTAATATTGGAGATGGGGCAAAGGGGTCTGCCAGAAAAGATGATGAAATAAAATCAACAAGTTCTGAGGATTCTACGTATTGGACATGGTTATCTGGTCTTGTAAATATTTTAATGACATGGACTGTTGTTCCTGCTGATGGAGGAGCAGCGTTAAAAGCCGCCGTGGTTGCATATATAGCAACGAGTCCAGTCCCATCATCATTGACGGGTAAAATAACAAAAGCAAGTAGTACTGTAAAAGTAGGTGGAAGTAGTGAGTAATGAATTAAAATTATATCAGGGTGATATATACTTTGATAATGGCAGTATTAAGGTAATTGATAATGACGAGAAATTGTCACAACAGGGGTTGAAAATATTACTATCATTAAAGGGCGGAAATGTATTTCATACTGTTTATGGATCTAGCCTTTATTCTTTGATAGGAAGATTTCAAGATGAAGAGGCGTTGAATTCTTTATCTTCGGAAGAAATAGATAATACATTAAAATATTACCAGAGGATACAGGCTAATCAGGAATTAAAACAGGAAATGACTGATGCGGAAGTGTTATACAGGGTATTAAATGTAGAAGTAAGTGAAATAAGTATAACTCATTTTATAATAAATATATCTATGTTAAACAGACTGGGAGAAAAATTGAATGTCCCCGTGGTTTCAAGGAGATAAATAATGGCTAAGAAAACATTTGAAGAAATAGTTGCGGATATGATATCCTATATAGCATCTGTGGATGCTTCAAAGGATACATCAGTCGGTAGTGTTTTAAGGGACGTTGTAATAGATCCGCCCTCAAATGAAATAGAAGGTATATATTCTGATAATGAACACATAAGTTTTTTGCATAGTTTATTTCATTTTGCACAAATGTCAACAGATGAATTAGACCGATGGGCATATAATTTTGGTATAACAAGGCATCCTGCGGATAAGGCGACAGGAACGGTTCAGTTTAGAAGAAACACCGCCCCTACAGAAGACGTTGTTATATCTTCTGGACTGAAGGTATCTACCAGAAGAGATGCCGATGAAGACAGTGTGGATTTTATAACTACCGAGAGTCAAACTATGTCTGCTTCGTTGGCATCTACATATTATAATTCTACTACTGGATTTTGGGAAATTGATGTAACGGTAGAGGCTGATGTTGCGGGGACTTCTGGGAATGTAACCACGGGTAAGATAACAGTATTAACTGATAGTATAAATGGTATAGACGCAGTAAATAATAGTGCTGCAACAACAGGAGGGACTGCACAGGAAGCAAATGAAGCCCTTGCAACAAGAGTTCTATTGGCATTAACAGGAAATAATGTAGGAACAGAATCGGGATATATATCAACTCTATTAGAAGATGAAAGGGTCAATGACGCAGAATTAGTTGGTCCAGGCGATGATTTGATGACAAGGGATAGTGGCCTGGGCGGTAAGGTAGATATATATGTACATGCCAACCTAACGGCAAGCACATCGTTTGCAAACGCTTCACCGCAATCATATGTTTATAACGATTTATCAGGCGGAAATGGCGCAACCGATCCTTTAAATGATGTTATACTAAATAGTCAGCCAGTTAAACAGATCACTTCCGTGGTCGGAACGGTTTCTGGTACATTCACACAAGACGTACACTATGAATTAGTCCCAGATACTTCTTCGGCTTATGCCGGGAGTAGTTCTGCCCTAGATAAATTACATTGGAAAACAAATGCCCCAATATTAGGTGAACAGATTACCATAAATTATTCTTATTATACCCTATTGACAGAACTAGACGCACTTATAGACGCTAATAGAAATGTTACCGCAGACGTATTGGTTAAACTTGGTATTGATATCCCCGTAAATGTTACACTTACTGTATATGCAGACAGCACAATTACAGATTCGGATACGTTTAAGGGTAATTGCGAAACTTATATTAATGAATATTTAAATTCCCAGACCCTGGCGAATGTAGTTGAACAGTCAGACATAGTAAATACTTTATATACAAATGTTTCTGGTGTAGACCGGACGGCAATACCATTTACTGCACTGAACGCCCCAACTAAATCCGGTTATGAAACAGGGACTAATGATAAAATTACATTTGGTTCAAATGAGTATTCATCTGCGGGGACTATTACTGTTAACCCCGTATTAACATCATAGGAAAGGACAGACAATGAGTTTCCCGTATGATTGTGAATGTAACATATATACTCCAAAAATGTTGGCCAAGCTAGATGAAGCTATCTATAATAAAATAGATACAAATACTAATTTATACCAAATATTAAAAATGATAAATAATGAATTATGTGAAGCTTACGTTGACCAAACATATATTAAAAATGACAACTATTTATGGGTAGATGTAGTTGATGAGCCAGTTGTTAAAGGGTCACTAAACGGGTGTGATTGTTTTCAGAATTGGGAAGTAGTTGAAATCATAAGTATTGGGGATACCCCTGGCGCATCGGACTATACAGAAACTGTAGATTTTACCAGGTGGACGAGGGGTGTATGCTGGACAGTAGACCCAACGGAATATTGTTATTATCCAACATATCCTGTTTATTATCCCTCTTACGCACCGTTATATCCATATGGACAAAGAGATACTTCTACTATAATAGATGTTCCAGGAACAGAGGAAACATGTTATCAGAACAACCCCTACTATCCTTATGGTAGAAAAGAACCTCAAGAGGGCGTAACTTATTATGTAACATACAGATATGGATGTAGGGACAGTAAGCTATATGATAATTTTGGAATATTAACACAATTACAAAAAATAGATGAGCAGTCTTATGTTGAATACAGAAAGGCAATTAAGGCATTGGTATTAGCTTTTTTGGCAGGTCCAACAATAGACAGTATTAAAGATGCCTTATCTGTTTTTCACCCAAGAGATTTTATAGAAATAATAGAAGGTTTTAGAACAGGGTGGATTTTGGGTGAAAGTATATTATATACAGAAGATGATTGGAATAACCCTCTAATAGATACAACAGATGGTACATTATTATTAAGTGAGCAAACAGGATTTTATGAATTTGAAGTCCGCTTCCATTTTGCGTCCACGCTATCTACTGTAGTGAGGACATTATTGGAAGATTTAATAAATTTAATGAAACCGGCTCATACAAGAGCTTTCGTTACATTTTTAGAAACCACATAAAAGGAGAATAAAAATATTATGGCAGGTGACAAAAGAGTAAAATGGTATGATAGACAGCAGGTAGACCTTACTGATCAAACTACCGAACAAGAATACCATATCACAAGGACAAAAAATATATTTGATAGACTACTGGGGGACGGTGTAACGTCAGGGCTATTGGTAACAGATGATAGCCAAATGGTATTTCAGGACAGTAGTAATGCTACAGAGACCAGTCAGATAGATACACTTGGCAATCAGGTAATACAAATATTTTTGGCAACGGCGGATAATTTACAAAGTGTTATTGCCCGAATGCGTAATGTTGATGCCACTGGAAATGTTACTGCCTCCATTTATACATTAGCCACCCCCACTGACCCAACTTCAGCATTAAGTTCAACCGCTATTGCCCAGGCAGTAGTTAGTTCAGGTTCTATAGGAGCAATGTTTGGAGAAGTCACTTTTGATTTTTCCGCACAGGCGGCAGTTGCTGATGCAGGGCGTTTAACGGTAGGCAATTATTATGCGGTAGCATTCGCAAGGGACAGTGTGGTTGGTAGTATAGATATAAGATATTCTACTTCTAATCAATATGATAATGGATATGTAAGATATTATGATTTCCCAAGTGATACTTATACTAATTATCTTACAAGGGATCTCTATATTAAGGTATTTACCGATGCGGTTCAAATAGCTACGGGTATTGCTTATAAAAATGGAGATCCAATAGAAGTAAATACAGTCCAGAGAAAAGTTAATCTGGCGGATACATCTGGCGTAACTAATTATATTACTTTAAAATATAAAGAGACGCTAACCGATCAAGAAACAAATCCAAGGCTAGGTACGCCTGAATACAGTAGGATACAAGATGACTTTGAAGTAGTCGTAAGGACATCGTTGGCATCTATAGCAAGTGATGAAGAATCTGTATCATCTACTGCTCATACTGGGGCTTTCCCATTGATCATAGCGGATTTAAGAGTATTTATTCCCGGAAGAAGTTCTCTTTGGGACGCATATATAAATAAAAATGTATTATTAACAGGCGAGACAGTTCAATCAGGCTTATCTATAAAAGATTGTGTCTATTATAATAACACTAATTCAAGATGGGAAAAGGCGAGTTATACAAATTTACCACGAGGTATATTGACTAGTAGCGGGGAAGTTACTTTATTTGGACAAAAAACAGGACTTTCTGGCTTAACTGCGAATTCCGTATATTATATGGATTCATCTGGAAATCTTACAACTACCCAAACACATATCAGAATAGGGGGCGCATATTCTACTACTGTATTGTTAGTTGATATAGATATTAGACATGATATAAATAATATTCTTACGGTAGCCAATGATAATTATACCATTTTAGATAATGATTATTATAGTATCGTTGAAGTCACAACGGGCGATACGGATAGAATAATAACGCTTCCCTCATTAGCCAATAATCTAAAAAGAGAAATTTCTATTATTAAAATTGACCGTGGCACAGGAGTGGTTACGGCGACTGGAACTATTAATGGACAGACAAATGTTATACTTCCTAGAATTAATAGCAAAATAGCTTTATATGGGAATTCTTCTGAGTGGAAGACGAACGATATACGACATGATAAGTATGATACAGGTTGGATTAGAAGAAGTGATTGGACAAATGTGCATTTAGGCTCTGTTAAGGTTATATATAATAATTTAGTAGGAACATTCCAAAGTGGGGAAATTATAACAGAAGCTATTAGCGGTATCACTGGTATCGTTACAGAAGACGATGGAGCTAATTTATATTTAGAAAGCGTTACGGGTTTAGGTATTTTTACTAACGGAAGGCAGATAACTGGTGGAACTTCTGGAGCTACTGCTGATGTTAATGGGAATACTATAAATCAAGATGTAGATATTTTGCATAATTTTAGGACTAATATGTCAGATTTAAATGTTTATACCTATATATCAAGCGACGCAACGGATAATAATTCTATAGAAATTGATAGTAGTTCTTATTATTCGTGGTCCACATATTATGGGGGGGGCGGAGAATACAACTATGGAATACAAATTTATCAAGTTAATAATAATTCATTAAAAATACAAACGGCGGAGGGCGGAATACATTATTTATCTGATGCTGGAACTGAATCCTTCCTAGATAGTGGCTTCTATTATTATAGAATAGTAATAAAAAAAACATTAATATAATGAAAGGTAAAAAATATGTTAGAATTAACACAAGATGAAATAAAATTTATTAAAAAAAGGCATAGATTATATAAAGAGGTTGTCCCGTTAGTAAAGCAAAAAAAAAGTTTAAGGCTTAGATCTACAGGAAATATTGAAGAAGATTCAAAAGTGCGAGTGGGGTTGTCTAAGGAGATAAAAGCCAAAAGAAAAGAAATATTAGGTGAAGAATAAAAATATAGCAATAATAACTTTGGATTCTTTAAGATATGATTCTTCTATTGAAGCATCAGTTCCTAATTTTAAAGAATTAATTTATAACTATCAAGATCAATATAATAATTGGGTAAAAGTTGGTTCAAATGCAACTTATACTCTTCCTTCCCACATTGCTATTTTGAAAGCTGGTATATTGCCAAGTTATCCAAATTTAAAGTTCCCATTTTCTAAAAAAAGGAGGGTTTTTACTTTAAGAACTCCTAATTTGTATATCCCTTCAAATAAATTAAAATATTACAATGATTCTCTGTACTCTGTTCCAGAGGCGAAGTCTTTGCCCAACGGCTTTGAAAAAGATGGGTATTATACATTGGGTATAGGAGGGGTTCAATGGTTTAGGGCAGATACAGAGACATCAGAATTTTGGAGTAATTATTTTTCTGAATTTTATTGGGAAGAATGTTTTTCAGAAAGGTATTTTGATGGATTGGAAAATCAGATTAAAAAGATAGAATCTATAAATATTCCTAATGATAAACCATTGTTCTTTTTTATGAATGTATCTTCGACTCACTTGCCATATAGAGGGGAGGATAAAACAATAAGGGGACAGGCCAATTGTTTAGAATATATTGATAAGCATATTATGAAAGTTATTGATTTTATACCCAAGCCTGCACATATATTCATAATGGGAGATCACGGTGATTGCATGGGAGAAGACGACTGCTTCGGGCATGGATTTTATCATCCTAAAATTATGGAAGTCCCCATGATTAGTTTAGAAATTAATTAAAGTTTTCCTTGACAAATGACGATAAATGGAGTATAATTATATTATACACTAAAAAGAAAGGAGAAACCAAAATGAAAGCCAAACTAACTGTTATCATAATGATTGTTATAGTTATAACAATGGTAGCTATGGGATGCACTACTTCTGTAAGGAAGAGTATTATTCTTCCTACTGAGCCAACTGTAGATTGGTCAACCAATAATTAATATTATAGGAGGGTTTTATGAAAAGAATGGTTTTAATTTTAATCTTACTGTTTATAATGACTACAATTGCTAATGCATATACCTTTTCTCAGGCTCAAATATGGCAATATGCCCTTGATAGCTATTGGTTTTTACAAGTGTTAAACCTTGTAAGGGTAGATATATATGATTGTACAAAGATAGGTTTACGAGATGGCAGGTATGAAGAGAATAATGATATTGCTCGGTGGTTTACCTCTAGGGGATATTATAATGGACTATATGTATGTAGCGCAATATTAAATGCAGGTTTGTATTTTATTGCATCATGGTGGTATTGGGATAGCACTATTCCAAAAAGGCATGCAATGGTATTTAGAAAATTATACTTGGTTATTATAAGTATAGCTGAGATGTATGCCATATCCACTTGGAAAGATGAAGAGGTTATTAATGCTAAGGCTAAGGTAGAATTGCATTTCGCATTTTAATTAAAAAGGAGGTTGATTATGAAAAATACTATTTTGTTGTTTGTATTTATAATAATAGTATTAGTATCTTGTGAAAAAGGAGTTAATCAAGAGCCAATAAGAATTAATATTGATAAAGAAATATCTAAAGAAGGCATAGAGATATGGAATAAGGATATTGAATACGTTGAATTAGATAAAAATCCAGACATTATTATCAAAAAAACAAACAAGTTACCCAATAATGAACTTGCATTAACAAAATGGTATTCATGGGATTATCTTGGTATTAGATGGGTAAAAGCAATAAGACCCGCACACATATATATAAGAATATATAATAAAATTATATTAGCTCATGAATTTGGACATTTTTTGTATTTAGATGATAAGAATTCATTGGATACAAATTCAATAATGAGTACCCATTTTAATAATACCAATAAATCATTTGATTGTTTTATTGAATTCAAAGAGTGAGTGAATATGGTAAGGAGGATATATGAGATCAAACGCATTTAGTAAAATAAAAAACTTAGCCTTAAAATAAGTATAGGAGGAATTGAAATGAAACGTTTAAAATGTTTTTTATGGACTGTCGCACTGATAACATGTTTTTTTGTTTTTCAAGTGCATAGTCTACCTATTGGTAATCCTGTAACCCCCCATAATATGGTAAAAAAACTTAGTGTGGGGTTTGATTGTGATTGGTCTGGAACAGGTATAGCGACAAGGACCTTTAGCTATTTGATACCACGGGACTTGAAAGCCGCTGGGTACAATACAGTTCGAATACGCACTCAGTTACCCGCAGACAACACTTTATTCAGCACTTTGGATACTCATATTGATACAGCGATAGCTGAAAAACTTGTTGTTGTACTTGCCTTCGGGGCGAAAGACGCTGAACTGGCTAGTACAGACGGTGAAGCAAAAAGAATTGTTCGAAACTGGTGGTCAAAAGTTGCTAGTCGTTACAAGAACGACTCATATAAACTCGTGTTTAACCTGTTGATTGAACCCAGTGGACGGCTTAAAGATGTTGACTTGATAAATACTATTTACAAACAAACGATTGATGAAATCCGAATAACAAATCCTTACCGCATTCTTATTCCAGCAGCACCTTCTGGTTCACAGCCGGGTTCACTATGCGATCTTGATTTAAATATGTGGTACGATGATTACATTATTATTGAATGGCACATCTATGCTGCGGGTCCGAATAATCGCCCAACCAGTAAGAAGTATTGGACTACCGGAACATTGGAAGATAGAAATCGGGTTCTGAATATCTTAGGTGATGCTGAACAATGGATTAATGACAACCCTGGGTGCAAAACATGGGTTGGAGCATGGATGCCGGGCAACTATAATGCTGACGATCCCAGACTAAATATCCCTAACCAAGTAAAATTTGCAACTTTCTTTACCAGAGAATTGAACAGATTGAATGTTCCTTTTTGCGTGAATACTATTAGCAAATTATATGACCGCGAAAAAAAGGAATGGTATGAAAACAATTCTGGTGGAACGTTAGGTGGTATGCCGGTAAGAGATATTATTGTAAATCCCAACCAAGCTTCTTTTTATACTGAAAGTGGCTATGGAGGAAAAGGTGTCAGATTGGGTGTAGGAAAATATAGAATGTCTGATCTGGAAGACTTAGGACTCGCAGACAAGATTTCATCTCTTATGGTCCCTTGGGGTTTCAAGGTAAAGGTTTACAAAAACGGTGACTTTTCAGGAGGCTCGGAAATATTTACGAAAACAAAAGCTTCTCTGTCGAGTATCGGATTTGATGACTGTATTTTATCCTTAAAGGTAATTGATACAGGAACTTATTAATAATAAATAATTCATTAAATTATTTTCATAAAGCCCTATTATGATTGATTTTATAATAGGGCTTTTTGTACTTGACTTTCTTCTAAATATTTAGTATATTTGATACATTATGGTTAATAAAAGGGGCAAACAATGATAATATCTACAACTGGCAAAAATGGTGGTATTGGCAAGAGCCTGTGCTCACTTAATATATCTTTAGCATTGTCTCAATTGGGAAAGAAAGTATTATTAATAGATGCCGATATGGGATCAGCCAGGCTACATGGATATCTTAATAAATATAATGCTAAGAATCTATCCCATATCTTACAGGGAGAGGATATAAAAAATATAATAGAACCCATTCATGGAATAGATTTTATTGACAACCTACCATGCAGTACCACAATGGCAAATTTAGAAATAGGCAAACTTGATAAAATTACAAATGCTATTATGCAGATATATGATGATTATGATTATATTATTTGTGATATGTCTGCGGGTGTATCACGAGCAGTAACGTCCTTTTTATTTATATCCAATAGAGTTATAGTTATTGCCCAAGGTGATAACAGGGAAGGTGTTTTGGCGGCATATCATGTTGGAAAATTAGTCGTTTTAAACAATAAACAAGTTGGAATAAATATTATAGTGAATATGGCAGACACCTGTTTAGCACACAAACAATTCGACAGACTGTATAATAACTTTAAGAAATTTCTTGATAAAGAGGTAAAGTATTTAGGCAACATAGATAAGTGTAACGATATTAATAAATATATAAATATGAGAACTCCCGCAATTATATCAAACCCACACTGTAGGTTCTCAAATCAAATTATAAATATCGCAAAGGAGTTAATTCATGAGTAAAGATGTAGAAGAATTGGATGGAGAGTTAATTAAAGACCCATTCATAGCAAGACTTGTCCACAGTAACCACATATTTAAAATAATAATAGTGGCATTCGGTGTGGCAGTCGTGGCATTAATTGCTGTTCTTATAATAAATATGAGTCAATCAAAGTTTTATCAAAAACAACAAAAGTTATTACATCAACAGCTATACAGCCTTAATCAATCAGCGGAATTTAAAAAAACTCGTAAATCATTGGAAACTAAATGGATAGCAAATGTTCTATTGACCTATCATCCCTATTGGGACGCTAACAAACTAAGCAGATTGGCTGAACATATATATCAAAAGGCAGTAATGGAAAAACACCTCCAGATAGAAGAAGTGGGGGTATTGATTGCCTATGAGAGCAGGGGAAACCCCAATGCCCAGAATAAAGATACAGAGGCTACTGGATTAATGCAGATCATGTATATGACAGGAAAATATATTGCCCCTGCCATGGGTATTAAATGGGAAGGTTTTAAAACACTAAAGGATCCCTTTAAAAATACAACTATGGGAATCCAATTTTATTATGACATGAAAAAAAGATTTGGAATGAAAAAGGCCCTAATTGCTTTTGGATGCGGACCAACTAAACTAGTTAAATGGACAAGAAAAGGAGGAGTGCCTAAAGGTGCAATGACTTATTATTGGGGCTACCTTAAAATGAAGGCAAAGGTTGAAAGAGATACTGGTAATATAATATATATAGAGGACTTGCCAGAAAAAGATGTGCATATAGCAAGAAAGAAATATTATCAGGAATTAGAACTGCAAAAAAAGAAAGGGAAATAAAGGAGGTATATAATATGGCACAAAGTGTATATGATAATGGCGAATTAGGGGAGATGATGGAATTAGATTTTTCTGAACCGGAAAAGGCAATAGAGATGATTAAAGAGCAATTGGAAAATCCAAGGGTGAACCATCTTGATGTTTTTGAAACGGAAAACGGGGAAAGAAAAAAATCTCGACCATCGTTAGTAACAGTAGAATATACCCCAGAAGGTCTTGAAAAAATGATAGAGGAAAAAATAGAATTGGCATTAAAGAAAAGAGATATATTGGACGAGGCTAACAAACTTGGATTAAATTCAAAGTAGGGAGAAGCAAATGGAAATAAAAACAAAATATAATATAGGGGATGAAGTATACCACTTTGATAACGAAGAAAGTTGCATAAAGAAAACTGTTATCAGGGCAATAATTATCAAAAGTGTATTGATTTCCGATTCAATAGAAACCACTACAACTTATATGATAAAAGATAAAGACAACCCTATTTTAGAAGAATGGCTATTCGGTGATTTAAAAGAATGCCAGGATAAAGTGGCTTCTTATTTCAAAGATATTGTAATCAAGGTAAGGGAGTATAAAGAATAGAACAGCTCTTGACTTTTACATAAAATTTTAGTATATTTGGATATTATAAAGGAGGGATTTATGAGAAAGAAAACCAAGCAAACTTTAGTTAAGATGTTGACAGAAGGCAAAGTAGATCAATTTAATAAATATAGGCAAGACCTATATAAAGAAGGTGAATACAACGCCGACCTGTGCAACGCCAACCTGTGCAACGCCAACCTGTACAACGCCAACCTGTACAACGCCGACCTGTACAACGCCGACCTGCGCAACGCCGACCTGTGCAACGCCGACCTGTGCAACGCCAACCTGTGCAACGCCAACCTGTACAACGCCGACCTGTACAACGCCAACCTGTACAACGCCAACCTGCGCAACGCCAACCTGTGCAACGCCGACCTGCGCAACGCCGACCTGCGCAACGCCAACCTGCGCAACGCCGACCTGTGCAACGCCAAAAATTTAACAGGAATAAAATTTCAAATTTCTAATTTATTACATAATATTAATTGGGGTAATTTATCTGATAAACTAACATTGGAATTAATGAAACGTGATGCAATAATATGTGGTGAAGAAAAAATGACTGCATGGGCTATAAACGGTGGGGAATGTCCATTTGGAGATAATATAGTTAGGGATTTCTGGTTTGTTGAAAATAAGGAATTATGGAAACCTGGTAATCCCAAAATGAATGATATGCAATTATTTAAGGCACTTTGTAAAGAAAAAGGAATGAAAATATTATAAGAAAAGGATGATATATGTCCAAGGCTGAAAAAAAACAAACTGAAAAGAAAAAAGATAAACCCAAGATAAACGCAGTAGATGTTGTTATTGCCAATATGAAAAAGAAATTTGGTAATACAAAGTTTATAAAAGGTAGCGAAAAAGATATACTTAAAAATTATATAACTGAATATAATTATATACCTACCGGTAGCCTTTCATTTAACAGGATGACAGGTATTGGTGGTATGCCCACCGGAAAAACAATAGAAATAGCAGGCAGAGAAGATAGGTATAAAAGCACTTTAGCTTTTTGTTTGGGTGCTGATGCTCAAAGGGATGGCTGTATCGTGGTTGATTTTGATTTGGAAAGAAAAACCAGTCCTGCCTATGTTCAAAAATTGGGAGTTAATATTGAAAAGGGCTTTTTATATTGCCCCGTAGACCATAGCGATATGATGTATGAGACTATAGAAAATCTATTAACTACCGGGGATAGATATTTTATGATAATAGATTCTGTAGCTGCTATTGTTACCTCCGCACACTTGCAAAAACAATGGTATGAGAAAAAAAAGATTGCCCTTAGAGCAGCGCAGTTAAGTGAATTCTTCCAAAGAAATTCAGGGAGGATATCCGATTCTCATAGTAATATTATAATGATAAATCAATATCGGGATGCGGGTATGGGAACAGGCATGGCTTACAAAACTACAACTGGTGGTAATTCTATACCTTATTTTGCTACAATAAGAATAAAATTAGATATGCAACCGAGTGATAGAATAAGGGATGATGAGGGAAATGGATTGGGGGCGCACGTAACCTGTGATTTTAAAAAAATACAGACAGCGTCTCCAAGTGAAAAGAGAAGGTTGTGCATAAAGGACGGACATGGTTTTTGGAAAGAAGAAGAGATAATGCAAATCTCAATGCAGAAAGAAAAAGACCTCCCCCCATTGATAGTTCTTGCAGGGTCATGGTATGAAGAAGTTGAAACAGGCTTAAAGTTTCAGGGACAGAATAATTTAAGAAAAGCCATAGAAGAAGATAAGGATATGTTTAACAGGTTAGAAAAACACGTAAAAGAAAGATGGGGGCTTGATGAAAATAATAATAGAGAGTGATAAAGCCAGGGAAATAGATAACAAAGTTAAAATTATAGATAGAATTAATAAACATAAGCATAGAAAAGCTTCTTGTATACTTGCGGAATATATTACACCTATGCAAAAAAAAGAACATAAATATATAACTGATTATAATATAAGATATTGGATTAATGGTGGAGGGACAGATGGGGCGTATGGATGGTTTACTGTAGAGCAACTTGATCAGTGGTTATCCATTGATAGTCGTTATTGTCCCCTTAATTCTTTTAAAGGAAAAATATAATAATGGTAATATATAATAATACCTTCCAAGCAAAAGCCAGTAAGGCGCACAAAAAAGCATTTAGGTGTTTAAAAAAAGAATATCCTGCGTGGACTATATGGCAGGAAAAACAGATAAATATTGATGGAAAGACACTGTTTGCAGATATATATATCCAATCTCCCTTTCAAATGATTATTGAGATACAGGGTAAGCAGCACCATAAATTTGTTCCCCATTTTCATAAGACAGAAGCAGGATTTAAAAAAGCGCAGGAGAACGATAAGATAAAAAAAGAATTTTGCGAAATGAATGACATATTGTATTTAGCTATAGACGGTGATAATTTTGATGAAGACGATTTTTTAAATGAAATGAATAAAAAAATACAAGAGGGGATAGAAGATGATATATAAATACACATGCAAAAAGTGTGGCGCAACAATAGATACGGATATGAAAGTATCTAAATTAAAAAAGTGCAGTAATTGCAATGCGAAGCAATGGGTTAGGGAGAGTAAATGATAAAGTTAAAAGAGGAACAGATTAAGAAATTAAAAGAATTGCTCGAAATTGAGTAATTCTTGTTTTTCCACTTTTGATGGTGGAAATAAGCAGGGGGTGGGTCGTAGTAAAACTATGATTTAGTAGTAATAACATTTTGTCTTTGGTCAAGGGGGATTTTTTATAATGTCCTGCCCCTATCCCTCACAAGGAGTAAGCAATATGCATAAAGGTATAAAAAAGAGTTCTGTACAATGGGCAGAAGAATTAAATATACATGGTATATCAGATAAGACAAAGTGGGAAGATTGTAATATTATTGTATTAGACCCTGATGGGTGGGATAGAACATCAGGAGGTTGGAAAAAATCAATAAAAGAAAAAATAACTAGAGAGGATTTTAATACAAGGCTACTTGTATCTACTCTCCGTGGATGCATTAAAAAAGGTGGTTAATATATAATATGGATAAAGAAATAGAAATAGGGGATGTTATAACCATAGATAAAAGAATAGGTAAAGCAAGACCTTATAAAAAGAAACCATGGTGGGCGTTTTGGAAAAAACAAGATATTTTTATGGGGGTTTACCATGGAGATGGACAAGTATTTATAGGTAGCTTTACTTGTATAAAAATAGATTGTGAAAACTTTATAGAAAGGAGTAAAAATGAGAGGAACAAGGGTAAAGAAAATAAAACAAGAAATAAAAGAAATGCAGGCTAAGGTTACTGGCAAAAAAGCTAAGGATGTTACGCCTTACAAGTGTGATATCAAAATGTTTAAAAAGATATATATGAAAAAGAAAAAACAGGGATTGTTAGCATGGCAACAGTAATTATACTACTACAGGTTGTAGTAGTAGGAATGAATATAATTTTTATGTTCAATATGATATTAAAACAAAGCTATTTATGGGCAATTTTATCCTTGATTTTGTCCGGTATTTTTGTTATATTATCATGTATATTAGATAAAAGGGGGACAAATGAGAATAACACAGACAGAATACAACAAGGTAGTTGAGGAACAAAAAAAAATACCCAAGGGATCTGCGGTAGTCAAGAATATAGATGACTTCTATAAGGGTATAGGGCTAAATCCAGATTCCTTTGATCCAGATATTACAAAGATTCTGAATATGAGTAAGGATAAGCTTTGTGAAGAAAAGGATATTATTAAACTAAATAAGTACAGGCATTGTCTTATTAATTTTAAGGGGTATTTGACTTTTCAAATATCTCGCAGGGAGGCATTTACCAAAGTTGATCAAGAAGTTAGATACCAAATGGATATTTTTGCCGAGAAGGAAAAGCCCAGGATTAAAATGTTAATCAATAAAACCACGTCAGAAAAGCAGACAGAAAATAAAATTATGGAAGAAAATAAATTACTGTTTTTGAAGAAATGTTCTATTGCCGCTTCAAAGGCACTGCAGAGTACATGGGAAAATATGTTGCCTATATTGGATAGCTATATTGATCTTATCAGAAACTTAACCTATCTTCGGACAATGGAATATAGGGCAGAGCTATACAACAATAATTCCGAATAGAATGGATATCCCCGAAGATATATTGGACTCTATTATATTGTGCAAAATGCATTCAGAGCCATGCAGAAAGGTAATGTGGGCTATTTTAAAAGAAACCATATTAAAGGATAATCAGTTTTGCACTATTTCTTATGGTGAACTTATTAAAATGACAAACCTGTGTATTTCCCAGGTATCAAGAGCTGTTAACTTTCTTATTAAGAATAATTATATAACCCGAAATAATGATTGGGGAGAGTATCAATATTATTTTAATCCTGACCATACACAATGGACAAATAGGGGGAAGAGACCTGTAAATAATATTAAATCTATCCCTATATCATTTATCCCTTTATTATATAAGGAAGAGCATAAAAGTAGGGATGCTTATGAATTGGCAACTGAAAGATTTATAAGCAAGCTAAATCACGGCGACAATGACTTTGTCACACCTACCATAAAAGCCCTGTCTGATAAAGACCCCAATGATGTTATTAAGCATTTAAAAATATTATTATTGTTAGAATCCTATAGGTTTAATATTGTGAAGGATATAAAATTGGTAAATCACATATTAGATAATTATAATCACATCGATACGGCTAATATGCTGATCGTTATCTGTAACTACCTTAAAAAAAAGAAAAGCATTAATATGAGATTGTCTATTAAAAACTTATTTAAAAAAGGCGTTAACCTCCAATTATAAAAAGGATAAAAAATGCAAGTAAGAGACAGTAGTTATAAAAATATAATATCAGATATAAAGGAGATGAGTGATAGTTATTGGAAAAAGTCAAATATAGAATTCATTAAATTTAAATGGGAGATAGGGGTAAGGCTATATAAAGAAAAAAGTAACGGTATAACCAAGATCCTGCCACAAGTGGCAGTCGATATAGGCGTGTCAGAGAGAGAATTATGGTATATATATGGATTCCGGAGCAAATATGATTATAATGGGCTGTGTGAATTAATTAATGTGCCAGATATAACGTGGAGAATAATAAGAAACGATTATTTAACCGAATCAACTCCCGAAACCAAAGATAGAAAAGACAAAGTAGATAAGGTTGATAATGAAATACGTGATATGCATCCGTTTGAGCTCAGGAAAGCCTATTTACAGAAAGAAAATCAATTATTGAAGTCTCAGGACAGCGAAAAAACCGCTTTATCTGAGAATGATTTTTTAAAAAGAGAGGTTAAAAGGCTTCAAGACGAAAACTCAAAGAAAGACACCGTTATTAAAAATCAAAAGAAGAGAATAAACGAGCTTATGCAGCGGTTGGGAGAGGCTGATTCTGTAGATGATAAGTATAGGGAGCTATTAGAATATTGGAATAAGAAAAATAAAGAAGCTTTCGGTCATATATTATGTGAAAGAAAGAAAAAGGATGGCTCTGTGTCATCTGCACTTGCGGTTAAAGATCAAAATGGAATAAAAAAAATGAGAAGGCTATATACTTTTGAAAAAAATAAGGAAATATTGGATTATGTTTATAAAGACGAGAAATTTTATAAACATAAATCTCAACCTGGATTTATAGGCAGTCAAGTTGAAATTATAGTAAAAACATTAAAGAAAAAAGAAGACCTTAATAACTTTGTTCCAGACGATGTGCATAACCAATATGACGCAAAATCTGTTGATATAGATAACTTAGAAGAGTTAGATTCAAGCTGACAGGAGGGGGAATGTACGAACTTACTATTTATGAAAAACTGGAATCTTTAAAAAGTGGACTACTGGGGGATATGCCTAGTTTTCATAAGCCTGATTGTATTCAGTGTCATGGCACGGGTATGTGTAAGAGGACACAGGAAGAGTTGGATTCTCTTTCCCCAGATATACAAATGGCTTTAGAAAAGTATGGTGAATTTAAGTTTGTTCAGCAGGGGCGCAAACTAAAGACATGTGATTGCGTTAATCCGAATTATGTCGCTTACGAAAATACTGTAAACGATATTAAGGTCTTGGTTAAAATACAAAACCATATGAACATTCCACCGGCGTATAAAAAATATTGTATAGATAATCTCCCCCCTATATTAAAAACTAAAATAATTGAGAAAAAGAGAGTAATTGAATTTATAGATAAACTTAAATTCCAAATAAAAGAAAAAAAATATGTGGGTTTTTATCTTCATGGCATATCAGGAACCGGCAAGAGCCATACAGGAGTTGCTATTCAAAATGCAATAGCTACAAACTCATTAAGAATATGTCATTATGAGAATGTCCCTGAGTTAATGAGAAATATTAAGAGAAAATTTGATAAGGATCAGATAGAAAAAAAATACATGAGTACCACTGCACTAATTGATTATTTAATAAGTGTTCCATTTTTATACTTGGATGATATAGGAGTTGAAAAACCAACGGAATATGTTTTAGAAAAAATATATGAAATAATTGATGGACGATATGTAAGGGGCAGGGGCGGATTAATAATATCTTCAAACTGCCACCCAAGTATGTTATCTCAAAAATTAGGCTATCGCATAATGTCCAGGATACAATCAATGTGTTTCACAATAGGAATGTCACAAAAAGAAGATAAAAGAATATAATAAAGACACCCTGCCTCTCATTAACTACAGCATAGCCCCATATAAGCCCTCAAAAATGGCTCATATACCCCCTCAAAATTTAAATCCATAGCAAACTACCTTTTATCTATAAAGATGCAATGTAGCGTCAATAAACAGCCGTAAAGATAATATTTGCGACTTTTTATTGACGTTTTTTACTGACACCTATATGCAGTAAACCCAATCTATCATTTAATAACAATATAACAAACCTTCGCTCTGTGGCAGTAAGCCTTTTTCTCTCTCCTCATATATATATTATATACATATTATATTAATACTAAGAGTATATATGACAAAGTAAAAATAATGCTACTGCCACCAAGTTACAGTAAAAATAGCACTTGACAAACATTAAAAAATGTAGTATATTCTTGTTAGAAAGGAGGTGGTATAGGCATGGGTGACATTTATTACTTGGATGAGGAGAAATATAAAAGATTTTCTATATGCGCAGGTGCGTATGTGATTTATGATGATTCGAAAAGGGGTTCTGGACAAAATAGTCACTCTGATATATTTGAGGGCGAAGTTATAGCTGTTAGTGATGAAACATATAGCGGGTATCCATGGTTAACGGTTAAGTTGGGTAAGATAATAAGAGGGTGTCGCGGTCAGAGCGTAGGCGACATTAAGAAGGTGGATAGAGATTGGGTTAATTATTTAAAATTAAAAAATAAAGGAGGTGGTATAGGCATGGGTGACATTTATACCAAGAATGATGATGGGTATAAGCAAGTATGTGTTCCTGTGGGGGCGTATGTTAGGTATGATGATTCCAGGGGCTGGTTTAGTACTACTGATATTTTTGAGGGTGAAATAGTAAGCACTGGAAATGAGTCAGATGATGATAGCGCGTGGGCAAAGGTTAAAATTTTGAAAATAATAAGTTCTGGAAGCAATTTCCAAGTTGGGCTTATAGAAAAGCTGAAAAATGAAAACCTTAAATACCTTAAATTAAAAAAGAAAGGAGAAATAAAAATGAATATTTGGGAAAATGTAAAAAAGATATTTCAAAGACATGAGGATACTATATTTACTTTAGGTATAGTTATTCTAATTGACCATTTTTTCTTGCATGGGGCATTGGCTTCAAGGGTAAAGTCATTGATGGAGGCAATGATTGATAGCTTGGAGAAAAGTTTAAAGGGGGCAAAAAATGATTCAAAAAATGGGAAAAAATAATATAATATATTTTATATTGGGTTATATATTTGCAAGAAAGTTAGTTCCCTTTTTTGTCCATGTTATATATTGGGTATTAATTCTGTTTTTTGCATTTAAGCCCAATGGTTTTATATCTTTAGTTATACGATTAATTAGGGATATTTTTGTATAATGAAAAAAACCACTTGACAAAACTTAAAAAATAGAGTATATTTAAAGAGTTATGTAATTCCTTCGGGGACTAGGGAGGAGTTAGGAAGGCTGAATTGACAGTAAACATTAAGATCCCCATTGATATTGGGTAGCGTGATCAAGTATGTCGATATAAGCTTGGTCACGCACCCTGCTTTGAAAACATAACAACATTGGAGGTAATGATATGAGAAAAATAATATGGGATAATAGGTATGTATGCTTGGGATTAGCAATTGTCGGTATCTTTGTTTTCTTATTTTTACTTACAGGGGCGATTGATTCGGACGACGATGGCTACGTGTTTTTAAAATGGCAAAAATTATTAATATACATGTCCCTAGATTTGTTTTTAACGGTAGTATTTTTTTTAAGGTTTACCGATATAAGTGGTAAATCATGATGAATAAAATAAGATTTATAATAGGATTGCCTATAAGGTTTGTATGTGCGTTGGTTGGTATTTTTTGTTTGTTATCGTACTTGGCTACTTGTTTTGCAGTAGTCATTTTCCTGTGTTTATGTAGTCTTTTTTATATATTGTTAAATCCAAAAATTTCTTTTAATAATGAATGGTTTGAATTACAATTTAAGGATTGTAAACACGACATTGTTAAAGTATTTAAATTGATTTGGAAAACAATAAAATGGATAGTTTGGAGGTAGATGATAATATGGCTGGAGGAATAATATTTTTAGTAACCTTTGGATTGGGTATGATATATGTTACTTTTCTTTTGACACAATTTTTAAATGCACATCATAAATCACAAATGAAATATCTTAATGGTTGTTTTAGAATAAAACGATTAGAATATGAGAATTTTTTAAAGGAGCATGATATTATGGAATACCAACTATATAAAAAACAGCAATATTGGGATCACTTCTTAACACTAAAGAAATATTGGAATCACGGGATGACATTAAAAAGAATTAATAAGGTGAAAGATATAGTTATGGAAGATGGCTTCTTTTGGGATGATATATTATCAAGGCACGGGGGATATGAATATTCCCCAGAAGAATTAAAGGAGAAGGACTTATTTAATTACCAGCATTGCTTCGGTAATTTCGCAGGTATGTTGGGAGATATAATATACAGGGCGGCAGACAAGATAAAGATGCGACGTAAACAAATCAAAAAACTTAAAGAGTTGATAAAAGAAATTAATAAGGAGGGATGAGGTTATGGAAATAAAAGGATGGGTTGATTTAAATAATTATGATTTGCAGAAAGTATATGAAGATAAGGGATGGATATTGATTATGATAGAAAAAAACAAACCAAATGGTAGGGTGCAAAAACCGGCAGAATGTGAATTAGTAGTTCATGAAATAAAGGAGCAAAGCTAATGTATTGTGAAAATGCTATAAGATTGCTTGAGGATGCAATAGAAGCTACATTGTCGTGCCTAAATCAAGGCACTATATGTGATGGGTGTGATGAAAAATGTGATATTGAACAGCTCAAAAAAGAACTCAAACATCTGAGAGGAGAGAAGTGATGAGTAAGTATATACAAAATCACATGAAACAAATGTGTGATACACTTCGGTCATTAAATAGAAAATGCGGAGAATGCCAAGATTATCTTATCTGTAAAAGCGATTATAAAGTTGAATATAATAAATATTTACCAAAACATAAAAAAGCATGTAAAGATTTTAAGGAGGAGCGTAAATAATGGCTAATAAACTTAGAGAAGAATACACAAAACAAACAGGAAAGCCAATACCAGTAATAATGGATGATAATGAAGTTAGATATATTTCAATAGATTGGGCTGACTGGCTAGAAAACAAACTAAGCCAATCCGAAGCCGAAATCACCAAGCTAAAGAATGGGAGTTAGATATGAATTTAGTTGATAAATTTTATCCTGATATCTGTAAAGAGTGTGGACAATTATTAAGTGAACAGGATATATATGATGGTGTATGTCCTATATGCGGAGTTATGTTGCCATTGGATAAATAAAAGGAGGTAAATATGGACAGTAAAGAGAAAAGATTTGTTAAATATTATGAAAACAAAAGAGAATATCAAGTGACAATTGATATAGGGCATGATGATGAAGAAACACATGTTTCTAAAATAAGAAATATGGACACAGACTATGTCCTTGATATTAACCTATTGTCGCATGACAAATTGGCGCACATAGAGGTTGATGTTTTTGATTTGTTGTGTTATGATATGGAATTAAATATCGGCGCATCCTCTATGGGGGCTACGACTTATTAAAGAAAGGGGAGAATATTAAAAATAACTCTTGACTTTTACTAAATATTTTAGTATATTTGATAAAATGAAAAAGGATGGGATATGTATATATTATTTATTGTAGATAAAAAGGGAAATATAGAATCAGAAGGCGATATTGATGCCTGCTCAACCTTGTCCGAAGTTGAAGATTTGGTAAATTATTATTGCGATCCTAAATGGGAATTTTTAAAAAGAAATGAATTTAGATATATTAAAGTTAATAAAAAAGATATGAGAAAAATATAATATATAAAAGGAGGAATTTAAAAATGGAAAAACAAAAGATGAGTGTAACAAGGGCTTTGAGTGAATTAAAGCTACTTGACTCAAGAATCAGAAAAGAAGTTGGAGGATCTACGTTTATTGATGTTTATCAAGAACGCAAGAACCAGACAATTATTGAGGGCGTTACCAAGGAAAAATTTAATACGGATGCGAAAGCGAAATATGATTCTATCGTTGACCTTATTGCCCGCAGGAAAAATATTAAAGCTGCTATTATGGAATCGAATGCCAAAACAAAAATTAAAGTAGGCGGAAAAACCTATACCGTAGCAGAATCAATTGACAGAAAAGACTCAATACAGTATGACAGATTGCTATACACCCGTATGTTGGAAAATTATACTGATGTAAGAACCAAAGAAGATACGCAAAATAAAAAATTAGATGAAGATATCCAAAGAATGGTATCTGAAAATCTTGGCGGGGATAAAAAAGTAGACGAAAAAACATATAGCAATGTTGCCGACCCATTTTTCAAAAACAATAGTTTCAACCAGATTGATCCTATAGGCGTTAAGGACAAGCTCGAAAAAATGGAAAAGGAAATTGATATATTTATTAATGAAATTGATTTCGCATTAAGCGAAAGTAATTCAAAAACAGATATAGAAGTATAAAATAAATAAGGAGGATCTGCCGAAAATCATAAACATATGTCTCCCTGGGGATTTGGGTTAATATTCCCACTGAAAATTAACAAGTATAGCTCAATTGGTAGAGCATTGGTCTTGAAAACCAAGTGTTTCGGGTTCGAGTCCCGTTACTTATTGGATCTATAAGATCCACCCAAGGGTAGGGTTTATTATCCACCAACTTTAAAGTTTAGGACTTAAAGATTAAAGTTATAGAGTTCAAAGATTAAGCTGTTAAAGTTTAAGTATTAAAACGTTAAATCTTAAAGATAGATTAAATCCTTGGCAAAGGTTTTAGGTAATGATATATATGACCATTGGTATCCGCAAGGCTGGCAGGTCTTTCTTTTATTATAATAAAGGAGGTTAAATGAATTTTTGGATTTTATATTCAGCCACAGTATTGGGATGGTTAATTGTTAGCCTTTTCAAGATTATTAACCATACACTTTGCTTAGGATCTGCTATATTCTCATTTATTTTTGTAACCGCTATTTATTTAATAATGTGGAAATTTTGGTTTAGAAATTAAAATAAGAAGAAAGATAAAAAGGTGAAGTAATATGAAATTAATATGTACTATATGTGTATTTATAGGATTGAAGATATGGGAATTTGGTATGTATAGTTTAAAGGGAGTATGGTTTGTAATTAAATGGAGTTGGGCTGTGCCTGTTTTTTGTGTTGTTTTTTTGTGGGGAGCATTGCCAGGATATTTTATATTTACAAAATTTGTGATATGGGAAAGATTAGTGACAGGTAGTGTATTATCATTGGTAATAACCCTTGTTTCAATGTGTATTTATAGCAATAAAGAATATGAAATAAAAGAGTTTTTTAAATCAAATTGGGAAGAAGCAAATAAAATAACAGGGAGGCATAAATGATTCCATGCAAACACTGTAATAAGAAGTATAAATCATTAAAACAGCTTTCCAAACATCTTGGGATGGGTAAGTTTTATGATATGTCTATACCTCCAAGATTGGTTAAGCCTAGAGATAAAGATTGGCGGATGATATTTTGCAAAAGGATAAGGAAACATATATTTGGTATGCCCGTTAAAGACCTGAGACCATTGAGAAAGGTAGTCGGCAATTGCCCATCGTTTTTAAAATGATTAAAGATATACTTATATTGAGTTTAATTGTTATCTCCGTAGGGCTTTTTATATGTAACAAAATATTAATAAAGGAGAATATTAATCTTAAAAAAGATTGTATGGAATTAGGTATGGATATAGATAATATGAATAGGAAACTGAAAATGTCAACCGTGTCTAGTTATGGCAATAAACAGGAGGATGATAATGTCAAAAGATAAAATACAATATATATCAGCTAGTGAATTATTGGCATATCTGAGATGCCCATTTCAATATGAACAACAACACCTGAAACTTAAAAAGACATTAAAGATAGAATCAGATGAATACGTAAACCTGATTAACCAGGATTATAATTACAGGGGAACATATGTACATAAAGTAAATGAAGTATATATGAAGGATAAGAAAAAGGATATAATGGCTATTGCCAAACAACAGTTGGCAAAGTTTCCTATGATAACATTGGCACAGTTTGGCGAATGTAAAAAGATATTCAACACATTCTTAAAAAGGTATTACCAAGAATATGAAGTTATTAATACTGAATATAAATTTAAGAAAATATTGGATAATGGCGTTGCTGTAAGGGGTACTATTGATTTGATTGTCAGGATAGACAAAAAAACAATTATGATAATAGACTACAAGTCCGGTGCGACATTTATGAACGAGAAGACACTTGATAATAGTCTTCAATTGAAAATGTATTACTTGGGCATCAAGGATAGGTTTGAAGAAAATGTATTAATAGGGCTTGACCCCCTCCAATATGATTTCATAGGGCCCATAGAACCTACAGAAGAATGGTTGGGAGACGTGGAGGACTTTCTTGAAGGTTATTATAATGTAATAATGGCGGAAAAGATATTTGAACCCAGGTATAATTATTATTGTGGGCAGTGTATATATTATCCGATATGTCCATTAATGAAGGATCTTGATAAGATCAAAGTAAATCCCGTAATAAAGCTCACGAAAAACAGTCTGGATAAAAATATAGATGAGTATATCAAGCTGCAAAGCACTAATAAGATAATTAATGCAAAATTAGATGCTTATAAAAACACATTTAAAACATTCTTGGAGGATCAGGATACATCTTCTATGGAATGTAAGGGGCGCATTATAGAGTCTAAAAATAATAGGCTTTATGTTAAAAATATAAATAAATAATAGGAAGGCGGTGATACGATTGGGTAAAACAAAAATTGAAATAGGTGATAGGGTGATACATGAAGGGTTTGGTGAAGGAACGGCTGTTGATAGGATGGGTATTGAATCAAGTAAATTCAAGGTAGATACTGTTGTTGAGTGTATTAAGGCAAGAGATTATAACGAAAATGTGGTGGGGAAAAGGGGGAAAATAATAAAAAACAATAACTCCTTTTGTTATACTGTTGAGTTTGATGAATATATTGGTGGGCATGCTGGAGAAGGTTGGGGTGCATGTGGCAAAAGGGGGCATTGTTGGAATTTCTCTAAAGAAACACCCCATGAATATTTAAAAATAATAACTGACAAAGAAACAAAACAAACAAAGTTTAAAGAAGGGGACAAGGTTAAGGTTGTAAGAAAGGTTGAAAAAGAGTGGGTATGGAATTTGTCAGGCAAAATGGACGCAACATTAGGCAAAGTGGGTACAGTTCGTCGTGCAGGAAGCCTCTATTGTTTCGTATTGATGGATGATGAAAGGTTATGTGATTCAATGGGGGGTACATGGTCGTATGACAATGAATGCTTAGAATTGGTTGAAGAAGAAACAGAAATAAAAATAGGCGACTATATTGATAAGCCAAAAGAAGAATATGGGGAATATTTTGATGGAAATAAAATAGAAAGGAGAAAAGAAGAAATGTTTGAAGTAAGCATATGTGAAAATTTAGATGAGATAGTAACAGGGGTAAAGGGTATAAAGACCCTTGGCAGGAAAAAGGTGAAAGAAGAACTTTCTGAACATCAATGTGAGATTAATAGGGAGCTTACAAAGAAAAGCAGATCTATTAATTGGGAAAGAGAAAAAGACGAAGAAATATGGTATCCAACAAAGTATGATGTTCTTGAAGAATTAGAAAAAATCAAAAAGAAACAAAAAGAAAACAGGTAGGCGGTTGAGGTGAAGATGTAGTTCCCCCTTGAAATATAGGGGGAATTATATTATATTTGACAAATCATGATTAGAAAAATAAAGTTTTTATTGCAAAAGATATTCAGGGGGTTTTCTGACGACGAGACTTGGAATCTTGATGATACCATATCAAAATTTGTATTACCCAGATTAAAAAGGTTTAAAGAAATCAATAATGGTTATCCCCATGGGATGACATGGAAACAATGGAATAGTAAATTAAATAAAATGATAAAAGCCTTTGAATTGATTATTGAAGACAATTACATGATGCCCAAATCTAAGTGTAAAAAAGTGGATGAGGGGTTAGATTTGTTTAGAGAGCATTTTAGGGCTTTGTGGTGGTAGATGAGGGACTTTATGGGCATAAGTTGGATGATTATAGCTATAATGAGAAGGAGGTATTTATGAGCGTTATATATAAACCTAGTGGGAAAGCATTAGAATATTGTGAACTCGCCCTCAATATATATAGAGGATGTGGTCATGGATGCATCTATTGCTATTCGCCTGCTGTTTTACGTATGAAAAGAAATGAATTTTATGATAATCCTATGCCTCGAAAAGATATTATTAACAATGTAAAGAAAGAAGCGCATCTTTATTCAGGGAAAAAGGTTTTATTATGTTTTACTACTGACCCATACCAGCCTATTGAAGAAAAATATGGTATTACAAGAAAAACAATACAGATATTAGTGGACAATGGCGTTGCCCCTGCTATCTTAACAAAGGGTGGTTCATTAGCTCGCAGAGATTTTGATTTGATAACAGAAGGAAAGGGTGAATTTGCGACCACGCTGACATTTTTGGATGAAAATAAGTCTAAGGAATATGAACCTAATGCATCAACGCCATTAGACAGGGTCGCAAATTTAAGAGCTGCTAAAGAGATGGGAATAAGGACATGGGTTAGCTTAGAGCCTGTAATTGATCCTGCGGAAACATTAAGGTTGATAGACCATACATACGATCTGGTTGATTTATTTAAAGTGGGAAAGGCCAACTATGTTCCCGAAGCCAAGTCTATAGATTGGTCGTGGTTTTTAATACAGGTAGAAAACAAATTAAAGAAATATAATAAAGAATACTATATTAAAAAAGATTTATTGGAGTATAAAAAATGAATGAGATAGGTAGAAAAAGAATATTGGAAACTATAGACTATTTAGTTTATAGTATAGGCTTTGTCATGGACGAAGGTGATAAGAAAGCAATGAGAAAATCTATGGTAAATTTATCAGAGGCTATAAAGGAAGATAAAAATGGCAAATAAAGATTTTGAAATAAAAGGATTACCTGAAAATACACAAAAGAAAATAGACAAATTGAAATTTGGGGAATGTATTAAAAGGGGATTAAGTAAAAAGGATGATGTTTGGTTCAAGAAGGTTAAACACGGCGGTTGTGCATTCTGGGCGTATGGGTTTGGAAAAAAAGATGAACAGCCCAATACATTTTCTATAACTCTGCAGGTCTCAAAACAATTAGAAAAGCACTTTGATATTTCATTATCAACAGAACAGTACCAAGCGTATGTATATAATACCATTATATGCAATGTTACAATGAAGCATGAAGGTCAATATATTACCAGGATGGGTACGGCAAGTCCATTGGATGTTGGGAAAGAATTTTTATCTAAGCTTCCATTTATGGCATGTAAGAGGGCAAGGATAAGGGCATTATTAGATATATTGGGTATAATTGATTTGGTATCCGATCCGTTTTTTACCGAGAATGCCTTTGATGAAGAACCGCAGGTTAATATTGAAAGTGATAACAATGATAAACCGGCCAATGCAACACAAAAAGAAATGTTAAAGAAATTATGTAAAGAGAAAAATAAGAAATATGTAGAGCCCAAGACATTTGTTGATGCTGCTGAAATGTTAAATCAACTACAAAAGTAATAAGGAGGACTCATGGAAGAATTTGATCCCGATAAAATGCGTAGTATTGCTGCATTAATGGGAATACATAACAAGAACGAAATAGCACATAGGGTAGGTATACATCACCATACTATGTACAACCTTATAGACAGAAAAAGTAAACCATGTATGGGAACACTGGAAAAAATATGCAAGGCACTTAACTGTTCAGTTAGTGATTTAATGAATGAGGGAGAAAATAAGAATGAAAAGAATAACAAAGAAAAGGCTTAACGAATTTATTGAAAAGGTGGCAGATATCAAGGAAACAACTATACTCAACAGCGATAGCAAGATATATGTTTCAAAGATTGATGGTAGTTATTTAACACGGGTTGGTATGGAGGACCATTTAAAATTTCTTTTAAAGAAGGGTATTACAGATCAACTACAAAGTGCATCAGGAAAAAGTGAATGTACAACTAATATAGGGTTTAATCCAGAAGAAAAGAAATGGTATGGGTGGTCTCATCGAGCTATGTATGGTTTTACTATTGGGTCTACCTGTAAAAAAGGGCATTGTCATTATAGGCCAAAAAACAAAAAGGATTTCAAGGAAGACTGTATACGGTTTTGGGACGATGAAAATCATTTAGAAACAAAGGGTAGGTTTGGTAAAAATGGGGGCGAATCCGGCGTATGGGTTAATTGGAAATATAATGATAAGGTTAGGAATGAAAAACTTAGAGGCCAGATTGGCGGTGTGTTTTCACCCTACCCCAAAAAGTTTGGCAAGGGTGAATGGGTAGCTAAAACAATGGAAGACGCAAAACAAATGGCAATAGATTTTGCTAAGGGCGTTTCTTAAAATAATTATGAGAGAATCAATATTTCAATCAGAGATAAAAAGATCGATAGACGCATTAATGGGGCATTCTCATTATCATAAAATACCGGATGTATATGCCAAGGGGGACTTTGAGACCAAAAGACCCTATGATTGCTATGTATTTTATAATAAAGAGTTTTGTGCATTAGAATTAAAGCAAATAAGGGAATGTAAATCTTTTCCCTTTGAAAACGTTGAACCCCACCAGATATATTATCTTCAAAAGGTAAAACAGAATTTGGGCTTGGCATATGTGGTTATTAATTACAGGTTTAGCCCTTCTCAAAAACAGATGAAAAAATATAAATTAAAAGAAAATAAATATAATTTTACAATTGCGATAGACATTGATTACTTCACATATATAAGAGTGTGTTATAAAGATAGAAAGTCTTGGCCGGTATGTGATATACTTACTCACTATAAAGATAATACTCATAATTTTGGATTAACGTTTATCACATGGGAAAAGATGAGAAATATAAATACGTACATTTGGCGTATTGATAAATTATTATATTAAAAAAAATAACCATTGACTTTTGGTTATTATTTTAGTATATTTGATAAAAAGGAGGATACATATATTGGATGATAATATAAACCATCCCAAGCATTACACAGTAGGGAATCTTGAAGTAATAGATATAATAGAAGACGCAAAGCTAGGATATCATTTAGGAAATACTATTAAATATATATTAAGACATGAACATAAAAATAAACCTATCGAAGACCTTGAAAAAGCAAGGTGGTATTTAGATAGGTATATTAATAAACTAAAAAAAGGAGAAAAATAATATGGAAATAATTTTAAGTTACATATGGAAGTTCCTTATATTGGGATGTTCCACATGGGTTATATTGGCAGGATATGATTTTTTGCTTAAATATACAGGAAAAAAATCCATAAGGGCCAGGTATCATGGTTATACTACACCGCCCAGTAATACCCCTACGGTATTAAGTGACAGGGAAAGATCATAATATGAAAGATACTATAAAAAAATATATAACAGATAGTAAGGAACTGAAGGTTGCGGAGGAGCTCATTGATAAGTTTGTTTCTTCCGCAGGTGTGAGAAATAATGCCGTTGCATATAAAGTTAAATCAATAGAAGCGGAAAATTTTGGTATTGTGGGTAATGTTAAGGTATCTCTTTCTGATATGGTTGCTATCGCAGGGAACAGGGGTAGTGGGAAAAGCCTTTTTATGGAGACCTTTCCATGGGTTGTTACAGGTAAGTGCAGGACCATAGCGGACGTTGCGGGGGATATTTCTAAACCTGTAAGGGTTTCTTACAAGTTGGAAATAAAGGATAAGGTATACACACTTCAAAGGATAAGAAAGAAATCGACTAATACCGTAGAACTTATATGTGATAATAATGCTATAGCAAAGGGCAATGATGGGGTAATGATGGAATTGGGGAAATTGCTAAAGTTTGATTTGAGGTTATTGCTAGATACATATTATTATTCCCCAAGGTTGTCTTTTCAGTTTGCACGAGAACAATCTGCGCCAGTTGAAGAACATATTATTAAACTTACCAATCTTAATACGTGGTTAGAGCTTCAGCAATTTGTTAAGGATACAAAAAAAGAAGAAAAGGAAAAACTTGATAATATTGATGGGATAATCGGATATATTTCTGCACAGAGCGAAACAAAAGAAGAGGTGCAGCAGAAGATAAATAATTTAAATGCCGAAAAAGACGAAACACAGAAAGAGATAGACAAGATAAAGGAACCCAATGCTACAGAAATTAAAAACAAAATAGATGCGATAAAAGACAAGATCAACAAGGTTGTAGAACTTGAATCTAAGTTGGAAATCAATGGGAGCGTTGATGGAAAAAGGGAAAAAATATTAAATATTGAAGAATCTATAGTTAAGCTGAAAGCACGGATAGAGGAAATTGGGGATGTGAAAACTCTTCTTGCAAAATCAAATAGTGTCTTGGGTGATATTAAATATAAAGGGGAGTCCGCAAGAAATGAAATGGATTCCAGGAAGGATATGATCAAGACGCTTGAATGCCCTGTATTAAAAAAGAAGTGTGATGAGTTGGTTGCTTATAAGGATAAGATTGAACCCGAAATAGAAAAATTTGAAAAACAAAGAATTGATTTATTGAAGGACTATAATAAAGAAAAAGAAAACAATGATAAAATTACGGCTTTATCAGAAGAAAAAGTCAAGATAGAATCAGAACTAGAAGCGTTAAACAATTCTAAGAAAGAAATTGAAGAAGAACTGAAATCATATGACAGTATTGATGCTGAAAAAATAAGTAAGCAGTTGGAAGAATTTCCCAAGAGGGAAAAACTTATGAAGGAACTTGCCGATAGTGAAAAGAAATATGAGGGCGTTGTGGATCTTATTCAAAATGCGAAAGATGAAAAGGAAAAACTTCGTGCAAATATTATTGAGGCGGACGCTGATATAAAGCGATATAATGAACAGTTGGAAGAGTTTGATAAATATCAGAAATACCTGAAGGATAAAAACAAGTATGAAACCAGGCAGGCAATATTTGATTCATTAATAGACCTTTTTGGTAAAAAACAATTGCCCAAGATAGAGGCATCCAAAAAGATAAAAGAATTGAATAAGAATATGAACCTCGTATTGGACAAGTTATCAAATAAGACATTGGAGGTCGATATTAATGAGAATTTTGAAATGAATATCAAATCCTCGGACTCAGATAAGTTTATAAAAGCACAGTTAATATGTGATGCATATGAACATCTTGTAAATTTATCATTCTCTATAGCGTGTTGTTTATTAATTTCTAAAAAGATTATTAAAAAGACAAAAAAACCAGAAATAAACGTTATTACGAATGAAATTCCAGTAATGTTTATTGATGAAGTATTCCTGGCAAATCCAAGGGAAGAGAGGCAAAACATTATTAATGGTATCGAGGGTTTGTATTTAGATCATAAGATTGGTCAGGTAATATTTTGTTCAAACAGGATGGAAAAGAAACTAATCAATGACGATATGCAGTATATTGAATTTAAGGGTGGTGGTTTAAAGTAATATACCTCTATACGAAAACGTATAGAAGGAAAATAAAATTTCTGTAACATCGGGGGATGTTTTCTATCTCTATTGGTTTATAGTAAACCATAAACTATAAACCATATACAGTGGGGAATAGATTATCCCCCTGATGTTATATTGGCGGAGGGTTAGATATGGGTACAAGAAATTTAATATGCGTTGTGTTGGATAAGGAATATAAAATTGCTCAATATGGGCAATGGGATGGATATCCAGATGGTCAGGGACAAACGGTTTTGGATTTTATTCTTAATGAGATGGATATTAAGATGTTCAAAAAAAAATTAAGGAAGCTGAGGTGGATTACTCACGAGGATATTGATAATATAAACAGGGAACATTCCGAAGATTGGGATGAATTTTATCCCCACCTATATAGGAATATGGGCGCAAATATTCTGAGGTCGGTTCAAGAAAGAGATATTAAATTTTTAAAAAATTCATTAGATTTTGCGAAAGATTCTTTGTTTTGTGAATTTGCGTATGTTATCGATCTGGATAAGAAGATACTTGAGGTATATACCGGGTTTAACCATTTCCCCCTTTCTAAAAAAGAAAGGTTTTATTTTGGCGGTGAAGTAAAAGAAAGCCCCTCCGGTAAATATTACCCAATAAAATTATATAAAAAGTATAAATTTTCTGAATTGCATGCATCTGTTATGCATATTCTACAAAGTGAAATGAATGAGGAAGAAGAGGAATAAATGCAGCTACTAAATAATACATACAATTATTCTAATATGAGTTGTTATAATGAATGCCCATGGAAGTTTGGGAAACTTTATATAGATAAAGTTGAATATGACTATGGGTATGAGGGCGACTTGGGGACATTTTGCCATGAGGTATTAAAACAATATCAAATACACTTGATTAAAAAAGAAATGAAAGAAGATAAGTTGGCCCTTAATAATTTTATTAATACTATATGGTCTACTATAATGAAAAAGTATAAAGAAGATCAGTTATTAGAGGGCAGGCAAATATTGTCAGGTATTAATATAAATGTAGATACCGCTTCAAGTATTGAGACCATTGCCAGGGTGGGGGTATCTGAGTTGAAGACAAATATATCTGGCAGATTTGATAGAATAGACATAATTGATTATCCTAAAATTATAAGGGCAACCGATTGGAAAACAGATAAGTGGGAAACCAATATTGAAAATTTTGAAAAAGACCTGCAGTATATTATATATTCGTATTTAATTCAAATGAAATATCCGCAGTATGAAGAGCACCAGTTTAGAATTCACTATTTGAGAAGTGGGAATATAATAGATTCGCCAGTGATGGAATTTGAAAAATCAAAAACAATGTTATTCGATAAAATAAAGAACATACAAAATGCAAATGATTTACCCGCAACAAGAAATAAATTTTGCGATAGATGTAATTTTTATAAAACGGATTGTCCGTTAAATAAATAAAACTAAGAAAGGAGAAAGGTAAATGAAAGTATTGGGAGTTATTGCATTGGTTGCAGTGTGTATAGGATTGGTTCTTCTACTTGATTACAGTTCTTTGTTATGGGAAGGGTTTATTTCGCCTAAAAGACAAGCCGTAAGGCGCAAGGTATTTCTTGAGACACGATCATATAATGAAGCTAAATTGCAGGAGCTTATTAAATATAGGCATGAATATATGACAGCAGAAAGTGATCAGGACAAGAAAGCGCTGGCATTTACTATACGCCATACATTTGCTGAATATGACGAAAACAAATTGCCAAGTGAATTAAAACAATTTCTATCAGAAATTAAGTACAAGTATTAAGGAGTTAAAAATGAAAAGAATATTTATTATTTTATTTGTTGTGCTTCTCTCTATTTCTTTTATGGCCTGTGAATTTGAAGAAGTTAATAACCAAGCTGATAAACAACAGGCAGAAGCAACAGAAAAAGCAATGGTAGAGGCTAATGATCAAATAGGCATGCCGGCAATTAAAAATTTTCAAGAAAGAAAACTTGTTAAAATGCTATTGGAAATTAGAGATAGGGCAGATTTGGTATGTTATGCTTATATTAAAAGTGATTATCAAGGAAAGCTTGTTTTTATAGGAAAATGTATTGGATATGGAATTCCGTATTCTGCTCAATTTAGCAATCCTGAAAAAGTTGTATATGAGGGCGGATATAATAATGGTTATGGTAGTTTACCTCAACCTGAACCTAACGGTATATTTGTACCGGATGGACTAAGTGCAACATGGTTAATGATGATTGATGCAAAAGGAAAGGCAAAGCCAGTTTATATTGAACCGGAAATAGTGGTTTCGCCATTTCCGTTACATTAAAAACAATAAAAGACACGGTGGGGTGATACCCTGACATTGCTATATGGAAGCCTCTCATAGAAGCTCAATTTTCCATACATCAATCTGTTTTAATTGGTGCTCAATCTTCTTAAAACAATGCGATAATGTTGTGTGAAATCAAGCACCCGTGCCTTATTATTATATGAAGGATGGTTATATATGATTTTGAGATTTAAGAAGGAAAATTGCAGAGTTGACTCTGAATGTGTTGCAGCGTATTATTATGATGGAGATCGATTTTGTATGGAATATAAAGAAAGAAAAGGCGAATTTTCTATTTTGGTTAGTCGCAAGAAGGCTATTTCATGGGGTGAACAATTAGATAAGGCATTAGGTATAGAGATTATAGATATAATATAAAAAAAGAGGGAAATATGTCAGAACACTTAGATATAGGCAAGAGGATGAAGAAATATGAGAGGGTGGCGGAATATGTATTACCTAAAAGAATACCTGTTATCCTTAGAATAGATGGTAGGGCTTTTCATACAATAACCAGAAAAAGGTTTGGTAAAAATTGGTGTATGGAATTCGTAGAGCAGATGATAGAAGTCGCAAAGACTGTTATGGCGGATATGCAGGGGTGTAATATATGTTATTCCCAATCAGATGAGGTCAGTTTTCTTCTTACTGATTATAAAACTATAAATACAGATGGGTGGTTTGATTATGATGCCCGCAAGATGATTAGTATATCTGCTTCATTGGCGAGCTCTGTATTCTCAAGGGTATTTGGTAAAAATGTATCTTTTGACAGCAGGGTATTTTCCATACCACAAGATGAGGTATGCAATTATTTTTTATGGAGACAATTAGATGCTACACGAAATGCGATCCAAATGGCCGGAAGGGAATATTTCAGCCATAAACAGATGCATCAAAAAACATGTAATGATGTGCAGGAAATGTTATTTCAAGCGCATGGTATTAATTTTAATGATTATCCAATAATTAGAAAAAGAGGATTTTGCATAACCAAAGATAATGGACTGGATAAAGAAATACCAATATTTTCTAAGGATAGAAATTATATTGAACAGTATGTTTATGTGAGGGAAGATTAATATGAAAAACAAAAAAGAATTAATTAAAAGAATAGAAAATATGGAAAATGAATTGCAGATTCTCAAAAACGATTTAAATCATAAAACTACCATTGAATTGAAAAAATATGGTGATATTGAAATAGAGTTAGAAGATGATTCCGATTTAATTACCATAATACAAGATGATGGTTGCAATATCATAGGGATACCTAAAAACAAAGCGTATCAATTAATTAGGGCTATAAAGGATGCTATGGGGGATTAGTATATAAATTGATATTACTAGATCTTTTTTCGGGCATTTCAGGATTCCACCATGGATTAGAAATGGCAGGGTTTAAATTTGACAAAGTATATTATTCAGATATAGATAAATATGCAAATAAAGTATATGCAAAAAATTATCCTGATGCAATACCATTGGGGGATATTACTAAAATAAATCCAAAAGATATAATGGATGTTGATATCATTACGGCGGGATTCCCATGCCAAGATATTTCGGTGGCAGGAAAGCAAAAAGGTATCAATGCAGAAAGAAGTGGCTTGTTTTTTGAAATAATAAGGATAGCAAATATATGTAAGCCCAAGCTATTATTTCTTGAAAATGTTAGAAATCTTTTATCTGGGGAAAATGGCAAATGGATGGAAACGGTTATCCTTGAAATTAATTCAATGGGATATAGTTGTGAATGGCAAATTATTAGTGCTTCTGATGTTGGAGCTTGGCATAAACGCGAAAGAATATGGATTATTGCCTATAAAAATGATTTTTTAGGCGATATATTTAGGTAATTATATGAAGATATGTAAAATGCAAGATTGTGAATTAACACATTATGCGCATGGTTTTTGTGAGAAACATTATGAGCAACAGCCACATGTAAAAAAAAGAAAAAGTGAGCTTTCTAAATTAAGATACATTGAAAATAAAGATGCATATTCTATTCAAAAGAAAAAATATTACCAAGATAATAAAGAGGAAATTTATAAAAAGCAGAAAGAATATAGGCAAACAAAAAATGGTAAAAAGTCTCAAAAAAGATATTATCAAAAGAATAAAGAGAGAATTTCTCTCAGGCAAAAGAAATATTATGATGAAAATAAGAAAAAAATAAATATGAAGCAAAGGGTATATAGAAATAGTGAGCAAGGGAAGAAAATAATGAAATGCTATAGAGAAGAAAAAAAAGAGGAAATAAAAGAAAAAAGAAGGATATGGTATGATAAAAATAGAGATGAAATATTAAAGAAAGCAAAGATATATTATTTAAATAATATAGAAGAAAGGAAGAGATACGCTAAAGAGTATCTACAAACTCCTCGGGGTAAAGAAGTTAATAAAGCTTCTCATATAAGAAGGAGGTGTAGTGTTTCAGAATTATCAGCGAGGACTATAAGAAATATAAAAAAAGATAATATTAAAAAGTATGGGCAATTAACATGTATATTGTGTAATGAACCCATAGTTGATAGTAGTGACACAATAGAACATATACAGCCCGTATCAAGAGGGGGAGATAATGCCTATGATAATTTGGGAGTAGCACACTTTTCGTGCAATAGGCAGAAAAGCAATAAAACTATGGAAGAGTGGGTAATATATTGTGAAAAAAAATCAAATAGCTGAAATAAAAAATAAAAATACAATTATAAAGTCCTTTACATTGTTTGATATAATATTTGATATATTCCCTAAATATGGGCAATTAAAAAATGGTATAATTTATTCTACTGAGAAGTTGGGGCTTGGCATAAAAGGGAAAGAGTGTGGATTGTTTGCTACCCCCAATACAATGGATCACATGGGAATGAGAAGTAAAGATGCAATGAAAAAAATGATAACAAATGGGGCAAGGAAAAATAGATCTAAGCCAGGCAATTTAAGAGAGCAGGTAAATCCCGAAATGTGTAAGGCTGTGGTTGAAGCAAGATTGGAATCTAATAATATACCCATAGATAAATGGGAAGAGCAAGCAACGAAGTGGGGATACCCCAAAGAAATGTGGCCAACGCCCACTAGCTCAATGATGACAATGGGTGATTTTATACAGGCTAAATACCATAGTTCTAAAAGACCTCCTTATAAAGAAGTTAATCAAATGTTCCCAACTCCAGAAGCAAGTTCAACGGGCAGAAGCCCATCAGCCATAAAGAAAATGAGAGAAACAAACAAGAGGGGGATAGGTCTCAAAGCAGCGGTTAAAATGTTTCCTACTCCTACAGCCACGGAAAGAAGTGGTATAAATCCCAATACAGGCAAGGGGGCAGGGTTAAGCAAGACTATTAAGATGTTCCCAACACCAACAACTCAAGAAATAGAACATCCTGAATTAGAATTAAATGAAAATGGAAGAAGGAAAACAAAGGATGGGGATAATAGCCATAGTCTTAATTTAGCAGATACGGTTAAGATGTTTCCTACCCCAAGGGTATCAGATACAGAAGGCGGGGTAGTAAAGAATGTAGAATTAAAAGACGGCAATTTTAGCAGGGTTAATAAAGATGGTGTGAGGTGGGGCGTTAAGTTAAAAGATGCGGTTGGTTGTATAGAAGAGAAAAGGAAATTCCCTACCCCTATAGCTGGAGATTGGAAAGGGCAAGTTCGTAAAAATGGAGAACCGGGTATGTTATCTGGAATTCTTGAAAAAGAAGGTAAGGAAAAACAGAAAATGTTCCCAACTCCTACCACAAGAGATTATAAAGGTGCAAGAAAATCTGAAACATTAAAGGCAAGTGGTAGAAATGAAAATAATAGTTTGCCTGATAAAGTTAAAAATAAAGGTCAGGGCAATTTAAATCCTGATTGGGTGGGTTGGCTAATGGGCTACCCTAGATATTGGACAGATATAGATAAAGAAACAGGAGAATTTGATGGATGGCATAAAGAGCCAGATGATATACCAAGATTGACAACAGAAAAGAAGAATAGGGTTAATAGGCTAAAATGCCTGGGAAATGCTGTTGTACCTCAATGTGTCGCAGTAGTAGGTAAATTAATATTAGAAAGCGGACTTATATAATATGGATAAAGGAACACTTAAAAGATATGGATGGGATCATAGATGGGGGATTCATAGGTTTTATGGGTCAGGTAGCCGAGATAGTTGGTTTCAAAAACTTGATGATTTGAATATAATTATTCCAGAATTATATTACAATGATATAGAAACAAGGTTTACTGTGTTTAATAATAACAAAATAGTAAAATCGGTACACCATCAAATATTTAATAGGTGGCTTATGTGTAAAGAATATTGTCATGGGGAAAAGATCTGTGAAGGATGCCCGTTTACTAAAAAGTATAAACTAGTGGGCGCATGCGTGGATTGGTTACGTAATATTGATAGTAAATTTAACCATGAATGGCTGCATATAGATAAGAGAAATAGGCATAGGGATAAAATAGAAATATTTTGGGAGAAGGCTAAAGAATATATAAGGATAAAGGAATATGAATGTAATAATTTGCAATTTTACGAAAAGTAGGGGCAGATTTCTTTTTTGGACATATGAATTATGGGAAGTTGGTGGGGGAGCAGGTGTTGAGTGGTGGTTTTGTGGTATACCAATTAATCTAGGTAGATGGAACCCCCTTTGGTTAATATTTTATTTGCAAAGCAAGGATAAAAAAACACTTGACAAAAATTGATTTATGGAGTATAATTATAATATGGATATGTTAGAAAAAGCAGTAGAGATAGTAAGGAAACTAAAAGACAATGGACATGAAGCAGTATTCGCAGGTGGGTGTGTAAGGGATATGTTGTTGGAAATAGATTATAACGATATAGATATAGCAACATCTGCCACACCTGATGAGGTGGAAAAGCTATTTGACAAGACCATACCTGTAGGGAAATCATTTGGGGTTATAATAGTAATAGATGGCGAGGATAGCTTTGAGGTAGCCACATTTCGCTCTGATGGGGATTATAGTGATGGGAGAAGACCAGATAGTGTTGAATTTACATCTATGGAAGAAGATGCGAAAAGAAGGGACTTTACTATCAATGCTATGTTTTATGACCCTATAGAAGATATGGTTATAGATTTTTTTGATGGAAAAGGGGATTTGTATTGCAAGACATTAAGGTTTGTTGGGAATGCATCAGATAGAATAAATGAAGACCAATTACGTATGTTGCGTGCGATTAGATTTTTAGTAAAGTATAATCTTGGTATGGAGTCTGGTAACTGGGAGACTGTAAAAAAATATTCAAATTTAATATCTAATGTTTCTAATGAAAGAATAATACAGGAAATATTTAAAATGTTAGAATTGCATAATCCCAGAAAACTCTTACATACCTTACGTGACAGTAAATTATTATATCATATATTGCCAGAAGCTGATAATATATTTGAGATAAAACAACCAGAAGAATTTCATCCCGAAATATACCTTGAAGAACATATCATATTATCATTGGACGCATTGAAAGACAGAAGTCCATCATCTGAATTATTATTTGCAACATTATTACACGATATAGGCAAACCCCCTACCCAGACATTTGAAGATAGGATAAGATTTAATGGACATGATGAAGTAGGGGCAAAAATGGCAGGGGAAATATGCGATAGGTTTAAATTGTCTAATGACCAGAAAGATAAGATAGTATTTCTCGTGGCTAATCATATGCGGACAAGGTTTGTTAAAGAGATGAAAAAGTCCAAGCTAAAAAGACTAATGGCAAGTCCGCACTTTGAGGATCTTATGGAATTGCACAGGGCGGATTGTCTGGCTTCTCATGGCGGATTGGATAAATATGATTATATGAAAGAGAAACTGGTTAAATTCAGAGAAGAAGTAGAAGAAAAATCTAAATTGCCCAAGCCCTTTGTCATGGGGAGGGATCTTGCCAATATGGGGTTTAAGGCGTGTCCTAGTTTCGGGAAGGTTTTGAAAGAAGTAATGGATATGCAGCTTAATGAAGAATTTGAATGTCAAGAAGATGCGTTATCTTATGCGTATGACATGATGAATAAATTAATTAAGGAGGGAGGTAATCTATGTATTGCGGAGAAAATGAAGAGTACGTAGACTATGAAAGTTGTGATGATTGTATGGAAGATCATTATGATGGCAATCCAGATCACGACAATTTTAAGTGCGCTTTTCTTTCTAAAAGAGAAGAGAGAGAAAGAAAATTTAAAAGTTTGTCTGACTCTAAATTAATTAAAGAGGTTAGGGATAAGCTTTCTAAATCTTTAAGTATTTCAGATGATAAACTGAACCCAATTTTATCTGATTTTAATAATAGTATTTGTGATGTATCTGTAAACTATCTTAATGAGATAATAAAAGCTCAGGTTCAAATCATGTGTTCTAAATATTTCGAGAGTAAGTTAAAAAAACAACTTGATGAATTGTTTAAAAAAGTAATAACCGACGAAATAGACGTATTGCAATCAGATGACACATTTATAAAAACATCCATTCAAGAAAAGCTTTTACAGAAAACAAAACAATTCTTTAGTGAAAAGGAGAATTACAGAAATAACGATATTAAGGAAGATATTGATAGCATTATTTCTAAGGCAGTAGATTCAAAGGTTGAAATAGCTTTGGAGGAATTGAAGAAAGAAACTATTGAAAAGTTCAATACCGAGGCAATGAAATCAATGATGAAGGGTATGGCAAAGCAATTGGGTTCGGATAAAAAGCTAATGAAAATTTTGACTTCTGGTGATTTTGATTGATAAATAAAATTAACACTTGACAAAGGAGATGATATTTAGTATATTTGATATTGCTAATGAGGGACGATGGCGAAAATTAAAACGCACCAATGATGTGGCGGAGTAAATCTGATCAGTATCCTATGGGGGTTAGAATCCCCCTCGTCCCTTTGTTAATATGGATGCGGTGGCGAAGTTGGTTAAACGCAATGTCTACGTAGCAATAAGAGTAAGAATAGGCATCTCTTGTCGCAGGTTCGAGTCCTGTCCGCATCCCATGGAGAGTCCGTGAGGGGTAATCCGACCCTTAATATGAAGCGGAGGACGGATTGTGGGTTCAATTCCCATGCTCTCCGAATGTTCTTTGATATGATATAAGTAATAAGCATGGTGGCGAAAAGAGTAGACGCTAAGTCCCCACCATAGGTAAGCAGTAGAGCATAATGGCTCACTCATTTGTAGGGTGACTTTACGAGTAAGGCCTCGGCAAATCCCTACCCATGTCTTATTACTGTTAACAAGTAAGCATAGTGATATATGTGCTGGATGGAATACCCACCGATGATAGCACGAATAAGTTGCCTTGAGGATATCGGCCAAAGAGGGCTTGTTTATGTTACTATGCGTATGATGCATATAGCTTATACCTATATGTAATTGATTTAATGGCACAAACATCATTGGCTCCGAGACAGTGATAGTTACCGTGGGTGGATTTAATTATCCACCCTGTGCCTTATTATTGAAAAGGGGGAATGAAATGGAAATAAAGAATAGTATAATAAATGTTTATGGCAGAGAGTGTGTTGGGTGCAAGAGGCACGATAAGTATATTATGATAGCTATATCTGATAGTGATGAAGACAATTATGGCATACACGATGTTTTTCTTACTAAAAAAGAAGCCGAAGATCTAATAAACAAAATAAAAGAGGCAATGAAATGAAAGTAAAATATAAAGATATGGATATCATAAAATTCCCTTGGTATATGGGTTATTCATATTCAAGACCAGAGAAACTGCGTAGGTATTATTATGTTATTCCGCTTAACTTAATTATTAAATTAGCAAGAACAATATGGATAGTTCTTCAGGTCGGATATTATACAAAGGCAGAAAAGAAACTTGATGATACGTTACATGATAGAGAAGGAGAAGTATATCAGTTGGGATATCAAGATGGTATGGACGCAGGTAAACGCAAATGGATTATGGAAGGTGAAAAAAAGGTTTACGATAGATTGACTACGTATTTAGAAAAAAAAAAGGATGGAGGGATTTGAAATGAAAAATAAAGACGAAATTATAGGTGTTGCTTTTATATTTTTAAGTGGATTAGCTTTTGGGTGTATTCTCTTTTACAATATATTTATGCCAATGGTAATTGATTCAAGGGCGAATCGTTTAGGGTGGATGAGATATTCGGGTAAGTATGAAAAAATGATTCCTTATAACAACCATTATTGGAATATTCATTATTTGAAAAAGGGGAGAATGTCTGGGAAGCATAGAATGTTAGACGAGGTAGCTAAATGTATAAAGACGAATGGTTAATTTATAAAGTATTATCAGGGTCAAGGGCGTATGGGCTGCATACAGAATCATCAAGAGGGTATAAATGAAAACGAAAGATATTGATGAACAAGCTTTTATTGAATATTATCTTAAGCCTGGAGTAGGATGTCGTAATGCGCATACTTATTTTCATATTGGAAGAAATAGAGCTAAGGAGATTTTAAAAAAATATAATATACCAATTAAGAGTCGTGGTGAAATTATTGGAGATATTAATAGGGGCGGGAAGCTTACTAAGGAACATAAGGAAAAAATTAGGAATTCATTAATAGGAAGACCAAGTCCAATGAAAGGGAGGAGATTGTCGGAGGAAAGAAAACAAAAAATAAGAGAGAAAAATAAAGGTTCAGGCAATCCATTTTATGGTAAAAAACACTCTTTAGAAACAAAAATAAAAATGTCTAAAAATCATGCGGATGTTTCAAGGGCATCTGGTCATCCGTTGCAATCGCCAGAATCAAAAGAAAAAGCTAGGCTATCTAGGATTAAGAACAAAAAACCATTATCAGAAAAAGCCAGAATTAATAAATCGTTAGCAATGGTTAAATATATTCAAAATAATCCTGAAAAAATAGTTAATAAAAATAGTAAAAGGGGGTGGTTTCTTACGTATAAATACCACAAATTAATTTATTATCGTAGCAGTTATGAATTAAGAATGTTGAAAATATGGGATGATGATGATAATGTTGTACAAATTTTACCAGAATCTATTTCCTTGCCTTATTATGATAAGGATGTATTAAGGAATTTTATTGTTGATTTTATGTTAATTTTTTCTAATGGCGAAGATAAATTAGTAGAAATTAAGCCCAAAAACTTATTGACTTACAATAACAATCCACTAAAGATTGAAACATTACAAATGTTTTGTCAATGTATGGATATGGATTATGAAATTATTACATTGGAGGATATAGAGAGATATGAGAAAATTGGGAAATATGTTATTGCGTAAGTATTATTTATGAGAGAAAGGGAAATTTATGATAACATTAAAAGCAAAATATAATTCAGCAAATATTATGATTGACCAATTAGATCAGACTACTATATCGCAGACATATGGTTTTTTAAATCATCCCGCTTTCGCAAAGACCTATATTGCTATTATGCCTGATTGCCATGCCGGAATGGGTGCGGTAATAGGGCTTACAATGAAGATGAATGGATATGTAATCCCTAATATAGTTGGCGTTGATATCGGATGCGGAGTATTAACTGTTAAGTTGCCAGAAACATTAAAAGATATTGATTTTGATAAATTGGATGATTTTATAAGAAATAATATCCCTCATGGATTTCATGTGAATTCTAAGCCTGCTTGCGATAACGGTTTTGCTATAGGAGTGACAAGGGGAGGATTAAATGTACCAGATATTAGAGGCGTTTCGGATAATATAGAATCTGATGCAAATAGGAATGTATTGGCACTGGGAAGTCTCGGTGGGGGCAATCATTTTATTGAGATTGGAATTGATGAAGATGACAATTATTGGTTAACTGTACATTCGGGATCAAGAAAATTTGGTTTGGATATAGCTACATATTATCAAAAAAAAGCAAAAGAACTGATGAAAAAGATGTTTATTGGGTCTGCATATAACAATTTGGAATTTTTATTAGAGGAAAGCCCAGAGGGACAGGGTTATTTATGTGATATGAAATTTGCCCAACATTATGCTACTGTTAACAGGAAATTAATGGCATTAAAAATATATGAATACCTTGTAGAAGAATTTGCAAGTTATAGTTATAGATTTTGGGAAGATGTTGAACAAATAGAATCGGTTCATAACTATATTGATTTTGAAGATAGGATAATAAGAAAGGGCGCAATAAGAGCTTATAAAAATGAAAGATTAGTTATTCCCTTTAATATGGAAGATGGATTGGTAATTGGAAAGGGTAAATCCAGTAAAAAATGGAATTGTTCTGCGCCTCATGGGGCTGGACGTGTATTATCAAGAAAGAGGGCAAGGGCGGAATTGAATTTAGAAGAATATCAAAAATCCATGAAAGATAAAGGTGTTTATACCAACTCTTTAAATGCAAATACCTTAGATGAAGCTAAGGGGGCATATAAAGATAAGGATATTATAATAAATTCAATAAAAGAAACAGTGGATATACAGCATTTTGTAAAACCAATATATAACTTTAAGGCGGATAATTAATCATGAGAGAATATAATATACAATGCGAGCATTATGTATTTGAAAAGAAGGTGGATTTATGCAGTGTTATTTTTTTGTCGGTTCTGGTTGGTGTCCTTGTTTTAGTTATTTTTGGCAATATTTTTATTTTTATGTATGATGATATTAAAAGATTAAATTCTATGAATAAAGCCTGGATGAAATCAAATGAAATACAGTTTAAATTAATAGAGACACAGCATAAGGTAATAACAAATCAAAGAAGGTTACTTAAAATACATAAACAATTAAATTATAAGGACTTTAAATAATATGCATGTATATACCCCACCTACAAAATGTAAGCCTATTGGAAAAAAATTTGATATATTATATTGTGAAAGTTGCGGGTGGGTTGCAGAGGAAATAAATATAGGGATGAAAGGTGAATGCCCAGACTGTAAAGATAGGTTGTCATATGTTTCGATGACACCAAATGAATTAATTGAAATATATAATTTTTGGAAGGAGAATATAAATGGAATTAAAAACAATTAAAGAGCTTGTAGATAAAGTAAATAATGGGGAAATAGATAAAACAAAATTAAGTATTATATTAGACAATGACAATGTATCTTTTTATCATGGTGATGAAGAAGCTGATCCTAAAAATTTTTATGAAATACGAGTGGCGGAAGCGCAAGGTTATTCGGATATATTACCTTTGTATAAGCTTCTTTTCCCTGATTCAACAGTCGAGTGGTGTTAAGTATGGGAACTAATTATTATGTAAAAGATAAAAGCCAATACTGTAAATATTGCAAAAGGGGTGAGGAGTTAATTCATATAGGTAAAAGTTCTGCAGGGTGGAAGTTTGGGTTTGATATGTCCCATGAAAAATATAAAGACATTAAAACATTAAAAAAGTTTTTAAAAGGGAAACAAATATGGGACGAATATGATAGGAAGATTACTAAAAAAAGGTTTTGGGGTATGGTAGAGTGGAAACAAGAAAATGTAGAATTGAGCCAAACAGATTTTGACGAGACAACTAAAGTAATAGATGGATATGAATTTAATACAACGGAGTTTAGCTAATATGACAGAAAAAGAATATTGGAAGGAAATGTTTAAGGAAATGTTCGGGGAAGATATTAATTGCGAACTGCAAATTATTAAACCTAATGAAGAGGAAGAAAAATGATATTTAATGACAAAGAAAAGTATGAAGAAGAATTAAAAAAACACAAAGATCACAAATTGGTGAAATGTGATGAACCAGAATATTTTTTGGTAGGGTTTGAATGCAAGAACTGTGCTACAATTATTCAGTTTGGAGAATTAAAATAATGGGGCAAGAAATTAAATTAACAACCATTGAAGATGATTATAACCCCATTAAAATATATCTTTGTGAGTATATGGGCAAAAAAGATTTACGAATACATAAAATGTTTTACAAGGATGGGGATCTTAAAAATTGCAGTAATCCTATTCAGTTGAACTGTGGCGATTATGAAATATTATTGGATACATTAATAAAAAACAAAGATAAGATCAGGGGGTTTCTACTAAGTTGAAAATACTCAGTTTAAAAGATATCGACGAATCAGAGGTTTTGCGGTGTATGAACTGTAAGTATACAGATATCGCAAAGTTATGGAAAGATAGACCGGAGGGTTATTATGGGCAATGTCCCAAATGCTATAGCAGGGCTTTTAAAAAAGTGGAAGAAAAAAAAGAAGATTCCCCGGAGTGATGATGTTGATATGGAATTGTTGTCAATATTAGTAAATACCAAGACACAGGGTGAAATCAATTCCAGGGTTATAGATGAATTGTTCCTGGCTATAAAGATAATCGCAAACAATCAATTGATAATAATGGATAAGTTGGGATTTAAATTAAATAAAGGTAATGCTCCCAAACTTCATTAATATTACTATTGACTTCTGTCTTTATTTTTAGTATATTTGGTAAAAAGGAGGATTTAAAATGAAGATAAGAACAGGATTTGTATCAAACAGCTCCTCAAGCTCATTTATCGTAGTGGGCAAACCACCTAAATGCAGGACTATAGAATACGCCAAACTCAATAAAGAGCAGGTTAAAAAAGCTATTGAGCACTTAAAGCAAACAAGTGTTTATCTTAATGAGGATAACTATTGGCATGAAAAAAAATATAAGAAGCAGAGGAAGGCCATTGACGCACTTACAGAAGATGATATATTATATATGACGGAATTTGTATCTGATGGAAGAGATGATTATAGTGATATCAGTAATAATCCAAATTCAATAGATTTTCATAACGGCGGACATGGGGTTCCGTATGATGTAGATGAATATTATGAAATAGGGAACGGGGTATGGTTTCCAAAGGATAATAAAGGCAAGCAACATACTTGTCCAAACTGTAATTTTAGCTTTGATGAGGATGAAGAGGTAATTGAATTATGAAATATCTAATAATTATTAGTTTAGTTTTTATAGTGATTGTAAGCTGCGGTAGTATCAAACAAGATAAAGAAGCACTCAGAGTAACCAAGATGCAAGATGACTATGAATATCTATTTAAAAAATTAGAGCATTCTTGCGATCGTCGTTATGGGTCTCTTGAAATAGAATATAAACTTTTAGATGCTTCTCATTTAAATTATTTCTATATTAATGGCGATTGGGAATTATTGGGGGTAGCTGATTCTGGATTTCATAGCACTACACATGTATACTATTTCAAAAGGGGTTCTTGGAAGAATTAAATAAATAATACAATTAGGAGTAAGTTATGAAAATTAGAAATGGATTTGTCTCGAATAGTTCAACAAGTAGTTTTCTTATATACGGGGTTACAATAGAGGATGAGAAATTTATTGAGGCAGTAAAAAAGAAATATCCAGATGCGGTAAAGGGGTATATAGAAGGAGAATTTAATAAATATACAGCAGGGTATACTTTAGATGAGAAAACAAAGCTTAGTGTGAAGCATCCTTACGAGGGCGGTTGTGGTATTTATGTGGGGCGGAGCTGGGATAGCATTGAAGACAATCAAACCGGCGGGCAGTTTAAAGACGAGATTAGCAAGCAATTAAAAGAACTATTCGGCGATGATATAAAATTAGATACATATCAAGAAGCGTGGTATGATTAGTTAGTTAATATATATATCAAGGAGGGATTAAAAGATGAAATTGTTTGAGAATGAACGTGCCAAAATGATAAAGTCCGATGACTTTAATATGATCTTTAACAAACTAAATGGGAATACCCTAACATGGGGTAAGACCACGGAGGAAGACCCTGATTATTGCAAGTTTGGGAATTTAATAGCTGATGTGGAAATAAGTACTATTTGTAATGGATTAGGAAAGCCATGCCCTATGTGCTACAAATCCAATAGCTCTAATGGTAAGTATATGCCATTAGATAAATTTAAAAAAGTAATGGATGCGTTTCCGACCACATTAACTCAAGTCGCTTTCGGTAATGGAGATATTGAATCAAACCCAGATATGTATAAAATATTTGAATATTGTCGGAGTAAAGGGGTCGCAAGTAACATCACAATAAATGGTTATGGACTGACAGATGAAATAGCCCAGAAGTTAAAAAAATATTGTGGCGCAGTGGCAGTGTCTCGGTATGAACCTTCCGACACCTGCTATAATGCAGTCAAAAAGTTGACTGATCTGGGCATGAAACAAATAAATATCCATATGTTATTATCGGAAGATAATTATGATAACTGTATGGAATTATTAGATGACAAATTGAATGATCCTCGGTTGAGTAAGCTGAATGCCATTGTGTTTCTTTTATTGAAGCCACAGGGCAGGGCAAAGAAAATGAAGACCATGAAAGATAGAAAAAAGATAAAAGCCCTGATTGATAAAGCCTTGAATAACAATATCTCAATTGGGTTTGACTCTTGTTTTGCGCCTATATTTCTGGAGTGTATGCAAGGCCATAAAGACTATAAGAAATATGAGATGTTGGCAGAACCGTGTGAGTCCGGACTGTTCAGTATCTATGTAGATGTAGAGGGTAAGGTATATCCCTGTAGTTTCCTGGAAGATAAGGACCATGGCGGAATGGATATCACAAAGTGTGATTTCCAAAAAGATATATGGAATGGGGAATATATGAAGAAGTGGCGAAAGAAGCTGCTTGATACCAAAAAAGGGAATATCTGCAGGCATTGTCCTGAGTATGATTTGTATTAATTAAAGGGGAGATTAGTGAATAATTTTAAAATAATTAAATTTGTAATTACATATCCCATATATTTATTTCTTCTTATTGTCCTTTTATTTTTTTCCCCTTTAGTGATTGTCTTTGCTATGTTAGTTACAGATAATTGGAACGAGTTTTTTAATAACATAAAAGAGATTTATTTAACACTTATTATGGGGAGTTTAAAATCATAATATTCTTAGACATAGATGGGGTATTGGCAACATTGGAATCTGCCAAGAAGAGAGACACATGGCATGGATATGGATTTGATGCAAAGTGTGTTAAGGTGTTTAATGATTTTTGCGATTCTTTTGATTCTGTCAAGGTGGTTATTTCTTCTTCGTGGAGGGGTATGTTTAAGTCTGGGAATTTGGAGAAAATATTTAAAGAGCAGGGCGTGAAACATGATATATATGATATAACACCTATTAGTCTGTCCCATAGGAATAGGGGGCAAGAGATACAGGAGTGGTTGGATGAAAACAATAAAGACAATGAGGGCTATATAGTTATAGATGATGAAGTAAGTGATATAAATCCGTATATCCCCCAAGACAAGATTATCCATATTGATCAGGGATGGAGTGAGGGGGGATTGAAAAAGGGGCATATTAAAAAATGAAAATAGTATGCATATCAGATACACATTTGCAGTATGAAAAGATAGCTATCGCAAAATGCGACATTTTGATTATTGCGGGGGATATTGATATAATGCTTTATGCTCATGTAAAATTATTTTTTCAATGGTTGCGTGAACAGAATGCGAAAAATATAATTATTGTTCCTGGGAATCACGATAAATTTCTTGCGTCTCCCGAATTCTTTCTTTTTAAAATAGAATTAAAGGACAATGAATACTGTTTAATTAATTCAATGGTAGAAATAGATGGGTTAAAGATATGGGGATCACCATTTACCCCTATGTTTAACAATTGGTCTTTTATGGCAGAAGAAGGAGAGTTAAAAAGATGTTGGGATATGATACCTAAAAATATAGATATATTAATAACTCACGGTCCGCCACATAAGGTGTTAGACAAAACCAGAAGGGGTGTACATATAGGATCGAAATCATTGGCGGAATCTTTAAAGAGGATAAAGCCCATATATCATATTTTTGGGCATAACCATGATGGATATGGAACATCAATGTTCCAAAATACAACTTTTGTAAATTGTAGCCTGGTTAATGAAGATTACGATATGGTTAACAAGCCTATTGTGATAGAGGTATAAGATAATGAAACATAAGGTTTTGTCTAAAAAGAAGTGTGCAGAAATGGCAGAGGAGATAGGTAATCTGAGATATGATTCTTTAAGCATATTTTTAAATGAACTTAGCAATAAATTAGCTAAGGATGCCAGAGAAGACTATAGGAAGGGCAGGATTAGGTTGTCGCAGGAACTTACAGAGGCATTTAGAAAAATTTCAGATTCTGTAAGCAATATTTATTTGGCTTGGAAAATATGTGAATCCCATGAAGATAATAAATAAAAATGAATAATATAATGTCAATCAAAGAAGCTATAATCTATTATTCACAAAATTATTATATAGAAGATGATGCAGAAGAAACAGAAAGTGAAAAACAGGAAAGATGGACGAAGCAATCTGACGAAGAGGTCAGGGAGATGAATAAAAATGAGAGCTTGTATTAGAAAAAAATACGGGGGTAATAAATGAATAAAATTCCAAGTGTGCAAATAAGTAGAATAGAAGATAAATTTAAAGACATTGATTTGCCATTAAGCCCTGAATATAAACCATGTGAAGAAATTTTTCCTCAATGGATTACTTCAAGAATTATATTAACTGATTTTTGTAATAAAATATTGGGGTGGAAAGTTTCTATTTTGGAAAACGCTATTTATGCATCCCTCCAGTATCCCTTTGTTGTAGATGGATTTGATGAAGTCTCGCTTGTTTTGTCTTTTCCCGAAGAAGATAGATATAAGGTTATAAATATTTGCGAATCCGTACATAGGGATTATTTCCCCAACCCAGATCAGTTTCTGAATGAAATGGCTGATGAAAGATTGCAATATAAAGTTAGTTTGTGGTTGGATAGGTATGAAAATTATGTAATAAATTGCGGAGGGAGAAGCGCAGTAGATGAAGTAAGGTATAGATTAGGAATATTAGACATAATGGGATTAAGGGTATGTAACAAAGTATATATGGATGATGAATAGATTAACTAACAAGATTGCAAATCATGTGTATTGTTGGTTAACTCTAGGAAGGTGGATAAAATGAATAGAAGAGAATTTATAATGACAACGGGTGGTTTGTTCGGTGCTAATCCCATATTACTAGCCAATAATGAAGATAATAATATTCTAAAAATATATCACTCAATAATCATACGAATAATAGATGAAATATTACAAGAATTTGATAATGAGGGGATGGATTATGATAGATATTATGTTTTAGTTAGATTTGAAAGCATTAACCAATATATTATTGAAAATATCAACGGCAAGTCATTGAAGCCCTTTGAATATATAAACGGAGATTATCCGACTTGTATTTTTAAATTAATGCAGAGATTTAAATATTTTATGCAAAAAAAAGACTTTATAATGGCTCAATCATATTTTAATAAAATATACTATGGTGCTCTAATGTTCAAAAAACCAATTAAATATTATACAAAAGCTTACAGAGATTTATATAATAAATATGGCTATCCCAGAGATGATTATGCTATAACAATATAATGGAGAACAAATGAAAAGAAGAAATTATTTAAAGACAATGACATTGGGCGTAGCATTATCGGCTATACCTATACCCAAAAGTTTGAAATCGGATACCTATAAATATCAAAATGAAATAGTTGTTAAAAGAGGGAATATGGACTATGATTTTACAGCGTCTAATCCAGATATATATGAGTTTGAAATGTATAATATGAGATACACACTTTATGGGGTATCGTTGTTTATTTTTAAAAATACAAAGTTGGAATATTTTAAATTAAGGCAAATCAATATATATCACTATAGATTTGTATTTGATGGATTAGATAAAAAATTAGCACATGAGCTTATCAGTGAAATGGGATATTCTATTTTACCAATATATATGTTGGGGGATTGTGATGTTAATGGTAAAATTATAAAACCAAGCTATGTTTTTAGGTAATCGAATATGAAACCAATGTTTGTAATAGCTAGGGATTATGATTTCTCAAGTAAGGACACTATAAGAAGAATGAATCAGGATTTTTCAATATATAAGAATGGCGGGCAAACTTTCTTTTCAGAAATAGATTCCAATAGATATCCAGAGAGATTAGATTATGAATTTTTCAAATGGGACAGCAGGATAGATGATATAGATAAAAGAAAAACATTAGAAGAACTGTTAATATTAATATATGATAAATACCCATTAAAGACACTGTCCTGGATATTGAGAAAATCACAAGACCAGATTATACATAAATTAAAAGAATTGAAATTAAGAGATTATATTGGGCAGGAATCGGGCAACAAGAGCATTGAGGCATATAATAAGGGAAGTGCCCAAATTAACGGAGAACAGATTAAAATATCTGTAAAACAATCAGATAAACACGAAATAGAAGTATGGATGTCTAATAATAACAACTACCAAGAATTTGATATCGATAAGGTAAGGCTTGATAAGGATATCCCATATAAGGAAATATTTAATAGCTACATTGCTGACAACCAGATGGTCATGGCTTTTAAATTTATGATTGTATTTTGTAATACATTTAGGATGCAATATAATATTAATTTTGAAGATGACAATGTGATTTTTAATATGGATATAGGGAAATACAAGGCTTTGGATAAGCCTGAAGTTAAATTATTAACCGAAATGAAATTGATAAAGAGCAAGGGATAATTCAATGAAAAAACGATTAACTGATTACGAATATTATAAAACAGATAACATCACCCTATATAAAGGATGGTGCATTGATGTAATGAAGAACCTTGAGGGTAATTCTATTGATACCATAATTAGCGATGTCCCTTATGGGATTTCGTTTATGAATAAAAAATGGGACTATGATATTCCTTCTGTAGAAACATTTAGGGAAATGTTAAGGGTATTAAAACCAGGTGGGACAGCTTTAATATTTGCAGGTAGCAGAACTCAACATCGGATGGGGTGTAATATAGAAGATGCTGGCTTTTTATTAAAAGATTGTATTATGTATATATATGGTTCAGGATTCCCCAAAGCTACAGATATAAAAAAGAATTTGGAGAAAAAATATGGTAAACAGAATACCAAATACAATTTGCGATTTATGTCAGAACCCAATTTATCGCAGACCGAGTACATTAAAAATAAACAAGGGCAAATTTTGTTCAAGGGCATGCAGAAACAAGGTTTATCGGTTTCAGGGAAAACCACCGAGAATGATGGGAGAAAAAAATCCTGCATGGAAGGGTGGGGTGACATACAAACGAGCGAAAGGGAATTACAAAGGTGTAAAATATGTACGTTGTCCGAAAAGGTATTTAGGGATGGCAAGGAAGGATGGATATGTAATGGAACACCGTTTGATTATGGCACAAAAAATTGGGCGGATATTGCAGAGAATAGAAGTTGTTCATCATATCGACCACAACCCAGCAAACAACAAAAAAAACAATCTAATGTTGTTTCCAACAAACCAAATCCACAAGAAATACGAAGCTGGGACGGTTGGAAAAGTCACGGATTAAAACCGGCATACGAACCTATAATAATAGCTATGAAACCAAATGAAGGAAGCTATGCAGAGAATGCTTTAAAACATGAAGTAAGTGGATTGAATATTGATGGAGGAAGGATTGGAACTGAAACTATAAAGGTTAGTGGGAAAGGTTCTTATAAAGAATGGCAAAAAACAGTTAAGGGATTTACCAAAAACAAAGAGGGGATTAATACAGAGCATCAGGGCAGATTCCCTGCAAATATAATATTGGATGAAGAATCAGGGGCGATGTTAGATGAACAAGTAGGCGAATTAAAATCAGGAGATAATTGCATACGCAGAAAAGAGGGTAGGTTCTTGGAACATGGAGGATTGGGTAAGGCGGGAGATTTGCAGATCACATATGGAGATAAAGGGGGTCCCTCACGATTTTTTTATTGTGCTAAGGCATCTAAATCTGAAAGGAACGCAGGATGCGAAAACTTAGAAGAAAAAGAATTGGGGCATAATAGATTTGATAAATGTAAAAAATGTGGTGGGTATATTTTTCAAAACCCAGACAGAAAATCTGCTTGCAAATGTGATAATCCCGAAAGACAAAATAATACAGTTAAGGGTAATCACCATCCGACTGTAAAGCCATTATCTCTAATGGAATATTTATGTAAATTAACAAAAACCCCTACGGGGGGAATAGTATTAGATCCATATATGGGAAGTGGAACAACTGGAATAGCCTGTAACAATACAGGTAGACAATTTATAGGCATTGAAAAAGAAGGGGAATATTGCGAAATTGCCAAATGTAGAATTGGTGCAGGCAATAAACAAATGGAATTATTTTAAGGAGATAGTGCTATAAAAAAACGATTAACTGATAAGGATAAATTAATTGAAGTATTGAATTCACGCCTTTCTATGTGGGAAGATTATACAGATGAAGGCAGAGAGAAGTTAGGACGTGATATGTATTCATGGACTCATGGCCTTCATAGGGGTTCTTGTTATAAACGGCATAAAGATTGGCGAAAAGAATTAAGAGAAGAGTATAAAAATCTAAAAAAGAGGGGTGGATTATGAAAAAAATACTTACACTACTTTTTCTGTTTTTATTCCTAGTGGGGTGTAAGAACTATAAAGCCAAAGTGGTAGAGGTGGATACGTGGTATGGGTTAAGCCTTGTTTATTCTAACTGTGTATTTTCCAGGGGATGGGATAAGGGGCGTGGAAGAATATTGGTATTGGAAACAACTGTTGATTATATCTGTATTCCAATGGACGATATAGGGTATGTTTATATAGAATATGATGGACATAAATTATATACGCATAATGTGTTTGATTATCTGCAGGGCGGAATGGATGATGATCAAGGATACAAAATAAGAAAGAAGGGAAAGTAAGAATGCCATACTATTTAGTGGAAGGCGAAATAACAGACTATTGCGATGAATATGTTGAGGCAAAGGGCAAGAAGGATGCCCTGCGAATAGCACAGGATCTTAATGAGGGTGCTATTGATCCATCTACAGTCCATATAGTCAAAATAACAAAGAAGCAATATGATGAGGTTATGGGATAATGAAATATGTATTAGTCGCAATTATGCTATTGTTTGTTTCTTGCAACCCCATGAATAAGGTTGTAGAGATAACAAAAGTAGTAGAAATAAATTATATCTTGGGAGTAACCCCCCAAGATAATACCACTAGTGATACAATCATTGAAAGGATTACTTCTGATGTACCTGATCCTTATTGGCCCGAGTACATATTGTGGTATGTCGAAACCAACTATAGGGTTATATCCTGTAAGACTAATATAAGATATAGATAGATATGGGACAAACAAAGGAATTGGATGAGGATGCGAATGGATAAATTAAATCACTATGATTTATTAACAGATTTGGCGGATATGAAAGGTGCATTATATCGTGAAGTTCCATTAGGGTCTATTTGGGGTGTTTTTTATGCATTGGCACATGAGAGGTCTAAATTGCGTAGAGAGTATGAGGGCGAATGGACTAAAGATACCGCAAAGCAACTTGATAAACAAGCTAAGGATATGGGGGTTACTACACAAATAGCCGATGTAATGTGTATAAAAACATCCTATACTAAATTTTGCGTTGATATATATGAAGTAAAGGTAACAAGGGCAGATTTTCTTGGTGATATAAAAAGGGGTAAATATAAGGGATATTTGGATCATTGCCACAGACTATATTTTGCATGTCCGTCAGGCGTAATAAAAAAAGAAGAAGTTCCGGACGATGTGGGTTTATATGTCAGGGGTGATAACGGATGGAAATGCCAGAAAATGGCAAAGAATAGAAGTGATATTGAAGTTCCATATGATACAATGATGAGCCTTTTATTTTATAGGCAGAAGTGGAATAGGAATTATCAGAGAAGGCGAATGATGTTTTGTGATTTATCCGAAGAAGGCAGATTTTATAGGGGAGAAATACCCAAGTTCAAAAATCTGGGACGCAATATATCTAGGTCTATTCAATTTATCGAAAAGCATAGTGACCTATTTGATGAAATAGGAAAAATGAATAAACAGCAATTAAAAGATTTTGGTTATCACTTTAGAGATGAAGCCAGAAAATTTAAAACAGGAAAGGTGTAAATAATGGAAAATGAAGAAATGTTTAAAGGCTTGATTGAACAAATGACAGGATTGAATAATGAAGAGATCCAAAGTGTCGAGGTAAAGAGCAATAAGGACAAACAAAACTATTGGACCATTAAGGCATATGGAAAAGTGGATGATGCGGAGAAGCTTGTTGTTAAGGTTGTTAATATAGATAGAAAGCTTAAGGATACGTTTTATGCCGAGGCTAACCCCATTGAGGATGTATCTATTGAAAAATGTAATAGGTTTACTGAGCCTGTGGCTTATATCGAATTGGTGAGAAGTGCCAAGCACCAATATACATGGAACATAAAATACCAAGGTAGAGCAAATCAAGAGCTTGGCATCGTTGATAGAATACAGGTGCTTGACACCCAACTGAAGGGTTATTTCCCCAGTTGAACTAAACCAAATAAACTATTTTGATGTTCATAATTAGCCTGGGCCAATGAATTTAAGAACTCTGTCGGTAGGGGTTCTTCTAGCTCTAAATGTATTTTCCCCTGCCGGAAATTCTGTTCCCTTTCTCTCAAATAGTTCACTAAGTCTTGCATTTTCCCCTCCTTCTAATATTGTAGTTTGTGCATAAAATGCACATTGGTCTACTACCCATGTTTTTTGCCAAGTTCAAACCTGACCTTCTTGATATACCTAATAGCCTCTGTTTCGCTTTTGAAAGGTTTGTTATGCTTCTCCTTATTTTCTATAGATACTTCCATAAAATTCCATATTATTAATAGGGCATTTAAACCATATACTGTTTTTTTGTATCTGCCCCTTGTTATCTGAAAAGCCAATGTCTTATTAATATCCAATTCAATGGTATGGCAACTGACAATGTCTGGCGTAAGTGGATTTCTCGCCCCCTTATAATATAGCTTGAAAACAGGTTTTACTATCATATCCATATTTGGTACATATTGTGGGTATTTCATTATTCCTCCTTTTCTCTTTTGAATAGAACACTGTAGTCATTTTCATTCCAGGATAATATTCGTTCAATTACCCATCCTTTTTTTAAAATGACATTAGCTTGATTTGGAAAATCTTTTATTGGGATAGTTCTTATTTTGTGTTCATATTCCATATTACCAACACCCCTTTCCTTTAGGGCATAAACCCCATGTATCCCACCATTCTCCTTCTGATTGGTATTCTGGGATCTCAAAAGGGATATGCCAATATTTTCCACAGCATCCACAGTTAAACCCAAGGTATTTAATTGTGGGTTTGCCATTGAATAACCATTTCAAATATCTTATGAAATATTGTATATGGTATAGTATCATTTCCCCTGCCTTTGTAATTCTTTTAATGCCCTCAGTTCGGATTTTAAAATCAATCTTCTTACCCTATTAAAAAACATTACCCTAGTCAACCTTTTTATTCTTTTGTTGGATTCCATTAGCTCAAGGCTTAATAAAAATACCTTAATCAAACATATACTAAGCCCGAAAATAAACCAAAAACAAAAAAATTGTTCTACTGCCATTTCCATAATTACTTATTCCCCCCTTTTATTTATTTTAATAATTCTATTATAACTGCCAACCTATTAACAACAATCCATACAGCTATAAGTATTGACATTAACGAACTTACTATTGCTACCTTATATATTGTCATTTTTATTCCCCCTCTCTTTTTAATTCAGCATATCCACAATCTTGGCAGTATCTTTTTAGAATTATACACCCTACCTTTATTCCGGTAAGGGGATTAATTACATAGCCCTGTATTTCTTTCCATTTAGTCCAATTGTGTTTCCGCCCCCCCTGTAAGCATGATTTTTTGTCTATACACATTGCAAGGTAAAGCATTACCAAAATTACAAAAGATGTTATTCCTGTTGTTAATAATACAATTGATATTGTGTTCATAGATCCTCCTTGTTTTTTTTGAGTAAAAGATAATAATAATCCTTATCCCAAGATAATATTTTATTTAAACCCCATTTTTCTGCCCATAGTTCTTTAATCTTGGAATCAAATTGATTTCTTGGAATGGTTATTCTTTTATATTCACAGGATTTGTCATTCATTTTTCTTCCCTCATAAACCAAGGTGTATATTTTTGTTCTGTCTTTTTACAATGACGCTTCATTCCCTCTGGTAATTTCTGTTCGTTGAACCCTATTCCTCCATTTGTGCCGTCAGGAAAAGTAGTATGATCGCAATCATCACATAAGGGAGCCCCGCATACAAACTGACCTGTTTCACTACAGCTTCGGGTCGCCTGAGAACCACAGGAGCAACATTTTTCATCTTTATGCTCTTTACAGTATTCACTTCCGTCAACTGTAGGTTTTCCACATTCCCCTATCCATGCTTGATTAAATTTACATTTATCCATAATTAAACCTCCTTTTTTATCCTTCATGAATACATACTTCATAACCGCATGTAGTGCATTTAATACCTGTCCAATAATCTGCACTACCTACATTAAATTCTTTACCACCACATTTTTTACAATGTGCGGTAACTGCAATGTCTTTTTTGCTAGAGCCTACGTGAAACAACTTATCTCTTTTCCATTCTATTAATCTTGGCTCTCCGAATCCATCATAAAATTTTTTATATTTATCCGGTAGCTCTTTGTAATCATCATCACCATCACATGCGTATGGATTATAAATTCCTATTTCGGGAATATATATATTCATAATCAGACCTCCTCTTTAAGTTTGTATCCAAATTGTTTCAAGCAATTTTCGCACCTTTTAAATTCACCATAATAATTATCATCTTGCTCTATTTCTTTATCAAATAATTTACAAAGCTGATATAAAGTCTCTTGCCATTCACAATCACTATGGCAATATAACCCATCCACATACGCTTCAGCCTCAGTGGTAATTGTCTTTACTATTCTTACAGATCCGTTACCTTGGCATACTGACATAATCAAACCTCCTCTAATTTCTTATCAATCAAATGCAACAATATATTATTGTTGTCTACTATATAATACTCTATTTTTTAAACTTAGATTTTAATCCCAGTTATGTCTAAAAATTTCTTTTTATTTTTAGCAAGCTTAAATTCTGGTATTGATTTTAATTTTTTTAATACATCTTCAGGACATTTACTCCATGCTTTTTTATATCCCTCGACTCCTTTTTCTTCGAGTTCAAACCAATCCATATCTAAATATTTAATATCTTTTGGTATTTCTTTTACTTCAATATCAAATAGAAAATACTTAGTGTTAGTACAAAAGTAATTTTTATATCCGTTACTACTATTGAAGTTTCCGCTGTTCCAGTCTCCGCTGTTCCAGTCTCCGCTGTTCATGTCTCCGCTGTTCATGTTTCCGCTGTTCATGTCTCCGCTGTTCCAGTCTCCGCTGTTCCAGTCTCCGCTGTTCCTGTTTCCGCTGTTCATGTTTCCGCTGTTATTGGTATCATCAATTATTGAGATAATATCTTTATTAGTTAATTTTCTAATAATTTTAATTTTAGTTGTCATGCATTTTTCAGTATCTTCCTGTACGTTACCAAGAGATTCAACCTCCCATATTGGATTTCCGTTCTCAAAAAAATTAATGGCAAAAACCATATGTCTGAAAAAATGTATACCATTTTGACATAAGATGGGTTCTCCTGAAACTTCTACAATTTGACCCTTTTTAAAATAAGTTTTTTTACCCCTACCCATCCCGTCGGTATAATAACCCCCACTGTCTTTTTTCATAGCTTTATATCCCTTGATATTTTCACTATGATTTTTTATTGTTGGATTCATTTTAAACCTCCTCTTTCTTATCAACTAAGTGTAATAATATATCATTATTACTGACTATATAATACTCTATTTTTTCTCTTTTGTCAAGAGCTAATCTTTCTATCCACTCGTCAGGGAAAGATATCTGAAAGCCCTTTGTGAATTTGGCTTTAGATATCTTCCTGACCTTGTGGGGGAAGTGTTCTTTAAGGTATTCTTGGATGTTCATTTTTTCCCCTTTGTAAGCCCCTTGGATATCTTATTAATATATTTTTTTACTTCCTGAATTGTTTTCATTTCTCTTATTCTGGTTAAAACTACAGCACAGGCAGGGGTTAGCCCATTAATATCAGGTACATCTATGCACGCTTTTAATGATTGGGCAATCATAATATTTCCATTTTCTATCGATTTTGTTATTTCCGAATTATATTTTTTCCGCCACTCATCCCGCTCCTCTTCTAATTCTATTATATAATCTTCCATACCCCTTATCTGGTCATCTAGGCTGCATACACTATTATATAGAGTTCTTGATCTAATGATTCTGTCATCCATAATTATTCTCCCCCGATTTTAAAGTCTATATGACACACTCTTACGTTGTCAAAAAAATATGAATCACCTTTTTGATCACATACATGAACCTTGGATATTTCAATATCTTCAAAATTAATGTTTTGATCGTATAGGGATACTAAAAACCTTTTAAGATGCTCGCTATTTAATTTGATTTCCATGATTATTCCCCCTGTTTATATCCCATATATTTTTTATATAGGTTTTTAAATTTTGTTTTTAATGTTGGGTTATAGTGCCAACATTTTATGGGCTTGTTTGGACAATCTATAGTTGCGTTAAATGGAATCATACATTTTCTGTATTTTGCGAAGCTATTATTTATTAAATGAGAATGTGTGCAATCCTTACAATGTACATTTTTATCATTTTCCATAATTATTCTCCCCTGAGTGTTTCGTGTAATTCTCTCTCGACATTAGGGATTTCTCTTTTAATATCATTGACATATCCCTGAACTTCTCTGTTGCTATATATCCTCTTTGCGAATATAATAACACTCTTAACAAGCCTTTGTCCCCTTGGATGAATAAGGCTTGCCAAAATAAGCATACCTACGATTGTGTTCTTAATAGTATTCATTGTCTTCCTCCTGTTTAATAATTTTTCCAAAGTAACTTTGGATTTTTTATATACGCCCAAGCATTCCTGAAAAAGGAATACTTTTCCATTTGAACATCACTTAGTAAGATAATATCTTTTTCCTTGATCTGTCTTTTATGATTACATTTTTTGCAAGTAATATCCAATCCAGAATTCACTACATATATAAGAAGAGACTTGGAAAAGAATAACATAATGTATTTGCATTTTTTGCATATATATATACAGGGATCTCCTCCTCCATCCATATACAGATTGTATATCTTGTGTATCTTGCCCGGCATTTTAATTTCCATTTGTATCTCCTTATTGTAATTATACACCATAAAAAGAGTTTTGTCAAGGGGAAAATGAAAGAAAATCACACTTTTTTGGCACTTATTTATATTGTTTTATGAGTGGTTTTTTAGTATATTTTATACATATAATATTAAAGGAGTATGTATATGGAACAAAAAAGAAAGTGGTATGTTATCACTCTAGTAAATGGGCAGATGTTTTATAGCCCATCATCAGGCCAATTAGACGATAGGTATGCAGGCAAAGATGATAGAGAAGAAAGGGATATCACATTAGACCAATTATGTTTTCTAAAAAGGGAGACGGATGGGTCAATTGTAATTAGTAGGTATCAAGATGACCTTTGTAAGCCAGAGGGCATTTTAAAAATTCAGAAGATAGCCGTTGCAACTTTGGCCAAGCTTCAGGATAGCGATTTTATCAACAAGCTTGAAGAAGCTACAGGCAATGAAAAAACAACTAAGGCAACATCAAGCATAATTAAGCCTCAATTCCAGCCAACGATTGTTCCCCCCAAATAATGCACAGAGAAAAGAAATTGTTGCCCAGGGTTTTGATAGAAAGGGCAAAAACTTATATTGTAACAGAAGATACTGTTTCGGATGAACAGGATTTATTTAGGGAAAAGAGCTGGAATCCCGAATCAATTGCATTCCCCGAAGAAGAGCAGAATTCTTATGGTATATTTAAAGAAAAATTAATAGCATTGGTTAAAGATGTTATGGGTGGAATTATTACTTCTGCACAACAAGATGTTATGGATTTATTCAACATGAATATTGAACTTAGAAATATGAGTAGTGTATTGCAAAAAAGTGATAGAAATGTTTATTACAGATATTGGAATACTGTTATTAATATCAGACATAAACTATGCAGAGACAGTAGATTTGTTTCATTAATAAATGAATATTGTCCTAAACATATGCGAAACAGGATGATGGAGTGGGTAGAAGAACAAAAGAATGAATATCCATATGTTACCTGTCCAATATGTGATGAAATATTTCATAGTAAGATTAAATTCAAGAATCATCTTATAAGGATTAGATGCCATAGGGAATATAGCGAAATGGATAAGGCGCATTTGGAATTTGTTAAAGAACAAGAAGAAATGATTGAAAATGTTTTTGAAAAGGAGAAAGTATATAGGGAATCTTGGGCAAAGAGACTATGTGGCAATGAAAATTTCTATTTGGGCAAAATGTGGATATATAATTACTGTAAAAGGCGATTATAAAAAGTTCATAACTACTGTATTAGTAGAATAGGATGTAATATGGACAAATATTTAAGACCAGATCAAGCTAGAAAGCAAGAAAAAGAATTGAATGGAGATAAGGAATCTCAAAAAATCAAATGTGGCGCATTGTTAAGAAGGTGTAAAAAATGTGAACTGAAATTTGGTTCTGCGGAAGAAACAGAATGTGGTTTTTGTGGTACTCCTAGAGAGAGGTGTAGCAGTTGGGCAATTATAGGAAGTAAACTATGCAGACGGCATGGTGGGCATGGTGGCAAAAAAATCAAGGTTGGCGAAGATGGGCTTGGGCTATCCGGATATTCCGCTAAAGAAAAAAGCACTATAAAAAAGAATGTGATAAATATGCGTCAGAAGTTTGAGGAGCTAGGCGCAAAAATGATAGCATTGATAGAGAGGATTGAGAATTCTATTAATGTAAGTGATATAGACGGAAGCGTCAAGTTGCTCAAGGCGTGTAGCGACATATATAGAAATCTTACAGGATATATGAAGCTATTGGCTACCGAGAAGTATATTGAAAAGATACCAGATAATTTACAGAAGAGAATCGGCATACAGATTAATGTTGCAATTAATAGAAGCTATGCTCAAGCCCTGAACTCTATTTTTGAAATCCTGAAGGATGAAAATGTTATTGAAAATATAAAACAAGCATTGCCCGAACATTTAAAAATAGCATATAACGAACAAGACACTTATTTTAAATCCTTATCGGAAATAGCAAAAATAAAATTCCCAGACATAGAGATAGTTGATGGAAATAACACCCGTAACTAATATTGATTTTAACCACGACAATTCATATTTAGAAAATTGCTTTAAGCGAGTTTCGGTGGATATGTCGCGACCTAATCAAGTACTAAATATATTAAATCCATTTGAATATTTTGAAAAATACAGACCGACATTAAAGTTGTTTAGGTCTGAAAAATTGATTTTAAAATTATTATATATGCTCCCGTTGGATAACGAAGACAGAGACGAGATTGAGTTTTTAAAAAATAACAAGGGCAGACGAATAGACGAAGGCATCCTATATAAAATATTGGTATTGGTATGCGGAAGAAAATCCGGGAAGACAGCATTCGCGGCAGAGATAGCAGGCTATGAAACATATAGACTCCATCAGTTTTATAATCCACAGGCTTATTTTGCTTTTGGGGAGGGTGCTCCGATGTCAATATGCTTGGCATCGGCAAGTTCTAAACAAGCACAGGAATTAAATAACTATGTCAGGGCGGCTGTTGAGAATAGTGATTATTTAAGCCCATATAAAGATGTTATAAATGAAAAAGAAATAAGATTGTTTTCAAAGTCAGAATTGGATAGAGGGATGTCAAAGGGTTCTATATTTATTCATTGCCTGCATTCTAAATCAAGCACGATAAGAACTTATAACGCTTTTGTCGTATTGATAGATGAGATTGCCTGGATGTTAAACAGTAGCCAGATATATTCCGGCGATGCTATGTATAGAGCGTTAGAGCCAGGCACTACTCACTTTAAAGCAAAGGGCAGGGACTTCGGCAAGGTATTAGTAATGTCATCTCCCGCCGAAAAAGCCGGTATGCTATGGGATCTATATGAACAGTCATTAAAGATAAAAAGTATATTGTGTGTCCAGTATGCAAGTTGGGAATTTAACCCAAATTTGGATAAAGAGGATTTTGAAGAAAACTTCTTATTAGACCCCGATGGGGCGTTGATGGAATATGCTGGGGAATTTGGTAATGTTAGGGATCACTTTCTTCCCCAGGAGAAAATACCGTTAATATTCCAAAAGGGGGTGAAGATAGTGACTACCCCCAAACAGCAAAGGGGTATAAGTTATATCGTATGTGTGGATGCTTCTAAGAAATGGGACAGATATTTTTTGTGTTGGGCTCATTCTGAGGATATATACGATGTAGAAAAAAAACAAAAGGTCAGATATGCATTTATTGACGGTTTAAAATATTGGGAATCACAATCTATCAAGGATGAAAACGGTGATTTTGTTACAGAAGATATAGATATAGAGACAGTGGAGAATTTTATAATAGAAAAATTAGTAAGAAGGGGGTTCCCTTTAGCGGGGATATTTTATGATCAATTTCAAAGTTCATCCTCTATTCAAAAATTTAAGAAAATGGGATTGAATGCGAAAGAAACCGTTTTCACAAATAAATATAAATTAACTATTTATGGGGATCTCAAAGAGGGGCTGATGACAGAGAGGGTAAAGTGCTATGATGAAGATTTATTAACCTACGATAAGTCCCCAAGGAAAATATTGGAACAGGAAATGAAACATATCCAGAGGATCATAAAGGGCAGGACAACAATCATACAGGCCCCCGAAAGCGGTAAGGTTAAAACAGATGATGCCTGTGACGTGGTGGCAAATGCGGTTAGCTTGTTGTTCAGGTCGGGACTGCATAATAAAATAGATGTTGTAAGGCAGCCGATTGCAGTCATGCCAATTGTAAAGAGCTGGAGGTCATAGTGGTCAATGAAGATAAAATAGATTGGGAAGGCAAGGTAGCGGGGCTCAATAATGTGGTCAATGATTATTGGAAGGATGCTATGCAGGATTTAGAAAAGCTTGGCGGGAAAAATATAGTGGTTCAGTTGGTTGATGGACAAATGTGGGAAGGAAAAATGATAAGATATAATCCCATGCAATTAACATTGTATCGAGAAAAGGAAAACGAAGAACTCAATATTTTATTTGATATGGTAGATAGGATAAAGGTGTTATGGGACGAATAGAAAATATAGATTATGTGATTTGTCGAGTATGTGGCAAGAAACTTAAGCAGATTCATAATAGTCATTTGAGAACCCACAACATGACTCACGAAGAATACATAAAAAAATTTTCCAATACTGAAACCATGTGCGGTAATATGAAAAAACAGTTGCGAGATAAGTTGACTAAATACGAAAATACCAAAGAATATAGAAATAAGGTATTAGAAGGTAAAGAAAATCACGTTGTTTGTCAAGTATGTGGTAAAAAATTTAAACATATTCAAAATGCCCATTTGAATAAAAGGCATAATATGACCTGCAAGGAATACAAGGAAAAATTTCCTAATAGTGAAACTGTATGCGAAAGTATGAAGAATCAAATAAGAAATGCCCTTATTGGATACAAGCATACAGAAGAAACAAGAAGAAAAATGTCTGAATCGGGTAAGGGGAGGGTATTTACAGAAGAGCATTGTAGAAATATGAGTAAAGCATTTAAGCAAAATTATAAGGATGGGATTAGGAAGGTGAGTATGAAGGGGGCAGAGGCGTTAGTTGCATATACCAAAGAACACGGAACTTATTGGAAGGGCAAGTCTGGTGATCCCGAACTAATAAAGGCTCATAAAAAAGGGGTAGAGACAAGAAAGAGAAATGGATCATACAAAGAAATGGGGAAGCGTCACTCTAAAAAAATCAAAGAATATAAAGATAGCCTTACCGAAGAAGAAAGATTAGAATATTGCAAAGCCAAACTTGAACAATTAAAGGGCAGTTGGAAAGCACCCAATAAGTTAGAGCAAAGAATAATAAATCTTAATATAGATAATTTAGACTATACAGGCGATAGAATAGTTTGGGTTCCACTTAAAACCCCTCTGATTAAAAATGGGAAAGAAATTTGTAATAAAAATCCTGATTTTATATTAAACCCAATAAATAAAACACAATGTGTAGTAGAGATTTTTGGAGATTATTTTCACGACAAACAAGAAGAAAGGGATTTATTGGAAAAATATAAAGAAGTGGGGATTAATTGTTTAATAATTTGGGAACACGAAGTTTATAAAAATATAAAAAAAGTCAAAACAAAAATATTAGATTTTATCAAGTTAAATATTGGAGAAAATAATGAAAGAATACATAATCAAAAAATCGCATAAGGGCGAGGATGTTGCCCCTCATCTTCATAAGCAAGATCTTTCTGGTCAATTACTTCGTGAATATTATGATCCCGAAAATGGATATGATCGTGCTATTTTTGTAGCAAATCCTGCCTGTTGCGATGAATGCAATGCTCAAAATGGTCAAGAATATGAGATATCAGAATTAATAGAAGCCCCGTTTGATGCCCCCTTAAATTGGGTTTCAGGACACGTAGGGTGTAATTGTGTATTCAGATTATATAGTTCAATGAATTCAGAATTATCGGAAATAGAAATAAACGCAGGAGATACATTTGCTTCTTTATCTCCGAGGGATAAGTTTGTTAAGAGGGCAATTGATTTTAAAAATATCGCATTAGAATATAATACCCCAAAAGAATTTTCTGAAAATATTCAGTCTCAATTTGGATCGGAATCACAAATAATTAAAACGGATGAATTGGATATCTATGAAACTGATATAAACAGAGAGTTGGTTGAAGAATTAAAAAAAGAAATACAGGGTGGTAATTACGATACTTTTCTTCATAGAGAAAGAATAGATAAAGCCCCCGCAATAAGAGTAGAAGTTACCAGCGATGGATACAAAGTTGTTGATGGGAATCACAGATTATTAGCTTCAAAAGAATTGGGCATTGAATATGTCCCTGTAGAAATTATAAATTACGGAGAAACGGAATTACCACTAAACGTTTTTTATAATAAAACACATAAGCAAATTGCATCTTTATCCCCAAGAGATAAAAATATAAAAGCCTCAATAGTAGATTACCCAAAAGAAAGTTTGCCAGATGACCTATGGGATCAGGATGGGGATGAGTATAAGTTGAAGCCGGAGATAAAAGAATTACTTATGAAATATGCAGATGAGGCATTGAGGAAAACATTTGGGGATTATAAGAAGTTCTTTAAGGGATTAAAAATAGGATCATCAGTAGGGACACAGTTCCATGTCCCTTCTTCGGATCTGGATGTCAAGGTTATAGTGGATAGGAATTTTTCAGAAGATGTAGACAATGCCATAAAGAGATTAAGGGAAAATAAATATGAAATAAATAACAGACCCGTAGATTGGTATATATATAAAGAAAGCGATATTAATTCTAAAGACTTTCTCAATAAGTATGATTCCTTTTATGATGTCATCTCAGAATCATGGGATAAAGAACCCCTGAAAATAGAAATAGATGAATTCCCACGGGAAGAAATCCTGTCAAGGGCAAGGGATGAAGCCGTAAGGTGGGCGGAAGAGGTGGATCTTCAAATAGGGGAAACCAAAAGGCATACGATGGACTATGACCAAATAGCAGAACATTTAAAATCAATAGACAAGACAGACAGGGTGAAGTTCAAAGAAGAAATAGAAAAGATACTATTGGATATAGAAAGTGAAATAGAAAAACTATCTGATAAGAAAACCGACCTTACGGAAGAAAGACACGAGGGCTTTAAGGCAGAATTTGAACCTGACATTGAAAAGTATTTGGTATCTATTAATTGGACAAAGCCAAATTTAAAATTTAAGCTTGTCCAGAAATGGAACTACCTTAATCTGATTAGGGAATTAGAAAAACTTATCGAAGACGATGGCAAGATAACAGAGGATGAAATACCAGAAGTGGAAAAGATAATAAGGGAAGGCGGTAAGCTATCGGAGAATGATAATGAACCGACAAGGGAAATGGAAGACTTTTTTGAGAAGAGAACAGAGGAACATATTGATAGGGTTCAAAAGAATATGAAAAGATTATCTGAGCTTTTGCCAGACGTGGATAAGGACGAAATAGATAAAAGAGCAGGAGAGCATGACGCATCAAAGTATAAAGAACCAGAGAGAACTCCTTACGTTTATGTAACATGGGATTATAAATGCAAAGATGATAAGGTTGACTTTGATATACCAGAATCTATTAAGGATGAAATGAATAAAGCCACGGAAACGCACGTTAAACAGAATGCCCACCACCCCGAATATCATAGCTCCAAAGAAGTTGACTTGATAAATCGTGAAGACAGAGATAAGCCCCCCAAGGAAATGATAGATGCTACAAGTATGAAGGATATAGATATAATTGAAATGGTTGCCGATTGGGTAGCTATGTCTCAGGAAAAAGGAACAAACACAATTGATTGGGCAGATAAGAATGTAAATGTTAGATGGAAATTTAATGATGACCAGAAAGATAGAATATATGAATTGATTGATTTGTTAAAAGATAATAAAGAAGCATCTGTATTATCGCCAAGGGATAAAAATAAAGAAAATAAACTCACAAAGAGACAGGCTCGCAAGATATTAAAGAAAATAGCCCAAGATTGGCAGAGGTCAATTAACGAAAGCGGACAAGAAATTAGTCACAGAAGGACAAAGGCATGGCGACCTTCTGCGGGCGATACCGTAAAACCTAAAAATTTTGCAATAAAAGACTTTCAAGATATATTAGGTAATTTTACATATATTATAAAAGATGTCCGTCCGGACATGATAGCAATTGAGATTCAAGATATTGGCAAGACGTGGATGCCGATTGGAATGTTCAGGCCGGCTTAAAATAGAACTTGACTTTTACTTTGTTTTTTAGTATATTTAGGTTTGAAGAATGATAAAAAGAAAATATTAGTTTGGATGTATATATTGGGAGGGATATTCATTATGAATGTTACAACCATAATCATACTGGGTCTTGTCATGCTATTTGGGGGATGTCAAACTGTTCAAGTAATTGAGATAGAATCTCCTTACATATATATCAATCTTACCGAAAAGAAATTATACTATAATGAATCAATATATAATATCAGCGTAGGGAAAGAAGCCACGAAGACACCTGTTGGCAGAGGATACGTATATGAAAAAAGAGATAGTATATTATTTACATATACTACCGGCAAGTTTAAAGGCTATCCAATTAGATATTATACTGATAAAAATGGATGTAGGCAAAAAATACCTTATAAGGATATGAGGGCATTAGGCATTAAGATCAATAGGACGATTAGATATGCCATTCATTCCACAACGGAAGAAGCAAATATAGGTAAAGCCATATCTAGTGGTTGTATAAGAATGTCTATAGGTGATATGCTTGAATTATATCCTAAAGTAGAGAAAGGCACAATCGTAATAATTAGTACAAATGGCTCTTGATTTTGATCTAATTTTTTAGTATATTGTATTATGATAAGAAAAAAACCAAACCTAAATATCTTACCGGTGCTAACTATAATTTTCCGGGGAGCGTTGGAAACCATAAAGAGATTACCTCCAAATAAAAATCTCCTTTCTTATCAAATGTGTTTTATGGTGTCTGCGCTCCCCTCCCTCCTATTTTTAAATTTGAAAGGAAATAATAAAATATGGCAATTTATGATTACAAGTGTGACAAGTGTAATATAAAAAAAGAAAATGTAATGCACAGTATAAAGGAAAGCCCTGAGATTAAATGTGATAAGTGTAATGGTATAATGAATATAATAATAACAGGTGGGTCAGGATATATCATGGAAGGTGGGACTAGAAAGAAATCTATAGGGACAGTCCCTAGCCATGTAAAAGATATAGTAAAGCATCAAGCTGATACTATGAAAAAAACACAAGGAGGGCTTTGATATGGCGTTTTCAGACGTAAATGTTGTTGTAGTTGTAGGAAGGTTAGTAAGAGATATTGAACTTAAATATACACCTTCTGGCACTGCGGTTGCAAATTTTTCTATTGCAAATAATAAACCAAGCAAGAAGGTTGGTGATTCATATGAAGAACAACCAGCTAATTTTTTAAATATTGTTGTTTGGGGGAAGATGGCGGAGACATGTAGCCAGTATTTGAAAAAGGGAAAGCAAGCTATTATTAATGGAAGGTTACAGCAAAGGTCGTATGAAACAAATGAGGGACAGAAACGATCTGTTGTTGAAGTAGTAACTAATAGTGTTCAGTTTGTTGGTGGTCAGTCAGATAGAAATGCCAATGAATCTGCCAATAAATCTTCTTCTCAATTTGATTCTCCCGAATCCCCCAGCCCTATTACAGAATTTGATTCACCAATTGATGATGACATGCCACCGTTTTAGGAGGGTTTTTTAAATGGATAGCAAATGGGGAAACAGTACGCATAAAATACACTGCGCCTATAAAAAAATAGATATATATGTGCATGTGAGGTTTAAAAATAAAGAAGTGTGTGGTTTTTATATTGATACAGGGAAGAGTGGAGCATGCGAGAGAGTGTTATTGGAAGTTATTGCAAGGCAAGCTAACAGGGCATTTGATGAGGGAACAAGTAAACAGAAGATATTAAATGACCTAAAGGGTCATCATTGTAGCTCAATAAAAAGCACAAAGGGCATATGCCTTGATGATATAGTGGAAATATTAAGAATCGCAAAAACAGAGGATGATGATGAAAAGAAGTAAAATAAAAAAACAAATGACCCAAAAAAGAAATATGGCAAAGGGAGCAAAAGAAAGCCGCCGAAAGACAAAGCTCAAAAACAGGGAATCGGATTTTATTGCACAGTATAAAGCAAGAACCAGAAAAGCAAAAGAGAAAAAATAATGATATGCCCCAATTGTAAAAAAGAAGCGGGATGCCTTGGGTGCAATGATGGATATTGTCCATGGTGCAAATTTGATATAGATGAATACCTTAGAAAGCAGACGAAGGAGAAGAATAAGTGAAATGCCTATACTGTAATAGCAAACTACCTGGATCATATTGCAAGTGGTGTGATGAACATTTTGATGAAGAAGAAAAGGTTACACCGAGCCGTATGAAAATTGTTATTACTAAAACATATGATGGGTATGAATATACGGCAAAACAATTATATGACAGATTGAAAAAAAGCTGTGAAAGGGTACGGGTTCAGGAAATAGACATCGTTAAAAACCAATGCGAAGCACATCAAATGACCATGGGGGAACACCTTGTTTATGAACAGTATATAAAACACAAAAAAGGCGATATCAGATTATTTGTTTTTAATAAACAACAGTCGAAAGTGGCCGTTAAAAATATATAACTTAAAAAAAGGAGAACCCATGAGAAAATTAAGTGATAAAAAAATAAGTAAATTATTAAAAGATCAGGAATTAACAGGGGGCAAATGGCAACCAGATAGGGTTAAGGAGCTTATAAGATTGGTTAAGGCTGGGTTAAAAGCTAAAACAATTTTTAGTGAGCAGATATTCCCTGAAGTAAAGTCACTATCAAGCCTACGTGTTAAAATCAGTAATCTGAAGGCCGGAGGTAAAATATGAGAAAACTTACAGACAGGCAGGTTAAAAAGCTATTATTAAAGCAGAATAACTGTAACCCACCTGCCAAAGTGTTATTGTTTGATATTGAGACACTCCCTATTGTATCTTATCATTGGGGCATGTTTAAACAATATATTAACCATAACCAGATAATAAATGATTGGATTATGTTGTCATGGTCTGCTAAATGGTTGTTTGATTACAATATTTATTCTGATATACTAACACCACGGGAAGCTATTAAAAGACATGATAAAAGGATATCAAAATCATTATGGAAATTACTTGATGAAGCCGATGTTGTTGTAGCTCATAACTTAAAGAAGTTTGATAAAAAAAGAAGTCAAACGCGTTTTAAAATAAATGGATTAAATCCACCGTCACCATATCAGTTGATAGATACCCTTGAACAATCCAGGAAAGAATTTTCATTTAGTAGCAATAGGCTTGATTACTTAGGTAAAATAATGGTTAATCATCAAAAACTTGATACTGATTTTGAATTATGGCGTAAATGTGATAATGGTGATAAGTCTGCGCTTAAATTGATGGATGAATATTGCTGTAATGACGTAGTATTGCTTGAAGAAGTTTACTTAGAATTAAGGGCTTGGATTAAATCTCACCCTAATTTAAATGTATATGGGGAAGGGTATTGTGAAAGATGTCCTTCATGCTCTTCTGAGGATATTAAATATAAAGGTTATTATGGAACACCATCAGGTAGATATGCAAGCTTTCAATGCTATAGTTGTGGTACATATGGGAGATCACGGTATAGTGATTTAAGCAAAGAAGAAAAAAGCCAACTTACAACTTCGATTGCAAGGTAAAAAGAAAATGACAGAACAAAGATGTCCAAAATGTAACCACCTTTTGGAAGAGGACGGATTCTGCATGGTATGTGCAGAATGGCAAAATAAGGAAGAGGAAGAGAATGAACGATAGAATAGGCGTAGTTACATGGGAAGGATATAGTGCTAGTTCAAGAGAAAATAAAAATACTATATCTGTACCATTAAAAAATATAATAAATAATAGGGATGATAGCGATCGCATAGTATTTGTAGAAATATCTACGAGCAATAGAGAAGAAAGCCTAGAGGGCGCAAGGGATAAAATAATTTATCTAAAGGCTCAAGGAATAAAATATTTCTTATTTGTAGGGAAATCATATGGATGCGTAAGAATTAAGAAATTTCTTGAGAAATACAAAGATGACGATGTATTAAAAGATATTGAATATGATATAGAAATGATTGATGCTCACGGTGCGCTGGCAGGAGATGGAGAAGTCGGACCATATAATAAGCGACAACCAATGGAGTTGAATGAGGGAGTAAGGTCTTCAACTAAAATTGTAGGGATAAGCCAAGAAGATCCCCCATCGGGTGCGATTATATTAAGCGATATAGCAGAAGTGGAAAATGTATATCTTGGCGAAGATTTTGATCACTACAGCATAATTAATTCATGGGCAGTAAGAGATAAGAGTAATGAATTGCTGGATGATTTATTTCAAAAAGCAGCTTAACAAATAAGGCGGTGTGGTTTCTGGTTGAAGCGCATAATTGCGTTATGACGGTTCGATTCCGTAGTTGGATAATATGCAGGGTTCGAATCCCTGCTCACACCCATATGTTTTATGTGTCATAACACATAATAATTATGTGTTTAAAAACATAAAGGAGGGATAAGTATAATGCCTGCCATTAGTTTTAAAAAGCAATTTGCAGACAAAGTATTAAAAGGCAAAAAGAATCAAACTATCCGACCTATAAGAAAAAATCCCATTAAAAAAGATGATACATTATATCTCTACACAGGTATGAGGACTAAGGATTGTAAGAAATTAAAAGAGGTTAAGTGTAAGGATGTTAAGAAAATAAAAATAGATTTTTTTGATACTAAAATTGATGGAGCGAGTGTGCCAAATTCTTCTGTTGTTGATTTGGCTTTAAACGATGGGTTTGATAATAGTATTGACTTTATAGAATTTTTTGAAAAGCAATATGGATTGCCTTTTGAAGGGGTTATTATATATTGGTGAAAGAAAAAGAATTAATTGAAGCAATGAGGTCTTTGGATAATTTTGATGACTCAATAAAGCCAAGTGAGGTGGATTGGGAAAAATGGGATTTGTTTTTAGAAGAGGGTGCAAAAAAACTTAATTGCAAAAAAGAAGATTTGATTATTTTGATTAACCCTAATAATGGATATTCAGTTGAATTATTAATAGAGAAATAACACTTGACAAATTTTAAAAAATAGTGTATAATTGTAATTGGAACATTGATGTTCCACAATCAAAAATCCGTAGGAGGATTGAAATGGAACCATTATTAAATACTGAATTAAAAGAATTGATTGAAGTTAGGGAGAAGTTATTAGATAATGTTAGAAAGACAGTTGACGGGATATGCAATTACCCGCCTCAAAACTACCCTCCTGTATGGAAGACAGAAATAAATGAATTCAATAAATGGCTTGGGTACGGATATTAATAAGGATATCTTTATGATAAAAGTAGTTAAATATCAAGACATATATGAAATATCGGTTAAATATGGAGTATGGTTAAAGAAAAGCAAAAGGGGAAGAGTTTATTCTGCTATTTGTGATTGTGAGATAGAAAGGATAATAAATATAAAAACTAATAAGCCCATACCCCTTAAACGCCTTAATAAAATATTACAAGATGAACTGATTGTTTATTGCAAGAAAAAAATAAAGAGGTTATTAAACCGTATAGATAAGGATTTAAATAAAACTAAACATATTTAATCGCATGGTGTTGTTTCTATGGGTGTGTGTTAGTTTATGCAGGAGGTGAGTATGAGAGAAAAAGTACAGTATGGATTTATGGCAGATAGTTCATTTTATAGAAATCCATCAGGCGGTAGAAGATATCACTTATATGGTTGGAAAAGATTAAAGTCTTTGTGCGGATTAGTAACGTTACTTGTTGAAGAAAATCCAATTCCAATGAAGCTTTTACCGGATAAGATTAAATGTAAAAAGTGTATAAAAAAATTCACGAAAGACCACCCCGCATAAGTGGGGATTAATATAAGGAGGAAATTATGAGTGAACCAAAAACAATGAAAATTAATGAGGTCGAGTATGTTAGAAAAGACTCTGCAAAAAAAGAAGTTATTGAATTTACAGGCGAGGAAAGCATCGCAAGTCGCATGATAGGGAAAAATGTAATTGTACGTAGTTATAATGAGGGTATTAACGTTGGAACGGTTGTATTAGCAGATGAGACAGGGGTTGAATTAGAAAATTGCCGAAGGCTATATTATCATAAGCCATTAGATAAGAATCTAAGTTGGTATGAAGGAGTAGCCGTAAGTGGTATTAGTGAAGATTCAAAAGTATCGGGAACAGTACCAAAAAAAATAATAATTGAAAAATATTCAATGACTGAGCTTAGTGAGGATGCTTATAATTCTGTTATGGAGTTGAACCCAAATGAGCAAAATTAAAGAAAGATTTATGAAAAATGGCTATGGCTATGGCTCTGGCTCTGGCTCTGGCTCTGGCTATGGCTATGGCTATGGCGATGGCGATGGCTCTGGCTCTGGCTATGGCGATGGCGATGGCTCTGGCTATGGCGATGGCTATGGCTATGGCTATGGCTCTGGCTCTGGCTCTGGCTATGGCTCTGGCTCTGGCTATGGCGATGGCTATGGCTATGGCTATGGCTCTGGCTGATTAAAAGAGTAAATAACGGCACGGTGGCAGAGTGGAAAAAAATGCACACGGCACTTACAGAACAGAGATATTGGAAAGGAAAGATTTAAAATGATAAAAACATTAATTAAGCATTTGAAAAAAAATAAAGATTATTATTATAGTTGGCAAGCAAATATAGCTATGGCTTTTAGGGATGAATATGATAAGCAAAAGAGAATTAAGAAAAATCTAAATTCATCAGACATTCATGAAATTGCAAATAATGGTGCCAAAAATTTTCTTAATTTATTAATAAATATGAGTAAATGAAGGAGGAAAGTTATGAAAGAAATTATTGAAGTATTTAGAATGAATGAAATAAGCAAAAAAACAAGAGCTAAGATAATTATAAAATTGGGGGTATTAATAAATAATCAATACGCATCTAATATAACAGAACCATTGATTTATGAATTAGTGAAAGAATTAGACCCGCAAAATGAAATATTAAAAAATGAGCATTACACCAGATATATTAAATAAGAAAATAACAGGCAAGTAAGCCGGATAGGAGAAGTAATATGAAAGGTATGGAAGCAGGTAGGTTAATGCTGGAAAATGAAAATAGAAATAATGAAATAGAGAAATTGGTATGCGTGAATAAAGAGTTATGGGATGAAAATTTTAAACTAAAATACAAACTTAAAGAAGCGAGAAAAGAAATAAGAAGATTAAAACAGGAGCGCAGAAATGAATGATAGTAGAGAGAGATGGGAAAAAGAGACTGGATGGGAAGAACGTCAATTTTATTATAAAAATCCCAAAGGTGAAATAGTTGAATTATGGAAATACTGGAAAGTATATTCCGAATGGCTCGAAGCCGAAAACGCCGAACTAAAAAAGAAACACAAAGATGCTGTCAAGAAGATAGAAGCTGAATTATTAAAAAATATAGATGTTGCATTAAATGCAAAGGGGACTATAGGATATAATTTAGCAAGATATATAAAACAGACTATTAAAAAGCACTCAAAATACTAAAGGGAAAGGATGGTGGATGATATGAGTAAGATACATTATTTTTCTGGTATACATGGTGCATTGACAAAAACTTGGTGTGGTAGATATTATAGTGAAGATGTAAATACGTGGCATAATGAAAAAGACATTAACTGCAAACTCTGTTTAAGGATTTTGGAAAAAATAAAGCAAGAACTAAAGGAGCGTAAGTAATATGTTTGAAGTAATAGTTGAACCCCTTACAGATAATTGGAGGGTAAATACAAAAAGAGGAAAGGGCAATAATATGAGTAATGAAACTGTATTAGGCGGTGATTATCTATGTCCTGACTGCGGAGAACGACACGGGACAGCATTAATGAGTTGTAAGAAATATAGGGAGAAATTGAAGGCAGATAATATGAGTAATGAGATAGATAAAGCAAGGAAAATGAAAGATGATTATTATAGGTTTATGGATTCGCATAGAATAACAAATGAAACGATAAATAATATTATAGACGCATACGAAAAAGCCATAACCGCCCAGACCGAATCCCATGAAAAGCAGATAGATGAAAAGAATAAATATATCAAAGAGCTTGAAAAGCAAATAGATGAATGTGGTCTTAGGAGAATAGGGTAAAGGAGCGATAATAATATGAGTAATGAGATAGAGAAAGAAATTGATGAGTATATTGATACAGGGATATTTAGAAATCCAGAAATAGCAAAGCCGTATCTAATGGATGGGTATAAACTAGGGTACGAAAAAGCCATAACCGCCCTAAAAGAATCCCACGAAGAGCGTCAGAAAAGAATCAATGAGCTAATGGATGAAAACCAAGAATTATATAAGTATGTTGAGAAGAATGTTGATCTAAAAGAATCCCATAAAAAGCAGATGGAGAAATACAAGAACCAATCCATAGTAAAAGACAAGCTACTGGAGGAAGGGTATAGTAAGTATGAGCAGATAATCCGGGCAGAAGTGGAAGCTGAAAAGGAAAAGCAGATAGATGATATATTCACTGAATTGGAAAAGCGGATAGAAAAAGTCATGACAGATAAGAATGGTACAGAGTCGCATTTTTATATAGTGAAAGCTACAATGAAAGATTATCTTGAAGAAATAAAAGGAGAATAAGTGTGGATGAAGAAATATGTAAATGTGGACGCTATTTTACCGGGACAAGAAGAGAAAAATGAAGATTTTATTGAAATATAAGGAGAATAAGGGATGAAAAAGATACAAGTTAGTAAATATACAATAGAGCTAATAAAAAGTAAAATAAAGTTACTAAAGGATTGTGGTGGTTTAGATTTTATGCGGTGTGAATGCCTTTTAAGTAGTGAGGGTGATGAAATGAAATGCAATAAATTAGACACCTGTCCAAAAGAAATAAAAGCACTTCAATCAGACTTAGACCGCTTTGAGGTTAAGGAGGGATAGAGATAATGAAAGGATGTAATAGACAATTTTATTATGGGACACCTGCATATCCAGATTACAGATGTATTGATGGATATTTATGGGATGATGATGACTGTGATGATAAAGGCAATTTATATAAACCTATTGAAAGTATTCCGTGTCCATTTTGTCAACCAGATGAATATGAAAAAGAAGAACTTGAAAGACTGAAATTATTAGTATTTGAGAGGGAAAAAGAAAGGCAGGATAATAAATGACTAAAGAAGATACAACAACAAAAACAATTAATAACAGATATGTGCCTACTACTCAGTTAACAGGGTATACTATAGGATTATGGTACAGTCCAAAAGATTCTTATATAGATGACTTAGATAATAATACTCAGAATAGACCGGAGGCATAAATGACACCAAGACAAGAGCTAATAAAAGCAATTAAAGATGGGAAGAAATATGAAAGATTTATCACACAACTCAGGATAACATGGGTTGATAGTGAACGTGATTCTCATTGGTTTACCTCTCCTGATGTGGATTGTATTATTGCCAATGAGGACTCTATGGCTATTAACACTATTGGCTTCTTTGTTGGAGAAAATGATAAGTGTATAGTCATTACGCATACTTGTCATCCAGAAGAAGGATCTATCTTGGGGTATTTGAAAATTCCCAAGTGTGCGATAACTGATATTGAGGTAATAAAATGAATAGATGGTTCAGTTCAGATCACCATTTTTCCCATGAGGCTATAATTAAATATTGCAACAGACCCTTTAAAGATAAATATGAACACGATGGAGCATTAATAGAAAATTGGAATAAATTAGTAAAGAGAAATGATTTGGTTTATCATTTAGGAGATTTCTGTTTCGGATCACATAAAACAGTTAGACACTTTAGAAATAGGCTAAATGGCAAAATAATATTAATAATGGGGAACCATGATTATAAGAGTAGAATACACAAGCTAACGGATTTATTTACAGAGATACACGATTATAGGATGATTAAAGTGAGTAATAAACAGGCTTTATTTTTATGCCATTACTGTATGAGGGTATGGCCTCGAAGTCACTTTAATGTACCTTCGCTTTATGGACATTCGCATGGTGGATTAGAAGGCATAGGCAAACAAATGGATGTCGGCGTTGATACCAATAACTTTAAGCCCTATCACGTAGATGAAATAATAGAGATAATGGAAAGTAAGCCGGATAATTTTAATTTGGTAAAAAACACTTGACAAAATAAGGAAGAGGAATGAATGATACCATTTCCAAACAAAAAATATAATATAATATATGCAGATCCCCCGTGGAGCTATAAAAACAAAAACACGGGTGGCAGTATGAAAAGTGGTTCATCTGCAAAATATGAAACAATGACGACAGAAGATATATGCAATCTTCCAATAGAAAGTATAAGGGCAAGGGATAGCGTATTGTTCTTATGGGCAACGGTTCCATTAATAGAAGACGCATTCCAAGTAATGAAATCCTGGGGATATAAATATAAAACAATGATAACTTGGCATAAGATAATGAGTTTAGGGATGGGGTATTGGTTCAGGGGGCAATGTGAGCATTTACTATTGGGCGTAAGAGGAAGTGTAAAATCGTTTAGATTACAAGAACCCAACTTTATGCAACTTAAAGCATTGAAACATAGTGAAAAGCCCGAAGAGTTCAGGTATTTAATAGATAGAGCAACAGAGAATATGCCTGAACAAAAGAAAATAGAGCTATTCGCAAGAAAGAAAGTGATGGGATGGGATTGTTGGGGAGATGAAATAGATTAAAAATAGCACTTGACAAATCCTAAAAAATAGAATATAATTAAGTATTATTAATAAAGGAGGCGTATTATGAAAATAAGACACGGAGATTTAGCATTAGCTAGAATTTCAAGGTTACCAAAAGGATTAAAAGAAAGCAAATCAAAAGTTATTATGGTTGGAAGTCATGGACATGATCATTTTTTTGATACCGGTAAACTGTATTTCAAGAATTCAGGTGATTTTGTTTTTGGATATTTAATAGCAAAGGATACTACATTATTTCATTCTGAACATGGTAAAAAAAAAATAGGTAGTTTATTGAGTTTAGCGATAAAGGATGGCAATTATGAGCTACGTAAACAGCAAGAGTTTACTAACGAAGGAATGAAGTCAGTAATAGATTAAAGGAGGAAAGGATGAAAACTAATATTTATGAAGGTAATTTAATAATAGAAAAAAGCAATGTAAAAAAGTATAAAAATTTAATTGGTGTTACCGGTGACCTATCCATCCATTCGAACGCAGAGCTGAAAGCTCTCAAATCAGTAGGCGGTGACCTATCCATCCATTCGAACGCAGAGCTGAAAGCTCTCAAATCAGTAGGCGGTTACCTATCCATCCATTCGAACGCAGAGCTGAAAGCTCTCAACTTAGAATCAGTAGGCGGTTACCTATACATCCATTCGAACGCAGAGCTGAAAGCTCTCAACTTAAAATCAGTAGGCGGTTACCTATACATCCATTCGAACGCAGAGCTGAAAGCTCTCAACTTAGAATCAGTAGGCGGTGACCTATCCATCCATTCGAACGCAGAGCTGAAAGCTCTCAAATCAGTAGGCGGTGACCTATACATCCATTCGAACGCAGAGCTGAAAGCTC